>Ga0209415_10009250_pt1 | contig 16953 bp, 11 predicted proteins | sample PeaSoiSIISIP2007_FD_187696 | JGI IMG/M metagenome (GOLD analysis project Ga0209415, IMG submission 187696) | Peat soil microbial communities from Weissenstadt, Germany - SII-SIP-2007 (SPAdes) (version 2) | ecosystem: Environmental > Terrestrial > Soil > Wetlands > Peat | place: Germany... | reverse complement strand
CGGGCGGGGGGTGGAGGATAACCAGCAGAGCCTGGTAGCCTCGGTTTTCGCGGGCGCCTGCATCAGGGAGCTCGGCCTGAGTCCCCGGCGCACGGTGCGCCTCCTGTTCGTCTCCGACGAGGAAACCGGCTCGGCACAGGGGGTCCAGCACGTGCTTTCGGCCACGCGCCTCTTCAGCCCACGGGACCTGGCGCTGGTGCCTGACAGCGGCTCACCGGAAGGGGACCAGATCGAGATCGCCGAGAAAAGCATCCTGTGGTTGAGGTTCGTCGTCATTGGCAGGCAATGCCACGCCTCCACGCCGGAAAAAGGAGTGAACGCCTTCGAGGCGGGCTCCCACCTCGTGGTGCGCCTGGGAGCGCTGCGGGAGCGTTTCAAGGCGACGGACGAGCTGTTCAGCCCTCCCACATCGACATTCGTGCCCACCCGCAAAGAGGCGAATGTTCCCAATGTCAACACCCTGCCCGGTGAGGATGTCTTCTACCTGGACAGCCGGGTGCTGCCCCGTGAGGACCTGGGCAAGGTGACGGGGGAAATCCGCAGGATCTGCGACTCCATCGAGGGGGATTTCGGCGTCCAGGTGCAGGTGGAGGAAGTCCAGAAGGCCTCCTCCCCGCCCACCTCGCCGGATGCGCCCATCGTCACCACCCTGCGCAACGCCATCCGGCACGTTTACGGGGTGGAAGCTTCCACCGTCGGGATCGGCGGCGGGACAGTGGGCGCTTACCTGCGCGCCGCGGGCATTCCGACGGTTGTCTGGTCACGGATCGAGGAGACCGCCCACCAGCCCAACGAGCACTGCCTGGTGGAGAACATGCTCGGGGACTCGCTGGTGATGGCGCTGGCAATGGTGAGCTGAGCGCCGGGTCAGTCGAGGCTCTCGTAGACGATCACAATCCGCCCTTCGCGCAGGAGCTCCCGGTTCTCCGGCAGGGTCAGCAGCTGCCGCGCGCCCTCCGTGGGAATTACGATATCGGTTGCGTTGTCACCGAACACGCCGCGGGCGACGAGCCGGAGCGGCAGCGCCCCGGCGCGCAGCGTCACCACGGGGTCATCCAGGCTCGCCGCATAGCCCACCATGCCCCACTGGGCGAGGGCCTCCGGCCCGCACATTCCCTTTTCCATGACGAGGGTCATGCTTTCATCGAAGATGCGCGGGAACACGGCCGGCCGCGCCGGGGCCATGCCGTTGGCCCCGACGACGGGAAGCATTCCCTTCGCGTAGATGAGAAGTCCGGTGAAAGGCCTGGTGGGGACCCATCCCAGGCCGCGGCGCACGGGCTCGCTCCGTGACGGGTACAGGGGGGAAGCGATCCCCCGCGCTCCAAAGAGGGGCAGGGAGTACCGGGCGATGAGATGCGAAAAATCGTCCGACAGGAACAGCGCCTGCCGCTGGGCCCCGCCCGCGAGCTCGCTCACCCGGGAGAACAAGGCGGGGTCGCCCCCGAGCAGGTCACCATAGGTATGGGAGGAGTCGATGATGACTGCCGACAGGGCTGCCGTCATGAAACCGCTCAGGCGTGACTCTATGTCCGTTTCGGCATCTGCCTTGGCCCGCGGAAGCGCCGCGGTGGAGGGGTCCAACTGGCGCGAGGCTTCGACCTCCAGCATCCCGCCAGTCCAGTCCACCCGGCTGCGGGCGGTGAAGGCCGGCTCATCAACGATGAGCTTCCCGGCCTGAGCGGAAGCGGGCTGAATCCCCAGCGCGCACAGCGCAAGGAAGGCAAGGAAGGTCCTCATCATCCTTCGCTCCGCGGGGGCGCCATGGGGATCATGACCTTCGATCCTATCTGGAGGGCCCGTGGCGTGAGCCTCGGGTTGAACTGGAGGATCATGTCCACGGTGACATGGTACTTCTGCGCCATCCCTGAGAGAGTATCTCCGGACTTGACGACATGGATGTTGAACTCCATGAGCGGGACAACGGCGGCGGCCAGCGTATCCTTCACCGCCTGCTCGTATTCCTGGGGGACTTTGAGCACGTACTGGTACGATGCGGGTGGGGTCATGGGGAAGTTGAGCTCCGCGTTGCTCGATGCGAGAACATCCAGGGGGACCCCGGACTCCCGTGAGAGGAGGCGCAGGTCCACGCAGGCCTCCAAGGGAATGCGCGCCCAGTCCGAAGAAGGGTCCCAGCCGGCATCCAGGCCGTAACGACCCGGATAGCTCAGGATGCGGGTGATTGCAAGGAACATCGGAACGAAGGCGGCTGTCTCTCGAGGAAGGACCCCTTTCTTCCTCAACGCCCAGAAATCCGAGTCTGGATTCCTGGAAAGGACCCCCGCCAGCCGTCCCGCCCCGCAATTGTAGGCGGCAAGGGCGAGGGGCCAGTCCCCGAACTGGTCGAAATTGTCCTGGAGCTTCTGGAGCGACGCTTCGGTGGAACGCATGAAGTCCCGACGTTCGTCCATCCACTGGTCCATGCGCAGGCCGTACGGGGAGGCGGTATTTCGCATGAGCTGCCAGAGGCCGACCGCGCCGCGGGGAGACACCGCATGCGTTTGAAATCCGGACTCCACGGCCGGCAGGAAACGCAACTCCCGCGGCAGGCCCCTGTCAGCCACTTCCGCCGCAATGACAAGACGGTAACGGCGGCTCCGGGAAAGCACGGCCTGCAGCCAGTCCCTCCGCTGGGCAAGGAGTCCCTCCATGTACCTTTGGATGACGTCTTCGTCCGGGATGTCGAGGGAATAGATCTCATCCCCGCGATGGCCCTGGAGGGGGGGCAGCGGTCCGAGAGTGTCCTCCGCCTGCGGCCGGGCCTCGGGCCGCGGCGGCCCCGGAGTGGCGTCCGCCTGGGGCCCCGCCGGGGGCGCCACGGGCAGCGGTCCCGCCGCGGCCTGTCCTGCCCAGCAGTCTGCCGCCACCAGGCAGAGAGCAGAAATTAAGGCAGCTTCTCGCCGAAGTATACGCCAGCCCATTCCCATTGCCCGTTGATGTCAGGATCCGCAGGGAAATCCACCTTGCGGAAGTACAGGTACCATGTCGGCGGACGGAAGTTCCAATCCGTCGTGCGCAGAGTCGCCTCGCGATCATTGTCGGCGATATCCAGCTGACCGTCGATCTTCGGGTACGAGCTGGCCAGATAGGATGTGATGTCCAGCGTCCGGTTGCCCTCGCTGGAGCCTTCTCCCGTAGGGTCGCCGAACAGCGCAGTCTGATCCCATCCGCCTTCGTAGAAATTGACCTTGGCCTGGTACTTCTTGAGCTTCGATATGTTCTTCGTGACAATTGCGTCTTTCACGGCATCAACGAGCGTCTGCAGGTCAGGCACCATCCAGCTCTTGTCCGGATTGTCGTAGAGGTTGACTTTTTCGTTTGCAATGCGGTACGCGTTGGGCTCCCCGGGGATGTCGGTGTCAGGGTAGCCCAGGTACTTGTTGTATGCCTGCCTGGCCTGGTCCCACTCCCCCACCTCTTCGTAGCTCTTCGCCATGAAGTACCAGTTCACGGCGGGATGCTCGATCTGGTCCCCGAACCGGGAGATGATCTCCTTGTAGTATTCGATCTTGTGCTCGGGGTTGTTCTCCAGCGCAAGGAGGTCCTCGAGGCATTGCAGGTGGATGGACCTTCCCCTGACCAGCAGGTCCGCATCGTTCATGAGGATCTGCCGGTAATAGTAGATTGCCAGGGGAGCTTCTTTCATGTCGCTGTAGGCCTCGGCAACCAGCAGCAGGTAGTAGGCGTTGTAGATGTCAGACGGGTTCTTCTCCACGTGCGTCGTGAGAAAGATGATCTCCTTGTCCCGCTTGCCGGCATTCGCGAGCGCGGAGGCGATCTGCTGGATGAGGACGAACCTGTTCTCCTGGTCTTTCTCCTTGCGGAACAGGCGAAACAGCTCTCGCAGGTCCTGGTTCTGCTCGAAAGTCCCGAGGTAATAGCGAGTGTCGGATGCCGAACAACCTGTGACAAGCGCAGCCAGCGTGGTGGCCAGCGCGATGAGAAGAAGAAACCGCGCTCTCATGGCTGGGGGGATCGTAGCAGGAACGCGGTCCGTTGGCAACCGCACCACGGTGGCGGCCTGACACGGCGGCCTGCCGAGTTGGCAAGGCAGACAGGTTTCTGGTACTATCACGCCCGGGGGAGCTCATGGGAACGAGAATTACACGGTCTTCATCTGGTCTTTCAGTCCCGGACAATCCCCTGATCCCGTACATCGAAGGAGACGGCACAGGGCCCGACATCTGGCGCGCCGCCCGGCGCGTGTTCGACGAAGCGGTTGCGCGCGCGTACAGCGGGCGTCGAAGCGTGGAATGGGTTCCCGTGCTCGCGGGAGAGAAGGCCTTCCGGGAAACCGGGGACTGGCTCCCGGCGGAGACGGAGGAATCCTTTCGATCCCACCTCGTCGGCATCAAGGGGCCCCTCACAACGCCCGTGGGCGGCGGCATCCGCAGCCTGAATGTCGCCCTGCGGCAGAAGCTCGACCTGTACGTCTGCCTGCGGCCCGTGCGCTGGTATCCCGGCGTGCCCTCCCCGGTGGTGCACCCGGAAAGAGTGGACATGGTCGTGTTCCGTGAGAACACCGAGGATGTGTACGCGGGGTTCGAGGCGAAAGAGGGCAGTCCTGAAGCGGGCAAACTGATCGCTTTCCTCCGTGACACCATGGGATGGAATATCAGGGAAGACTCCGGAATCGGGATCAAGCCCGTGAGCCGCACAGGGTCGGAACGGCTCGTCCGCGCAGCCCTTCAGTACGCCGTCTCCCGCGGAAGGAAGAGCGTCACGCTGGTGCACAAGGGAAACATCCAGAAGTTCACCGAGGGTGCCTTCCGGGAATGGGGCTACGAGCTTGCCGCGCGCGAGTTTTCGCACAACGTCGTGCTCCAGAAGGAAAGCGGGGAGCCGCCCGCGGTGCCGGCCGGAAAGGTGCTCGTCAAGGACGCAATCGCGGACAACTTCCTCCAGCAGATCCTCAGCAGGCCGGCGGAGCACGACGTCATTGCCACCACGAACCTCAACGGTGACTACATCTCAGATGCGCTGGCCGCCCAGGTTGGCGGGATCGGGATCGCGCCGGGCGCCAACATCAATTATGTCACCGGGCACGCCGTTTTCGAGGCAACGCACGGCACGGCTCCCAAGTATGCGGACAAGGACGTGGCCAACCCGTCCTCGGTGATCCTTTCCGGCCAGATGATGTTCGACTACCTGGGATGGACCGAGGCGGCGGCCCTCATTGAGAAGGGCCTGACCCGGACCATCGAGCAGAAGGTCGTGACCTACGATTTCGCCCGGCTGATGCAGGGCGCAACGCAGGTATCAACATCCGCGTTCGCTTCCCAGATCGTGGAGAATCTCGGCGCATGAGCAGGCGGGTGGTCCAAAGACCCCGCTACCCGAACAAGTTCCTCATTCTGGGGGTCGCGGGGCTTGTTGCGGGCGGGGTCCTCCTCCTGTGGAACTTCGGATATCTTCCGCAGCCGGGCAAGTGGTGGCCCATCCTGGTGCTCGTCACGGGCCTCTTCTTCCTCTACATGGCATGGCCGCGCAAGCATTCGGACACCTGGATCATCCCCGGCATGGTGCTCACCCTCGGCGGCCTCGTGTTCCTCCTTTCCAATACGGTGCTGGAAGGGCAGAATCTCCAGAGGATCTGGCCGCTTTTCATGCTGGTAACAGGGATCTCGCTGGTCCCATACGCGCTTCGGAAAAAAGGCGCGTCACGGACGGCGATCATCGTTCCAGCCGCATTCATTTCGTTTCTCGCCTTGTTCTTTCTGCTCTTCAGCCTCCATCGGGAGCCGGGAGGGCTGGTGTGGTTCGTCCGGCAGTGGTGGCCCATGATTCTGGTGGTTCTGGGAATTACGCTTATCATTTCATTTTTCAGTGCGCGCAGGCCGAGTAATAAGGTATGAGCAGGCGGCTCATCCTCATTGTCGCGGTCTCCGTAATGTTTCTCTCTTCAGCCGGCATTGTCACTTTCCTCAGCGCCCAGGAGGGCTCCCCCACACTGCTCGCGCCTCCGGCAACGGGGGACACCACGCGCATTGCTGTTCAATCTGACAAGGCAAAGCTCCTCCCCCTTGAGACGCAGTACGCGCCGGACAGGATATTCCGCACTTCATCCGCGTCCATCTGGCGGGTTTCCCTGGATCATGGGGTCCTTTTCTCCGAGGACGGAGGGCAGACCTGGGCTGAGCGGAATACGGGGCTTCCCCGGAGGGCCGTGTACCCGTTCACGGAGGACAAGCCCCCCGTCATCACCGACCTCTCCGTGGATCCCCTTGATGGAAACCGGGTTGGCATCTCCACCCTGGACGCGGTCTTCCTCTCCGAAGACGGAGGGGCGAGCTGGCAAAAAGTGGAGCTGAAGGACCCCATTCGGGCCAACGACCAGCTCACCTGCATTTCCCTGGCGCCCGGCGACACGAACGGCATGCTCGTTGGCACCTCGTTCCACGGGTTCTTCGAAAGCCAGGACGGCGGGAAGACGTGGAGATCCCTCTCCGAGCCCCTCGTCTCGCTCCAACTGGGAGGGGGGAACTTCGAGGAAATTGCCTCCATTGCCCATGACCCCTCGGACCCGTCGCTCATCTGGTTTGCCCTCGGGTTCGGAAAAGGCCTCTACGCCCTGAAACGCGGGACAAAGAACGTTGCGCAGATCGATCTCAGCGCGGGCCCCGTCGGCTCCGCAATCCGCGACATCGCTTTCCTGCGCTCACCTGCCGCAGGGGCGGCGGGGACGTGGTTCCTGGAGTGCCGTACCGACAACGCACGCTGGAGCTACACTCCCGCTGACGCCTCGTGGAAGCTGATCGAAAAGATCGACATGGCCGTATCCATCCCGGCGGACAAGGCCCAGAGAATGGCAACCGCCGCGGACAAGTACGGCATCTATGTCTCCTCCCACCAGGCGTCGGGCAAGTATCTCCAGGATCACATTGATTTTCTCAAGTCGCAGGGGATGAACAGCATGGTCCTGGATTTCAAGGACGATTTCGGCTACCTCACCTACGACACCAACCTTGCCATTCCGCGCAGGATCGGGGCGATCCAGAAACGCTTCAAGATCGACGACGTGGTCCAGGCCGCGCACGCGAACGGACTGTACCTGATCGGGCGCATCGTTGTTTTCCGCGACAAGCAGCTGTACAACTCCGACGACTACGCCTACGCGGCGTGGGACCGGGTCGCCAAGGCCCCCTGGCGATATCTCAAGAAGGTCGTGGATGAAGACACGGGGGAAGAGTCCCTGGTCCAGGGTGAATACTGGGTGGATCCTTTCTCCGAGTATGTCTGGGACTACAACATCGCCATCGCCCGAGAGCTGCAGGACCACGGCGTGGACGAAGTCCAGTTCGACTACATCCGCTTCCCGTCGGACGGGGACCTCGGACGGATCACCTGGCGTTTCCGCAGGGACGGCATGGGAAAGCTGGAGGCGCTGGAGTCGTTCCTTGCAAAGGCGCGCGAGGCCCTGACCATCCCCATCTCGACAGACGTCTACGGCTATTGCGGCTGGGCCCGGATCTCGAACTGGGTGGCCCAGAACATCGAGATGTATTCGCGCTACGTTGATGTCATCCAGCCCATGTTCTACCCCTCGCACTTCCCGCGGGATTTCCTGGGCTCCATGGCGTACCTCCCGCGGGCTCAGTACATCTACCAGGAAGGGAGCCGGAGATCGGCGTATATCGTTGAAGGCAGGAGCATCATCCGCCCGTATGTCCAGGCTTTCCGCATTGGAGGAGAGCTCAGCTTCACCCCGTCGGTCTACTCGACGTACCTCGTGGACCAGGTGCAGGGCGCCCTCCAGGGAGCGGCACAGGGCTTCACCCTGTGGAATGCCTCGAACGACTACTACATGGTATCCGTTCCCCTGGGCCCCATGATCAGCCAGGCCATTGCTTCTCGAGAGATTCCATGAGCCCTTCATCGAGAATGTCATTTGTGCTGCTTGCGGCCGTCCTCGCCGGTTGCGCTGGCGCGCCAAAAACAGACGAAGCCGCACAGCGGGCCTCCCGGATCCAGGCGGACCTGGGCAGCGCAATGCGCCTGGTCGAGATTGCTCGAACGGAGTCTCTGACAAGGGCCGCCCAGCTTCTTGACGGGCAGGAGCTGAAGGGAGAGCCGGCGACAGCCGATCTCACTCTGTTTGCCAGCCGCCTGTGGGTGAACCTGTACCCTGAGCTGCAGGACCCCTTTCCGGGAGCAGCGCCCGGCGCGCTGGCTGACTCGGTCCCCGCGAGCTCGAAGTTCTTCCAGGCGGTCGGTCCGGCGCTTTCCCTTCTCACTCCGGGGCCCGTTCCGGATGACGACCACGCTGCGAGCATCCTGGACGGTCTCACAACGGCGAATGACCTGAACGCTGATTCAATTCTGCCTCCGTACCTTCGCGCCCTCCTCCTGGAGCGCCAGGGAAGGCCGTCAGACGCGATCCGGCCCCTCTACGAGGAGTGCCTCCATCGGGACCCCTCCTTCTATCCGGCCAAGCTCGGGATCATCAACGCAGCCATCGACCAGGGCACGGCGGCAGCGGAGCTTCCCCTTCTCACGAAATACGCGGGTGAGCTTCCCACTCCCGCGGCGCAGCAGACCGCCATGGCCCGCATTTCGCTGGCCGCGGGGAAGCAGGGACAGGCCGCGGACGCGGCAGCGCACGCGCTCCTTCTTGCCCCCGACTCGAGCGATCTCCTGCTCCTGCGGGCCAAGGCTTTTGAAGACATGGGAGACTGGTACCAGGCCCTGTCCATCCTGGATTCGCTCGTGAGAATTGCGCCGAACAACGCCGCCGCGCAGGCGGAAAGAGCCACTATCCTTTTCGAGAAGGCCGGAAACCCTGACGGCGCAATGAAAATCCTGTCGGAAGTCGAGCCGAAGTTCCCCAACGACCCGGCATTCCCCGAGCTGCGCGGAAGGATACTGCTGGCCCGCGGGAACAGCGTGGAAGGCGAAGCGGCGCTTCAGGCGGCTCTCAGGCTGGACCCGACCAGAGCCGGCACCCTGGCTCTCCTTGCCGGCGCCGCCGCGCGCGCCGGGAGATGGCAGGAAGCAGACGGCTACCTCCAGCGCGTGCCCGAGCGCCTGAGAACCCCCGAGCTGTTGAAGGTGGGGTGGCAGATCTCCATGAAGCTTGCGGATTATGACGGCGCTCTTGCCTATGCCCAGACCCTGGAAAAGGCGGGGGGGGACGGCTCACTGCTCTTTCGCGTCAGGACGCTCGTCGCCGCGGGCAGGTCGAAGGATGCGCGGGAATTGGCCACCGCGGACCTGCGGACAGTGAAAACGCCCGAGGTCCGCGGATCCCTGTATTTCCTCCGCGCAACGGCCGCGCACCAGGCCGGAGCTGAAGACGACGTCGTGCTCACGGACCTGCGGGCGGCGCTGAACGAGAACCCGGACGACGGCGAAGCGCTCCTTGCCATTGCGGACGCCCTGAGCAGCGCGCATGAATACCGCAAGGCGCTGGCATACCTGAAGCACGCGCAGGAGCTCTCTCCTGACGACGCGGATATCCGGGCCCGGGTGAGCGAAGCCGCGAGACTGGCCGAGCCCGGGAATTAGAGCCGGGCATGTCGCACCGCGGGACCGCTCCCGACCCGGCCGGTCTCACCCCTGCGCGGGTCCGCCGGGCCTTGAACCTGAACATCGTCCTCGGATCTTCCGGCGTTCTCTTCATCACCGTGATCGCGCCGGGCACGATCATGAACGTCTTCTTCAAGAACCAGCTGGGGGCATCCGACGGGTCCCTGGGCCTCCTTGTGGCGTCCACCCAGCTTGCCTCGGTGCTCAACCTGCTGTCCATCCTGATCTTCGGCCGGCGCAGCCGGGTGAAACCGTTCTGGATCATCGTCACCAGCATCCACCGCGTCCTCGGCTTCATGCCGGCGGTGGTTGCCCTGATGATTGCCCGCGGCGGAGACAGAGCCGTCGGCGCCCAGGCCGTGCTGATTGCGATTGCCGTCAGCTGGGTGTTCGCGAACCTTGGCGTCTCGGGATGGTGGAGGTGGATGTCGGAGCTCGTTCCCGAGGACACCCGCGCCACCTTCTTCAGCCGACGTTCCGCCGTGCTCAACACGGCAACCATGGTCTGGTTCCTCATCGCCGTTGTCCTGCTTGACTTCTTCAAAAATGCGGGGATCTTCTGGACCTACTTCGCCATTTTCTCCGTGGCCGGCGCTGCCGGTCTCCTGGAAAGCCTCCTGTACATCTTCATTCCCGAGCCGGTGCCGGCGGGGCCCCGGCCGCGATTTCGGGCCGCGGACTTCACCCAGCCGCTGCGGGACCGCAACTTCTTCGGCTTCGCCCTGGCCATTGGACTCTGGCTCTTTTCGGTGAGCACCCTGGGCCCCTTCGTTGCGCCGTACATCACCGCCGACGACGGGATAGGCGCCCCGAACACGTGGCTGGGCATCATGATGATAATCACGCAGCTTTCGTACGTCGCAACCTCAATGGGGTGGGGCGTGCTCATGGACAGGATGGGGAGGAAGCCCGTGGTGCTCCTGGGCAGCATGTATCCCCTGAGCTGGATCATCTACCTAGTCCTCCGTCCGGGGAACTACACCTACATCCTGCCCGTCACCGCGCTCGTCCAGGGGCTCCTGAGCTTCGCGATCCTCGACGGCTCGGGCCAGCTCATGCTCACCCTCACCCCGCAGCCGAACAGGACGGCATACGTGGCCTGGTATGCGGCAACAACGGGAGTGATGTCGGCCGCCGGGGCGTTTTTCGGCGGCATCCTGGGTGACGCGCTTTCCGATTTCCACGTCGTGGCAGCCGGCCGGTTCCCCATCGGCGGTTTCCAGGTGATCATCATGGTCTGCTTCGTCCTGTGCGCCTTGAGCACCCTCATCCTGTCGCGCATCCGTGAAGGCAGGGAGAAGCCGGTGGGGTTCCTCCTTTCCGCCCTGATGACCCCGACGATCTTCCGCACGTTTCTCACCATCAACATCCTCGGCAGGGGGGAGGGCTCCGCAAAAGTGGCCCGGGCGCTGCGCCACGTGGACAAGGGATCCGGGGCCATTGCGGTGCGGGACATCATCGGGCGCCTGGATGACCCTGACGCCGAAGTCAGGGAAGAGGCCGCCCGCGCGCTGGGACGCATCGGTTCCGCGGACGCCGTTGAGCCGTTGATCCGCCACGTGCGTGAGCGCGGCTCGACCATTCGGACCTACGCCGCGCGGTCGCTGGGCCGCATCGGGGATGAGCGCGCGGTGCCCTGGCTCATCCAGGAGCTCGCCAGCCCTTCCGAGGAGCTCGTGGAGGCCTGCTGCCAGGCCCTCGGAAGAATGGGGGCGCGAGCCGCCCGCAAGCCGCTCCTGGACCTGTTCGGGACGGAGCGCCCGCCGCGCGTCATTGCCGCGGCAAGCGACGCGCTCTCCCGGCTGGGAGCATTCGAGGCGGCCCTGGAAATTCTCCCCCGGATGAACTCGGCGGAAAACCCCGTCATGGTCCGGCAACTGGCCATCGCCATGGGGAACCTCCTCGGGGCGCCCGGCGGCTTCTACGCGATTGTCACGGGAGACCGCGCTACGCGCAGCGTCGCGATGGAGCGACTGGAGGCCGAGGCGCAGAAGAACCCTGATACGCTTTTTGCGCACTGCCGGAGGGACTTTGCGCGGCGTGCCGCAAGACGCCAGGCCCTGGCTATGGCCGGGCGGAGCCTTCACCAGGCGGTCGTGCGGGAAGACCATCCGGCAATCGTGGAGCGTGAGCACGATGCGATGTTTGCGCTCTGCCGGCTCCTCGCGGACCGGGACCTCGCCGAAGACGAGGCGCTGGGCTTCGCTTTCATGCGGGGCGCGCGGCTGGGGCTGGGTCTCTGGTTCGCGGCGGAAGCAAGGAGAAAGTCCGCGGGACGGCACGGGGCCGAAGACACGGCGGCGACCACGAGCGCGGTGTCGGCTGTTGAGCGAGGCGCCCATGAGCTCTGGGAGATCCACTCGCTTCTGGGGCTGTACTTCCTTGCCACCTACCGGGAAGAGGGTCCCGACGATGATGCCTGAAACAGATACGTGACGCAGTCGTTCACTGCGACGGTGAAGGTGTTCCTCCCCTGCCGCAGCTCCCCGGTGAAATCCTTCGGGCAGCCGTCCCTGCACAGTCCACCGCCCACGGCATGACGCTCATAGCAGCCAAGGCTGTAGAAGAGCGGCGGACGGTAGCTTTCCGCTATCCTGACGACCGGAGGAACAGTCGCCGCCCCGTCGAAGAGAATCGTTTCACCAGCCTCGATCCACGAATAGAGAAAGGCGAGCCGCGGTATCCGCGCCGCAAGGAACGAAAGAGCGCTTCGATTGGCGACGTAGAGATAGAAGTCGACAAAGAAAGAGCAGCGCTCCTGGTCTGCCAGCGCGCGGGCGAGATCGAGATGGCCAACATTGCTGAGCCCGATTGCGAAGCGGACCTTCGGATTCGCGTCGAAAAGGCCCCGGAGGGCCTCGATCCACGCGTCATCATCCGGCATGACCGGAGGAAGCGGAACAAAGACCAGACCGCCAAGGGAGGAAAGGGAGGCAGGCCCCGTTCTGATATCCCCGAGTGTCGCGAACGGCATGGGCTGCCTGGCAGGAGGAGACAGGAGGTCCCGGTTCCTGAGCACGGAAACGTCCAAAGCGGCAGGCAAAGGGTGCAAAGCGGCCGCAGGGGCAGGCGCTGGGGGCGCGGCCGCCAGGGCAGCCTGGGACGTCCGCTCGACCTCCGACAGGTGCCATTGCTCCAGCGCCGCGAAGACCTCTTTCCTTGCTTTCTTCAGCTCAGACGGAGGCACAAAGATTTCCCTGTCTGCTCTTCCCGTCATGTTCGAGAACGAAAGCTCTCCAAGGGTAAACAGGGAGCTTCCTGATTCCCCAAGGAGCTTGCTGAGAACGTCTTCGAACGACTTCCCGCCGGTTGACTCGACGAGCGTGAGCTCTCTGCGGAAAGCGAACCTCCTGCCGGCCATATCCGCCCGACAATCAAGAAATGCCGCGCCCGACTCCTCCCGGAGCGTGGCATCCAGCTTGACGGGGATCCGGTACGGCGGGATTGTCGACTCTTTTGCAACCGGGCGGTCCAGGAACCTTGAGGAGAACAACCGGACCTCCGATCCGGCGGGAGGCAGCGGCGCCGCGGCCTCAACGGGAATGAAGACGGCATCTCCTTTTTCGGCAAACCGCGCCTGTTTTTCTCCTTTGCGGATTTGCCGCACGGAGAAGATCACCGGATCCCGGACGCCCGGCAGCCAGTAGCCTATGCCGTCGCGCAGCGACACCCTTGTCACCAGGCGAAGACCGATCTCTCTGCCCTGGACCCGTGTTGCGGTCCCCAGGGGGATGCCCCGATGTCCGGGATACACGGTGGTGAGGAGGTGTTCGCCTCGGGAAGAGGAGAAGTATCCTTTCGTCTTTTCACGGGAGAACGTGGTCTCAGCCCTTCTCTGAAGCTCCCCCAGTTCGGCCTCCGAAAGCGCGCTGCCTTTATCCAGGATCTCCCGATAGAGCCGGGTGACGTGGAAGACGTATTCGGGAGACTTCATCCTTCCTTCGATTTTCAATGAATCGATGCCGGCCTCGGCGAGCTTCAGGACCTCGGTGCCAAGAGAGAGATCCCTGCAGGAGAATGGCGTGGCTTCCCGGTCCTTTCCCGAGCAGAACACGCTGCGGCAGATCTGCGCGCAGTCCCCCCTGTTTCCAGACCTTCCCGTCAGCGCCCAGGAGGCAAGGCAGACTCCCGAGAAGCTGTAGCAGAGGGCTCCGTGGACAAAAACCTCCAGCTCGATGTCCGCGTGACGTTGCCGCAGGGAACGGATTTTCTCCAGGGTCAGCTCGCGGGAGAGCACGACGCGGCGGATCCCCACCTCCCGGGCGAACCGCAAACCGCTGTCGTTGTGAATTGCCATCTGGGTGGAGGCATGGATGGCCAGGTGTGGAAAGCCGCGGGCAAGGAGAGCGCACAGGCCGACGTCCTGCACGATCACCCCGTCCACGTCGAGGGACTGAAGCCCTCCGCACAGGGAAGCGACCCGCGGCATCTCGGCCTCGCGGATCACCGTGTTCACCGTGACGTAGATCCTGCGGCCTTTCTGCCGCGCGAGCCCGAGGATTCGTCGAAGCTGGGGAAGGTCGAAGTTCGTCGCCGACTTTCGGGCAGAGAACTCGGTCAGGCCCAGGTAGACGCCATCCGCTCCCGCTTCGAAGGCCTGGTACGCCGCCTCAAAGCTCCCGGCGGGCGAAAGGAGCTCGGGCTTCTTCATCTGCGAAGCCTGGCTGCCGTTTCAATGTGCGAGGTCTGGGGAAAGAAATCGAAGAGCCCGACCTCCTCCAGCGTCAATCCGGAGCGCACAAGCTCACCCAGGTCCCGCGCCAGCGTCACCGGGTTGCAGGAAACGTAGATGAGCCTGCCCGGCATGGCCTGCGTGAGCCAGCGGCGCACCTCCGGGCCAAGCCCCGACCTCGGAGGATCCACGACAACCGCATCCAGCCTCCCCCGCGCCGCCCCGGATTCCATCCATTGCTCGACGCTCATTGGGTAGAAGTCATGCGCCGGGCCGGACATGTTCCGCCGGGCATATGACAGGCTGAGAGAGCTGGACTCCACCGCGGTCACCCGCGAGAAACGATCCGCCAGAAACGCGCCGAAGAGGCCCACCCCGCAGTAGAGGTCTGCCGCGGATTCCCCGCTCAGCCCGCTCATGACGAAGGGAACCAGCTGCGACACCAGGGAGAGGTTGGATTGGAAGAAGCAGTCAACGGAAAAGACAATCTCCTTCTCCAGCACCCGGACTGCGACCTCGCCATCACGGTCCATTCCCTGGACGGCGGTTGTGTCTCCGCATCCCCAGACGGTGAACCTGTCCATATCCGCCGGCGCAAGCCCGGGCGAATGGAACACGCGATTGATTGCGCGGTCAGAGACGGGGCAGGTTTCCACGGGGACCACGCGGCGGCTGCCGGCGCCCATGAACCCGAGCCTGCCAGCTCCATCGCGGTGCATCTGCACGCGGTTGCGGTAGCCGAGTGAGGGACCTGCATGGACGCTGATTTCCTTCCAGTCAAACCGTCCGACCCTTCGGAAGGCCTCCCGGACTATCGAGACTTTCTGCGCAAGCTGCTCTTCGTAGCGCACGTGGAGCCAGTCGCAGCCGCCGCATATCCCCGCAAGAGCGCAGGGCGGCTCCTGCCGGGCGGGGGAAGAGACCAGCACCGAAAGCAGGGATGCGCGGTCGAAGTCCCTGTGCCGCTGGGTCAGGCGCACCCGGACTTTCTCTCCGGGAAGCGTCCCCGGCACGAATACCGCCTTGCCGTCCAGGAACCCGAGGCCCTCACCGCCGGCCACGAGCTTCTCTATCACGATCTCGGTGGTGTCGATCCCCGTGTTTTCGATGTCAGCGCTCACTCCAGAAATGGGCCTCCACCATTGCGCAGAGGCAGTGATACACGGGGAGATGCAGCTCCTGGATCTCGAAGGTCCGGCGGGCGGGCACCGCAATCAGCACGTCGCACAGGCCGGCCATCCTGCCTCCCCCCAGCCCCGTCATCCCGATGGTGGAGATGCCCATGGCCCGCGCAACGCAAAGGGCGGCCCGAACGTTCGCGGCGTTGCCGGAGGTGCTCAACCCGAGAAGAACGTCGCCGCGCTTCCCGTGTCCGTAGGCTGCCTGCGCGTAGGCGTGCACTGGGGTAACGTCGTTGCCGAAGGCGCTGTTGAGAGAAACCCCCGCGGTGAGGTCGATTGCGGGGAGTGAACCCTGGAGAGTGTCCCCCAGGGCCTTGCCCATCTCAGGATCAGCCTGCGCCAGTCGCGCGCGGACTTCCCCCGGCAGGGGCCGTGCGTGCAGGTAGCCCTTCATCAACTCACCAACGATATGCTCGCAGTCAGCGGCGCTGCCGCCGTTTCCGCACAGGAGAAGCTTGCCGCCTTTCTCATAGCAATCCACAAGAAGACCGTACGCCTTCTCGATATGATCCCTGCAGGGGACAAGCACGGGGTGTCGGTGCAGCAGCTCATCCAGGTAGCTTTCCACTGCCAGAGTGTAGCATCATGCGATCTGGCGGCGCAACAAAGGGTGGTTCGGCCGGTTTGGCCGCCCGGCGATGAGTCGCATTACAGGTGTTCGACGAAAGCTACAATTGCGTATACCCCCGGTTTTTGGTCCTACATTTATGTACCCCGTGGGCTCAGATTCCGGGCTTAAGATCGTTCCTATTTCTTTTAGTGGTAGTAAATTACTCTCTCTGGCATCTCCTGGCATGGCGTTTGCATTCTGGCGGGTGGGAACGTGTTTCCCGCAACCCCTCCTGTGGCGTTCGGCCGTGGCCCCCCGCGGTACGGGCGTACCCGTTCGGCGGGTACGCCGCACGCCGTGGGATCGGGAGGGGCATTATGGGCAAGGAGGCATTTACAATGAGCGTCGGCAAGACACCGAAAGAGATCATCGCGTTCATGGAAAAGGAGAAGGTGGAAGTCGTGGACCTGAGGTTCATGGACTTCCCCGGCATCTGGCAGCACTTCTCTGTCCCGGCGAGGGAGCTGAGCGAGGAGGCATTCGAGAAGGGGCTCGGGTTCGATGGATCGAGCATCAGGGGCTGGCAGGCCATCAACGAGTCGGACATGCTGGTGAAGCCGGTGGCGGACACCTGCTTCGTGGATCCGTTTCTCCACGCCAAGACGCTGGTGGCAATCTGCAACATCGCGGACCCGCTTACCGGGGAAGACTACACCAGGGACCCGCGCAACATCGCCCGAAAGGCTGAGGCCTTCGTCAAGGGGACCGGTCTTGCCGATGTCCCCTACTTCGGCCCCGAGGCTGAGTTCTTCATCTTCGATGACATCCGCTACGACCAGAACGAGCATGAAGGGTACTACCACATAGATTCGGGTGAGGGCAGGTGGAACACGGGGCGCCAGGAAAACCCCAACCTCGGGTACAAGATCCGCTACAAGGAGGGCTACTTCCCTGTGCCCCCGGCGGACAGCCTGCAGGACATCCGAAGCGAGATGATGCTCACCCTGGAGTCCGTTGACGTCCCC
>Ga0209415_10009249_pt1 | contig 16956 bp, 12 predicted proteins | sample PeaSoiSIISIP2007_FD_187696 | JGI IMG/M metagenome (GOLD analysis project Ga0209415, IMG submission 187696) | Peat soil microbial communities from Weissenstadt, Germany - SII-SIP-2007 (SPAdes) (version 2) | ecosystem: Environmental > Terrestrial > Soil > Wetlands > Peat | place: Germany... | reverse complement strand
CCTTGATGCAGCACATCTCGGCATCGAGCATCGGCCCGCCCATGATGAAGAACGCGTCCTTGACGCCCTGTGCCTTCAGGCACCGCGCGAGAATTTCGTTACCGGTCACGTCTGCCATCGGTGTCTCCTCCTGGTGTCCCCGTCATTGCGAGCACGGTGACGCAATCTCGTGCAGGCCGGGTCTTGTCCCACCGAGATTGCTTCGTCGCTTCGCTCCTCGCAATGACGGGCAAGGGGGCGTCGCGGGGTTCCGTCGCCCCAAAATGAGAGCGGCGCCCGAGGGCGCCGCTCTGTTCAGGTCCTACGAGCCGAGGACCTTTTCGGCGCGCAGCTGGTCGATATCGCCGGGGCTCAGGCCGAGCCAGCTGACAAACACCTCCTCGGTGTGCTGGCCGAGCTTGGGCGATGGCTTCAATTCCGGGGGCCTGCCGTCGAAGCGCACCGGCCAGGCTTCGCACACCCAGTCGCCGTCCGGGTGATGCATCGTCTGCATGATGCCGCGGTCCTGGAAGCTCTTGTCGTTCTGCAATTCGAGGGTGTCGTGGATCGCCCCGGCCGGGACGCCAGCGGCGCCGATGATCTGCATCGCCTCTTCCTTGGTGTGCTCCTTGGTCCACTCGGCGATGATCTGGTTGATGAAGTCCTCGTTCTTGTTGCGTTCTTCGTTGGTGGCAAAGCGAGGGTCGGTGATCAATTCCTCGCGGCCGATCACCTTTAACAGGCGCGTCCAATGCTCGGGGTTGGCGCGGCTGCAGAAGACATAGACGTAGTCGTTGTAGCCGCCCGGCTTCGTCGGATAGATGCCGCACGGTGCCGGCGCGCCCGATGTGGACTGGGCGCCCATGCGCGGCGCGGCCTTCTTGTTGCCCTGCTGGTTCATCACCGCGAACGAAGTGCGGATGTAATGCATGCAGGCGTCCTGCATCGCCAATTGCAGGCGGCGGCCCTTGCCGGTCGCTTTCTTTTCGTAGAGGGCACCCAAAACGCTGATCGCCATCAGCATCCCGGTGCCGGTGTCGCCGATCGTGGCGCCCGGCTTGCACGGCTGGCGGCCGGGTTCGCCGGTGACGCTCATCGTGCCGCCGGCGGCCTGCGCGATCATGTCGAAGGCCAATGATTTCTCGTACGGGCTGCCTTCGCCGAAGCCCTTGACCTGGCAATAGATGATGCCGGGGTTGATCGCCTTTAATACGTCATAGCCGAGCCCCAGGCGCTCGATCGTCCCGGGCGCCAAATTCTCGGCAAAGACGTCGGCCTTTTTCACCATGTCCTTGACGAGCTGGATGCCCTTCTCGGTCTTGAGGTCGACCGTCGCCGACTTCTTGTTGGCGTTCAAAATCTTGAAATAAAACGAATCGTGCGCCTTGGCATCGGTGCTGGCGATGCGCCGCCCGGGGTCGCCCGATTTCGGGTTCTCGATCTTGACGACTTCGGCGCCGAGCCAGGCCAGTGCCTCCGTGCAGGTCGGCCCGGCCTCGAACTGGGTCAGATCGACAACCCGAACACCCTTGAGGCAGTCGAGAGGCGCAAAATTTCCACTCATCGTTCCGTCTCCTCCGGCGCAGCGCACTGCTATGGTCGTTCCGCGCACGATAGCGCAGAACCGCGCCCGGCGGAAATCGCTGATTTGCGCGAACAGCCCTGCATTGCACCGGGCGAAGGCCGCCGGATGCTGCTACCCCGGCCCCACCGCGGCGGTTTCCAGGCTCGCCAGCTCGCGCCCGCGGGTTTCCGGCAGCAGCATCAGCATCCCGATCATCAGGCCCGAGGCCACCGCGCTGAAGACCGCGATCGTCGCGCCGAGCGGCAGCACCTGGCTGACATAGCCGACCATCGTCGGGAAGAACGCCCCGATCGCGCGGCCGGAATTGTAGCAAAAGCCCTGGGCGTTGCCGCGCAGTTCGGTGGGGAACAGTTCGGTCATGAACGGTCCCATCGGCGGGAATTTTATCAACAGCACCGTGAACAGCGGGAGCCCGGCAAACAACAGCGCGGTGTCGCCCATCGGCACGAACATGTACAAAAGAATGAGGACGAACGAGAGAATCGCCGACCACAGAAACGTCCATTTGCGGCCGATCGCGTCGCTGAGATAGGAGCCGAGCAGAAACCCGAAGAGGGCGCCGAGGATCTGTACGAGGAGAAAGCCACCGGTCGCGGTCGCCGAGAAATGCCGCACCGTGCGCAGATATGTCGGCATCCAGATGCCGATCGCATAGCCGCCGCCCTGGGCGCCGGCGACCATCAGCGAAATCTTGATCGTCACCCAGAGATGCGGGCCGCGGAAGGCCGAAAAGAGGTGCGACCAGCCGACTGGAGGGTGGTCGCGGCGCCGGGTCTGGAAGATGTCGGGCTCCTCGATATGGCGGCGGATCCAGAACACGAAGACCGCCGGGAAGAGGCCGACCCCAAAGAGGACGCGCCAGGCCAGCGCCTCCGGCAGGAGCCAGTAGATTGCGGTGTAAACCAGGGCTGAGGCGCCCCAGCCGATCGCCCAGCCGGTCTGCACCAGGCCGACGCCGCGGCCGCGGTACTTGTCGCGGATGACTTCGCCCATCAACACCGCGCCCGCCGCCCATTCGCCGCCAAAGCCAAAGCCGTGCAGCGCGCGCAGGATGAACAGCTGCTCGAAATTCTGGGCGAAGGCGCACAGAAACGTGAAGACCGAGTACCACAGGATCGTGATCTGCAGCATCTTTACCCGGCCGAAGCGGTCGGCGAGCGTCCCGGAAAACCAGCCCCCCAGCGAGGAAATTAAGAGGGTCACCGTGCCGATGAGCCCGGCTTCGCCGCGCGACAGCCCCCACACCCCGATGATCGTCGGGATGATAAAGCTGTACATCTGGACATCGAACGCATCGAGCGACCACCCGCCAAAGCAGGCCCACATCGTGCTGCGTTCGCGTTGCGTCAGGTCGCGAAACCACGCGATCATCCGTGTCTCCCCCGAGGGTTTCGGCAACCCGCTGCGGCACGCTGCCGCCCGGGCGCTCGACCGAGCGATCTTAAACAGTTGCGCCGAGGGCCGAGAACCGGCGCATTGTGCGGGGTGCCTTGCGGCGAACGCGTGAGATCGGCGACAAATCGCCTGGCCGGCGTCCGCGATCAGGGTACGCGGGCCGGCTTGGGACAAGGGAGGGGCAACCATGGGGCCGGTGATCCTGCCGTATCGCAACATTCTGCCGCGGATCGACGCGAGCGCGTTCATCGCCCCGGGGGCGATCGTCATTGGCGACGTCGAGATCGGGCCCTTTGCCAACATCTGGTTCAACTGCGTCATCCGCGGCGATGATGCCCCCATTCGCATCGGCACCGGCGCCAACATCCAGGACGGGACGATCGTCCATGTCACGTTCGACGCGGGCGAGCACGTCGAGTGCGTCATCGGCGACAATGCCGCGATCGGCCATATGGCGCTGTTGCACGCCTGCCGGATCGAACCCGGCGCCCTCGTCGGGATGAAGGCCTGCGTGATGGACCGTGCCATCGTCGAATCGGGCGCGATGGTCGCCGCCGGCGCCGTGGTGACGCCGCGCAAGCGCGTCAAATCGGGCGAACTGTGGTCCGGCACCCCGGCCCGCTTCGCCCGCCTCCTCAAACCCGAGGAACAGGACTACATGCGCTGGGTGACGACGCACTACCGCGAGCTGGCGGAGGAATATCAATCCTCCGCGCGCACCTTGACGTAGGAGCCGGGTGCGTCCTCGATCGGCGCGAGTTTGCCGTCGCCGGGGTGGCGCGCCGGTACTTCGCCCCCGGCATGGCGCGCGATCCACTGGTCCCACACCGGCCACCACGAGCCCGGACGCTCCGTTGCGCCAGCCAGCCATTCCTCGGCGGTCGGTGGGTTGTCGTCGTTCTCGAAATGCCCGTATTTGCTGCCCGGCGGATTGACGACGCCGGCGATATGGCCCGAGGCCGACAGCACGAACTTTACCGGGCCGGCAAAGATCTGCGTTGCCCGATAGGTCGAGCGCCACGGCGCGATGTGGTCCTCGCGGGTCGACAACAGAAAGGCCGGGGTCTTGACCCGGCGCAGATCGATCGGCACCCCGCCAAGGGTGATGCCGCCCGGCTTTACCAAGAGGTTCTCCTGGTACATCCGGCGCAGGTAAAAGCTGTGCATCGCCGCCGGCATCCGCGTCGAATCGGCATTCCAATAGAGGAGGTCGAACGGCACCGGCGCCTTGCCGAGCAGGTAATTGTTCACGACAAACGACCAGATCAAATCGTTGGCGCGCAGCATGTTGAAGGTTTGATGCATGTCGTGGGCTTCGAGATAGCCCTTCTTCTCCATGCGCTGTTCGAGCGCCTTTAGCTGTTCCTCGTCGATGAAGACGCTGAGTTCGCCGGCCTCGGCGAAATCGACCATCGTCACGAAATAGGTCGCGCTCTTGACCCGGCCGTCGCGCTTCGCCGCCATATAGGCAAGGGTCGCGGCGAGCAGCGTCCCGCCGAGGCAATAGCCGATGACATTGGCGGCGCGCTCGCCGGTCGCCGCTTCGATCGCGTCGAGCGCGGCGAGCGGCCCCTCGCGCATGTAGTCTTCGAAGGTCTTCTCGGCGAGCCTCGCGTCGGGGTTGACCCAGGAGATCACAAACAGCGTGTGGCCCTGGCCCACCGCCCAGCGGATGAACGAATTCTGCGGGCGCAGGTCGAGGATGTAGAACTTGTTGATCCAGGGCGGGATGATCAGGAGCGGGCGCCGTTTGACCCTCTCGGTCGTCGGCGCGTATTGAACCAATTGCATCAGCGGGTTCTGATAGACCACCTTGCCCGGGCTCGCCGCGACGTTCTCGCCGATCCGGAAGGCCGCCGGGTCGGTCATGCTGATCTGGAGGCGTCCCTTGCCGCGCTCCAGATCGTCGAGCAGGTTCTTCAGGCCGTTCGCGAGGTTCTCACCGCCGCTCTCGAGGGTCGCGCGCAGGACTTCGGGGTTGGTCAGCACGAAATTCGACGGCGCCATCGCATCGACGAATTGCCGCGTATAGAAATCGACCTTGCGCGCGGTGTGCGCGTCGAGCCCCTCGACTTTCCCGACCGCGCCATGCATCCAGCGGGCGGTCAACAGGTAGCTCTGCTTGATGAAATCGAAGAGCGCGTTGTCCGTCCATGCCTGGTCGCGGAAGCGGCGGTCTTCGGGCGCGGCGTTGATCACCGGCTCGGCGTCACCGCCGGCGAGGCGCCGCGCGGTCTCCTTCCACAGCCGCAAATAGTCGTTCCACAGCGCGGTCTGCGCCTCGATCAGCCGCGCCGGGTCGGCCATCATACGCCGGGTCATCTCGAAAAAAGCGCTGCCGATCGCCATCGGGTCGGCCATGCCGCTCGTCCCCGCGCCGCCTGCCTGCCCGCCCGCCTCTTTGCCCTGGCGCGCCAGGAAATCGGCGACGAGGCGCTGGCTCCGTAGGGCGATCTCGGCCAGGTGTTCCGCCATCTGGCGCGACCGCTCGGCCGCCTCGGCCGACGTCTCCGGACCGGAGGCTGTCCCGGGCTTCCCGCCGCCGGGGCGGGCGCCACTCTCGCTCTTACTCATCTCGCTGTCCTCACCCCTCGCGCGCGGATCAAATGTAGTGACGCGCGGGCGCGGATCTAATACACACCGAGCCAATTGTGCCGCTGCCTCCAGCGGCGGGCGGCGAGGCCAGCGGGAATTAGGGCGGATCTGGGGCAGGATCTGGGGTATGGCATTGCGCACAGCCCGGTTTTGGCCTGATGGCCGGCCCGACCGGCCGCGTGTTCGGCAAACCGGGGCGGTCGCCGGCCTTCTGCTGCTAAGCACGCTTGGCGGATGCAGCGGCCCGGTCGAGACTTATCGCTCGCTGGCCGGCATCAGCCAGAACGATCCCGATCCGCAGACCGCTCCGTTCACCCACAATCTCGCCGAGGGCGAGGCCGAGCCCTATCCGAACCTCGGCAGCTTCCCGCCCTTGCCAACGCCGACAACGAATGCCGCCGATCGCCAGAAGCTGACGCAAAGCCTGATCGCCGATCGCCGGGCGACCGCCTCGCAGGCGGGAGCTCCGGCGCCGCGCCCGGCCGCCGAGGCGACCGCAGCGCCAGGCTCGCCGGGGGGAAACTTCGCCCCCGCTCCGGCAGCCCGAGCCGAGCCGGCGACCGAGCAACCATCAAACCCTTCCCCCGCCGCATCCGCGCCCTCTCACACAGCCCTGAATTCGGACCAATCGGGCCGCCGCCCGGCGGGCGAGCCGCCCGCGCCCGGGCCGCTCGAATCAACCCTGCAAACGCCGCAGATACCCTCGCTTCCCGAGCCTGAAACGGCGCAGCCGCCGCCGCCGCCGCCGGTCATGCCGGCGGTCCCGCGCGCGGTCGCGGTGGCCGAGCCGCCACCGGCCGCGCTCGCCGACGTCGCGCCGCAACCGGCCCCGCCGGTCCCCGACATGACGCCGCCGCCGGCACCGGTCAAAGTTGCGCCGCCGCCTGCTCCCGCGCCCACCCCGACCGTCGTCGCGACCCTCGAACTCCCCGGCAACGCCGTCGAACCGACCGCCCCCGACCAGGTGCAGATCGCGCGCGTCGCGGCGCTCTACAAGAAAGCGGGCGGCAGCGTGCGGGTCCTCGCCTATGCCGCGGCGCCCGTCGGCGGCGGCGACCCGCTCGACGCCTACCACGCCGCGCTCGACCGCGCGCAAGCGGTTGCCAAGGCGCTGATCGGTTCCGGCGTCCCCGCCGACAAAATCCAGACCGAGGCGGCGCCCGCCGCGCGGGCGCGCGAGGCGGGCCGGGTCGAGATCCAATTCACCCCATGACCGCGGCTCCGAGCCGGCCCCACATGAAACCCACCCCGCATGAAAGCTGACCTGTGACACCAGCCCTCAAGATCGCCATCGCCGGGCTCGGCACGGTGGGCGCCGGAACGCTGACGCTGTTAGAGCGCCAGGCCGAGCTGGTGAGAGTGCGCGCCGGACGCCCGATTGTCGTCGCCGCGGTATCGGCGCGCGATCGCCACAAGGATCGCGGCGTCGATTTGTCGAGGGTGCGCTGGTACGACGATCCGGTCGCGCTTGCCGCCGACCCGGAAATCGACGTCGTCGTCGAGCTGATCGGCGGCAGCGACGGGATCGCGCTCGCCATCATCGAAACCGCGCTCGCCCACAAGAAGCATGTCGTCACCGCCAACAAGGCGCTGATGGCCCACCACGGCACCGCGCTTGCGGCCAAGGCCGAGGCGGCCGGGGTCGCGCTCGCCTTCGAGGCCGCGGTCGCCGGCGGCATTCCGGTGATCAAGACCCTGCGCGAAAGCCTCGCCGGCAACCGGCTGGCCCGGGTTTACGGCATCCTCAACGGCACCTCGAACTACATCCTGACGACGATGCGCGAGAGCGGGCGCGAGTTTGCTGAGGTGCTGGCCGAAGCGCAAATGCTCGGCTACGCCGAAGCCGATCCGAGCTTCGACATCGACGGCGTCGACGCCGCGCACAAGCTGGCGATCCTCGCCAGCGTCGGGTTTGGCCGCCCGGTCGATCTAGCCGGCGTCTACACCGAGGGCATCCGCCACATATCCCGCCTCGACATCGATTTTGCCGAGGAACTGGGCTATCGCATCAAGCTCCTCGGCATCGCGCGCTTGACCGAAAACGGCCTCGAACAGCGCGTCCACCCCTGCATGGTGCCGCGCGCAACGCCGATCGCCGCGGTCGAGGGCGTGTTCAACGCGGTCGTCGCCGAAGGTGATTTCGTCGGTCGGGTGGTGCTGGAAGGGCGCGGCGCCGGGGCCTTTCCGACCGCTTCCTCGGTCGCCGCCGATCTCATCGACATCGCCGCCGGGCGCCACGTCGCGCCGTTCGGGGTGCCGGCCGCCGCCCTCACCGCGCTCCCCGGCGCGCCGATGGAGCGCCACGAGGGCGCCTATTACATCAGGCTGATGGTCGTCGATCAGCCCGGCGTCATCGCCGACGTCGCCGCGGCATTGCGCGACGAGCAGGTCTCGATGGAATCGATGATCCAGCGCGGCCGCGCGCCGGGCGAAGCCGTGCCGGTGGTGCTGACGACGCATGTGACGCTCGAAGCGGCGATGCGCCGCGCGCTCGACCGGATCGCCGGGCTCGCCACCGTGCGCGAGCCGCCGCGCATGGTCCGCATCGAAGATTTTTGAGGGTCGCTACGGAGGCACGGGGAACGCGAAGACCAAGAACGAGGCAACGGGTCAACGAACCGCTCTCGCTGTCTCACTGTCTCATTGTGGCCTATATCTCCGTGACCTGCGTGCCTGCGTGGGTTTAACTGCGCGGAATGAAAACCGACGTCGCCAGCGAGGGAGGACAGCGTGGCCGAAACATCGAACTCCAAGATGGATCGCAATCTCGCGCTCGAAGCGGTGCGCGTGACCGAAGCGGCGGCGCTGTCCGCCTCCCGGCTGATGGGGCGCGGCGACGAGAAGGCCGCCGACCAGGCCGCGGTCGACGCGATGCGCCAGGCCCTGAACAGCCTGACGATCGAGGGTACCGTGGTGATCGGCGAAGGCGAGCGCGACGAGGCGCCGATGCTCTATATCGGCGAAAAGGTCGGCACCGGCCACGGTCCCAAGATCGACATCGCCCTCGATCCCCTGGAGGGCACGACGATCACCGCAAAGGGCGGGGCCAACGCGCTCGCGGTATTGGCGATGGCCGATCACGGCGGATTTTTGAATGCGCCCGACGTCTACATGGACAAGATCGCGGTCGGTGGCAGCCTGCCGGGTGACATCGTCGACCTCGACGAGACGCCGGGGACCAACCTGAAGAACCTGGCGCGCGCCAAGAAGGCGGACATCGCCGACCTTGTCGTCTGCATCCTCGACCGGCCGCGTCACGCCGAGCTGATTACCAAGGTGCGCGAGGCTGGCGCCCGGATCATGCTGATCGGCGATGGCGACGTCAGCGGCGTCATGGCCACTTCCGACCCCGAGACCGGCATCGACATCTATATGGGTTCGGGCGGCGCGCCCGAGGGCGTCTTGGCCGCCGCGGCGCTGCGCTGCATCGGCGGGCAGATGCAGGGGAGGCTGTTGTTCCGCAACGACGACGAGCGCGGCCGCGCGGCCCGTCTCGGCATCACCGATCTCAACCGCAAATATGGTCTCCTCGACCTGGCGCAGGGTGATGTGATGTTCGCCGCCACCGGCGTCACCAATGGCACGATGCTGAAGGGCGTGCGCCGGGTCCCCGGCGGCGCTTTCACCCATTCGGTGGTGATGCGCTCGAAGACCGGCACGGTGCGTTATGTCGAAGCGACGCACGACTTCACCCGAAAGCCGGCCTTCGCCGCGCTCGGCCGCTGAGCCGCCGCGCTCGACTGGACCATCGGCTCATCCGCGCGGGTCGGAATTTTCCCGCACCCGGTAGTAAAAGCCCGCGAGCGAGGCGCTGCTGCAATGGATCCTCCGATGAGCGCCGACGCGGGATGCGGTTCTATCGTCACGCTGACCATGAACCCCGCGCTCGACGTGGCCACCTCGACGGATCGGATAGCGCCGGCCCATAAGCTCCGCTGTGCAGCGCCGCGCTATGATCCGGGAGGGGGCGGGATCAATGTGGCGCGGGCGGTTCATGCGCTGGGTGGCGACGCGGTCGCGATCTTCCCCGTCGGCGGGCCGGCGGGCGAGATGATCCGGCATTTGCTGGACGAGGAGGGGGTCACTCAACACCCCATCGAGATCGCCGGGTTCACCCGCGAAAGCCTCGCCGTCGAAGAGCGCCAGAGCGGCAACCAATACCGGTTCATCCTCCCGGGACCCGAGCTTCCCGAGCGCGACCAGGAGCGCTGTCTCGATGCGCTTTCGCACCTGGCGCCGACAGCTTCCTACATCGTCGCGAGCGGCAGTCTGCCGCTCGGCGTTTCCGACGATTTCTATGCGCGAGTGGCCGGGCTCTCAAAGCGATGCGGCAAGCGCCTCGTCCTCGATACCTCGGGCCCGGCGCTCAAGAATTCCGGCGGCGGCATCTATATGTTGAAGCCGAGCCTGCGCGAGCTCGGGGATTTGAGCGGGCGGGAAATCCGGTCCGAGGGCGATCAGGAGCGGGCAGCACGGCAAATCGTCGACCAAGGCCGCTGTGAGATCGTTGTCCTCTCGCTTGGCCCGGAAGGCGCATTGCTGGCCACGGCCGACAAGAGCGAGCGCTTCACCGCGATCCCGGTCGAGACGCGAAGCACGGTCGGCGCCGGCGACAGCATGCTGGCAGGCATCGTCCTCGGTCTTTGCCGCGGACTGCCGTTGCATGAAGCCGTCCGCTTCGGCATGGCGGCGGGGGCGGCGGCACTGTTGGGAACCGGCACCGAGCTGTGCCGGCGCGCCGACGTCGAACGCCTGTACCAGCATTAAATCGTCATTCCCGCTTGCGCGGGAATGACGATTTAATTCGAGCGGTGAACGCTCTGGGTTCCTGCTTTCCCGGGAACGACGGAGCCGGCCCGATTCTTGGGCTCCCTTGCACCGTTGTCATCCCGGCGGAGATCGGAATCCAGCACAGGAACGGTTCTGAGGATTGCCCTGGACCCTCGCTCGGCCGGGGGTGAGGATGCCGCCGTGGACACTCTGGAAACCTCCGCCTTCCTCGGGGTCGAGCGGTCGGTTGGTGGCCGGCGCTGGCGGGTGCGCGGCGCCGATCAGGGCGAGGCTGCAGAGATCGCCGAGCGCCTCGCGCTCCCCGAGATTGTCGCCCGGCTCTTGGCGCAGCGCGGCATCGGGCTCGACGCGGCGGCCGGCTTTCTCGCCCCGCGCCTGCGCGATTGTCTCCCCGATCCGGCGCATTTGCGCGACATGGCGCCGGCCGTCGAGCGCCTCGCCCGCGCGGTCCGCGAACGCGAGAAGATTGTCGTCTTCGGCGATTACGATGTCGACGGCGCGACTTCGGCGGCGCTGCTGTTGCGGTTTCTCGCAAGCGTCGGGGGTGACGCTACGGTCTATGTCCCCGATCGACTGCGCGAGGGTTATGGCCCGAACGCCCCGGCGCTTCTGCGCCTCAAGGCCGAGGGGGCGGGGGTCGTCGTGACGGTGGATTGCGGCGCGACCGCGCACGATGCGCTGGCCGCAGCGGCCGATGCCGGGCTCGATGTGATCGTCGTCGATCACCACGTCAGCGAACCCCTGTTGCCGCGCGCCCTCGCCGTCATCAACCCCAACCGGCTCGACGAGACGAGCCCGCACGGCGCGCTTGCCGCGGTCGGCGTCGCCTTTCTCCTCGTCGTCGCGCTCAACCGGGCCTTGCGCGCCAGCGGCTGGTACGCCGCGCGGGTCGAGCCCGACCTCTTGCAGTGGCTCGACCTCGTTGCGCTCGGCACGGTATGCGATGTCGTGCCGCTGACCGGGATCAACCGGGCCCTCGTCGCGCAAGGGGTCAAGGTCGCGCGCAACGGGGGTAATCCAGGCCTCAGGGCGCTCGCCGCGGTCGGCCGGGTAACTTCGCCCGTCGACGCCTATCATCTCGGCTTTGTCTTGGGACCGAGGGTCAATGCCGGCGGACGGGTCGGCTGCGCCGATCTCGGCGCGCGGCTCCTCGCCACCGACGATCCCACGCTCGCCGCGGCGCTCGCCACCCGGCTCGACGGCTATAACCGTGAGCGCCGCGAGATCGAGGCGCAAACCCTCGAGGCGGCGATCGAGGCGGTCGAAGCCGGGCCGCAGTCGCCGGCGCTGGTGTTCGCCGCCGCCGAGGGCTGGCACCCGGGGGTCATCGGCATCGTCGCCGCCCGCCTCAAGGAGCGCTATGAGCGTCCGGCCTGCGTCGTCGCGCTTGCTGAGGGTATCGGTCGCGGCTCCGGCCGCTCGGTGCCGGGCGTTGCGCTCGGTCCGGCCGTCATCGCGGCGCGCCAGGCGGGGCTCCTCGTCAATGGCGGCGGGCACGCGATGGCCGCGGGCTTCACGGTCGCCGAGGACCATCTCGACGCGCTGCGCGACTTCCTCGCCGAACGTCTCGGTGATGGGTGGGGCGGCGAGCGCGTGCGGCCCGAATTGGCGATCGACGGCGCGCTCTCGGCGGCCGGGGCGGTGGTGGGTCTCATCGGCCACCTCGATGCGCTGGCCCCGTTCGGCGCCGCCAACCCCGAGCCTCGCTTTGCCTTTCCCGGGCTCCTCCTCGCCCATGTCGAGCCGGTCGGCCCCGCGGGAAATGGCGGGCATCTGCGCTGCACCCTCGCCGACCCGGCCGGGTTCGGCGAGGGCGGGCCGGCGCGCTTGCAGGCTATCGCCTTTCGCGTCGCTGAAACCCCGCTCGGCGCCTTTCTCGCCGCCGCGCGCGGCCGCAGGGTCCATGTCGCTGGCCATCTGCGCCGAAACGACTACCGCGGCGGCGACGCGGTTCAGCTGGTGATCGACGACGCCGCCCCGATCGCCGGCTGACGCCGCCCTTTTTAAAGGAGGGCGCGGATGCGCTCGGCGATCTCGGCGATATGCGCCATGTCGCCGGGCTTCAGCTCCCAGTTTACGAGGAGCCCGTCACCGAGCCGGCGCGGCAGCACGTGCAGGTGGAAGTGGGGGACCGACTGCGCCGCCCCCTTCCCGTTAGACTGGATCAGGTTGAGCCCGTCGGGCTTTAACACTTCGTTGACCACCCGCGCCAGCCGCATCGCGGTGTGCGACGCCGCCGCCATCGCCTCCGGCGCGATCTCGAAGACGTTCGGGTAATGCGCCTTGGGGATGACGAGACAATGCCCGTCATGGACCGGGTTGATGTCCATGAAGGCGAGCGTGTCGTCATCCTCGAACAGCCTGAAGCACGGCACCTCACCCTTGACGATCCTGCAGAAGATGCACGCGGCGTCTGCTTCCATGGCGGCTCACTCCGGTAGACCTTGCGGGGTCTTTTAGCGCCGCGCCATCAGCTCCGCCACAGCTCCCTCCCGCGACAATCGCGGTCTTGTCATCCCATGGGCGAAGCGTCATCTGCTCGGGCAGACGCTCTCCCCCTGAGGACCGGCGTGTCCCTGCCGACGGTGATCACAGACGCCCCTCCCTCCGCCGCCGCGGCCGCGCCCGGCAGTCTGCGGCCGATCGCCCTGTGGCTCCTCTTCTGCGCCGCCATGATCTTCGTCATGGTCGTGATCGGCGGGATAACGAGGCTCACCCTCTCCGGCCTCTCGATCACCGAATGGCAACCGGTCGCCGGCATCCTGCCGCCCATGTCGCCCGCCGCCTGGGCCGTCGAATTCGCCAAATACCAGCACATCCCGCAATACCGGCTCTTGAATTGGGGGATGAGCCTCGACGACTTCAAGACCATTTACCTCTGGGAATACGTCCATCGCCTGTGGGGCCGGTTGATCGGTGTTGCCTACGGCTTGCCGTTTCTTTATTTCGCGCTGCGCCGGCGTCTGCCGCGCCCGCTGATCGCACCCCTTGCCGGCATCCTCGCGCTCGGCTTTCTGCAGGGCGCGCTCGGCTGGTACATGGTGACAAGCGGCCTCGCCGCACGCGTCGAGGTCAGCCAGTACCGGCTCGTCGCCCATCTCGCCCTCGCCCTCCTCATCTATGCCGCAACGCTGTGGGTCGCGCTGGAGCTCCTGCAAAGCCGCTCGCCCGCATCGCGGGAGAGGGAGGGGCCCGCGCCGCAGGCGTGGGAGGGTGAGGGCGCGTCAAGTCGCTGGCGGCGCGCCGCCGAGGCGCTGATCGGCCTCGTCGCGCTGACGATGCTGGCCGGCGGCTTTACCGCCGGGCTCCACGCCGGGCTTGTTTACAATACGTTTCCGCTGATGGACGGGAGCTTTGTCCCGGCCGGCTACGTCCAGCTCCACCCGTTCATCCGCAACTGGTTCGAAAACATCCCCGCCGTGCAGTTCGACCATCGCCTGCTGGCCGAGACGACCGTTGCCGCGGTCCTTCTATTGTGGCTGGCCGGACGGCGCGCCGCGCTGCCACGCCCGGCCCGCCTCGCGCTCCATGCGCTCCTCGCCGCCGCGCTCCTGCAATTCTCCCTTGGCGTCGCGACCTTGCTCCTCGTCGTGCCGATCCCGCTCGCCGCCGCCCACCAGGCCGCCGGATTATTGCTCCTCACCGCCGCGATCGTCTTGCGCCACCGGCTGCGCCGGCCGGAAATGGACCTCGCGCTCGCCGCGGCCCTATAATCGGGCCCACGGCCGGGAGACCCTCATGGCGAAAAGCGGCAAACCCTCGAAGGTCCTGCGCGAGTGGCGGACGCTCGCCGAAGCTGAGCTGCGCGGCAAGCCCCTCTCCAGCCTCGACTGGCAGACCCCCGAGAGGATGACGCTGAAGCCGCTCTATACCGCGGCCGATCTCGAGGCGATCGAGGCCGCCGGCTTTCCGTGGCGCGAGGCATTGCCGGGGCTCCCCCCCTACCTGCGGGGTCCTCGCGCGACGATGTACGCCAACCGGCCGTGGACGATCCGCCAGTATTCGGGGTTCTCGACCGCCGAAGAATCCAACCGCTTCTACCGCGATAATCTCAAGGCCGGGCAGATGGGGCTCTCGATCGCCTTCGATCTGGCGACCCACCGCGGCTACGACAGCGACCACCCGCGGGTCACGGGCGATGTCGGCAAGGCCGGCGTCGCGATCGACAGTGTTGAGGACATGAAGATCCTCTTCGACGGCATCCCGCTCAACAAGATGAGCGTGTCGATGACGATGAACGGCGCGGTATTGCCGGTCCTCGCCGGGTTCATCGTCGCCGCCGAAGAACAGGGCGTCGCGCCGGACCAGCTCCAGGGCACGATCCAGAACGACATTCTGAAGGAGTTCATGGTCCGCAACACCTACATCTACCCGCCCGGACCCTCGATGCGCATCGTCGCCGACATCATCGAATACACCGCCCGCCACATGCCCAAGTTCAACTCGATCTCGATCTCCGGCTATCACATAGAGGAGGCCGGGGCGACCTCCGTCCAGGAGCTGGCGTTCACCCTCGCCGACGGCCTCGAATACGTCCGCGCCGCATTGTCGCGCGGCCTCAAAATCGACGAATTCGCGCCCCGCCTCTCGTTCTTCTTCGGGATCGGCACCAATTTCTTTATGGAGATCGCGAAATTGCGCGCGGCCCGCCTGCTCTGGGCGCGGCTCATGCAACAATTCGCGCCCCGGGACCCGGCGAGCCTGGCCCTGCGCATGCATTGCCAGACGTCCGGCGTCAGCCTGACCGCGCAGGACCCGCACAACAACATCGTCCGGACGACGATCGAGGCTCTGGCCGCGATCCTCGGCGGCACCCAGTCGCTCCACACCAATTCGTTCGACGAAGCGCTCGGGCTGCCGACCCCAGCCTCGGCGCGCGTCGCCCGCAACACCCAGCTGATCCTCGCCGAGGAGACCGGGATCCCGCACGTCGTCGATCCCCTGGGCGGCAGCTATTACGTCGAAACGCTGACCCACTCGATCGCCACGGCGGCGAGCGCGCTCATCGACGAGGTCGAGGCCCTGGGCGGCATGACCCGCGCGGTCGAGAGCGGCATGCCGAAACTGCGCATCGAAGAATCCGCGGCGCGGCGCCAGGCGGCGATCGACCGGGGCGAAGAAGTCATCGTCGGCGTCAACAAGTACCGCGCCGAGGACCCCGCCGAAATCGACATCCTCGATGTCGACAACGCCGCGGTGCGCGCCGCCCAGATCGCCCGGCTCGGCCGGGTGCGCCAGAGCCGCGATCCCGCGCGCGTCCGCGCCGCGCTCGCCGCATTGACCGAGGCCGCCAAAACCGGCGCCGGCAACCTCCTCGCCCTCTCGATCGAAGCTTCGCGGGCGCGCGCCACGGTGGGCGAAATTTCCGACGCGCTCGAGATTGTCTTTACCCGCCACCACGCCGCCACCCAATCGGTCACCGGCATCTATGGCGGGCAATACCACGGCGACGAGGCCTTCCGCCGGATCCAGCGCGAGATCGAGAATTTCGCCCGCGAGGAGGGCCGCCGCCCCCGCATGCTGGTTGTGAAGTTGGGGCAGGACGGTCACGACCGCGGCGCCCGCGTGATCGCCACCGCCTTCGCCGATATCGGCTTCGATGTCGATATCGGCCCCCTCTTCCAGACCCCGGAAGAGGCTGCCCGCCAAGCGATAGAGAACGACGTGCACATCGTCGGCGTCTCAAGCCAGGCCGCCGCCCACAAGACCCTCGTGCCCGCCCTGATCGAGGCCCTCAAAAAGGAAGGCGCCGGCGACATCCTCACCGTCTGCGGCGGCGTTATCCCGCCCCGCGACTACGATTTCCTCAAAAAAGCCGGGGTCAGTGCAATCTTCGGCCCCGGCACCAACATCCCCGCCGCCGCCGCCGAAATATTGTCGCTGATCCGCCAGCACCGAATGGCGGCGTAGGCTGAGCGGACTTCAGTCTGGTTGATCCCACCCGCGCCGGCCCGTAACCCACCCCTCTCGCCTTGGCTGCGGGCGGATAGAGGAACCCGCGCGAAGGATAAGAGGGCGAGGGGCTGGCACCGCGCTAACGGCAGCACGGGAGTCGCGATTGCGGTGAACTCTCGTCGGGTGTTTCCTTGCTCAATGCTTGGCCCCCAGCAGTCGTCGCAAACGCGGCCTTGTACTTTTGGCCATTCCTGGTGTTAGACTTACCAAGTCTGAAAAGGGGGGCAACAATGGCCGCAGAGGCAAAATATCAGGGGGTATATCCCGCACTGGTCACCAAGATCATCGCCAGCTACGTATCGCATCATAATGTGGCGCCGGAACAGATCCCCGAGCTGATCAATTCGGTGCATCGCACGATCAACAACCTTGGCAAGCCCGCCGAGCCGCACGGCGCCTTGACGCCGGCGGTGCCGTTGCGGCGCTCGGTGCAGCGCGATGCGGTGATTTGCCTCGAATGCGGCTGGAAGGGCAAGATGCTGCGCCGGCACCTTAGCACGCGGCACGGCCTCAATGGGGAGCAGTATTTGAAACGCTGGGGCCTGCCGAGCGATCATCCGCTGACCGCGCCGACCTATTCGCAGCAGCGCTCGACCTTGGCCAAGGAGCTCGGCCTCGGCCGCGGCGGACGCCAGGCTGCCGCAGCGCCGGCGGAC
>Ga0209415_10009248_pt1 | contig 16956 bp, 13 predicted proteins | sample PeaSoiSIISIP2007_FD_187696 | JGI IMG/M metagenome (GOLD analysis project Ga0209415, IMG submission 187696) | Peat soil microbial communities from Weissenstadt, Germany - SII-SIP-2007 (SPAdes) (version 2) | ecosystem: Environmental > Terrestrial > Soil > Wetlands > Peat | place: Germany... | reverse complement strand
CTGCAGGCCCGGCTCATGTCCCAGGCGATGCGCAAGCTGACCGCCGCCATCAGCCGGTCGAACACGTCGGTCATCTTCATCAACCAGCTCCGCGAGAAGATCGGGGTCATGTTCGGCAATCCCGAGATCACGAGCGGAGGACGCGCCCTCAAGTTCTACGCGTCGGTGCGGCTGGACATCCGCAAGATCGACACCATCAAGGTGGGGCTCGACGCGGTGGGCAGCCGGGTGCGGGTCAAGGTGGTCAAGAACAAGGTCGCTCCGCCGTTCCGCAACGCGGAGTTCGACATCCTCTACAACGAGGGGATCTCCTTCGCCGGCAGCGTGCTCGACATGGCGGTCGACGCTCGGATCATCGACAAGAGCGGGGCCTGGTTCTCGTACGGCGACCTCCGGCTCGGTCAGGGCCGGGAGAACGTCCGCGACTTCCTCAAGCAGAACCCCCAGCTCCTCGACGAGATCGCGGAGCGGGTGCGGGCACACGCCCTTCCCGCGACCGCAGCCTCCGAGGAGCCGGCGGAGAGCTCCCCGGCCGTTCCGGTCGCCTGATCGGAGCCCGGCGACCCCAGCCATGCCCCTCAGCAGGTCGGGCGGCGGTCGCGGCCACCACCCCGGCGCCCCCGCGGCGGTCGACCCTGAGGACCGCCAAGCCGCCACGGCGATGGCCCAGCGCCTGCTGGCGATCACCGATCGCTCCCGGGTCGAGCTCCAGCGCCGCCTCGAGGGGCGGGGGTACGCGCCGTCCACGGCCGCCGAGGCCGTGGACCGGCTCGCGGTGCGGGGCTGGGTGGATGACGCGCGCCTGGCCGAGGACCTGGCCCGCCGGCGATCGAGTCACGGCTACGGACGGCGTCGCGTGCTCGCCGACCTGGTCGCCCGCGGGGTGGACCCCGAGACCGTCAGCCGAACCGCCGGCGAGCTGACGGGCGGCCAGGGCGAGGCCATCCGGATCGCGGCCGAGCGGCTCCGCCACGGACATGCCGGGCCGCCGCCACCCGACGAGGTCCGCCGGCTCGCCGCCGCCCTGCAGCGCCGCGGCTTCGACATGACCGACATTCGCGCCGAGCTGCGACGGCTCTGCTCCGACCCGGAGGGGCATCCCGACGGCGAGGGCTGAGGGCAGCGATCAGGCGGAGGGCGCCAACGCGGCTGGCAGAGCGGTCACGCAGCCGGCACCGAGGCGGCCGGGCCGCGTTCCCGGCGGGCCAGGGGACCGAGCAACAGGAAGGTGGCCGTCACCAGCAGCAGACCGAAGACCACCAGTCCATCGAAGGACGCCAGGCTCACGGCGAGGCCGCCCAGGGCGGCGCCGACGGCGCCACCCGCGGCCAGGGTGACCGTGTAGAAGGACATCAGCGCCGAGCGGTCGGCGGTGTGAGCCTCCGAGCAGTTGGCGAGGTAGGCGACCGCGGCCGGTCCGAAGCCGGCCAACCAGAGGATGCCCAGCGCGGCTATCGGCAGCAGGACGAACAGGGCGACGTGGGGGAGGTGGTTGGCGAGCAGGAGGGCAACCGAGAAGAGCCACGCCCCGGGCACCGCTCGTCGCATCTGCCGCACCGGGCCGAGGCGCGGGATCCACGGGGTCCACAGCGCGATCCCGATGACCAGGACGGCGATGCCGCTCACCAGGATGAGCGAGATCAGCCGGGGATCGAGGTGATGCACCAGCCCCTGGCCCGCAACCGGTGCGTGGTGGAGGAGGGAGGCGAGGTTGGACCCGTAGGCGCCGAGCAGCGCGAAGGTGCCGACCCAGGCGGGCAGGAAGCTGCGGATGGGCCCCGGTCCGACGACGTCCCTCAGCAGCGTCGACAGCCGGGTCACCGGCAGCGGGGGCACGTGGGCCACGAAGCGCAGGCACACCAGGCCCGCGGCCAGGTACACGGCCGCCAGCAGGAGGAAGCCGCCCCGACCGAGGTAGTGGTACGCGAACGGCCCCAGGACGAAGCCCCCCGCATACCCGGCCAGGGTCGCGGCCTCGAAGGCGCCGCTGGCCCTCGCCCGGGTCCGGAAGCTCTGCGAGGTCGCGGCGGCGATGGCCCCGAGCGCGGTGGGGACGAAGGCCGCCGCGGCGACCCCCTCGAGGAGCCGGGCTGCGAAGATCTGCTGGGAGTGCACCGAAGCGGCGACCAGCAGCACCCCGAGCATGCCGATCAGCGGTCCCCCGACCACGAACAGCTTGCGGCCGAGCCGGTCCGCATAGCGCGCCATGAACGGGGCGAAGACCATCTCGGTGAGCGCCTGGGCCGCGCCGACCAGGCCGATGGTGGTGCCATGTGGGTGTCCGTGAGCCAGGTCGGCGAGGTAGAACTGGACGGCCACGGTGACCCCGGAGGCGGCCACCCTGATCAGCGCGGTGCCGGTCAGCAGCGCGGGGATCGACACCCGCACGCTGGTGCGCAGCCCCTGCTCCAGCTCGGCGACGAGGTCCGGAGCCGCCGCGGGATCCCCGGGCCGGGGGACGTCCCCGGGGTGATCGGGTGCGGCCCCCGAGCTCACGGGCGACACCGCGCCCCGCCGGCCACCGCGCGCCGATCGCCACCCGCGGCCGGCGACCGTCCCGGGGCGGCTGCCGCGGACCGGCTCGGCCTGGCGCTGCGCGTCATCTGAACTCTCCCACCTGCCGTGACGATCACCCACCCCTGGGATCCGGACGGGCCTGACGATGGCACTGCTCTGGCAATTCTGACCCCGGCACTGCCGATAGGGGTCCTGGGTCCGTACAATGCCGTCACATCCCCGGGGACCGTCCGGCGATCCGCGCCGGTTCGGTGGTGAGCACGGGCGGGGTGCCGCACCGCTCACCACCTCGTCTCCAGGGTGGCGCACCGAACGAGGTGGCGGGCCACCTCACCCCTCCGACAACTCCGAGGACATCTCTCATCGAAATCCTGGCCTATGTGGCCCTTGGGCTGGGCGTGGTCATCGCCGTGTCCGGCCTCCTCTACGCCCGTCGCCTTCGCGATCAGGTCAGCGCGTCACGCGAGCTCGAGATGGGACGCCTCCACGAGGAGCGCGGGGCGGCCGAGCAGGAGCGCGCCTCGATCGTCCTGGCGGCCCGCGAGGAGGCGCACCGGCTGCGTTCCGAGTCCGAGGCCGAGGTGCGCGAGCGTCGCGCCGAGGTGGCCCGGCTGGAGCAGCGGCTCGCCCAGCGCGAGGAGGGGCTCGAGAAGCGCAATCGGGACGTCGAGCAGGGGGAGCAGCGGCTGACCCGGCGCGAGGAGGAGTTGGAGCAGACCCGGCAGCAGATCGAGGACGAGCGCATCGGGGTCGGGCGCGAGCTGGAGCGGGTCGCCGGGATGAGCCAGGACGAGGCACGGGCCGAGCTGCTCCGCGGCGTGGAGGCGGAGCTCGACCACGAGGTCGCGGAGCGCATCCGGGCCTCCGAGCAGCGGGTCCGCGAGGAGGCGGACGAGCGGAGCCGCGAGATCCTGATCACCACCATGCAGCGCCACGCCTCGGAGCAGACCGGGGAGGCGGCGGTGACCGTCCTCCACCTCCCGACCGACGATCTGAAGGGCAGGATCATCGGTCGTGAGGGCCGCAACATCCGCGCCCTCGAGGCGGCCACGGGGATCGACGTGATCGTCGACGAGACCCCCGAGGCGGTGGTCCTCTCCGGTTTCGACCCGGTGCGCCGGGAGGTCGCCAAGGTGGCCCTGGAGCGGCTCTTCGCCGACGGCCGCATCCATCCCGCCAGGATCGAAGAGGTGGTGGCCAAGAGCCGGGCCGAGATCGCCGACCGGCTCCGCGAGGAGGGTGAGGCCGCCTGCCAGGAGGTCGGCCTCTCCGGGGTCCACCCCGAGCTGGTCAAGCTGCTGGGGACCCTCCGCTACCGCAGCGCCTACGGGGCCAACGTGCTGGTGCACAGCAAGGACACCGCGGCGGTGGCGGGGATGCTCGCCGCCGAGATCGGCTACGACGTCCAGGAGGCGCGCGAGATCGGCCTCTTCCACGACATCGGCCACGCGGTTGAGCAGCACGTCGAGGGGTCACACGCGATCATCGGCGGCGAGATCCTGGCTCGCCTCGGCAGGCCGGCGGCCGTCGTCCACGCGGTGCGGGCGCATCACTACGACGAGGAGCCACGCACCATCGGAGCCTTCGTGCTGATGACCGCGGATGCCATCACCGCCTCGCGGCGCGGCGCCCGCCGGGAGACGCTCGCCTCATCGATCAAGCGGCTGGAGCGACTGGAGCAGATCGCCGACGAGCTCCCCGGGGTCGAGCGGAGCTTCGCCATCCAGGCGGGCAAGGAGCTCCGGGTGATGGTCAAGCCCCAGGAGGTCGACGACGACCGGGCGCAGATCATGGCCCGCGAGATCGCCAAGCGGCTCCATGCCGAGGCCAGCTACGCAGGCCGGATCAAGGTGGTGGTGCTCCGCGAGACCAGGAGCATCGAATACGCCAAGTGACCGGCGCGGCGGGGGTGCCCGGGTCGCACCCTTCGTAACAATCGGGTCGCGGGCCCGGGACGCCGGCCTTGGGTGGGCACAATCCTCACTCACGGCTATGCTTTCGTCGTCGCAGGGAACTCAGCAACCGCCCACACAGGGCAGGGCAGCGCTCGTGGAAATCCTCAAGGTCTCGGCCAGCAGCAAACCGGTCTCGGTGGCCGGAGCCATTGCAGGGGTGATCCGCAGCCAGCAGCGGGTGGAGGTGCAGGCCATCGGTGCCGGCGCGATCAACCAGGCCATCAAGGCGATCGCCATCTCCCGGGGCTACGTCGCCCCGGGAGGGATAGACCTGGTCTGCATCCCCTCGTTCATCGACATCTCGATCGATGGCGAGGAACGCACCGGCATCCGGCTCCTGATCGAATCGCGCTGACGCTCACGCGGCGGCCGCGCGGATCTCCGCCGCTCGGCGTCGATCGTCTCCGCGATCGCCGACCCGGCGAGGAGAGGGCTCAGCCGCCGCTGCGGTGATGCCCGCGCCGCTGCCGCTCGAACTCGTCACCGACCCAGTCCGTGCCGTCGTGGCTCTCGAGTGACTCCGGGCTGCCCAGCGGCGGGCGCATCACCGAGGGGCCGAACACCGAGTCGGGGTAGGGGGAGGTGTGGCCGAGGCTCGCCCCCTCGTTCTCCGGCTGCCCCGACTTGAACCACAGCAGCACCACGAAGAGCACGGCGAGCAGGGCGGTGATGATCAGCGCGATCACCGCGCCATCCTCGCAGATCGCCGCGACCCCGGTGGGCCGGGCGCCCTCCCTCAACAGTCTCGGTGGCCGCGGGCGCGCTCCGGCTCACGCCGTCGGCGATCAGTCCTCGCGGTCCATCCGGTAGAGGTGCGCGGCCCAGCGCTGCACGAGGTCGGGGTCGGCGTCCCCCCCCGGACCGCGGTGGCGCAGCAGGGCCCACAACCTCAGCCCCATCGGGATGGTGAGGATGAGGACCACCAGCACGATCGCGAGCACCTGGACCACGGGCACCTCGATTGTGGCATGCGCCGCCCGGCGGCGCCGCGGCCCCTCGCTCCTTCGCACGGGATACTCTGTCAGGGCTCCGATGCCCGCTCCAGCCCCGATGCTCAGCCCCTCCGCCCGCGGCTTCCAGGCGATCCCGCTGCTCCAGCGCCCGCCGCCCCGGCGGCCGATCGTCCCGGTGCTCGGCCGGCCTCCCCGTGTCCATCTCTGGCACATCGGCTGCCAGATGAACGATGCCGACCACGAGATGCTCGCCGAGCGCTTCGCCGAGCTGGGCTTCGTCCCCGACGCCGCGCTGGACGACGCCGACCTGACCGTGCTGATCACCTGCGCGGTCCGGCAGAACGCGGAGCAGAAGGTCTACGGCAAGTTCCGCGAGCTGACCGACTGGAAGCAGGCCCGCCCGGGGCGGGCCATCGCCATGACCGGCTGCATGGCGGTCGAGCACGGTCCCGCCCTGCTGCAGAAGCTGCCCGATCTCGACTACCTCTTCGACGTGCGCGACTGCGACGGCTTCTTCGCCCGGCTCCAGGCCGCTCACGCCTCCGACCTCGACGGCCCGCTGCCCCTGCCCGCCTCCGACCGGCTGCTCGCCTACGTCTCGGTGATGGGCGGCTGCAACGAGATGTGCACCTACTGCATCGTCCCCTTCGTCCGGGGCCGCGAGACCAGCCGCCCGGTGGGGGAGATCGTCGAGGACGTCCACCGGCTGGTCGAGCGGGGCGTCCGCGAGGTGACCCTGCTCGGCCAGAACGTCAACTCCTACGCCGATCCCGGCAGCGGGGCCGGGTTGCCCGAGCTGCTCGCGGCGGTGGATCGAGTGCCCGGGCTGTGGCGGCTCCGCTTCCTCACCTCCCACCCGCGCAACGCGGTCCCCGAGCTCTTCGAGGCAATGCGCGACCTCCCCACCGTCTGCGAGCAGCTCCACCTGCCGGTCCAGGCCGGGGACGACGAGCTGCTCCGCCGGATGCGCCGCCTCTACACCGTTGACGACTACCTCGCCAGGATCCACACCGCACGGAGCACCGTCCCCGGGCTCAGCCTCACCACCGACATCATCGTCGGCTTCTCGGGGGAGACCGAGGCCGAGTTCCTCGGCACCGAGGCCCTGCTGAGGAGGGTGGGCTTCGACGTCGTCCACCTCCAGGCCTACTCGGTCCGGCCGGGCACCGCCGCGGCTCGGCGCCCCGACGACGTCCCCCTCGAGGAGAAGAAGCGGCGCCTGAATCATCTCCTCAACCTCCAGCGCCAGATCGCCCTGGAACGCAACCAGGCCCTCATCGGCCGGCGCGTCGAGGTCCTGGTCGAGAGCGTCACCGCGGACGGCCGTCCGTTCGGACGCACCCGCCAGGGGAAGATCGCCCTCCTGCCGGTGGGGTCGGCGGCAGCCGGGGAGCTTGTGGGGGGGCGGGTCCGCACCGCCAGCGCCTGGCAGCTCAGCGCGGACATCGAGGCCGCCGCGGCCTGAACGACGGTGGTGCGGTGAGGGGCAGAGAGCGCGCGACGCCCCCGCACCTGCGCGCCGAGAACCTGCCCCCGCCCGACCCGACCATCGGTCTCGACGACGCCGGCGACACCCCCATCCTCCGTGAGTACCGGGCGGTCAAGGCCGAGCATCCTGACGCCCTCGTCCTGGCCCGGCTCGGCGACTTCTACGAGCTGTTTGGCGCCGACGCCGAGCTGGCCGCGCCGATCCTGGAGGTCACCCTCACCGGGCGCGGGTTCGGCAGCGCCGGCCGGCTGCCCATGTGTGGCGTGCCCCACCAGGCGGTCGCGGCCCACCTGCGCCGCCTGCTCGACGCCGGCCACCGGGTGGTGCTCTGGGACCAGGTGGGGGAGGTGGTGGCCGGCAGGCTGGTGCGGCGCGAGGTCACCCGCCTGCTGAGCCCCGGCACCGCTGTGGACGCCGATCTCCTGGAACCCACCCGCGTCGCCCGCCTGGTCGCCCTCGCCGAGACCGACGGGCAGGTGGGCGTGGCCGCCCTCGACCTGGCCGGCGGCGAGCTGGTGGTGACGGAGGTGGCCGGGGGGTTCGGCTCGGTGGCGCTGCGCGACGAATTGGAGCGTCTCGACGTTGCCGAGCTGCTGGTCGGCGATCCGGCATCCCTGCCCCCGGCGCTCCTCCCCGGCGCGGTCCGGACCGCGCTGCCGGTCCCTCTCTTCGACGGCCGCCGGGGGGCCGAGCGGCTCGCCTCGGCGACCGGCGCCGCCAGCCTCATCGGTCTCGGGCTCGAGGAGATGCCGGTGGGGGTCCGGGCCGCGGGAGCGGTCCTCGGCTACTGCGAGCGCGCCCGCGTCGCCCTGGAGCCGGGCCTGCTCCGGGTCGTCCCCCGGCAGAGCGGCGACCTGATGCGCCTCGACCCACCGACCCGGCGCAACCTCGAGCTGCTGGAGCCGCTGGGCAGCGGGCCCAGCCTGGCCCAGCTCCTCGACCACACCCGGACGCCGATGGGGGCCCGCCTGCTGCGCCGCCGCCTCCAGGAGCCGCTCACCGAGCCCGGGCCCATCGGCGAGCGCCTCGAGGGGGTGGCGGCCCTGGTCGCCGACCGCCCGCGACGCGAGGAGCTGCGCCGCCGGCTCGGCTCCGTCCGCGACCTGGAGAGGCTGGTGGGACGCGCGGTCCAGGGCCTGGCCACACCGCGCGACCTGGGCGCCATCCGTGAGGCATGCGCGGCGCTGCCGGCCGTCGCCCGCCTCCTCGAGGACCTGCCCGGCGAGCTGGCCGGGCTTGCCGGCACGGCCGTGCCACCCGGGGAGGTCGAGAGTCACCTGAGGGCGACGTTCGTCGACGACCCGCCCCCGACCTCGCGGGAGGGTGGCTTCATCCGCGACGGGGCCGACGCCGAGCTGGACCGGCTGCACAGCTCCGCCGCCGAGGCCCGCGACTTCATCGCCGGGTTGGAGGGGCAGGAGCGGGAGCGCACCGGCATCCGCTCGCTCAAGGTCGGTTACAACCGGGTCTTCGGCTACTACCTCGAGGTCCCCCACGCCCACCGGCAGGCGGTGCCACCCGACTACCTGCGCAAGCAGACGCTGGTCGGCGCCGAGCGCTACATCACCCCTCGGCTCAAGGAGCAGGAGAGCGTCGTGCTGAGCGCCCGCGAGCGCGCCCTGGCCCGCGAGCTGGAGCTGCTGGCCGAGGCGGTGCGCCGGGTCACCGCCCACGGCCCCGCGCTGCTCGGTTGCGCCGCTGCCGGCGCCACCGCCGATGTGGCCCAGGCGCTGGCCACCGTCGCCGACGACGAGGGCTGGGTGCGGCCCATCGTCGACCGCTCGACGGTCACCGACATCGAGGCCGGGCGCCACCCCCTGGTCGAGCTGAGCCTCGGACGCGGGGCCTTCGTGGCCAACGACACGAGCCTGGATGTCGCCCACCGCATCGTGGTCCTCACCGGGCCGAACATGGCGGGCAAGTCCACCTACCTCCGCCAGGTGGCGCTGATCACCCTGCTCGCGCAGGTCGGCAGCTTCGTCCCGGCGCGGCGCGCGCGGCTCGGCGTCTGCGACCGCATCTTCACCCGGGTGGGCGCCCAGGACGATCTCTCGGCCGGGCTCTCCACCTTCATGGTCGAGATGGCGGAGACCGCCGCCATCCTCCGCCAGGCGACCGCGCGCTCGCTCCTCGTCCTCGACGAGATCGGTCGAGGCACCTCGACCTACGACGGGCTCTCGATCGCCCAGGCCCTCGTCGAGCACCTCCACGACTCGCCGCAGCTCAACTGCCGCACCCTCTTCGCCACCCACTACCACGAGCTGACCGCGCTCGCCGAGCGGCTGCCCCGGGTGGTCAACGCCCGCGTGGAGGTGGTGGAGGAGGGGGAGATGGTCACCTTCCTGCATCAGATCCGCCCGGGCGGCGCCGACCGCTCGTACGGCATCCAGGTGGCGAGGCTGGCCGGCCTGCCGGCCAGCCTGCTGGCGCGCGCCCGCGAGGTGCTCGGCGAGCTGGAGCGTCACCGCCCGCTCGAGGCCGATCGGGAGGCGCCCGCCCAGCTGGACCTGGGCCTGCCGTCGTCGCCGGCCACCCACCCGGTGCTGGAGGAGCTCGCCGAGCTCGACCTGGACGGGCTCACCCCCCGCGAGGCCCTCAGCAAGCTCGCCGACCTGCAGGAGCGGTTCGGCCGGTGACGGCCCCCATCCGCCTCCTCCCCCCGCAGGTCGCCGACGCCATCGCCGCCGGCGAGGTGGTCGAGCGTCCCGCGGCGGTGGTGAAGGAGCTGTGCGAGAACGCGCTCGACGCCGGTGCCGGCCGGATCGACGTGGACCTCGAGGGTGGCGGGCTGGTACGCATCGTGGCCGCCGACGACGGGGCCGGCATCCCGGGAGACCAGCTCCGGCTGGCGGTGGCCCGGCACGCCACCTCCAAGCTGGCAACCGTCGACGACCTCACCCGGGTCAGCAGCCTCGGTTTCCGCGGCGAGGCGCTGGCCAGCATCGCCGCGGTGAGCGATCTGCGCCTCACCAGCCGGCCGGCCGGCTCGGAGAATGGGTGGCTGCTGCGCTGCCGCGCCGGCGAGGTGCTCGAGCACCGACCGGCCGCGCGCGCGCCCGGGACCACGGCCGAGGTGCGCGATCTCTTCCACAACACCCCGGCACGGCTCGCCTTCCTGCGCGCCGAGCGCAGCGAGGCGGCGGCCGCGGTCCGCGCCGTCAGCGATCTCGCCCTGGCCCATCCTGAGGCGGCCTTCACCTGCAGGAGCGACGACCGGCTCGCGCTGCGCAGCCCGGGGGGAAGCCTGGTCGACGCCGCCGCCGCGGTGTTCGGACGCGACGCGGGTGAGCTGCTGGTCGTCGACGCACCCGGGGAGATCGCGGTCGGGGGTCTGATCGGCGAGCCGCGCAGCCATCGGGGAACCAGGGCCGGGCTGGTGATCGTCATCAACCGGCGGCGGGTGCACAACCGCGCCCTGGTCGCGGCGGTGGAGGAGGCCTACGCGGGGCTCCTTCCCATCGGCCGGCATCCCTTCGGGGTGGTCCAGGTCAGCCTCGATCCCATCCTGGTGGACGTCAACGTCCACCCGACCAAGCGCGAGGTCCGGCTGCGCGACGAGGGCCGCGTCTTCAGTGCCGTCCAGCGGGCCTGCTGGACCGCCCTCCAGGAGGCCCGGCTCAGCGTGGCGGGTGCCCGGCTGCCGCAGCTCGCCGGCACAGCCGGGGCCGTCCTGGCCACCGCCGCCGGCGGAGCGGAGGCGGAGCTCGAGCTGCGCGACGGGTCCTCCGCGGGCCCGGCCGCCGGCTTCTCCGAGGCCCTGGCGGAGCCCGCACGCGCGAGTACGGCGGGGCAGCGCTTGGCCGACTTGGCCCCGCTGCGCCCGCTCGCCCAGACCGCGGAGGGATGGCTGGTCGCCGACTCGCCGCAAGGCCCCGTCCTGGTCGACCCGCACGCGGCCCACGAGAAGATCCTCTACACAGAGCTGATGGGGGAGAGCGAGGCCGCGGCTCGCGAGGGACGTCCCGCGTCCAGCCAGATCCTGCTCGTCGACGCGGTGGTGAGCGTCGAGGCCTCCGCCCTGGAGCGGCTCCCGGAGTCCCTCGACACCCTGACCGGGATGGGTTTCGAGCTGGAGCCCTTCGGTCCCGGCCTGGTGCGCTGCCGGGCCGTGCCGGCGGCGGTGGGCCCGGCCGCCCCCGAGCGCCTGGTGAGCGACCTGCTGGACAGCCTCCAGGATCCCGCCGACCCCGCCACCCGGCGCCGCCGGCTGGCCGCGCTCACCGCCTGCCACGCCGCGGTCCGCCTCGGGGACCGGTTGGACGTCCGCGAGCAGGGACGGCTCCTGGAGCGCCTGGTGACCACCCCGGGAGGGCTCACCTGCCCGCATGGCCGGCCGACGGTGGTCGTCCTCGACAGCCCCAGCCTGCGCCGCGCCTTCGGCCGGCCGGCGATCTGACCGGCCGGTCGCGCCGCGCGCGGCCAGCCCGCTCTGGTGACTTCTGTGCCAGGCTATCTCTTCGAGGGGGCAGGCCGACGCCCCGGCGCGAGGTTCGATGGAGCAGACCCCCGTCGCCAAGATGCTGCCGCCGGCTCGACCGGTGGGTAGCCTCGCGCGCCCCGCGCTGGCCGCGCGGGTTGCCGACGTCCTCAGCCGGCGGCTCACCACCGTGATCGCGGAGGCGGGATACGGCAAGTCGACACTCCTCTCGTCCTGGTGGGAGATGGCGCCCTGTGCCTGGTACACCGCCGACGCCACCGACCGCGACCTGGCGACCCTGGCACGTCAGCTGGCTGACGCCCTGAGACTCCGCGTCCCCGAGCTGCGCAGCGGGCTCGCCCGCGCCATCAGGGGGGTCTCCGGTCCGGACACGGACCAGCCGGCTCACGCGGACGCCCTGGGCTCGCGGCTGGCCCAGGTGGTCCACGCGCACGTCGACGGCGACCTGATCCTGATCATCGACGACGTCGACGAGCTGGGCTCGGCCAACCCCTCCGCCCGCCTCATCGAGGCCTTCTGGCGCCACGCGCCACCCCGGCTCCACCTCGTGCTGGCGGGCCGCAGCCGCCCCCTCTTCCCGGTCGAAAGGCTGCGCGGCCAGGGCCAGCTGCTCGAGCTCGGTGGCGAGCAGCTCGCCTTCACCACCGACGAGGTGGCCGAGCTGGTGCGCGAACGGCTTGGAGCCGGCCTGCCCGACCTGCCCGAGCGCCTGCACCGGCTCGCCGGCGGCTGGCCCGCGGCCGTGATCATGGCGGTCGAAGCCCTGCGGGAGACCCCGCGCACGCGCTGGCCGGCGGTGCTGGACGGTCTCGATCGCACCCGCACCCCGCTCTACGCCTACCTCGCGGAGGAGGTGTTCGCCCACCAGGCGGCATCGATGCGCGAGGCGATCGCCCGGCTGGCCATCTTCGACCAGTTCACCCCCGAGCTCTGCGACGCCATCGGCATCGCGGAGGCGCGTTCCGTGGTCGCCGACCTGGCGGGCCAGAGCCTCTTCGTGGAGACGCGGCAGGACGGATCCCTGGCCCTGCGCCCGCTGATCCGCGATTACGCTCTCCGGCATCTGCCGCTGCCCGCTCCCACCGCGCGCGGCCTGCGCCTCGGCGCCGCGGCCTGGCTGGCCCGCACCGGCAACGCCGCCACCGCGGCCCGGATGCTGCTCGCCGCCGGCGCCCCCGACCAGCTCGCCCGCCTGATCGGCGATGAGGGGGCGACCCTGCTGGCCGCCGGACACACCGCCACCGTCCTCGAGGCCTGCCGGGCCATCCCGGACGCGCTCCGCACCCCGGCCGTCGAGCAGGTCGAGGGGGAGGCTCGACAGATCCAGGGTGACTGGAAGGGAGCGCTCGCCTGCTACGAGCGCGCGGCCGGTGGCCGTGAGACCCTGCCCGCACCGCTGGCCCGGCGGATCGGACTGCTCCACTACCTGCGCGGCCACGTCGACACCGCGCTCGCGGCCTACCGCCGCGGCCTCGAGGACCCGGGTGCCGACCCGGCGGAGATGGCGTCGCTGCTCGCCTGGACCGCGACCGCCCACTGGCTCCGGGGTGACGTCGAGGCGTGCCGGGACCTGGCCGCCCGGGCGCTGGTCGCGGCGGAGGCCTGCGGCGACGGCAGGGCCCTGGCCGCCGCACACACGGTGATCTCGATGCTCGCGGCCCTCGACGGTGACCGGCGCGCCAACGACGCCCATTACCTGCTGGCGCTCCGGGCCGCCGAGGAGGCGGGCGACATCCTCCAGACGGTCCGGATCCGGACCAACCGCGCCTCCCACTTCCTCGAGGAGGCGTCGTACCCGCAGGCCCTCCAGGAGCTGGAGGTCGCGGTCAGGCTGGCCGAGCTCACCTCCTTCGCCAACTTCCACGCTCTCAGCCTCTGCAACCGCGGCGAGGTCCGGCTGCGCATGGGCCGGCTGGACGAGGCGCTGGTGGACCTCGAGGCGTCACGCGACCGCTACCAGCAGATCGCCTCCGACATGGTCGCCTACCCCCTCAGCCTGATCGGCGAGCTCCACCGGGAGCGCGGCAACCTGGTCCAGGCCAGGGCGGCGTACGAGGAGGCGGTGAGCATCGCGGAGGGGTCGGGCGACAGGCAGGCGCTGGTGCCCGCGCTCGCCGGCCTGGCCACAGTGCTGGTGGGCGACGACCCGCAGCGGGCGAGCGAGATCGCCCGCCGAGCGGTGGGCGCGGGCATCGGGCTGGACCACGTGGCAGCGCTGCTCTCCGCCGGTTGGGTGGCCGCCGTCACCGGCGAGAGGAAGGAGGCCGCCCGGCTCGCCGCCGCCGCCGCCGCGGAGGCCCGCTCGCGCCGGGATCGTGCCGGGCTCGCCGACGCGCTCGCGCTCACCGCGATGAGCGCGGCCAGGCCGGGACGGGAGACGCGGCATCTCCGCGAGGCGGCGTCGATCTGGCACGACGTCGGCAACCCGCTGGGAGAGGCCAAGGTGGCGCTGGCCCTCGCGGCCCTGGAGACCGGGTCGGGGACGTCCCCGCGACGGCAGGTTGCCGAGCACCGCCTCGAGGAGTTCGGGGTGCACGCCCACGGCGCCGGCGGCGTCGCGGCCGGGTTGCTGGCACTGGTCGGCGGGACGGAGTCCGCCACCCTGCGCATCGAGTCCCTCGGTCGCTTCGCGGTCATCCGCGGCGGCGAGCCGGTTCCGCTGTCGGAGTGGCAGTCGAAGCGGGCGCGCGAGCTTCTCAAGCTGCTGGTGGCCCGTCGCGGCCGTCCGGCGTCCCGCGGCTACCTGATGGAGACGCTCTGGCCCGAGGAGGACCCGGAGAAGGTGGCCAACCGCCTCTCGGTGGCGCTCTCGACGATCCGGAGCGTGCTCGATCCCCGGCGCAGCACGTCCGAGGGCCACCTCCACGCCGACAAGGACGCCGTCGCGCTCAACCTCGAGGCCATCGACGTCGACCTGGAGCGGTTCCTTGGAGCCGCCACCGAGGGCCTGGCCAGCGTCCGGCGGGGCGACCTGGTGGCGGCGCTCCCCGCCCTCGAGACGGCCGCCGCCGCCTACAGCGGCGACTTCCTCGAGGAGAACCCCTACGACGACTGGACGATCACCGCCCGCGAGGACGCCCGGGCCGCCTACGTGGCGGTGTGCAGGGCCCTCGCCACCAGCGCCGCCAAGCCCACCGACCCGGAGGCCGCCGTTCCGCATCTCCTGCGCATCCTGGAGATCGACCGTTACGACGAGCAGGCCCACCTCGGCCTGGTGACCGTGCTGGTGGGCGCGGGGCGCCACGGTGAGGCGCACCGCCACTACCTCAACTACCGGCGCGCCATGGACGACCTGGGCGTCGAGCCGGCTCCGTTTCCGGGCCCGCAGGCACCCGCCGCGGGCCGATCGGGTGGCGGTGGCTCCGCCTTCAGGAAGCCTTAAGACCGCCCGAAGCGCCCCGGCTAGCCTCCCTCGCCATGGAGACCTTCATGGTGCGGGTCTGGAGACCCGGCGACGGCGAGCGCTCCGAGGGGGTCAGGGGGACGGTGGTACATCTCGGCTCGGGCCGGCAGATCACCTTCTCCGCGGCGAACGGACTGATCGCTTTCTTGAGGGAGGCCGCAACCCCGGACGACGGCCCCGTACCCATGCAGCGTTCCTCCCCCGACACCGATCGGAGTAGAGAGCCATGAACCTGTCGAAAGTCGTCGTCCTTCTCATCGGAGGCTGCGCGCTGGCGCTCCCGGCGTGCGGCTCGTCCTCGACGCCGGCAACCCAACCCGCGTCGAGCGCGAGCACGAACACCACCCCCATCCCGACGGCCACGCCGGCGCCGACGGCCACCGCGACGCCCGCGTCCTCGGCCACCGCGGTGGCCACCTCCCTCGACCCGTGCCAGCTGGTGACCGCGTCCGAGGCGTCGTCGCTCGCCGGCACCACGTACACCGCTGGAGTGGAGGGGACCACCTCCGGTGGCGGCAAGACGTGCGTCTACGGTGGCGCGACCACCCACGTCTTCGAGGTCATCCTCGCGGTGGCCTCTGACGCCTCCACCGCCCAGGCCGACTGGGCGCAGGAGGAGGGCCAGGTGCAGTCAGACCTGCAACAGGGGCTCGCGGCGGCACAGTCGGCCGGCGTCACCGTCAACTTCAACATCAACGACGTCTCCAACGTCTCGGGTGCTGACATGGCTGCGGTGGGGACCTTCAGCGTGTCCATATCCGGCGTCTCCATCGGGGGCACCGCCATCTACCTCCTCAAGGGACCCACCTTCGTCGCGTTCTCGGACCTCGAGGTCGGGGGGACGCCGCCCAGCACCAGCGCCATGGAGGCTCAGGCAGGGACCACCCTCGGACGGGTGTAGCCCCGCGACCAGGGTGATGGGCGGGTCGCCGGGGCACAGGCCCCGGCGGCCCGCCGCCACCCGCGGGTGGTTGCTCCGCCCTCGCGCATCGGGTCCCACGGCCAGCACGCCCCGCCCGGTCCGCGCCCCCCAGGCCCTCTCGCGCGATGCGGCAAGCTACACGGATGCTGGTCGGCACGGAGCCAGGACGGGGAGCCCTCCGCCCGTCCCCCGTCCTCGCGGTGGTGGGGCCCACCGCCACCGGGAAGACGGCTCTCGCGGTGCGGCTCGCCCTCCGGCTGGGTCGCGCCGAGCTGGTCAATGCCGACTCGCGCCAGGTGCTGCGCGGCCTCCGGGTGGGCACCAACGCCCCGGTCGCAGAGGAGCTCGCGGGTGTGCCCTGCCACCTGCTGGGGATCGTCGATCCCGGAGCCGGGTTCTCGGTGGCCGATTGGCTCAGCGCAGCCCTGGTGTGCCTTGCCGACCTCGACCGCCGCGGGGTCCGGCCGATCGTGGTGGGGGGCACCGGCCTCTACGTGCGCGCCCTGCTGGACGGCCTGGACCTGGACGGAGGCGCCCCGGACCCGGCGCGGCGCGCGGCGCTGAACGCCCGTGCCGCCAGCCCGGAGGGTCTCGCCGCGCTGGCGGCGGAGCTCCAGCGCCATGACCCGGAGGGAGCGGCGAGCATCGACCTGCGCAACCCCCGCCGGGTGGTTCGCGCCATCGAGATCGTCCAGGCCCGCGGACGCCTCTCCGCCCGGCGGCGGGGCGGGCCCACCCGGCCGAGCGTCCGGATCGGGCTCGACGTCGCCGCCGATCGCCACCGACGGTGGATCACCGAGCGGGCCCAGGCGATGCTCCGGGGCGGGCTGATCGAGGAGACCAGGGTCGCCCTCCGCGACGGAGTGGCGGCGGAGGTCCTGGACGGCTGCGGCATCGGCTACCGCGAGGCGTTCGACGTCCTCGCCGGCCGGGCGTCGGAGGCCACCGCCGCGGCCGCGATCGTGCGCCGGACGCTCCGCTACGCCAAGACGCAGCGCACCTGGTTCCGGGCCGATCGCGACACGGTCTGGTTGTACCGCGAGGGCGACGACGACCTCGACGAGATGGTGACCAAGGCGCTGGCGGTGGCCGGCGGCCACCCCTGATCGCGCCCCGCCAGCGCCTCACCCGCCCTCCGGGACCGAACATACGTCAGGAACATCCGTTTGCGTTTTGGTCCTGGCCGTGTTACAGTCGGCCGTGCCCCGACACGCTGAGAGGTGAGACACACGACATGGCAGACGCTCTCAACCCGCGCCAGCGGCAGATCATCGAGTTC
>Ga0209415_10009245_pt1 | contig 16961 bp, 12 predicted proteins | sample PeaSoiSIISIP2007_FD_187696 | JGI IMG/M metagenome (GOLD analysis project Ga0209415, IMG submission 187696) | Peat soil microbial communities from Weissenstadt, Germany - SII-SIP-2007 (SPAdes) (version 2) | ecosystem: Environmental > Terrestrial > Soil > Wetlands > Peat | place: Germany... | reverse complement strand
TTGTTGGTGAGCACGCGATAGCCGTCGTACTGGATGTTGGGAATATCGTAGAGCGCGCCCAGCAGCGCGCCGGAATAGAGAATAGTGACCACGCCGTAGGAGCAGTAACCGCCACCATCCTGCACCACGCGCGCTTTCACGGCGGTAATGCTGCCGTCGGTTTTCACCGCGGTCTTGAGGTCCACGATGGTACGCGGGCGGCCGCGGTGCGCCCAGAAAACTTCTTCGCGAGTGTAGGTGATCTTGACCGGCCTCTGCGCGGCTCGAGCGGCGATCCCGGCGATGATTTCGATGGGGATCACTTCGCTTTTTCCGCCAAAGCCACCGCCCACCAACGGCTTGATCACGCGGATCTGCGACATCGGCATCTCGAGCACCAGCGACAGCTTGTGCTGCAGGTAATAGGGAACCTGAGTAGAGGACCAGACCGTCAGGCGGCCGAGCGTGCCGGTGTGCGGGTCGAGCTCGAATGATGCCAGCGTGCAGTGCGGCTCCATGGCCGCATGGGTGACTTCGTTCGCCAGGAAGCGCCCTTCGGCTACGTAGTCGGCTTCGGCAAAGGCTTTGTCGGGGTCGCCGAAGACGTGGTGGTAGTCCTTCTCCGTGTTGTTCGGCTTGTTGTCGTGGATGAGATTGGTCTCGGCTTTCATCGACTCTTCAGGGTTGAAGTAGGCGGGCAGGAACTCGTAATCGACATCAATCAATTCCAGCGCTTTCTCGGCAATGGTTTCGGAGACCGCAGCCACGCAGGCGACGTTGTCTCCGACGTAGCGAACCTTGTCGAGCGCGAGGGCGTGCTCGTCGTGGCCTACGGGGAGGATGCCGAAGGGGTTGGGAGCGTCCTTACCAGTGACCACCGCAATCACACCGTCTAGGCGCTTGGCCCGGCTGATGTCAATGCTCTTGATGCGGGCGTGCGGATGCGGCGAATGTAGAATTTTTCCATAGAGCATGCCGGGGAGGGAGAGGTCGTCGGCGTACTTGCCGCTGCCGGTGGTCTTCCCGGCGGCGTCGATCATGGCGACGGATTTGCCGATGATGGAGTAGCCGTTGGTCGATGGTCGTTGGTCGTTAGGCATGAGTTCGAGCAACCGTCATTTTGCGGCGGCCATTCCCTTCTTCTCCGCTTCAATCGCCGCCTTGATCGCACTGTACATCTGCGTGTAGCCAGTGCAGCGACAGAGATTGCTGCTCAGCGCGCTGCGGATTTCATCGTCCGTGGGATCCGGATTTACCGTTAGCAGATGCTTCACCGTAATCATGAAACCTGGGGTGCAGTATCCACATTGCGCGCCGCCCCAGTCTCCGTAAGCCTTTTGGATGGCGGCAAGGCTGCCGTGCTCGCTGATTCCTTCTACGGTAGTGATCTCCTGCCCTTCGCAACTGGAGGCCAGCAGCGTACAGGCGAGCATGGGCGTGCCGTCCACGAGGACCGTGCAAGCCCCGCAGGAGGAGTCGTCGCAGCCGCGCTTCGAGCCGGTCAGGCCAAGATCGCGGCGCAACACGTCGAGCAGCAACGCGCTCGGCGCTATGGCGAGCTCGTGGGTAAGTCCGTTAACGTGCAGTTCTATGAGTTCTTTCTTCACCCAACCCCCAACCACAGCACAGCATTGTCCCTAACTTATTGATGAATAAATACTTTACAAATAAGTCCTTATTTCTCAAAGACCTGGATAAAATAACCCCTAAGTCTTTGATTCCAAAAGACCGCTCCACAGGGGGTCGAACTACCTGGGTTTCGATGTCAGTTCACGCTCCCAGAAATCGCTCTTTACGAAGTCACATTTTCAAAGCGCCTCACAATCGCCAGGATTTCCGGTTCCTGCAGAATGCGGTTGGATTCCTTCGCAGCCACGAGGACAGCCTGGATGAGTTCATGGCTCGCCTCGATTCCCCGCTGCGATAGATAGTAGATAACGTTCGAACTGCCTGACATGTGCCCGATCTCAATTTCCTGGTTTCGTCCTATCAGGCTTGCCGGGACTCCGGAATAGACGAAGTCGGTCAGCCAGCGATCGCCCTTCTTCTGGGCTTTGATGATGGCCGCGGCGTGGACCCCAGTAGCGGTGCGAAAGGCATCGCGGCCGACCACGGGAGTATTCGCTTGCACGGGAATAGAGGTCGCGGTCGAAACCGATTCCACATACTTCTGCAGAGAACTGAGGTCGTCGTGCCTCATGCCGAGCAGGTTGAGATTCACCAGCAACAATTCCATGGGCGTGTTGCCCACGCGCTCTCCGATTCCGAGCGCGGTGCCGTGGACGCGTGATGCCCCGGCCGCAATGGCGGCGAGGGTGTTCGCCAAATCCAGGCCACGATCGCGGTGACCGTGCCAATCGATGCCAATGCCGATGTCGGCTCCACTCTCCGCCAGGAACTTCTTCACCCATGACACCAGGTTCCAGACTGCCTCCGGAGTCGCAGCGCCACAAGTGTCGCAGAGACAAAGGCGCTTGGAGCCAGCCTCGATGGCTTCGGCAAACAAGACACGCAGGTGCTCGGGCGAAGATCGTACGGTGTCCTCGGTCACGTACATCACTTCGAGGCCTTCCGCTACGGCAAAACGGATGGCTTCGCGAGTGTGGCGGAGGATTTGATCTAGGGTCCATTCTTCCGCGTACTGGCGGATGGGACTGCTGCCGATAAACACGGCCGCTTCAATCGGGACGCCGGTCAGTTGCGAGGCCTCGGCGATGGGACGAATGTCGACCATCATGGTGCGGGCAGCGCAGTTGGGGCGAATGCGCATGCGCTCCTTGGAGATTTCGCGGCAGAGCGCAAGAACAGCTTCGCGCTGGCGTGTGCCGGCTCCGGGCAGGCCGACATCCAGGGTTTCAATTCCGAGATTCTCCATGAGATGGAGAATCTCGAGTTTTGCCGCTACCGGCGGATCGGTAACTGAGGGGCTTTGCAGACCATCACGCAACGTCTCATCGTCGAGCATGACGTGCGCTGGCCAGGAAGTCGTCCGCGGGCCGGCGCCTGCCCAGTCGAAGATGAAGCCGTTAGCTGCCGAGATTCCCATGGCGCATTCCCTTGTTTACCTGCGCGCTTCGGATGCCGCCGGTCGCATTTTGCCGAACTCACCCGCTCGGCGGAGGAGTTCTTCTGCTCCCGCGTTATCGCCCTGCGCGCGACGAATCACCGCGAGGTGGAACAAACTGCTGAGTTCGTGAACTCCCTCTTCCAGGCTCCGTTCGAACTCCCGGCGAGCGATCTCGGTCGCGCCTTCACGCTCGTGAATCACGCCCAAGTGATAGTGGGCCATTACGTATTCGGGTGTGAGGGTCGCGGAAAGCTCAAAGTGCTCGCGGGCCTTGGTGAGCTGGCCCTGATGAAACAGCGCCAGCGCCAGCCGGTAGTGGGCGGCGTTGTAGTTGGGATTAATCTCGAGGCAGCGGCGGAAGGCGGCGGCCGCCTCGGGCATGTTACCGCGGTGGTAGTAGGCGACGCCGAGGTCGTAATAGGCCAACACAAAAGTCGCCGAGGCCGCTATCGCGCGGCGGTAGTGTTCGATGGCGAGGTCCAGGAGACCTTCGTGGAAAAGAAGCACGCCGAGCTGGTGGTTGCCGAGGACGTTGTCGGGCTCAGCGTCGAGCAGGCGCTGGAGCTCCTGCCGCGCCTCGCGGCCCCGTCCGTCGCGTTCATGCACCAGGGCTAAGAGAAGGCGTTGGTCAATGGCAGCGTCGCGGAGAAAACGCCCGCACTCGGCGCAGAACTTGGCGGCTGCGGCGCTGACATGACCGCAGCGGGGACAACGCTGAGAGTCATGAGCCGGTTGTGACATACGATCCTCCTTACTTACGCGTCACTCGTCACTCCAAGCGTGTGGGGTCGAGTGCACAATCCAGGCAGAGACGGTCCGCTGGGGAAAATCCCTCTTTCTTGAAGAAAGCGAGAAGATCGAAATCATCCCACGATACTTCGGTGCGCAGCGTGGTGACCCGGAGAGCGGACAGATTCAGCCGCAATTGCCGCAGCAAGGCTTTGCCCACATGCTGACCGCGGTTTGCCGGATTCACGCCAATAGCATCGAGCGAGGCAGTAGGCTCGCTGACCCCGTACTCTCCATAGTATAGCGAGGCGATGGCGAATCCGACTACGCGCCCATCCACTTCCGCGGCCAGCGAGACTTGCAGCGCCGCTTGTCTCACCGCCCGCTCCAGCATCAGTTCGAAATAGCGGGGACGGCGGCGGCCGCTGGCGGCGGCGTCAATGGCAACGATCGCCTCCAGGTCATGCTCGTTCATCAAGCGGACCACGATACTGTCGGTTTGCAGGGTTCCGGGTTCTTCCAGAGGTTGGGTGCTCATAGGAGGCTCCTCTTGTTTGGGAGAGCGCGCTTCACGCCACCACCTCGGTGCGGCGCGCCAGTACGCGATGGCGGTACGCACCCCAGAGGGCGGCTCCGATCGCTCCAGCATAGATCGAATCGGGATGAGTGCGCACGCGCATAGCAATCTTTTCTTCGTCTATCTTTTCTTCTAACGCGCGGCACAGTCCGATATCGGCGGCCAGTCCGCCGGTAATCGCCACGTCACCGGAGGCGCCGATCGAGCGCAGAAGCTTTGTGTAACGGCCCGCCATCGACAGGTGAATTCCTTTCAGGATATCGCTGCGCGAAATGCCTCGGCTCACCATGTTGATGACGTCCGTTTCCGCCAGCACTGCGCAGATACTGCTGACCGCTTCCGGAGTCTTCGCTTCGCAGGATAGAGGTCCAACATCCTCGAGCATGATGCCCAGATAGCGGGCTACGTTTTCGAGAAACTGTCCAGAACCGGAGGCGCACTGGCTGGTCATGCGATAGGCCATGACGCGGCTGCGCTCGTCCACCCGCATGGCACGCGCGTGCAGGGCACCGATGTCGATCACGGCAGCGGTGCCGGGCAGCAGGAATACTGCTCCGCGGGCATGCGTCGTCATTCCGTAAAAGTGGCCGCGGCGAAAATCCACCAACTCGCCTTCCCCGGTGCTGGCGATATAAGCGACCTCGCTCTGGCGCACTCCAGCGGCTTGCAGGGACACGTCGTAGCCTTCGCGAATCACCTTGCGCAGGTCGCGACGGCGGATGCGCTCGTTGTGCAGAGCCAGCACGGTCGCAGATCCGTCTTCAGCAACATTCGCTAGCGCAAACTTTACGGCGCTTGAGCCTACGTCGATGCCAGCGGCGAGAATGCTTTCTCCGGACTTGGACTTAACGTTCATGGCGCATTCCCTGCTTCTGCAGCGCGCTGGGCGAATAAGGCCGCGCCCAACGCTCCGGTGTAGATCGACTCCGGAGAGATATTGAGTTTTCGCACGCCATAGTTTTGCTGGACCAAGCCTTGCAGGGCGGAAACCGCGGCGGGGTTACGGGCCACTCCTCCGGTGAACGTGAATTCGTCGGAAATTCCCCCGGAGCGCGCCAGAAGCGACATCGCGCGCAACATAATCGCGCGGTGCAGACCCGCGAGAATGTCGGGCACCTTCTGGCCGAGTGAGAGGCGATCGCGCAACTCGGCTCCGGCGAAAACGGTGCACGTGCTGTTGATCTTTACGCTGCACGTGCTCTCCAGCGCCAGGTTGCCGAGTTCATGCAGGCCGAGATTCATTTCGTCGGCGATGTAGCCGAGGTAGCGGCCGCATCCTGCCGCGCAGCGGTCGTTCATTTGGAAACTGGTGACGATGCCGTTGCCATCCACCTGAATCGCCTTGGTGTCCTGGCCGCCGATGTCGAGCACGGTGCGGGTGCCGGCGAACATGGTATGGGCGCCCAGGCCGTGGCAGAGGATCTCGCTGCGGATCTGTTCTTTCGGGAACGGGAGGCGTTGCCGGCCGTAGCCTGTACCTACCATTCCAAGCACGCGGAGCTCGAGCGATCTTACCGACTCAACGGCAGCGCGCAGTTTTGCTTCCCGTCCGCGGATGTCTGCTGGCGCGACGGCCAGCGTCTGATCGAGCGCCGGGGCGGCGTGACGTTCAAATGCGCGGTCGCCGGCCGCATTCTCGACTACCAGGATGGCAGCGTCGAATAAGCCACACAGGACGTCGAAGCGAGCGTGCTTCGGATTGCTGAACTGTTCCGCTGCCTGCATGTAGTCGGCGGCGGCCAGGTCGCGGAAGAAATCGCTTTTGCGCACTGCCAATTCGCTGAAGTGGCCGGGGACGCGCAAGCGCATCACCTGGCAGATGTTATTGAGCGCATCCTGGATGGAGTCGTATTGGGCCGCGTAGCGGGGGGCATCGGCACCATGGTGCAGCGCCGACTCCAAGGACTCCAACTGTTCCAGATGTTGTCGCTGGCGGAAATTGCGCACCAGAGATCCAATAAACTTGTTTTCAATTCCTGAGAGTTCGGGATCGGCTTCCATGGCATGCCGCACCAGCTCAAATCTGGATTGCACGAGCGCTTCCTCGCGAACGATCTGGGAAGCGACTTCATAGTTGCTGCGGGTGTTGGTGATGCCGCGGCCAATGACCCGGCCGGTTCGATCGAGCGCGACGGCTTTCGTCGTGGTCGAGCCCAAGTCAATACCGAGCAGGACCTCGACCACGCTCATGCCGTCACCCCAGCAGTTTTCTTTTGTGCAAGCATCTGCACGTAGCTTTCGATGCGGTTCTTGATGTTGGCCGGCGAAAAATAGCGCGGATCGACTAGATCGCTCTCGATGAATCCGCCGGGCACTCCGGTCCGCTGCTCGAGTTGCCGCAGCATCAGCAATTGCCCAACGCTGAACGAATTGCAACTCTTGACGCTGTTGATCATGAAACCGTCGGCGCGGTATTCGCGGATGTAACGCTCCAGCAGATCGACGCGCGCCGGCAGGCCGAGGTTGGTGTAGCAACCCAGGCAGTATTCCGCCAGGCTTTCGAGCGGGCGGTTGGGGTCGTGGCGGAAACCGCGATCATAGAGTCCGCCGACTTTGGTGTAGCTGCTGGCAACGACGACTGCGCCTTCGTCATAGAACATCTTCCAGAACTCGCGGAAGTTCGTCCAGTTGGGCGGGCCTTCGACCACCAGGCGGTAGCGCTGGCGCTCCATCGTGCCCTCAGGCGTGACGGGACCCAGTCCCAGCCTGATGCGTTCCGCAATCTCTTCGCGCAGCACGCGGTAATACTCGACACCCTCGGCCGTGCCCCGGAAGGCGGTGAAGATCGGGCCGATGTAATACACGCCGCCGAAGTAGGCATCAATCGGCGAGGGCTCGTGTTTCGCACTCTCCAGCACCCAGACGAAATCGTCTTCCGCCTTGGCGGAAAGAGCGAGCATCTCGGAGAGCCGCACTTCATCGTACTGGCGGCCGCTCACTTGCTCGAGTTTCGGGATCACCTCGGTGCGCAACTGCTTTACTACGTAGTCGACATGGTGGGGTTCGATGCGTCCATTGGCCAGGTACGGAACGTGCAGCATGGCTACGGGACATTGATACTCCTGTCGCAGCAGTTCGAACCACTTGAGAAACGTGAAGCAGCCCGTGTAGGAAAGCAGCAGCAAGTCGGGATTGGGAAGCTTCACGCCGGTGGGACCGATGTTGCCCGATTTCAACATGCCGATATCGCATTTCACATAGGTGCAGACGTCTTCGCTGTGACCTTGTTTCTCCGCCTCGGCAATGTAGTTGGCGGAAAGCTTGCGCATGCCGGATTGCAGCGCGTTGATCTCCGGCAGGATCGGGAGCAGATCGAAAGACCGCAGCAATTCGGTCAAATTGCCGGGAACGAACGTGGAGACAACTCGCCTTCCCTCTTCGCGCGCGCGTCCGAGAGAGTCGTAATAGTCTCCGATGAGTTGCTTTTGCAGGACCATGCTCTGCTCCTTTTGCACGGTCTGCACGGTCGATGCTTTCACGGCGTCTGCGCTCATGCTTCGCTCCACAGGCGTATGGAATCCGAGAAAGTGCCTGCCTGTTCGCGGATTACGGCAAATTGTCCCGTATCCTCGGAGTACTTGAACTGGGTGTGGGGAATGTGTTCGCGCTCCAGGGCAGCGACTAGCATCGGTTGCTCGAGCAATGCGGGATCGCAAAAACTGGGAGCGCAAAAGATGACGCCGTCGGCGCGATTCTGGCGCACGGCATCGACTAACCACCGGCCGCGTTGGCCATCGGGCGCATAGCACGAGGCCGTGGCCACACTTTGCGTCAAGTAGGCCTGCGCCAGATTTTCGATTGCGTCGCCATCCTCGGGTACCTCGCCGGTGAACCAGCGCAAGCCTAGCAGCAGATCGTCGTCCACGATCCAACAGCCGGCTCGTTCCAGGGTAATCAGCAACGCCAGCGGCGGCTGCTCACAGAACATGCCCGTCAGCACCACGCGGCTGCGGTCTTCCGGAACAGCCGATCCCTGCGCGGCCAAATCGAGGTAGCGATGCACCATCGTGGTGTGCTCCTCGGGCGGCAGCACAGCGCCGGCGCGCAGTACAACATAGACCTGCGAAATGGGATAGAGCCACGGCGCTTCACTGCGCGCCTGGTAGAGTTCGCGGATCGCGCGACGGTTCTGGTTGTAGATACGGATACTGTTGCGCAGATTCTGATCGGAGATTTGTGCGCCCGCCAAGCGCGCCATGTCTTCGCGGATCGCGGTCAATTCCCGACGCCAGAATTCGCCGCCTACGCGGACGTCGTAGTTCTGGGGAAGATCGACATAGCGCACGTAACGTTCGGGGAAGAGCATCGTCCACATGCCGCTCAGATTGCGGATGACATCGCAGATCGAGGGGAACAACATGCCGTCCAGCAAATCGAGGCGCCCCGATAAGGCCAGCTCGATGGTGCTGCGTGGAATGTGGCAGATGTAGCTCTGGAAGTAGGCGTCGCCACGGATGATTTCCAGCCGGTCGCCGCCGCCGAAGATGCCGACCGGCAACATTCCCGCCGCATGAATCAGTTCTCGTGGAACATAGATCGGCATGTAGCCGATCGCTTTGCGGCCAGGCGCGCGGGATTTCCATTCCGCGACTGCCCTGTAGTCGACGTCTTCGTACAAGGCCTGGGCGCGGCTTAGGATCTGGTCGAGCTCGGGGTTCACGCGAGCTCTCCTTTCTTCGCGGAGCTCTGCCAACGCGGCTCACGTTTTTCCATGAAGGCGCGAAGTCCTTCCACGGCGTCGGACTCGGCCATGAGTTCATCAAGGTACATGCGTTCAATTTGCGGCAAGTCCTCTTGCAGTGCCCGCCGCAGCGGGAGGCGGGCGGCGCGCACGCCGTAGTGCAATGCGACCGGCGAACGAGACAGAAAATGGTCGCCGATCCAGGTTTCGATCGTTGGTTCCAGTTTTCCTGGAGGCGCGGTTCGCACTACCAATCCTGCTTTCGCAGCTTGGGCGGCGGTCCATGGAGTTCCGGTCAACACGAGTTCTGCCGCGCGGCTTACTCCAATTCGAACCGGCAATAGCACTGCCGCCGCAGGAGGGAAAACTGCCAGCTTGATTTCGGGACAAGCGAACGCGGCGCCTTCCTCCGCCACGATGAAGTCGCAAGCCAGGGCCAGCTCAAAGCCTCCGCCGAGGCACTGCCCGCGGACGGCCGCGATTGTGACCGCGGGCAGCTCGAGCATTTGCGCAAGCAGACGGCTGAACTGCGGCAACATTGTCCTGACATGCTCGGGCAGGTGCTCCTGCACGCTGGCGCCAAAACTGAAATGCGGACCTTCGGCGGCGAGAATCATCACCTTAAGCTGGGGCCGATGCTTCAGGTCGTCGAAGGCCGTAGCCAAGGCTTTCATCATTGCCTGGTCGACGATATTGGCTTTGGGCGCCGCCAAGGCAACGCGGGCTACCTGGCCATCGTGTTCAAAAGAGACTTTGAGGTTGCTCATTATTATGATTCTGTCTCGGCCGTTTCCGGAACTGCCCAGGGCGCAATTTCGGCGATCAGGTCCTCACTCCAGCGCGCGCCTTCCGCCAGACGCTGACGCAATTTGACGAAATCGACCTCGCGTTGCTGCTTGGTTCCGTGGTGGAAAGCGCGAAAACCGGCATTGGCCTCCGTCATCATATTCAGCGCCAGCCAGGCGCGGTTGGTTTCACGGTTGCGATCCCAATGTTCCAGTTTGTGTTTCCTTACACTTTCAATCGTCTTCGTCAGGCAATCGGGCATGGTGTGCAGCAGTTTCGTGCAGAGTCCCTCGACCGCTTCATCCAGCATTGAAAGATCAATCGTTCCTTTGGAGAGCAGAGCTTTCGCCGCCTCCCGAGTTTGTCCCGTTTTAAAGTCTCCGAAAACCATGCGGCCAAATTCGTCGTAGTCGCGATCGTTCACTACCAGCGGGTTGGACATATATTTGCCGTCGACCTTGAGCGCCGGAACGATCTGCGTGAGACCTCCCAGACGATAGAAGCGGTGCGCGCTCCACGGCTCGCAAAGCGTGGCGCTGAGCATGGCGTGCTCTATGCCCACGAAGAGCGGCAGAAAGTCGGTGCTGCCGCCATCAGGCGCGGAACCGTGCCTTGGTCCGGCCTGGCCGAATACGGCCAGGTCGCTGGCCACGGAAAAGTCACAGGCCATTCCAATTTCCTGCCCGCCGCCGACCCTCATGCCGTTCACGCGGCAGATCACCGGCTTGTCGCAAGTTAGAACGGCAGTGACCATATCGTTGAACAGGCGCATGTATTGCCGGTACTCGCCGGGGACTCCGGCATAAATCTCGGCATACTCGCGCGTGTTGCCGCCGGTGCAGAAAGCCTGCGTGCCCGAGCCCGTGAGCACGACGGCCACCGCGGCGCGATCGTTGCTGGCTTCGCGTAGCGCGAGGATCACTTCCTTGATCGACGTCGTGGTGTAGCTGTTCAGCTCGCGCGGATTGTTCAGAGCGATCCATACATTGTGCAGCCCTTTCACGCTCTTGCCGTCGCGATCGCGCGCGGGCCTGCGCTCTAACAGGATTTCGGTCGGGGAAAACTGTTCTACCAGGTTGTGATCGTTCATGGTTTTGTTCCTTGTTGTATGCCCCGCGGCTTCGGTACCAGCACCGCTCGCCTACGGAGTTGATGATGATGGACCGCCTCGAGAACCTGCTGGGTTTCCTCGAGCGGGTGCATCTCGACAAAAGGCTGAATGTGAATTTTTCCTTCGAGCACCATGGCCAAGGCGTTTGGGTACTGATCGGGAGGGCATCCCCAATTTCCCCGGGCGGTGGCATCGAAGGCCATCAGATTCGACAGACGCACTTCAACTTTCTGCGCGGTGTAGCCGACGATCGCCAGGTTTGCTCCCGGATCGAGCAGGCTGAAGGCGGTCTGCTGGCCGGCGGGCGTCCCGCTGGTTTCGAAAATCTTGAGGCCGATGCCGCGCCGGCCGCTTTGTTTGGCGAAGGACCGCACGGGCGACTTTACATCGGCGCACTCGCGGGCGTTTAGAACCAGCGCGGCTCCGTGCGCCGAGGCAAGCTCCAGTCGATCCGCGTCCACATCGATGGCCACTACGGCTGCGCCCAACGCGGCGGCAATTTGCACACCGAAGCCGCCGATCCCGCCGGCTCCGACAAACACTGCGACATCATCGGCGGTAAGACCGGAACGCCGAATAGCCTCATATGGAGTGGTGACTGCGTCGGCGACTACCGACAGCATCGCCAGAGTGAGTCCCTGGGGAAGTTCTTCGGGCACCGGGCAGAGGCCACGCGCCGGGACGCGCACGTGGGTCGCAAATCCTCCATCGGCGTCATTGCCCGGCATGAATTGTTTGCGGCAGATAGTTGGACGTCCGCTGCGGCAGGGATCGCACGCGCCGCAGGGAATTACGGCAGGCACAATGACTGAGTGGCCGATCCAGTTGGCAGCGAGTTCTCCGGTGAGCACGACACAGCCGGCGATTTCATGCCCCAGGATCAGGGGCAGCGCATGGCGGGTGGGAATGCCTTCGTAGGCAAATCCGATGTCGGTGTGGCAAACGCCGCAACCTGCCAACTCGATCAGCACTTCGTCAGGAGAGAGTTCTTGCAGAGCGGTTTCGCTCCAATCGAACTGGCCTTTGGCAACCAATCGCAGGCCCTTGCTCGTGATGGGAACGGAGTATGCGCTTTGCGCGGGCAGGGTTGTCATCACTGGAATTTTTCCTCACCCACAATTCGAACGATCGTTCGAAAACGATGGGCAAAGATACCTTGGTTGACCGAATTGAGGATGTGACTGCGATCACATCCGCTTGTGATTTGATTGGGAAAGGACTTTATCTCGCGGGCTCAGGTTCAAGCGTGCGCACGAGCCACGGAATGATCACCTCTTTGAAGATGCGCGGATCGGGCCAGACACCAATTTGCCGGCCGAGATGACCGCCCTGCGGATTGATCCATGCGGTCTTGGGCACGTCGCCTTTGTTGAGTAGCAGGTAGATGTCGTCGATCGGGACCTGGGTGTCGTTCACTCCGGCGAGAATGAGCATGGGAGACATCGGTCTGCCTAGCAGTCCTTGTTGGACTAGCGACATTTCGGGCAAGACTTCCGCCATTTCGTCGACGGTGTGCACGTTGTCGAAGATCGCCATCAGCGCCGGGACCTGATCGAAAAGATATTCGCGGTTGCCGATCAGGGAATTCATCAGAAAATCTTTTTGAAAGAACCTGTCGGTAGGCGGTGACTGGGCGCTGGCTCCGCGCAAGCGGGCGTGCTCTACGATGGCCATTTTGGTGGCCCAATACGCACCCCAACTGACGCCGTGCATCGCTACGCGGTTCTTGTCGATCTCAGGCCGGGTCGCGATGTAGTCGAGAACGCGCGAGAGCACGCGCTCGGCATTTTCACTGACTTTGATGGGCGACTGGCCGGTGCCGGGGCCATCCACGGCGAGAAAGGCGATGCCGAAGGGCAGGATGGCGCTGAAGCTTTCGGACAAATCTTCCTTGCGGCTGTCGAGTCCATTCACGGCCAGGACCAAGGGCACAGGGCCGGGGGCATTTTTCGGCAAGCGGAGGTAGCCGATGATCTCCTTTCCTTCAAAAGGAATTTTCACGATCTCGAGCGGCGGATCCCAGAAGCGGGCGTGGGCGAGGAAGGCTTCGATGGCTTTTTCGTAGGAGCGCTGCTTGCCGGGCGAGGCGGGGATGGGCCAGCGTCCGAAAGAGTAAAGGCGCCAGGCGCGGATGTAGTCGGCATTCGCTTTCGCCGGCTCGGTTTTCTCCAGCGACTTGGCTTCGTGCATGTAGCGATCGGCCACTCCCATAAAGGCCGCGGCCCACTCGTCTTTATCGCGCGTATGGATGGAGTTGAAGGCTTCTCTTACGTCGGCCGAATCGAGGCCGATTAGAGGGTACTGTCCTACTTCGGCGCGGTGGATCGCTTCCGCCTTGATCTCTTCGATGGTGCGCTCGGCGCGCTGCTCGGAGAAGACAGGAACGGCCAGCACGATCAGAGCCAGCAATGTTGCCCATGCCAAGGCCCATGACATCACTCGGGCGGTTTGGTGGGAATTTCCTGACGGTGTAGCCACGGGGTAATTCCTTTCTGGTTGAAACAAAGATGGGGCCGGAGGGAAGTCCGGCCCCGAATTATGAAATTCGGAGGATCAGAAAAGAAACTTCAGGCCTAGTTGAACCGAGCGCGGGCCTCCCGAACCCACAGCTGGGTTGGCAGCGGCGACATCGGGCGTGGCACAGCCGCATCCGAAGCCCCCCGCAGAAGGATCATTAAAGCCGAAACCGTTCTGTCCGCCATAGGGATTGGCGAAGTTGGGATGGTTGAAAATGTTGAAGAACTCCGCCCGGAACTGGGCGTGGAAACGCTCGCCAAAATGCCAGTTCTTGGCAACCGAGAAATCGAAGTTTCGGAAACCGGAATCGGGGAAAATGTTGCGTCCCATGGTGCCAAAGGTTCCGAGTGGAGGGGGAATCATGATGGAGTTGCCCGCGGCGTAACAGCCGTGAAAGGCCAGGGATTCGGTGGCGGCACCCGGGGTTCCTCCGTCGAGTGTGAGAGCTTTGGCATTGCAGGCCGCATTACTAGTCGGGGCGGATGGAGCATCGGTGCCGGGGAAGAATGGGGTACCAGTCGGCCCCGACTTGAAGTCGTTAGGGTTCCCATAGAAATTCCACCGTATGGGGCTGTTCGCTGGGGGACTGACGGGCAAGGGACCAATGCCGGCAGCATCGGTTCCCTCATCCATGGCGCCCCAGTGCTGCGGGCTTTGCAAGGTGACGATGGAGTTGAGTTCCCAACCTTCGAGGGCTTGTGCGTAGCCCTTCCTGCCGGGGATCGCGTAAGTGAGCGAAAGGGTGAGACGATGGCGCACATCGAAATCGCTGTTGGCGTATTCGCCCCCGGGGTTATACGCATTCTGCGGCAATCCCGATCCGTAACCGAAATCCCAGTTGGCGCCGACGTCATCGAGAGCGTGCGAGTAGGTGTAACCAGCGACCATGCTCAAGCCATGGAAATTTCTGGAGTTGAGGGTCACTTGCAGGCCGTTGTAATTGGAGCGGTAGACGTTCGCCATGTTGAACACGTTGCTTAGATAAGGGAACTTCGTGTTGAAGGGTCCCACCTCGGCGGCGGCCTGGCAAACGCCAGTACCGAGTGTGTTATTGACGTCGTACAACGGCGGCCCGCCTGGAGTTGGATTTGGTATGAGAAAGGTGTTGCAGGCAACGATATTCGCTTGCGGCCAGCCTGATCCTACGGGGGGCTGGTTGATGTCGCGATTGCCAGTCAAATTCCCACCGTGGTTGCCGACGTAGGCCATCTCCAACGTAAGGTTCGGAGTAAAGGCGTGCTGCACGCTGAGGGTCCAGTTCCATACGTATGGAGTTGTTAGATTGCGGTCCACGCTCATGATGGGGCAGGGATTTGGCGGAGTGCAATCGATGGTGGTGTTGAAAACCGGTGTGTTGTCCCACGTCGTTCCGGGACCGAAGCTCAAGAAATTCTTTGTGGTGACATTTCCAGTTGTAATCGTGCCTCCCGGGTCAATCGGGGCGCCTGCATAGAGACCTCCGGTCGGAACACTGCCGGGGCCAAAGGCGTTGTTAAAAGCGATGAACGACTGCCAGTTCACGGATTCGTAAACCAGACCACCGCCGCCACGAATCACCGTGGTCCCCTTGCCGTTGGTATCCCAGGCAAATCCGAAGCGCGGCGCGAAGTTCTTGTGGTCGGGGTTATAGAGGCTTGAGATCGGATTGGCGCCGGTTTTCACCTGCACCAAGCCGACGTTCGGATCGAAGTTGCCGAGCAGATTGTGCTCTTCCTGAACGACACTGTTGAACTCGTAGCGGAGACCGAAGTTGAAGGTCAGATTTCTCGTGGCTCGCCAGTCATCCTGAATGAACGCACTATAGGCCCAGTTATGGAGGTGCAGCGTCGGGTTCCCCACTTCGAGGGTGGACTTGAAAGGCAAGCCCGCGAAAAAGTCCTCAAGTGGTGTCGAAACCGCATTGGGATTGCTGGGGGGAGGCGGCAGAACGCCGCCCAAGAAGGTAATACTGCCTCGCGCATTTCCGTAGGAGGCGTTGGTGACGTTGTTGTAATGCAGTTCGCCGCCGAACTTGAGAGAGTGGTTGCCGGCGGTGCGGGAAACGTGATCGATGACCTGGGTGATCGAGTCCGGTCCCTGGAACTTGGGCCACTTGAAACCGCCGAGGCCGGGAAAGAAATATCCGCCAAAGCCGATGCGCGGCAATCCGCCGGTGAACGGACCGGAGAGGCCGCCCTCGTCGAGCCCGTAGCTGGAACCAGGAGTATTGAGATCGCCCGGCAATGTCGGCTGGTAGAGGCGGTTATAGCCAACTCGCGCTTCGTTCACCCAACGGGGACTCGGAGTCCACGCCCAACTCCCACCCACCACCTGGGCCCGCGTGTGAATGTCGGACCGCCATCGATTCTGTAACTCCGGAAAATCTTCGACTGTCCCCGTGTTATTTCCGAAAAAATACATTCCGCTTATGCGGCTGGTTTGGTTGACATTGAAATCCACTTTTCCGATCGTGTTGTAAACCTTGACGTCGTTGGAGAATCCGTTCGGAATCGTCAAACTCTGGGTTGGATTGAGGGGGAAGCCGGTTCCGTTGCAGGTGACCGCACTGCCGGAAACCGTGCACCCGGCAATGTTCAAGCTAGCGGGACTCACCGCGATCCCCCCAACTTGAAGATCGGCGATCGCATCGGGGATGCTGTTGGCACAATCGCCCGGGAACAAGTAAACGCAGTTATTGGCATTGGTCGCGGAAGGAACCGTGTAAGGGCTGGTGATGCCTCCGAAAGAATTGCCGACGTCATAGATCTGGCCTTCATAAGCGCCGAAGAAAAAAACCTTGTCTTTGACAATCGGCCCGCCGACGCTGCCGCCATATTGTTCCAGCGTTCTTTGTAGCTTGGTGTTGGGGATGGTGTTGAAGAAGTTCCGTGCGTCAAAGATATCGCCGTCGCGACCAAATGCAAACGCGGTACCGTGGATGCTATTGGTGCCGGACTTGAGGCCAACGTTCACTGCCGCCCCCGGTTTCCACCCGAATTCGGCGGGTGCCAGTTCTTCCACGTTGAACTCCTGAATGGAGTCGATGGGCAGAATGGTAGCGGAATCGCCAGCGATGCCGGCTCCGTTGATGATGGCTTGGCCGGAGTAGGGCTCGCTGTTGAAGAGGCCTTCAATGAAATAGGCGTTGTCTTCGGCGCGCAGTCCGTTCGTGCTGGTCGTCGAGAATCCGCCGCCAGGATAACGCTCCACGCCGGGACGCAACTGGAGCAGGTTTTCGTAGTTGCGGCCGTTCAGCGGCAGATCGTTGATCTCCGCGTTGCTCAAGGTGCCTCCCAAAGTGGCGGAGGTTGTATTGACCAGCGGAACCTCCTCGGTAACCACCACGGTTTCTGTAACCTGCCCGGTGGGGAGGGAGATATCGACGCGTAAGTCTTGGGCGACTTCCACGACAATGTTTACACGCTCGACGGATTTGAAACCCTTTGCCTCTGCACGAACTTTGTAAACTCCGGGCTGTAACTGCGGGACGACGTAGTTCCCAGAGTCATCGGTGGCTACGTCTCGCGTGGTGCCG
>Ga0209415_10009244_pt1 | contig 16967 bp, 13 predicted proteins | sample PeaSoiSIISIP2007_FD_187696 | JGI IMG/M metagenome (GOLD analysis project Ga0209415, IMG submission 187696) | Peat soil microbial communities from Weissenstadt, Germany - SII-SIP-2007 (SPAdes) (version 2) | ecosystem: Environmental > Terrestrial > Soil > Wetlands > Peat | place: Germany... | reverse complement strand
CACCCTGCAGCGTCTGGGGCTGCGACGGGTCGAACCAGCGTCGGGGCTCGGCCATCGGGTCATTCTTGCAGGTCCCGATGGCCGCTCGACCGCAGGCGGGTCGGTAGTCTCGATGCGGTGAAGGCGACTCGCGACCTCGGAGGCCGGGCTCGGCTCTTCGGGCGCCGGGCGTCGGACGCCCATCCGGCCCGGCTCACCGCGGGTGACGCGCTCAGGGTCGATCACACCCATCGGAGCGTGCAGGCCGGCGGGGCCCGGGCCGCGGTGTTCGGTGTCGCCGACGGCCTGGTCACCAACGTGTCACTGATCCTCGGCTTCGCGGGGGCCGATGCCGGGCCGAGTGTGGTGCGTCTCGCGGGGATCGCCTTGTTGATCGCGGGCGCGTTCTCGATGGCATCGGGGGAGTGGGTGTCGATGTCGGCCCAGCGCGAGCTCCTCGAGCGCGAGCTGGCGGTGGAGCGCCACGAGATCCACCATCGCCCCGAGGGAGAGCGGCGCGAGCTCGTCGGCATCTACGAGAAGCGCGGTGTCGATCCCACCGTGGCCCGCACGCTCGCCGACGAGATGATGCGGACTCCCGAGCTGGCGCTCGAGACCCACGCCCGCGAGGAGCTCGGCATCGACCCCGGTTCGCTGGGCAGCCCCCTGCTGGCCGCGGTGTCGTCGTTCGTCACCTTCGCCGTGGGTGCACTGCTCCCGCTCGTGCCGTGGTTCATCACCCGGGGAACACCCGCCGTGATCGCCTCCATCGCGGTGGGGGCGGTCGCCGCGCTCGGCGTGGGCGCCGCGCTGGCGGTGTTCACCCGTCGAAGTGTGTGGCGGTCGTCTTTCCGCCAACTCCTGACGACGGCCCTACCGGCCGCGGTGACCTACGGAGTGGGGGCTGCGGTGGGCGTCTCCGCCGTCCACTAGCGGCCCACGAGCCAGCGTCCCAGGCGGCGCCGGCCCTGACCCAGGTGCGCGAGGCGATACCTGATCCGGCGAGGGGCGTCCACCATCGTCAACAGGGCGAAGCCCAGCACCATGAGCGCCCCGCCCACCACGGCCAACCACTGTGCGACCTGGCCCACGCCCGTGAAGGCCAGGGAGCCCGAGTTGGCTCTCACCACAGGGGCAGGGTTGACGACCGTCGCCGGGTCGGCGGTGCCCGAGTGCGACGCGCCGGTCGCCGGGGCCGTTCCCCGGGCCGGGGAGGAATACGGCGCCGCGCTCGTGGTGGGAGCTTGGGTGGTGGGGGTTTCGCCGGGGGGGACCTCGGTGGTGGGTGCGGGGCTCGCCGGAGCCGGGCTCACCGTGGTGGGGACGACCGTGGTGCCGGGCCCCCCCGTCGGGTTCGTCGAGGGGCAACCTGGCGGGGTCCCGGTCTTGCCTTCAGCGGAGTAGAAGAGCCCGAGGAGGTTGCACACCGTGTTGGTGGCGATGAGCCAGGAGCCGTCGACCTGCACCGCGAAGCCGCGGTTTCCGGGCAGGATGGGCGTGCCGCCCGTTCCCAGGATGTCGTAGGTCACCGCCGCACACGGGCTGCTGAGACCGGCCTGCGCGCAGCCCGAGTCGTCGGGGAAGGTGATGCTGTCCACGGTGGCCCCGCCCTCGGATGAAGCGATCGACGACGAGAAGGCGTCGTTCAGGGCGGTCTCGATCGATGCTCCCCCCTGGATGACCGCCACCTTGTCGGCGATCGACGAGTTGGGATCGAACAGGGTCTCGAACGCCTGGGTGATCTCCGCCGATGCGTCGGGGGAGCCGGTGGTCGTCGGCGACGTCGGGACCGTGGTCGGCGGGATCGTCGTGATCGGAGGTGGCGGTGTCGAGCCACCCGAGGTGACGATGACCGGCGCAACCTGTGGGCCCGTGGGCCCCACCGCGGTGATGCCGGTGGGCTCGCTGTTGTTGGGATAGGGGCGACACGTCAGGTTGAGGGTGGAGCCCGACACCGTCAGCGACAGCGACACGTTCGGATCGAGAGCCAGGGTGACGGTGCTACCCGTGGCGGTGAACGGGCCGATGGTGGTCGGGGGCGAGGGCAGATCGAAGGCGAGGCCCTGCGGGGGGACAGGGCTCGGGATGGGCACGTTGAAGGGCAGATCACCCGACGGCACCGAGGCCGGGGTGGCGCCGGTCGCATCGACCCCCAGGGCGGCCGTTCCGGTGATGGACGGGTTGCCGAGAGCCGCCGCGGCCGAGACGATGGACGAGGGAAGCGTGAGGGCGGTCTGGAAATTCGTCGCGTTGAATTGTTGCCCGGCGGAGAGGTCGCTGGGGATCGTGGCGGTGGTCGTCACGTTGTTGAGGACGATGTTGCCCACCGGCGTGCCCGGGCAGTACAGCTCATAGGCGCCCGTCGTCGAACCGGGGGGCGGGGGCGTCACGGGGGGGACCGTGACGTTGGCCGCGATCACCGGTGAGATCGGTGAAGTCGGTGGGGGCGAGGAGGTGAGGCCGCTGAGCGGCTCGGAGTCGTTGGGGTACGAGGTGCACGTCAAGGTGAAGGGGATCGCCACGTCGCTGCCCGAGGCCAACAGGGTCAGTCCGACCTGGGCCGCCTGGGTGATCGTGATCGCACCGCCGGTCGCGGTGAACGGGCCGAGTGTGCCGGGCGTGGTCGGTGCGGCCAAAGCCAGACCCGTCGAGGGAACCGGGGACGGGATCGGCACACTGAAGCTCAGCGGGCCCGACTGGCTCGTGGCCGGCGTGGCACCGGTGGCGTCGATCTGGGTGGTAGCGGATCCGCTGATGAGGTTGTTGCCGAGCGCCTGCGCGGCTCTCACCACGCTGGCAGGAATGTTCACCGTGGTCTGATATCCCGTGACCGTGAACTGCTGGCCCGGTGCCGGCGAGGAGTCGGAGAGCGTGCCCGATGTGGTCGCGTCGTTCATGACGATGTTGCCCACCGGGGATCCCGGGCAGAACAGCTCGTAGGGACCGCCGCTCGGGGGGGCCGGCGTGTACGTCGCGTTCGCGGCGGCGATCACGGGCTGGATGGGTGTGGCGGACGGCGTGGTGGCACTGATGCCGGTGGGCACACTGTCGTTGGGGTACGTCGTGCAGAAGAGCCCGAAGTTGTCGCCGAACTCACTGACGTGGAGGTTGACGTCGTTGATGTCGAACGCGATCGGCCCACCGATGGCGGTGAAGTCCTCGTTCGAGCCCTGCAACGGGGTGGCGGTGAATTGGACGCCGGAGGCGGGCACCGGGTTCGGCAGCGTCACGCTGAAGGGCATGTCGACGAAATCGCCGAACTGCACGGGGTAGGGATAGGGGTAGGGGATCGGTCCCACGATCGGCGGGGAGGAAGAGGTCGTGACGGTGACCGATCCCGCCGTCGTGGTCGTGGTCGTAATCGGTGCACCTGAGAACGTGCCGCCACCCGAGGAACCCGAGGAGGCGACCGCGATGGGCCCGGTCCCGGCAAACGCGACGCCGGTCGTGTTGATGAACAGCGACGCGTTGCCCGAGATCTGGGTGAGCCCGAGGTTCTCGGCCTGCTGGGCCACGGCCTGGGGGATCGAGAACTGGGTCTGGAGGTTGTCGAGTTGGAACTGCTGGCCCTGGGTCAAGGAGGTGGCCGAGATCGAGGCCGTGGTGGTCGTGTCGTTGAGGACGATGTTGCCGACCGGGGTGCTCGGGCAGTACAGCTCGTACGGGCCTGTGGCGGTGGAGGGAGGCACCGGCTGCGCCGTCGTGGTCGTCGTCGACGAGCTCGTCCCGGACGCCGACGCGGTGGCGATCACGGGCCGGATGGGAGGACCGGACGGGGCGGTGCCGGTGGAACCCGACACGGCCACGCTGTCGTTGGCATAGGCGGTGCACGACATGGTGAACGCCTTGCTCGACAGCGCGGCGACCACGACTGTCGACTGGTCCTGGGCGATGACCATCGGACCCCCGTTCGCGGTGAAGGGTCCGACCGTCATGGGAGACGAGGGGAAGTCGACGGGGAGGCCCGACGCCGGGACCGCACTCGGGATGGGCACGTTGAAGCTCATCGACCCCGTGGGCATCTGGGAGGGCGTCGCACCTCCGTACGCGTCGACGGCGCTGGCGGCCATGCCGTCGAACCCGCCGTTGCCGAGCCCGGCCGCGGCCGACACGACGCCGGCGGGGAGGGGGATCTTCGTCTGATAGCCCGTCACCTGGAACTGGTCGCCGGCGGAGAGGGTCCCGGGTGAGATCGTGGCCGTGGTGACCACGTCGTTGAAGACGAGGTCACCCACCGGGGTGTGGGGGCAGTACAGCTCGTACGGTCCGGTGAGCGTCGGGGGTGCGGGCGGGGTCACCTGCCCGGCCGTGGCGATCACCGGCGAGATTGGGAGGCCCGGCGGCGTGGTGTTGGTGTAGCCCGACGGGAGCGTGTCGTTCAGGTACGACGCGCAGTGCAGGGCGATCAGACCGATCCCGTCACCATCGATGAAGGTGGTCTGCGAATCCGGTGCCGCGCTGATCGAGATGTTGGCGCTCGTGGCTGTGAACGGGCCCACCGTCGCCGGTGTCGAGGGGATCGTCAATGTCATCCCGGACGCGGGGATCGGGTTGGGGATGGGGATGTCGAAGGGCAACGCCCCGGTCGACATGGACGAGGGCGTTGCTCCGGTGGCATCGATGGTGGTCGTCACGGTCCCGGTGAGAGAGGTGAGACCGGCGGCCGCGGCGTCCCGCGCCACGTCAGCGGGGAGCTGCTCCTGGGTCTGAAAACCGGTGAGGTTGAATTGTTGGCCCGGAGTCGGGCTCGCGGGGGAAAGAGAACCGGTCACGACGACGTCGTTGAGGACGATGTTGCCCACCGGCGTCCCCGGGCAGAACTCCTCGTAGGGCGTTGTGTCGGCGAACGCGGAGCTCGTGAGCGATTGCGCTATAACGCCCGCCACCAATGAGGAACCGATAATCAGTGCGGACGCGCCGACGATGCCCAGTCGGGTTGTGACGTGTTGGAACCGTGTCACGGTGACCCCCTCTGCCCGCCGGCTGGGGGATCGGGCCCCTCAGTCGGCGACGGGCGAGTGTATGAGAGCAATGGCAGCAGCTTGGCATCCCAGGACGCATCCCCAACATTGATGAACCTCGCAGAGTGACGGTGCGTGACAAATCCGTCACCCCGGCTCCGGCACATGGCGCCGGCACAGCTCCGGCACATCGGCTGCCGTCAGGGCGCCCCCTGCACATCGGTCACGTAGGCCCGATCGGTGTGATCGACGGTGAAGCCCAGCTTCCGGTAGAGGCCCACGGCGGGGGTGTTGTCGGCGTCGACGTAGAGCATTCCCACCGTGATGCCCTTCGACGACAGGTGATCCAGACCGGCCAGAACGAGGTCGCGGCCCAGTCCCAGGCCCTGGAAGTCTGGATCCACCGAGATCACGTAGATCTCTCCCAGTGGTGGCTCGGTGTCGTGGTGCACTTTCGTCCAGCACGAACCGGCGAGCCGCCCGTCGCGTTCGTGGAGCAGGAACCCCTCGGGATCGAACCACGCCTCGGCCTCGCGCTCGAGGATGGTGTCGAGGTTCCATCCGCCCTGCTCCGGATGCGACGCAAAGGCCCGGTTGTTGACCTCGAGCCACGCCGCCTCGTCGATGCCCACTTCGAAGGGCCGGGTGGCGATGCCGAGGTGGTCGCCTTCGACCGGTAGGGGCAGGCGCATCTGGTACAGGTCTCGGCCGCGGCGCAGCCCGCAACTCTCGGCCATGGCATCGGTGTGGGCAGTCGGTTTGGGGACCCAAAGGTGCACATGGCCGCCACCTTGGTGGGCGACCTCGCGCAGCGCGGCGGCCAGGAGGCTGATGCCGACATCGGAATCCGGCTTGCGGTGATCGGGCCGGATCACGACCTCGACCCCCCACGTGGCATGCCCACGGCTGAGTTGCGCGTAGCCGACCAAGGGGCCGTTGGAGGGTTCACGCGCCACGAAACCGGCGAAGCCCTTGCGCCCCCCGTGAACGAGATCGAGCCACTTGTGCTCCCCGAGCGGATAATGGCCGTCGGCCACGAGTGCCTGCTGGAGGAGCTGGGAGACCTCGGCGATGTCGGACTCGCCCATCCTGCGCTTGACCTCGACGGGGTGCACGGGCCGAGGCTACCCGGGAGAGTCCGACCGGCTCGGGAGCCGAGGCGGCGCGCCGGCCTCGGTACTGTGAGTCGGTGCCACGCCCACGCTCCCTTCGCGGTCGAGCGCGTGAAGTGGTCACACGCCTGGCACGCGAGTACCCCGGAACGGCCAAAGAGCTTTGTGCGCTTCGACACGAGAGCCCGTTCCAACTCGTCGTGGCCACCATCTTGTCGGCCCAGTGCACCGATGAGCGCGTGAACATGGTCACACCCGGTCTGTTCGCGGCTTACCCGACGCCCGACGCCCTTGCGCACGCGCCCGTCGACGATCTCGAGGAGATGATCCGGTCGACGGGATTCTTCCGCTCCAAGTCCAAGAACCTCATGGGCATGGCGCGAGTTCTCGTCGAACGTTTCGGCGGCGAGGTGCCGTCGTCCATGGAGGATCTCACGAGCCTGCCGGGGGTGGGGCGCAAGACGGCCAACGTGGTGCGCAGCGTGGCCCTGGACCTGCCGGGGCTGCCGGTCGACACCCATGTCGGGCGCCTCACCAAGCGGTTGGGCCTGACCGAGCAGACCGACCCGGTGAAGGTCGAGACCGAGATCTGCGACCTCGTGCCGCCCCCCGAGTGGGGGACGCTGAGCCTGCGCCTCATCCTGCACGGCCGCAAGATCTGCCCGGCCCGGACCCCGCGCTGCGGCGAGTGCCTCCTGGCCGACATCTGCCCCTCGGCGCTGGTCCCGTTGCGCTGAGGGCCCCGGTGCGGGAGTTGGGCCGAAGTTTTGTCGGCAGGTATGGAAGGCGGGGGCCCGTCGTGGTGTTGTAAATGGTGACGGAACCGGTTCCCGCCACCTGGTTCCGAAGAGCGTCGCTGGGTACCGCCACCCGGGGCGCTCGCGCGACGGCGCCCGCAAGGGCGCCGTCAGCGCTATCAGCCCCCGGTAGGGGGCCAGCGCTATCAGCCCCCGGTGGGGGGCCGGTGTTCTCAGCGCCCCCGGCGAGGGGCCGAGGTGATGCGTCCCAGCCGGCGCCCCGCGCCGGTTAACGCCCGCTCCACGGCATAGAGCTCCGAGGCCGTGTCGTCGTCGTGCTCAGCCGCGGCCCGGTCCGCGATGGTGCTGACGCGTTGGCGCAGCTCCTCGAGCGCGGTGGCCAACGAGGACAGCTCGGCCAGGGGGGCGGACACGCCCCGATGATGACCGATGGACCGCGAACGTGCGAAGCGGGGTCCTCGCCCGAGGCGGCCGACCGCCCCGGCGAGGAGATCCGGGCCTCTCACCAGGGACGGAGGGTCGAGATGCCCCGAGTACCATCGAGTCCTCGTGCCCCTCAATCGTCTCGACCTGCGCGGAGTGCCCGGTGACGAGCTGGTTGCGGCGCTGCCGCGCCCGCCGGCCGAGGACGCGTTCCCGAGCGAGGCGGTTCGGGTCGTGCTCGATGCGGTGCGGGCCGGGGGTGACGAGGCCGTGCGGGAGATGACGCGCCGTTTCGACGGGGTCGAAATCGACACCTTGCGGGTGCCCCAGCACGAGCTCGACGCCGCGCTCGGCGCGATCACCCCCGAGCTGCGAGGCGCACTCGAACTGGCCTACGCGCGCATCCTCGCCTATCACGGCCACGAGCCCGAGCCCATGCCGGCCTTCGAGAACGACGGGGTCGTGGTTCACCACCTCCTGCGACCGGTGGCACGCGCCGGGTTGTACGCACCGGGGGGCCGGGCGCGCTATCCCTCCACCGTGCTCATGTGCGCCGCCCCCGCCCGGGTGGCCGGTGTCGGCGAGCTCGTCTTGTGCGTGCCGCCCGGCCCCGACGGCTCCATCGCGGCCGAGACCCTGGCGGCCGCGGCCATCGCCGGCGTCGACGAGGTGTACCGCGTCGGCGGCGCCCAGGCGATCGCGGCGATGGCGTTCGGCACCGAGTCCATTGCCCGGGTCGACGTCATCGCGGGGCCGGGGAACCGCTACGTGGCAGAGGCCAAACGCCAGGTCTCGGGCATCGTCGGGGTACCCTCCGCCTTCGCCGGACCCTCGGAGGTCGTGGTGGTCGCCGACGACGACACCCCGGTGGCGTGGGCCGCCATCGACGTGGTCGTCCAAGCCGAGCATGGTCCTGACGGCCTGGCGTGGCTTGTGACCTGGTCGCCGGCGGTCGCCGACGCCGTCGAGGCAGAAGTGGACCGGCTGGTGGCGGCATCGACGCGACGGGCCGACCTCGAGGCCACGTTGGGCACGGGGGGATACGTCGTGGTGGTGGACGGTCCGGCGCAGGCGATGGCCGTCGCCAACGTGGTGGCGCCCGAGCACCTCGAGCTCCTCGTGGACGGAGCCGAGGAGCTGCTGCCGTTGGTCCGCTGCGCGGGTGCGGTGTTCCTGGGCCGGTTCGCGCCGGCCAGCGTGGGTGACTACGTGGCGGGGCCCAACCACGTGCTGCCCACCGCCCGCACGGCTCGGTTCGCGTCGGCGTTGCGGGTCGACGATTTCAGGACCCACATCCACGCCGTGTCGATGGACGCGGCGGCCCTCGCCCGCCTCGCTCCACACGTTGCTGCCATCGCGCAGGCCGAGGGGCTCCCGGCGCACGCCCAGTCGGTGCTCGTGCGGGCCGAGCCGTGATGGGCGGCCCGGTACCGCAACGTCGCGACCTGTCGGTGCTGTCGGGGTACCACTCGCCCCAGGTCGACGTCGAGGTGCGTCTCAACACCAACGAGTCGCCCCTGCCCCCACCCCCGCAATGGCTCGACGAGTTGCGCGCCGAACTGGGGCGCATCGACTTCAACCGCTACCCCGACCGCGACGTCACCGAGCTGCGCGCCGACATCGCGGCATTCCACGATGTCGACCCGGCGCAGGTGTTCTGTGCCAACGGCTCCAACGAGGTCCTGCAATGTCTGTTGCTCGCTTACGGCGGAGCCGGTCGGGTGGTGGCGGTGTTCGAGCCGACCTACGCGCTGCACAGCCACATCGCCGCGCTCACCGCCACCGGGGTGGTGCGCGGCTGGCGTGGACCGGATCACCACCTCGACCTCGACGTCGTCGACCGCGTCGTCGACGAGTCGCAGCCGATCGTGACGTTTCTGTGCTCTCCCAACAACCCCACCGGCGGGGCCGAGACACCCCAGACCGTGGCGCACGTGCTCGAGCGGGCGCCGGGCCTGGTCGTGGTGGACGAGGCCTACGGACAGTTCGCCCCCACGAGCGCGCTCGAACTTCTGCGGAGCGGCGCGCCGGGCGCGGACCGGCTGGTCGTCGTGCGGACCTTCTCCAAGACGTGGTCGATGGCGGCTTGTCGCCTCGGCTACCTCATCGCTGACCGCGACGTCGTCGACGGGTGTCGCGCCGTGGTCCTTCCGTATCATCTGGACGCCATCACGCAGGCCGCGGGTCGCCTGGCCCTCCGACACGTCGGCGCCATGGAGGAGCGCGTGGCCCTCATCACCGAGGAGCGAGGTCGGGTCGCGGCCGCGCTGGGCGAAATGGCCGTGGAGTCGTGGCCGTCGGACGCGAACTTCCTGCTGCTGCGCCCCACCGCCCGGGCCGCCACCGACGTGTGGCACGACCTCCTGGACGCGTCGGTGTTGGTGCGTGACTGCTCGAGCTGGCCCGGCCTCGACAACTGCCTGCGTGTCACGGTCGGTACGCCGGTCGAGAACGACCGTTTCCTCGCCGCCCTGCGTTCGAGCCTCGGGTCCAGCGCATAACCTGGACCGATTCCCACCGGGGCTCCGGGCCCCGGGACCGCTCCCCCGAGATCGAGGCGCGCCCTTCCATGACCGAGAAGACCCCATGGCCGGCACCGACGCCGTGACCGAGGACGACGGCGTGACCGACAGCAACGCTGACCGGGGCGCGCCCCACCCCGCTCGGCGCAGTGCGCGCCGCCAGCGGCGGACCAAGGAGACCGCCATCGATGTCGAGATGACCCTGGACGGCACCGGCACGGTCGAGGTGGAAACGGGCATCCCGTTCTTCGACCACATGCTCGGTCAGCTGGGGCGCCACGGTGGGTTGGACCTCACGGTCAAAGCGACGGGCGATCTCCATGTCGACGCCCACCACACCGTCGAGGACGTCGGCATCGTGCTCGGGGAATCGCTGGTGGAGGCCCTCGGGGACAAGGCGGGCATCCGCCGGTTCGCCTCGATCGCCCTTCCCCTCGACGAAGCGTTGGTGGAGGTCGCTCTCGACATCTCGGGGCGGCCCTATCTCGCGTACGACATCGCGTTCGGGCCCGACACCGCGCCACTGGGCGCGCCGCCGTTCGACCCGCAGCTGGCCGAGGAGTTCTGGCGCGCCTTCGCCACGGCGTCGGGCATCACGCTGCACGTGCGCCTGGTGACCGGGAAGAACACCCACCACATCCTCGAGGCCTCGTTCAAGGCGGTGGCGCGCTGCCTGCGAGACGCGGTGCGGGTCGAGGGAGGGGGCGTGCCCTCCACCAAGGGCACGTTGGGCACCGCCGACGGAGCGTGACCATGGACGGGGGGATCGCCGTCCTCGACTACGGCATCGGGAACCTGGGCTCGGCCCACAAGGCGTTCGTGCACCTCGGGGCAGACGCGTCCCTCGTGACCGATCCACACGACGCCGCGGGCGCGGCCGGGGTCGTGCTGCCCGGGGTCGGGGCCTTCGGCCGTTGCGCCCAGGCGTTGCGCCAGACGGGCCTCGACGGTGCCGTGAAGGACGCCCTCGAGCGCGAGGTCCCGTTCCTCGGTATCTGCGTGGGCTTCCAGTTGCTCTACGAAGGCTCCGAAGAGTCGCCCGGGGTGCCGGGGCTGGGCGTGCTGCCCGGAGTGGTCCGGTCGCTGCCGTCGGGGGTCAAGCGACCGCAGATGCAGTGGAACCTGTTGGCGCTGCGCCCGGGAAGACGCAGTGAGCTCCTGGCCGGCATCCCATCCGAGCCGTGGGTGTACTTCGTCCACTCCTATGCGCCCGAGCTCTCCGACGACGCGGTGGCGACCTGTGACTATGGGGGCGAGGTCGTGGCCGCGGCCGAGCGCGGACCGGTGTGGGGCGCGCAATTCCACCCCGAGAAGTCCGGTTCGCTGGGCCTGTCGATCCTCGCCAACTTCGTGGCCGTGTGCGGGGACGGGCCCGGCCGCGGGTGAGCGGCCCCATGGAGCTCTTCCCCGCCATCGACCTGCGCGACAAAGGTGCGGTGCGTCTGGTGCAGGGTGACTTCTCCCGCACACGCGCCTACGGCGACCCGGTGGAACTGGCGCGGTCGTACCAGCGCGGCGGGGCCCGATGGATCCACGTGGTGGACCTCGACGCGGCGCGCACCGGTGAGCCGCTGAACCGCGACGTCGTGTTGGAGATCGCATCTGCGGTCGACGTGCAAGTGCAGGCGGGCGGCGGGATCCGCACCGCAGCCGATGCGGCGCATCTGCTCGACCACGGGATCGCGCGCGTGGTGCTGGGCACAGCGGCACTCGAGGCCCCCGAGCTCGTCGAGGCCTTGGCCGATCGGTACCCCGGACGCGTGGCGGTGGGACTCGACCACCGCGGCGCGCAGGCCGAACTGGCCGTGCGGGGCTGGGAGCAACCGAGCACGACGACACTGGCCGGGGCGCTCGATCGCGTGTCGGGTGTGGCGCTCGGGGCCGTGGTGGTGACCGCCATCGACCGCGACGGCATGCTCGGAGGGCCGGACCTGATCGGACTGCGCAGCGCGCTCGAGCTGACGGCTCACCCCGTGGTGGCCTCGGGCGGGGTCCGTTCACCGTCGGATCTGGCCGTGCTGGCCTCGCTCGAAACAGCCGGTCCCGAGGCGCGACGCCTGGCGGGGGCGATCGTCGGGACGGCCCTGGTCGAGAGGTCCATGAGCGTCGAGGAGGCGATCGCCGCGTGCGCACCGTCCGTGTGATCCCGTGTCTCGATGTCGACGCCGGACGGGTCGTGAAGGGCGTGCGCTTTGTCGATCTCGTCGACGCCGGCGACCCGGTGGCCCTCGCGGCGCGCTATGACGCCGAGGGTGCCGACGAGCTCGTCTTCCTCGACATCACCGCGTCCGCGCACGAGCGTGACACCATGGTGGACGTGGTGAGTCGTACCGCGGCGGAGGTGTTCATCCCCTTCACCGTGGGTGGCGGGGTGAGGGCCCCTGACGACGCCCGCCGGCTGTTGCGCGCCGGGGCCGACAAGGTGGCACTGAACACCTCGGCGGTGATCACCCCGGGACTCATCGCGCAGCTGGCGGACGAGTTCGGCACGCAGTGCGTTGTGGTCGCCATCGACGCCCGGCGCCGCGCACCGGAAAGCGGATGGACCGGATGGGAGGTCTTCACCCACGGCGGCCGCACCGAAACCGGTAAGGACGCCGTGGCGTGGGCCGATCAGTGCGCGCAACTCGGTGCGGGTGAGATCCTCGTGACGTCGATGGACCGCGACGGCACGCGCCACGGTTTCGACGTGGAGCTGACGCGAGCCATCGTCGATACCGTCGGCGTCCCCGTGGTGGCGTCGGGTGGGGTGGGCAACCTCGAGCATCTGGTGGAAGGGGCTATCGCAGGAGGCGCGGACGCCGTGTTGGCGGCGTCGATCTTTCACCGCCAGGAGTACACCGTGGCCGAGGCCAAGGTCTACCTCGCCTCACACGGCGTGGCGGTGCGGCCTCCGGCATCGACGTAGGCCGGTCTTCACGAATTTCGCCTGCATTCCGCGCGCCCAATCCCTGGGGCGCGCGCGGGATCGGCTACGGTGCGGCCGTGGCTCCCGAGGGCAAGAGGTCTCGATCCACTTCGCCGTCCCCGTCGACGAAGCAGCCCATCACGATGCTCGCCGATCGCGTGCTGGCCCAGCAGCCGGTGGCCGAGGGTGAGCGCCGCTCGCGTGCGGGGATCCTCATCCCCGCCACCGCCCAGGTCTCACGCCGGCTGTTGTGGGCTGAGGTCGTCGCGGTGGGACCGCACGTGCGCTCGATCAAGGTGGGCGACAAGGTGTTGTTCAACCCCGAGGACCGCTTCGAGGTCGAGGTCCAGGGCGACGAGTACGTCATCCTGCGCGAACGCGACGTCCACGCGGTGGCGTCAGAGCGCATCGACAGCGGCACCGGCTTGTACCTGTAGGACGGTCGCGGCGAAATCAGGCCGAACGGCCCAGGAGCCACGTCGCGGCATGGGCTATGGCGCTGAAGAGCCGGCGGCGACCGAGCAAGAGCATCAGCCCGACGACGCTCAGGGCCGCCCCGAGGAGCCCGGTCCACCTGATCGCCGATCCCGGCCCGGTGAAGGCGAGCGACCGCGATGGTGCGGTCACGACCCCAGGCCCCGTGGAGGGATTGGTCGGGGGATGCACCGGTGGCGTCGTGGTGGTGGTAGTCGGAGGAGTCGGCGTTACGGGATTGCTGTCGAAGGCAAGAAGACATCCCGGATCACCGGCGACGTCGGCGTTGGCTCCGGTCCACACGCAGCCATCACCACTCGAGAACAGCGGGGACGTCGCGCCAGTCTCAGTGCGCACGATCTTGATCGGGGGCGAGATCGAACCATTCCAACCGGCGTGGTTCACGATGGTTCGGGTGGCACCCGCGTTGACGATCACCGCGAAGCCGAGGTCGAGTCCGGTCGCCCCGGCCGGCACCGAGGCGATCACCCACGTGACGGTGTTCCCCGCGGCGGCTTCAGGGCCCACGGTCACCGTGCAGGCGGCCACCCCGCCACAGGTTGCCGACCCTGGGATCACGCTCGTGTCCCCCGCGCCCAGAACGTCGTCGACGACGGTGATGGTCCCGCTCGGGGCATCGCCGACGTTCGCCACGACGAGGGTGTAGCCGATGCTCTGCCCCGGCACCACCGTCGTCCCGTTCGGCGGGCTCCCGGTCTGGGTGACCGTGACGTCGGCGACGGGATTGGAAACCGTATCGGTTTGACAGCCGAGTGACACCGAACAGCCGTAGCCGGTCCAGGTGGCGGTGTCAGAGAAGGGGTAATACGGGAGCACCGTCGTCTGGAAGGTGAGTGTCTGGGGTCCGGCACCTCCGGGCACGGTGGAGATGGACCACTCGACGCTGCTGGGTCCGCCGCAGATTCCGGTCGCACCAGGGGGATAAACCGGACATGATACGGCCGCCATGCTGACGTTGACCGTGCAGCCCGACACCGTGCCACAGGTCGCAGAACCGGGGACGTAGATGCCCGGAAGATCGTCGGCGACGGTGACGAGTCCCGACCCGGTCGTCCCGGCATTGTCGATGGTGACTGTGTAGGTAATCGTGTCTCCTGCCGCGACGGTTCCCGTTGCGGATCCGGACAGGGTCACAGACAGGGCGGGCGGACTGGCTCCGGCCGGGGTCGCCAAGAAGGCGCCCAATGCGGCGACGACGAGCGGGAAAGCAATTGCGAAGCGTACGGAGCGCATCACAGTTCCTCGGCCGTCGCCCATCCGAGCCTCCCGCCGGTTCTCCCCGGCACTCAGGCTAGGGGCGGCGACGTCTGTCGTCTATGGGCTCAGTTGGGGCTGGTGTCTCGGAACTGGGGCAACCACAGCGCCGAGGGGACCGGCGTGGGAGCGACGTGGCGTCCTGGTGACACCGGCTGGGGCTCGGCGGGCACCGGAACCGGTTGCTCACCGTTGCTCTGCCCGTTGAACCCACCCACCCCGCTTTCGACAGCGATGCCGATACCACCGCCGCCGACACCGGTTTGATCGACCGGGGGGAACCGCTCGTCGAGTGTTTCGTACGGGGTGAACGGTGTCTTGATCAATCCGCGCGACACCCAGTTGCGCTCATCGGCCCAAACCAGGATGGGCGGCAGCACCACCAGCGCGCTGAGCAGCGCCACGGTGATGTTGATGGCGACGATGATGCCGAAGTCACTCAGCAGTGGCATCGAGGACAATCCCAGGGTGGCCACTCCGGCGATGGCGGTCATGCCCGACACCATGAAGGCTCTCCCGGTGCGCCGGGCCGTCGCGTCCATCGCGTCGCGCGGCGACAACCCTCGACCGCGCTCCTCGACGAAGCGCAACAGAATTAGTGACGTGAACTCGGTACAGACCGCCACGACAAGGGGCCCCGCCACCGCCGTGACCGGGCTCAGCTTGAGATGGAAGGCCACGCCGATGAGCGACACCGCGCCCACCGCCACGAGCACCGGCACGAGTGACAGCAGCGCCCGGACGAGGCTGCGCAACCGCAGCGTGAGGAAGGCACCCACGAAGAGGATCGCCAGGTACGTGAGTTGCACTCGGGACTTCTCGAGGTTCTGGATGAGGCCGACACCCACCGTGGCGATGCCACCGGGCGCGACCGAGATCCCCGGCGGAGGGTTGATCCCGCCTTGCAGGTCCTTCACCACCGGGGAGAGCTGGTCGAGCGTGTCGGTGCGGCCGAGGAAGATGACGTTGAGAGCGCCGCCGTTGTCCGCCACTGTCGTCTTGCGGATGCCTTCGGGGGCGAGGAGGTAGATCCCCTCCATCTCGGCCCCCGTGGGCGGGATGTCCTTCATGCCCTTGACGGTGACGAATTGGTCGATCGTGTTGACGAGACCCGCGCCGGGGAACAGCGCGTCGGGGTACTTCCTCTCGAGCTGATGCGAGAAGCCGACGACGTAGTTGATCGTCTGATCGCTCCAGGGATGTGCCGTCGAGATCCGCATGGCGATCTCGTTGTCGGACCCAGTGGCTGCCTTGAGTTGTTTGATGTCCTTGATCGCCTGGGAGTGCGGGTTCACCCACGAGATGGGGTCGGTCTGGAGCGCGAGCTTTCCCTCGACCGCGATTCCCGACAGCAGGATCACGACGCTGATGACCGCCAAGGGGACGGCGGTGCGTTTGGGCATGCTCCCGAGGAACGCCACCACGCGGCTGAGCCGGCCCTGGCTGAAGTCCTTCCCCCGGGTGGGCGACTTGAACTCGCGGATGCCCAGAACCGACAGCGTGGCGATGATGCTGCAGAAGCAGACGGCGATGATGCCGATCACGAGCAGCGAGCCGAATTCACGGATGGCGGGTGTCTTCGCGAACCACAGGGCCATGAAGGCGAACACGGCGTCGAAGGTCACGACCAGCAGCGCCGGTCCCAGGCCTCGGGCCGCCGCCTGGATGGGATGTGCGGCGCGGGCGAGGACGACTTCTTCCTCGATCCGAGAGTGCATCTGGATCGAATAGTCCATCCCCACGCCGAGCAACACCGGGAGCGCGGCGATCGTGGCCAGGGTGAGTGGGACGTGGAAGTAGCCGACGAGGCCGAACCCCCACACGAGTCCGAGCGCCACGATGGCGAAGCCCAGCAACCGCCAGCGCACGGTGAAGGTCAGGAGCAGGATCGCCGTCATGATCGCCCCGGCCAACAGCGCCAGCACGATGATGCCGTGCTTCAGGTAGTCGTTGATGGTCTTGAGCAGCGCCGGCACGCCGGTGGTGATCGTGGTGACGTTCTGAAAGTGCGCCGCATCGATGATCTTGGCCACCGAGGACGCGGCGGTCGTCTCCTGGTTGATGTTGAGATCACCCTTGAGGTACACGGCCAGCAAGGCGTGATGGTCGTCGTGGACGAAGGTCCGAAGCGACTGGCGGACACTGCCGTCCTGCTCGTGGATCACGAAGTGCATCCACTGGGAATTGGAGAGGACCTGGTCCGCCGGCGGCGTCTTGGCCAGACCGATGCCCTGTTGGGTGAGGTAGTGGGCCCGGATCTGCTTGTCGACCGGGTCGTGGTCCATGGCGATGGCCTTCAGGAGAAGGGCCGCGGCCGGACTGGCGAGGGGACTGCCGTTGGGGCTCGACAGCAGTGTCTGGCCGAATTGCAACGCGTCCATGGGAGTCACGGCGCTGAACACCCAGGGGTCGTGCGCCAGCCGGTCGGCGATGGTGCGGAACTCGGCCTGGTTGTGCTTGGTCAGGAGGTTGTCGACCGTGGTCCCCGGCTTCATGGTGAACAGGACGGCCATGGGGTCGCCGCCGAAGACCTTCTCGTAGTTGACGTTGTTGAT
>Ga0209415_10009243_pt1 | contig 16968 bp, 12 predicted proteins | sample PeaSoiSIISIP2007_FD_187696 | JGI IMG/M metagenome (GOLD analysis project Ga0209415, IMG submission 187696) | Peat soil microbial communities from Weissenstadt, Germany - SII-SIP-2007 (SPAdes) (version 2) | ecosystem: Environmental > Terrestrial > Soil > Wetlands > Peat | place: Germany... | reverse complement strand
CGATTTACCGCGTCTCCCGTTGAAACGGCGGGCGACCACGGTGCCAGCGAGTCCTGCCACTTAGCTCGCCGTTAGTCATCAAGCAACCAGTTCATACCGCTGCTTGGGTCGCCGGTGCTGCCCTGGATCCGACGAAGTCATGCCTTGTATCCGTAGGCGGGAAAAGGACATCCTACGGTCCATAACCAAGCGGCGCTAGCTGTCCGCCCCACTTGGAATGCCTTAAAAATGTGCCAGTCTGCTCTGACCCTTTTTCGATGGACTCAAACTGTACAAGTTCAGGCTGACCCCTTTTCCTCCCCTTTTCCTTTTTAAATCTCCCGTGTCCTTCCTTGAATCGCACGGCACCCGCGATTTACCGCGTCTCCCGTTGAAGCGGTGGGCGACCACGGTGCAAGCGAGTCCTGCCACTTAGCTCGCCGTTAGTCATCAAGCAACCAGTTCATACCACTGCTTGGGTCGCCGGTGCTGCCCTGGATCCGACGAAGGCATGCCTTGTATCCGTAAGCTGGAAAAGGACATCGTACGGTCCATAACCAAGCGGCGCCAGCTGTCCGCCCCGACTGGAACGCCTTCAAAATGTGCCAGTCTGCTCTGACCCTTTTTCGATGGACTCAAACTGTACAAGTTCAGGCTGACCCGCTTTCTTGCCGGGTTACCCGCCAAACTCTAGCGCTTTTGCGTATAATTTGGAAGGTTCTATGGCGCACGAGGACTACGACAATGACGAGTTCTACTTTTACGCCAAAGAACTCTCAGAATGCTGTGGCGCCCGTTCGATGATCGTCCGTAGCCGTGAGGGTGGCTTTGTAACGAAGAACTGTATAGCCTGCGGAACACCGAGCTATATCAAGGCCGATGATTTTCCTGACATCCGCTGCAACGTCTGCCAGAAGTTATACGTCATCCAAAAGCACGACGGGACGAACTACTACTTCGTGTGCACGACATGCGATGCGGCGGCGAAGGTCGCTGATGTGGTTCCTGAGTGGTCAGAGAAGTTTCGGCGGCATGGAATCGCGGCGTTCGGGGACGATTTGCCGAATAGCTAATCCGCGCTACGCCTTTAACTCGTTCAAGATCTGAGATCTTCTTCAAGTCTTCGGGGAGACCTGGGGGGCTCGGATTCCCGGATTCCATCGAATTCCGCGATCGAAGCGGGGATCACCGATCACCCATGGCACCTGCCGAGCGGTTAAGGTAGACCGCTACTCTATCTTGACCTCCACTTCAATTGAGTCGCCAGTTTGTATGTCATCCACCCATTCCGCCATAATCTCGAGAACGTAGTCTCCATGGAAGTTCACGCTTGTGCGAGCGATTAGTGCAGGCACGATTCTACCCCGCCAGAGAATCGAGCAACACTCAAAGTACAAGTCCTCCGGACGCCGGTCTGTGCGTTCTTCCTTACGAAGCGTATGATCCACCCGAAGTCCATGAGGAACGTCAAGCCGAACGTTCAAAGTTCCGGGATGAAGGTTATCACGCCCAGTAACGCGCCGTATGTCCCCAATTCCCCAATTCCTTGCGTCACCGCACCCGCTCACTAGAGTTCCGCGCAAGATCTTATGACTCGGCATCTAGAGTATTCTGACAGCGAAATTCGATCTACGCACATTTAGCGCCCCCTGAAATACGACCCCTGGTAGTACCCGCACCCCTCCTGTACGCTAATTGGTTTCAGATGCCTCGCATTCTTCTATTCCTCTCGCTCTCTATCCTCCTCACCGCCCAGACCCCCGACACCGTGACCATCCACGGTCACGTCACCGATGCCTCTCACGCCGCCGTCGCCGGAGTTGCGGTTAAAGTCACCAACGCCGTCAGCGATGTCGACCGCTCCGCTCAGACCGATGGCTCCGGCAACTTCTCCATCACGGGGCTCCCCATCGCCGGCACTTATATCATCACCGCCAATAAAGCCGGATTCTCCGAAGCGCGGCTCGCCGACGTGACGCTCGCTGGAGGCACCACCGCTGACCTCACCCTGCAATTGAGCGTCGCCGGATCTGAATCCAAGGTCACCGTCACCGGAGTCCCCGGCGAGGTGCGGGCCGATTCTCCGCAGTTGGGCGAGCGCCTCGACTCCAGAACCATTCAAGAGACCCCGCTGCTCAATAACCGGATCACGTATCTGCCGCTGCTCGACGCCGCCAATCGGCAGGCGATCAACCAGGGCGACGTGTTCATGAATGAGGATCTGTTTACCACCAATGGAGCCGGCCGGCGCCAGGCGTGGTTTGAGGTCGACGGCGTCACCGGCAACGATAGCTGGGGCCGCCAGACCATCTTCAGCAATATTCCGTCCAGCGCGGTGCAGGAAATGAATGTCCTCGAGAATGGATTTTCGGCCGAATACGGCGGCAGCACCGGCAGCGCGATCAACATCATTACCAAGTCCGGCGGCAACCAGTTCCACGGCGACGTAATGGAGTTGTGGCGGCCCGCCGCGACCGAAGCGGCTCTTTCCGGTTTTTCGTCGGCCAATGCCGCGAGCGGCAACGACATTACCAGCGACACTCTGGGCCAGTCGGCTCTGGCGCTGGGCGGCCCCATCAATTCGAGCACGCATTTCTTCGTGGCGGGCGAGTTCAGCCGCGAGAATCGAGCCTCGCCGATCATCTCACCGGTCGAGCCCGGAAGCTTTGTCGGACATTACCGCGGCTGGCTCGCGTTCGTGCGGCTGGATCATCAGATCAACGATCGCAACAACGTGTTTTATCGCGGCGATATCGACGGGTTTCACGACACCAATCCCAACGGCATCGTCGGCGGCAACAGCCTGCCCAGCGTCGATCGCGTGTTTTACCGCAAGACGTACTCGAACGCGTTGGGCGAAACCGCGGTGCTCTCGCCGACGCTGCTGAACGCGATCCGCGTGCAGTTTCAGCTCGCCTCACCGATCACGGAATTTGTTCCGTCGATTTACAGCACGCAGTACGTGGTCCCGATCACCAGCGGAGGCACGTTCACCTCGGGCACGTCGCAATCGGCGCTGTTGATGAACCGGCAGTATCAGGCCAACGATACGCTCTCGGCGACCTGGGGCAGACATCAGATCAAGTTCGGCGCGGACATGATCGTCGCACATACCGGCGGCGACAGCAAGGAATTCGGAGGGCCGGTGTACCTGGGCTCATTCACATATAAATCGTGCGGAGCCCAGGCCGGACAAACGCTCGCGTTTTGCGAAAGCCAGGCATACCTGGGCAGCCTCGCCAACGTGGCCACCTACACGCAAAGCTACGGGAACGCGAGTTATACCGTGAACGATGTGTTGTGGGCGCTATTCGTGCAGGACGATTATAAGATCAGGCAAGACCTGACTCTTAATCTCGGGCTGCGCTACGAACGCCAGACCTTCACTGATTCGACCAAGAATTTCGCGCCGCGCGTCGGCTTTGCGTATAACTGGCGCGGCGACGGCAAGACCGTAATTCGCGGCGGATTCGGCATCTATTATTCGCAAATCGTGGATAATTCAGAAGCGAATTACGCGCTGACTGGACCCACCGGCGTCTTTAACTACACGGCGGCTCCGGGACAGATCGGATTTCCCACCAGCGTGACCGCGGTCCCTCTACCCGCGTTTCCCGCGGGTGCGCAAGCTCCGCTTCGGAGCCTGTATATCCGGCCGGGCAGCGGTTCGAATCTGAACTCATTCTTCCCGACTTCAACCTTAGTCGGCTATCAGAGCCAGCTTCTCAGTCCCTACTCCGAGCAATGGACTTTCGGAATCGAGCGCCGTCTGGCGACTAACTGGGTGCTGCGCGCCGATTATGTCGGCTCGCACACGCTGAAAATCAATCGGCCGCTCGACGTGGATCCTCCGTCGCCGTTCATTCGGACGCAGCCGGGACAGGTTCGCACCGCGCAAGCCGCCAACTGTACTCGCCCGTATTGGATCTGGTGGTATGCGCAACAAGGGACCGCATGCAACCCCAACACCGCGACCAATCCGCAGCCGCCCTACAGCGTGATTCAAAGCGACGTGAACGACGGCTACGCCTACTACGACGCGTTGGATGTGAACTTAAGTCATCGATTCAGCAACCGGCTGAGCATGCTGGCCAGTTATGTGTGGTCACATGCGATCGATAATGTCGACCCGGACATTCCCAGCCAGAACCCCAACGACCCGAATTTTACCGGCAAAGTGGAAAACGGCAACGCAATTTTCGATCAGCGGCAGCGCTTCGTGCTCAGCGGGGTTTATAACCTCCCGTGGAAAATCAACTTCGGAGGCGTAGGCACGCTCGGCACCGGGCTGCCCTACAACTACACCACTGGAGTCACTAACAGCGGGGATACCGGCGCCACTACGGACCGTCCGGTGATCAACGGCGTGGTGGTCGGGCGCAACACCGGGCACGGTCGCCCGATTTACGATGTTGCTCCGTTCCTGGAACGTCCGTTCGTGTTGTGGAATGAACGCCTGCATCTGGACCTGCGCATGGAGGCGTTCAACGTGTTCAACCACGCGAATTTCGTCGGCTACAGCGGGACCTACGGAAACAACACGGCCGGAACGCCCGGGACAGGCTTCGGAACGCCACTAGTCGGGATCACGAATCAGCTTCCGGCGCGATCAGTTCAGTTCTCCGTGAAGCTCTTGTTCTAATTACAACCACCTGCAGGTGGTGCTATATTGAAACCGTGCTGGTCCCCCCGTATATCGCATCTTTGCGCCCCTATGAGCCCGGACGTAGCGCCGATGAGGTAAAACGAACCTACGGCCTGACGCGAGTCGCCAAACTTGCTTCGAATGAGAACCCTCTGGGAGCTTCTCCGCTAGCGGTGGATGCGATGCGCGCGCATCTTACCGAGGTCAACATTTATCCGAACGGCGGGCTGGATCTGCGCGAACGGCTGGCCACGGAGTTCGACGTCAAGGTTGCGAACGTGATCGCCGGCAGCGGATCGGACGGCATCATGTCGAACATCATTCGCGCGTTTTTGTGCGATGACGATGAAGTGCTGACCACCGAATCCGCGTTCATCGGCTTTCAGGTGCTGGCCCGGTCGCGAGGCGTGGCATATCGCACCGTGCCGTATCGAAACTGGCACTACGATCTGGAAGCTCTCGCGGCCGCGATCACGGAAAAGACCAAGATCGTTTATCTGGCGAATCCCAACAATCCCACCGGAACGATTTTCACCAAACACGAGTTCGACGAGTTTTACCGCCACGTTCCCGAACGCGTGCTGATCATCCTGGACGAGGCTTATTTCGAATACGCCAAGGACAACCCGCGTTATCCCGATTCAATGCATTACCGCTACGACAACGTGATCACTCTGCGGACGTTTTCGAAAATCTACGGCCTGGCCGGCATTCGAGTGGGTTACGGATTCGCGCACGAAGATCTGATCGCGAATCTGCTCAAAGTGAAGCTGACGTTCGAGCCTTCGTCGCTCGCGCAGGTGGCCGGAATTGCCGCCCTCGACGATCGTGAATTCGTGCACCGGTCGCTCGAATTGAACGCGCGCGGCCGCAAATTCATCGCCGCCGCGATCGCCAGAATGGGATTCGAAACGATTCCGTCTGAAGCGAATTTCGTGATGGTTCCGCTCGAAAGCCCGAGTGTCGCCGCGTGGATGACCGAGGAGCTGCTCAAACGCGGCATCATCGTTCGGCCGCTGGGCGCGTTCGGGCTGCCGCACTGCGTCCGCATTTCGACGGGAACCGATGAAGACAATCGCCTGCTGGTGGATTCACTGGAGCAGTTGCATGTGAAGGAGGTTGTATGCCGCAGTTAGCAGAGCAGAATGTCGCCGCCGCTACCGATTTTCTTCCGCTGAACGGAACCGACTACGTGGAGTTTTACGTCGGCAACGCCCGTCAGGCAGCGCATTATTACCGGTCCTGCTTCGGCATGAAACTGACGGGATACAGCGGTCCGGAAACCGGCGTGCGCGATCGCGCCAGCTACGTTCTGGAGCAGGAAAAGATCCGTTTCGTTCTGACCTCGCCGCTTACGCCCGAGCATCCCATCAGCGATCATATCCGCGTCCATGGCGACGGCGTACGCGACATCGCACTCACCGTCGACGATGCCGCGGCGTCTTATCGCGAGACCACCAAGCGCGGCGCGCGCGGCGTGCGAGAGCCGTTCACTATGCGCGATGAGGCGGGCGAAGTCCGCATGGCGTCCATCGCGGCTTATGGCGATACGATTCACACCTTTGTCGAGCGCCGCGGATATAAAGGACCGTTCCTGCCCGGCTACCGCGCCGTCGAGGGTCCCGACCGGGTTTCGCGCCCGGCCGGATTGAAGTACATCGACCACATGGTCGGCAACGTCGGCTGGAACCAGATGAACACGTGGGTAAAGTTCTACGAAGACGTGATGGGCTTCCGCCTGTATCAGACCTTCGACGATTCCGATATTTCCACGGAATATTCGGCGCTGATGTCCAAGGTGATGGCGAACGGCAACGGACGCATCAAGTTTCCCATCAACGAACCCGCGGAGGGTCGCAAGAAGTCGCAGATCGAAGAGTATATCGAGTTTTACAAAGGACCTGGAGTGCAGCACATCGCGCTCGGGACTGGGAACATCATCGATAGCGTCACCAAGCTGCGCGACCAGGGCGTGGATTTCCTCCACGTTCCCAGCGCTTACTACCGCGAGCTGACCGCCCGCGTGGGTAAGATCGACGAGCCCATCGATCGACTGGAAGAACTGGGCATCCTGGTGGATCGCGACGACGAAGGCTACATGCTGCAAATCTTCACCAAGCCGGTGGAGGATCGCCCCACCCTGTTTTATGAAGTGATCCAGCGCAAGGGCAGCCGCAGTTTTGGAAAAGGAAACTTCAAGGCTTTATTTGAAGCCATTGAGCGGGAACAGGCCCTGCGCGGCAATCTTTAAGGTTTGAAAAAGGGTAATCGAGGCTCTGCGATTGGGGACAGAGTGGTCAGTCCCCTTTTTCAATCTTTGATCGAACTTGATCGTCGATTTGCGCGTCTTGTAGAGACATGCGCGATTTCCGCTATGCCCTGCGATCGCTCGTAAAGAGCCCCGGATTCACCCTAATCTCCATTCTGTCGCTGGCCTTGGGCATCGGCGCGAATGCCGCCATGTTCAGCTACGTGGACGCGCTGATTCTGCGTCCGCTGCCGGTGCCGGAATCGGGACGCGTGGTGCAAGTGGATTCCACCGCACCCGGGACGCGGCTGGGCAACCTGTCTTATCCCGATTACGTCGACCTTCGCGATCAGACCCGCACCTTGCAAAGCCTGGTCTGCTATGAGGTGATTCCGATGGGTCTGGGCTCCTCGCGCGACGCGGTCCAGCAGATGACGCTGGGCATGATCACCAGTGGCAATTTCTTTTTCGGCCTGGGCATCGACATTCCGCTCGGCCGCGGGTTCCGTCCGGAAGAAGACCAGACGCCGGGGCGCGACCTGGTGGCGGTGATCAGCCATTCCCGGTGGGAGCGCGAGTATGGCTCGGATCCCGGCGTCATCGGCCGCAAGCTTCGCATCAACGGGTCCGACTTCACCATTATTGGCGTCGCCACGCGCGGGTTCACGGGCCTAGAATCCTTCATCCAGCCTGACGTCTACGTCCCCATGAATTCGTTTCCGATGGCCATGCCGAATCAGAACCGCCAGTATCTGACGGCGCGGGACCTGCGCCGGCTGAACGTATATGGCCTGCTGAAGCCGGGCGTGAGCATTCCCGCGGCGCAGGCCGAGCTGGTCACGCTGTCGCACCGGCTGGCGGCGCAATATCCCGCCACGAATCGCGACCGCAGCGTGACCGTGTTGAACTATATTCGCGCGCGGTTCGAGCAGGACAGCCTGGACGCGATGCTGGCGCTGATGCTGCTGGCCATCACGGGGCTGGTCCTGGTGATCGCCTGCGCCAACGTCGCGAATCTGGTTCTGGCACGCGGCTCGGGACGGGTGAAGGAGATCGCGATCCGTATGGCGGTGGGCGCCAGCCGAGGCCGGCTGGTCCGGCAGATGCTGACCGAAAGCCTGCTGCTGGCGCTGGCGGGCGGAGCCGCGGGGGTGGGCGTGGGATACGCGGGCGTGCGGGCCCTTCAAACAGTTCACATCCCGTCGGAATTTCCGGTGTCGTTCGGGGTTCAAATGGACGCGCGCCTGCTGTGGTTCAGCCTGGCGATTTCGGTGGCCACGGGAATCCTGTTCGGTCTTTTGCCGGCGCTGCGTTCGACCCGAGGCGACCTTTCAAGCACCATCAAGTCGAGCGATCAGGGGCCGGTCAAGGCCGCCTTCTGGCATGGACGCCTGGCGGGGCGCAACCTGCTGGTGACGGCGCAGCTGACCATGTCGGTGGTGCTGTTGATTCTCGCGGCGTTTTTCGTGCGCGGATTTCAAGCCGCGCGCCGCATCGATCCCGGCATCCGGACGGATCATACTCTGTTCTTTTCCCTGGACCCGACGCTGGTCCGCTATAACGAAGAAAAGACCCGGGAGTTCTACCGCAAGCTGGTGGACCGCCTGAAACTTGCGCCCGGCGTGGAGAGCGTGTCCATTTCCTCCAGTATCCCGTTCAGCACCAACCAGAGCTCGCGAGCGGTGGCGGCGGACGGGTACGTGGCGCGGCCGGGTGAAGACAGCCCGTCGGCTTGGGTGAACACGGTGGATGAGAATTATCTGGCGCTGATGGGCACGCGCATCGTGCAGGGGCGGGGGTTTGATTCGCGCGATACGGCTTCCTCGCCGCGCGTCGCCATTGTGAATGAGACGCTGGCCGCCAAGACGTGGCCGAATCGCAATCCCATCGGGCAGCGGATCCGGCTGGGCTTGGCGAAAACGGAAATGGAAGTGGTCGGCGTGGCCAGGAACGGAAAATATATCTACTGGGCGGAAGCGCCGCAGGAGCATGTATGGACCGCTTTCACCCAGGATTACAACTCGCACATGCTGGTGGAGGTTCGGACCCTGGGCGATCCCGCGTCGATGACCACGGTCGCGCGGGAGCAGGTGCGCGCCATCGACGCCGACATGCCTATCTTCAACATGAACGTCATGACGACGTTCTATGAGGATCGCGCCATGCTGGGGCCGCGGCTGCTGGCGAACATGGTTTCGATCATCGGCCTGACCGGACTGCTGCTGGCCGTGATCGGCTTGTACGGCGTGGTGGCCTACGCAGTCAGCCGGCGGACGCGGGAGATCGGCATCCGGATGGCCGTGGGCGCGCGTCCAGGCGACGTTCTGAGAATGGTGTTGCAGCAGGGGATGGTGTTTACCGGGGTGGGCGTGGTGCTGGGATTGGCTCTGGCGCTGCCGGCCAGCGGATTCCTGAAAAATTTCGCGGTGGGCGTCAGCCCATATGAGCCCTCCATTCTGATCGGCGTGCCGGTGATCCTGGCCGGAGTGATGATGGCAGCCTGCTGGATTCCCGCGCACCGGGCTTCCCGCGTCGACCCAACCCACGCGCTCCGAATCGAGTAACTGACCGGCCGGTCGGTTTGTGATAGCATAGCCGAGCGTGAAAAAATCCGCCCTGTTCGCCATCATTATTCTATTCGCCGTAAACATTCTGAATTTCTACGACCGCAACGTCGCGGGCGCGGTGGTCGAGCCGATGCGCAAGGAGTTTCACCTCAACGACACCCAGGTCGGGCTCCTCGGCACGGCCTTCACGTTGCTGTACGCGATCATCGGTGTGCCGCTGGGCCGCATCGCCGACATCTCCAGCCGGAAGAAGCTGCTCGCGCTGGGCGTGCTGATCTGGAGCGCGCTCACCGGATTCACGTACTTCGCCATGAATTTTTCGATGCTGATGATCGCGAGACTCGGAGTCGGCGTCGGCGAAGCTACGTGCGCGCCGACGGCTACGAGTTGGCTCGGAGATCTGGTGCCTCCACATAAGCGCGCGCGGGCGTTGGGATTGTTCATGCTCGGCGTGCCGGTCGGCGGCGCGTTGAGTTATTTCTTCAGTGGACCGGTGGCGCAGGCGTACGGATGGCGCATGGCGATGGTGCTGGCCGCCGCGCCGGCACTGGTGTTGATCCCGTTCCTGTTGACGCTGCATGAACCGGAACGCGGCGCGGCCGAGACTCATCGCGAGATCGCCCCCACCGGCTCGATGTGGAGCGTGTTGAAGATCCCGACCATTTTCTGGATCATCGCGAGCGGGGCGCTGCTCAATTTCAATATGTACGCGATCGGAACTTTCATGCCGGCCATGTTCGGGCGCCTTCACGGATTGAAAGTAGGCGCGGCGGGAATCGCGACCGGCGTGGTGTGGATGATCGGCGGAGTGATTGGCGGGCTGGGAGCGGGCTGGATCGGAGACCACATTATTCATACGCGGAAGAACGGGCGCATGCAGGCGGCGGCTCTGATCGCGCTGATCGGCGCGCCGTTCGCCTGGTACGGAGCAGTGCAGGGAAAAGGCGCTCTGACGGCCGCGGTGATTCTTTGGACCATCGCGTTCGCAACGCTCAATTCGTACTACGGCCTGGTGTATTCCTCGATTCAGGACATCGTCGCGCCGGCGCAGCGCGGAGCGACCATGGCGCTGTATTTCATGGCCATGTATTTGTGCGGAGCTTCGTTCGGGCCGCTGTTGACTGGCCGTCTGAGCGATCTGTTTGCGCATCGGGCCGCGGAGGCAGCCGGTTCCAGCGTGATCACCGACGCGGCTCGTGCGATCGGGTTGCAGCAGGCGATGCTGGTGATTCCGGCGCTGAGCGTCGCGCTGGCGTTCGTGTTGTACATGGGCTCGCGCACGATTCTGAAAGACATCGCAAAGCGACAAGCCGCCGCGATGGTCGCGCGCGTGTCTTAGCTGTGTGAACCCCGCTATATTAACCGCTCCCTTTGGTCACGGCTCGCATACGCTGATGATATGTATGCGGTGCCGACCCCGAGCCGCGACCAGGGGCGGTGGATGTCGCCTATCACACAGGGATTACCGTAAGCGCTCGCTCCGCGCCGCGGCGCTATGTCACAATCGATCCATGATTGTGGTTCTATTCCGCTCCAAACTCACCGCCGACGCAGGCGCGGATTATCAGGAGATGGCCGCGGAGATGCTCGCCACCGCGAAAGACATGCCCGGCTTCGTCGACTTCAAAACATTTCACGCCGAAGATGGCGAGCGAATTTCGATCGTCCGCTGGCAGGATAAAGAGACGTTGGCGGCGTGGCGCAATCATCCGCGGCATCGCATTGCCCAGCAAACAGGGCGAGCGAAATGGTACGAGAGCTACAAAATCGAGATCGCCGAGGTGATTCGCGATGGAGCGTTCGAAAGAAAATCTAGCGCCGCTTGAAATCCAGCAGGTGCTGCCGGGACGCGCGCAACGTCGCCAGCAGTTGATCGCGCTTCAACTGCACTCCCGAATCGTGAGCCAGATTCTTCAGCTCATACGGATCATTGGCCAGATTGTAGAGCTGTGAAACCTCGCCGCTTTCATTGATCACCAGCTTATCCAGTCCCTGCACCAGCATGCGCCATTCGTCACGCTCGCCGATTTTGCCTTCGGCGTAGATCGATTCGGGCCGGTCGCCTTTCTGGCCGGTCAGAAGCGGAGAAAGATCGCGCCCCTGGATGCCGTCCAGCGCCGGTTCGCCACAAAGACCGAGAAGCGTCGGCATAAGATCCACGTGCGACACCAGCAGCTCGCTGAAACCGGGCGCAAGAACATGCGGGTAGCGGATCGCGAGCGGCACGCAAACCGATTCTTCATACGGCACGCCGTTGCCTTCGATTCCATGCGAGCCTATCTGCGCTCCGCAATCGGAAGTGAAAATCACGATGGTATTTTCCGGATGCTCTAGCGTAGCCAGCGTCTTGCCAAGCTGTTCGTCCAGGATCGAGTACAGCCCGTAAGTTTTCGCGAGATTCTCGCGTGCCTTGTCGGCGGTTTCAACGGGAACGTTATCGCGCAGATGAATTTTTGATGCGTCCGCGGACTTCCACTCCAGGGGCGCGCGCAGCGTCACTTCCAGGAAAAACGGTTCCTTGGGCGACACTTGATAACCTCCGGCGCGTAACACGGCTTCGATGGTGACCTCTTCGGTCCGCAGCGGGACGCCGTCGCGAATCGCGCCGTTCAGGTGCGGATAGCGTCCCGTGTCGATCGCGCCACGCGCGGGGCCGGACTCTGGATCGGCGCAATAAGCGCGCGGAAACACCACGGCTTCGCTTGCGAACTTCGCGAGATTCGGAGCTTGCACATCCGGATGATTGGCCCACGGCGTGGCTTGCCCGCGCCATCCGGGCGCGACGATCAGCACTACGTTCGGTTTGCGATCCGCCGCCAGCAGGGCGAGGGGAGTAAAAAGAAAAGTCCGGCGATCGATCAAGTAACTATGATACGCGGATTAGCCCGGACGATGATCCAGATCCGCGTCGGCGTAGCCGAACGCGCGCAACTCATTTTCAGCGATCCCGATCAGCTCGCATTCGTCCTGAAAAGTCTGCTGCTTTTCGGGGATCCATTGAAAATGCCACCATTCGCTCATGCGCGTGTCTTGCTCCCAACCGCTCTGCGCGGCGATTCGCTCGAACAGTCCGCCGCATGCGATTTCCAAGGTCAGATCGATGTAATAGCCATCGGGCAGAGGCAGATCGGATTGATTCGAGAAATCGTGGAATTGAATCCCAGCGAACTTTGCGCCCTGCGCGCCGGATTGATCCGCGGTCTTGCAGTAAATCCGCCAAAACACCTGTGCGCCCTGCGGTTCGCACACCGGAAAATAGCGTGAGTATCCCAATCCCTGGTTGAGATCGATGGCGCGCCCGCAAATATGGAAGCTATACTTGCTCGCGCCGGCCGAGATCGTCTGCATCAGCGGACGTTTGGTGTCGCCATAGGGACCGTCGATGGTGGCGCCCAAATCTTGGATCGCAGCCATCAAAGCGATCCATGCCGCCGCTGTGTCTTCCCGCAGGCGTCCCCAGGTTTCGATATTCGCAAGCTGGAAGAACCCGAGCGGCAGCCGAAAGCCCAACGTCATCCATCGCGCGATCTCGGCTTGCGTCACAGGACCTGCGATACCATCCACGGCTCCGGTGAAGACAGGAGTCTCTGTGAGCGATTCGCCAGCGGCAGTTTTACGATAAGTGCGTTTCGCGTGACGCTGGAATCGCGTAACCGCGCGGGTGAGGGATTCTCCCGAAGTCAGATAGCCTAACGTGGCCAGATCGTCGTTTAACATCGCGCCGATGATACGGCCGATGTGTCACTTCTTAAACCCGCGCAAACACGCAAGTGCCCGAAACGACAGATGATCCGCTAGATCCAAACCTTGTCGACGGGCGCGCCCTTCTTGCACAAATCGCACGATGCGGCGTCTTTGTAGTAAGTGGCGTCCAGCTTGGCCAGGTAATAGAACGGCAGCGGATCGAAACTCGGCGTGGTCGGGTTCGGCTGATAGATCACCACGGCCAGGCCCACCACTTCGCCGCCGTTCGCCTCCACCAGCTTCTTCAGTTCGGCGATCTTTTTGCCGGTGCGCAGGATATCGTCCACCAGCAATACCTTCTCGCCTTTTTTCAGTTGCAGATACTGGCGGAAGCGCTGCGGCTCATTCACGTTTTCGCGCTCCGCCCAGTAAACCTGGTGGGCGCGCAGGGCTTCGCTCACGCCGTAAGCGACGGGAAGTCCGCCGACGGCCGGCGCGACAATCGACAATTCCGGGATAATCGCCCGGATCTCGGAATTCGCACGCAGCTTGCGGCTCAAGCCGACGCTCAGGATCTTGGCGGCCTGATAGTAGCGCATGGTCAGCGCCACTTGCAGATACTCGTTGGCATGCAAGCCGTTGGTGTACTCGAAGTGTCCTTCGCGCAAACCGCCGGTGGTGCGCAGCAGGTCGACCACTTCGTCGTGGGTGGGGACAAGATGCATAAGGTTTCGATTCAGTTTACCGCGACAGCATTAGTGGGCGCGTCCGCTCAGCACTTCCGGGATGGTTCGCAGGATGATTTTCCAGTCGAGCGCCAGCGACCAACTATCGATGTACTGCATGTCGAGCTTCATCCAGGTCTCGAAATCCACCTCGTCGCGTCCGCATACGGCCCACAAACAGGTCAGGCCCGGACGCATGCGCAGCCTGCGCCGCTGCCAGCGTTTGTATTGATCGACTTCCTCCGGAACCGCCGGCCGTGGACCCACCAGCGACATGTCGCCCTTCAACACGTTCCACAATTGCGGCCACTCGTCGATCGAAAACTTGCGCAGCCACCGGCCCACCGGGGTCAGACGAGGATCGTTGGGAATTTTCAGCGCCGTTTCGCGCTGGCTCAAATGCCGCACCGATTCGCGCATCTCGTGCGCGTTCTCATTCATGGAGCGGAACTTATAAAACACGAACCGACGCCCGTTCAGCCCGCACCGCTCCTGGCGATAGATCACCGGGCCCGGCGACGTCAGCCGGATGATCAAAGCGATGATCAACATCACCGGAAACAGTAAGACCAGAGCGGCGCCCGCCAGCACGATATCGATCGCGCGCTTTACCAGAAGCCGGATTTCGTCATGCGGAGCCGCCGAAAAGGTCAGCAGCGGCAGTGTTCCCAGCCGGTCCAGATAAAGCTGGCTGTTTACGTGAGGGAAAAAATCCACGGCAACGCGCGTGCGCACGCCTTCCTCATCGCACAGCAGAAACACTTCTTCCAGCTCCGCCAGGCGGCTGCTGTTCACGGCGAAGATGATCTCGTCGATGATGTGATCGCTTAATAACTCCGGAAGCTGCGCCAGGGGATACACAGGATAGCTGCCATCCAGCTGGATTTCAGTTAGCGCCGTTTCATTCGCATCCGCCAGGAACCCGGTGAGCCGCACGCCGTAATTCGAGGCTTCTTCCAGCTCGCGGCCCAGTTTCAGCGCGGCGTCTCCCAATCCAGCCACCATCACGTAGTGCGCGGACCCGAATCCGCGCCGGACCACGCGCAGAATGCGGCCGGCGTTCAAGCGGAACAAGCACAGCAGCACCCACGCATATACCGCGAACGCAGCAATGAAGAATCGGCTGAGGTCCAGGCGCTGGAGATATTCGAAAAGAATCAAGGAAGCCGCGCCCAGCAAGCACTGGCGGAATGCGTCGCGCAGAATCACGCGCGGATGCGCGGTGTCGAGGTGATCGTATAGTTCCCACCAATACCCCAGCCCGACCCACACCACCATCGACCAGCCGATCAGCAGGGCTTTTGCCGGCTGCAGGATGTAAAAGAGGAAATGCAGCTCCATCCGCTGGCGCGTGCTGTAGGCGAGCTGGAAAGCCAGCGCGATCAGCACTATATCCGAGAACGCGAACAGCAAGCGCGTTCTGCGATGATGTCCCCGAAACATCTCTTTTCAAGAATACAAGAGTCCACGCCAGGTCTATAAACGCGCCGTCCTGGGAGCTTGTTGAAAAAGGCGACAGACTACTCTGTCCCCAATCGCAAACCGCTGATTTCGCATAGGAGCGTGGGCGTGGACAGAGCGGTCTCTCCTCCTTTTCGACAACCTCCAAGGGAAAGACCTTACGCCCTTTCGTAATGGTTTCGCCCCAGATCCGCCTCGGTGATTTTACATGGTAAGGCAGGACTGATTTCCTATTGTTGCCAGTACTAATGGGCCGTAATGTTGTTTAGAGGTAAAAGGATCATGACACCACTCCTGCTTGTGGCAATCCTGTCGTGCTCAGCCTGTTTCGCGGGCGATGATGAAGTCGCGCCCCAAATGGAAACCCTTTCGACCAAGATGGCCAAGCCCGGCGAGCTTTTCACCATCAACGGCGTTGGCCTGAATAGCAGCAAGATTGACGAAATCTATCTGACCGATCACAAGTTCGATATGAAAGTCAAAGTGATCGAGCAGAAAGAAACGTCCATCACGCTGCGCGTTCCGCCTTTCGCCAAGCCCGGACGCATGCAGGTGCTGGTCCTGACCAAGGGCGACGATCCGAAGCTGCTGGAACAGCCGCTGTACATCCTGATCGAGGACGCGACCACCGAAGTCAGCCAGGTGAAGCCTCCCGATCCGGCCAAGGCTCCTCCGCAGCAGCAGGAAAAGCAGCAGCAGTAGTCAGGCCTTCACGATCAGCGTCCGCCGCTTGAGCTTGTCGGCGTCCACGTTCGCGACGCGTGTAATCTTGCGTCCCGAAGCGCTCATGCTGGTGACTTCCACGTCCACGCGGCCTTTCCGTGGCAGTCCGAAGTGCACCGGCATCGCGCTTTGGGAGCAGTAGCCGCTGCCGCTGTCGATAATTCTTCCACCCCATACCGTTCGCGTGCCGGGCTGGTAAATCCGAACCTCCGCGCCGGCTTTGCTGTGATGGCCCTTCTGGTCAAGCACCAGTACTTGAATGGATCGCTGCGCCTGCTCGCGCGGCATCACATTGCGATACAGATAATGCGTGCCGCTGGGATTATTGTTGGCGATGGCCAGGTCCAGCGCGCCGTCGCCGTCGAAATCGGCCCACTGGATGCCGTGCGTTGCGCCGTGTTCCAGGCGCGGCATTTCGACAAACCGATCGCCCATGTTCCGGTAAAAGTGGTCGTGCTCATTCAGCGGCTTTTCGATGTAGGAGGACACGTATAGATCCACGCGGCCGTCATTATCGAAATCGCCCCAGTTGGATGGCGTGGCGTGCTCGCCGCTCTCGACGCCCATTTCCTTGGCGACGTTGGTGAACTTCCCGCCGCCGTCGTTGCGGAACAGAAAATTCGGCCCGTAACTCCCCACGAACAGATCCATGCGGCCGTCGTTGTTGTAATCGGCGACGCTGGGGCCGTTGCTCCCGGAGTTGGCCGGGCGGCCGAAGGCATCCATGCCCAGCTCATGCGCGACATCGACAAAACGGTTGCCGTCGTTGCGGAACAGGCCGTTCAAGGTTCCGTCCTGATTGGCGACGAAAACGTCTAAACGCCCGTCTTCGTTGTAATCGAACCATACCGCGCCGACGGTTTTGCGCGGATCGTCGACGCCCAGGTCCGGCGCGACGTTGACGAAGCGATTGCCTTCGTTATGGAACAGCATGTT
>Ga0209415_10009242_pt1 | contig 16969 bp, 17 predicted proteins | sample PeaSoiSIISIP2007_FD_187696 | JGI IMG/M metagenome (GOLD analysis project Ga0209415, IMG submission 187696) | Peat soil microbial communities from Weissenstadt, Germany - SII-SIP-2007 (SPAdes) (version 2) | ecosystem: Environmental > Terrestrial > Soil > Wetlands > Peat | place: Germany... | reverse complement strand
AGCCTGCCGGCGGTGTTCGTCGACCGCGACCAGATGATCCAGGCGATGCTCAACGTCGGCCGCAATGCGGTGCAGGCCCTCGGCGAACGCGGTCGCCTGACAATCCGGAGCCGCGCGCTGGTCAACGCCACGATCGGCGCACGCCAGCATGGCGCGGTCGCGAGCATCCAGTTCGAGGACAACGGGCCGGGCGTGCCGCCGGAGCTCGCCGACACGGTCTTCTATCCGCTCGTTACCAGCCGGCCGGATGGCAACGGACTCGGACTCGCGGTCGCGCAGGACCTGGTCACGCGCCACGGCGGGCTGATCGAGTTCGACAGCCGCCCGGGTCACACGGTGTTCACGCTGCTCGTCCCGTTCGAGGAAGTCTCCGATGGCTGATTCGCTTGCAGTCTGGATCGTCGACGACGATGCCTCGATCCGCTGGGTGCTCGAACGCGCGCTCAAGGCGAGCGGCATGACGCCGCGGGCCTTCGAGACGGCGAACGGCGCGCTCGAGGCGCTCGAGGAACGCGAACCCGACGTGCTGCTCACGGACATCCGCATGCCCGGCAAGAGCGGGCTGAAGCTGCTCGATCAGGTGCAGGCGAGCCACCCGCGCCTGCCGGTCATCGTCATGACCGCGCACTCCGACCTCGATGCCGCGGTCGCCGCCTACCAGGGCGGCGCATTCGAATACCTGCCGAAGCCGTTCGACATCGACGAGGCCGTCGCGCTGGTGCGGCGCGCCGCGCTGCAGACGGTGCCCGCGTCCGATTCCGCCGGCGAGTCGGGCCAGATTCCCGAGCTGCTCGGCCAGGCGCCGGCGATGCAAGAGGTGTTTCGCTCGATCGGTCGACTGTCGCGCTCGAGTATGACGGTGCTGATCACCGGCGAGTCCGGCACCGGCAAGGAGCTCGTCGCCCACGCGCTCCACCGCCACAGTCCGCGCGCCGTGAAGCCCTTCATCGCGCTCAATACCTCGGCGTTCACGCCGGAGCTTCTCGAGTCCGAGCTGTTCGGCCACGAGAAGGGCGCGTTCACCGGTGCCGACGCGCTGCGGCGCGGCCGCTTCGAGCAGGCCGATGGCGGCACGCTGTTCCTCGACGAGATCGGCGACATGTCGAAGGAGCTGCAGACGCGACTGCTGCGAGTGCTCGCCGAGGGCGAGTTCTACCGGGTGGGTGGCAACACCCCGATACGGGTCGACGTGCGGGTGATCGCCGCGACGCACCAGGATCTCGCGGCGCGGGTGACCGCAGGCCAGTTCCGCGAAGACCTGCTGCACCGGCTCAACGTGATCCGGATCGGGCTGCCGCCGCTGCGGGCCCGGCGCGAGGACATCCCGGGGCTGCTGCGCCATTATCTCGTCGCCGCGGCGCGCGAGCTCGGGACGGACCCGAAGGCACTGACGCCGCCGGCCGAGAAGCTGCTGGTTGCGAGCGACTGGCCCGGGAATGTCCGCCAGCTGGTCAACGTCTGCCGCAGGCTCACGGTCACGGCACCCGGCGGCGAGATCCGGGCGGAGGACGTGCCGGCCGAGCTCGGCGGCGCTCCGCCGGGCGAGCAGGAAGACAGCTGGGCGCGCTCGCTCGAGCAATGGGCCCGGCAGCGGGCCGCGGCGGGCGGCCAGCCGCTGCTCGATGCGGCGCTGCCGGAGTTCGAGCGCACGCTGATCCGGGTCGCGCTCGCACGCTGCGAGGGGCGGCGCCAGGATGCCGCCCGAGTGCTCGGCTGGGGCCGTAACACGCTGACCCGCAAGATGCGCGAGCTCGGCCTCGACAACAATCCGGCGGACGAGGAGCCTGACGCCGCCTGACGGCGCAGCGCCGCGCAGCTCCCTATAATCGGGGGGCCATGAACCGCGCGTTCAGCTATCTCGACCTCGCGCCCGGCGGGATCTTGCTCGGCAACCCGCTGTCGGACTGGGCGTATGCGCTGGGCCTAGGGCTCGCGACCTTCCTGATTCTCGTATTCCTGCGCCGCCAGCTCGCGCAGCGCGCGCGCCGGTTCGCAGGCATGGAGCTGCCGCAGGGCGTGCGGCTGCTGCTGGCGCTGCTGCGCAGGACACAGCCGTTCGTGCTGTTCGCGGTGTCGCTGCTGGTCGGCTCCAAGTACCTCGATCTGGGCACGCGCGCCGAGCGCGTGACGACCTTGGTCATCGTGATCCTGGTCGCGCTGCAGATCGGGGTCTGGCTGTCGGCGGCGGTGCGCTTCTATCTCGAGGCACAGTCCGCGCACGCGACCGACCGCAGCGCGCAGACGATGGTCACGATCGTCCGGTTCGTCGCCGACCTCGTCATCTGGTCGCTGGTGCTGCTGGTCGCGCTCGACAACCTGGGGGTGCAGGTCAAGGCGCTGCTGACCGGTCTCGGCATCGGCGGCATCGCGGTCGCGCTCGCCGTGCAGAACGTGTTCGGCGACCTGCTGGCCTCGATATCGATCGCGCTCGACAAGCCGTTCGCGGTTGGCGATGCGCTGACGCTCGACCAGGGCTACTCCGGCACGGTCGAGGCGATCGGCATCAAGAGCACGCGCCTGAGAAGTGCCACCGGCGAGCAGATCATCCTGCCGAACGCCGAGCTGGTCCGCGTGCGAATCCGCAACTTCGGGCGGCTCGCGGAATGGCGCTCGGTGTTTCGCTTGGGCATCGTCTGCGGTACGCCAGCGGCGCGGCTCGCGGAGATACCGGGGATCGTGCGCGCGGCGGTCACGGCCCAGGCCGCGGCGCGTTTCGAGCGCGCGCACTTCGTTGGTTTCTCGGCCACCGCGCTCGACTTCGAGGTCTCATACGTCGTGGCCAGCGCCGACTACGGCAAGTACCTCGACACCCAGCAGGCGGTGAACCTCGCGCTCGCCGCCGAGTTCGAGCGGCGCGGCATCGCATTCGCCGCCCCTGTTCAGGCAGTCACCATCGTCCGCGAGGCGGCCGCGGCGCCGTCAGTCCGCTGAGTCCATGCCACTGGTGTCGAGCGTGCCCGTCAGCGCGCTGACGCTCGCAATATTGTGCGCGGCGAGGTACGCGGCGATCCCCGCGTTGACCTTGCGGCAGACGTGCGGGTCGTAGAACAGCGCCGTACCGATGCCAACGGCGCTCGCGCCGGCGACGATGAACTCGAGCGCATCGGTCGCATTCGCGATGCCGCCCTGGCCGATGATGGGCACGGCGTGGCGCCGGGCCACGGCGTAGACTTCGTGGACCTTCAGCAGTGCGATCGGCTTGATCGCGGGTCCCGACAGGCCGCCCTGGATATTGCCGATCACCGGCCGGCGCGTGCTGACGTCGATGGCCATGCCGGTCACGGTGTTGATCACCGCGAGCCCGTCGCTGCCGGCCTCGATGCACAGCCGGGCGTTCTCCCTGATGTCCGTCTGGTTCGGCGACAGTTTGGTGATCAGCGGCTTGCGGGTCGCTGCCCGGCATGCGGCCACGACGCGCGCGCTCATGTCCGGGTAGTTGCCGAACTGCAGCCCGCCCGCTTTGACGTTCGGGCAGGAGATATTGATCTCCATCGCGTCGATCGGGGAATCGTCGAAGCGCCGCACGACCTCGACGTACTCCTCGATCGTGGAGCCCGCGACGTTGGCGATGAAGCGGGTCTCGTCAAAGTCGAGCGACGGCAGGATGCTGTCGACGACGCGGCCGGCGCCGGGGTTCTGCAGCCCGATCGCGTTCAGCATGCCCATCGCAGTCTCGCATACGCGGTGCGGCGGGTTGCCGAGCCGCGGCTGGCCGGTGGTGCCCTTGAGCACGACCGCGCCGCAGTCGCGGTTTGAGAACCCCGCGACCCGGGTGTACTCCTCGCCAAAGCCAACGCAGCCGGACAAGAGCACGATCGGCGATGCGAACTTCAGACCGCAGAACTCGAGGCCGAGCGAGGCGGGCAGGGCTTCACGGACGGCGGCCATGCTGGGATTATAGCCTTCCGAACGCGATTCCCGGCCGCATGTTCGACATCATCCTGCTCGAGCCCGAGATACCGCCGAACACCGGCAACGTGATCCGCCTGTGTGCCAACACAGGCTCGCGCCTGCACCTCGTGCATCCGCTCGGCTTCTCGATCGACGACGCTCAGCTGCGTCGCGCGGGGCTCGATTACCACCAGATGGTTCGGGTGCGGGACTACCCGGACCTGGCGGCGTGCCTGACGAGCCTCGCGCCGCCGCGCCTGTATGCGGTGGAGACCGGCGGCGCACGGCGCTACTCCGATGTGCGTTACCAGCCGGGCGATGCATTCCTGTTCGGCCGCGAGACCAGCGGACTGTCGCGCTCGGTGCTCGACTCGCTGGGAAGCGAAGCGCTCGTCAGCATCCCGATGCAGCCCGGCAATCGCAGCATCAATCTGTCGAACGCCGTGGCGCTCGTCATTTACGAAGCCTGGCGTCAGAATGGCTTCATGCTGGAGGTCGACCCGTGATGCCGCTCCGTCCCGTCGGGAACCTGCCGGCTTGGCGATGGCAGGTGATGCCGTGGCTCATGGCGGTCATCCGGCTCGGTGTCGGCTGGCTGGTGACGCGCACTGACCTTGGGGCGCTCGCGCTGACCCCGTCGTTTCTGCACGAGGAGGTCGGGGCGCCGCTGTGCTACATCGACGCGGGCATACTTGGCGCCGGGCTGCTCGCCTTTGCGTGGCCACGCAGCTATCTGCTCGGATTTGTGCTGCTGGCGGTCGGGCTCGTGGGCTTCGAGTGGCTCTGGCGCCGGGCCGGGATGGGGCCGGATGCCGTGCTGGTCACCTCGCTCAGCGTGCTGGCGGTGCTCACCGCCGGCGAGTGGCTCACGCGGCGGGTGTCCCGCCTGTCGGCGGGCTGAGCGCCGCCCGGGCTGCGGCGCGTAACACCGCTTTCTGGATCTTCCCGGTCGAGGTCCTCGGCAGGGTCACGAACGCGACCGCCTTCGGTACCTTGAAGCGCGCGAGCTGGGCGCGGCAGTGGGCGATGATCTCGGCCTCGCTGGCGGCAGCTCCGGGCTTGAGTTCGACGTACGCGCACGGGATCTCGCCCCACGTCGGATCGGGGCGCGCCACGACCGCGCAGGCGAGTACCGCCGGGTGGCGGTAGATCACGTCCTCGACCTCGAGCGAGGAAATGTTCTCTCCGCCGGAGATGATGATGTCCTTGGAGCGGTCGCGGATCTTCGCGTAGCCGTCGGGCTGCAGCACTGCCAGGTCGCCGCTGTGGAACCAGCCGCCCGCGAGGGCCTCGGCCGTCGCCGCCGGGTTCTTGAGGTAGCCCTTCATCGTCACATTTCCCCGGAACATGATCTCGCCCATCGTCACGCCATCCGCGGGCACCGGCGCGAGCGTTTGCGGGTCGAGCACGGCCATGCCGTCCTGCAGCAGGTACGCAACGCCCTGGCGGCCGTTCCGCTCGGCGCGCGCCGCGATGTCGAGCGTCTGCCACTCGGGCTGTTTGGCGCAGACCGCGGCCGGGCCGTAGGTCTCGGTCAGGCCATACACGTGCGTAAGGTCGAAGCCGAGATGCTCCATGCCCTCGATCATCGCCTCCGGCGGCGCGGCGCCGGCGACCATCGCGTACACCTGATGGTCGATCCCGGCGCGCCACTCGACGGGCGCATTGACGAGCATCATGTGGACAATCGGCGCGCCGCAATAGTGCGTCACACGCTCGGCGCGGATCAGCTGGAAGATCTTCTCCGCATCGACCTTGCGCAGGCACACGTTGGTGCCGGCATTGGCCGCCATGCTCCAGGGAAAGCACCAGCCGTTGCAGTGGAACATCGGCAAGGTCCACAGGTAGACGGCATGCGGCGGCATGCTCCAGGTCAGCAGGTTGCAGATCGCGTTCAGATGCGCGCCGCGGTGGTGGTAGACCACGCCCTTGGGGTTGCCGGTCGTGCCGGAAGTGTAGTTGAGCGAGATCGCGTCCCACTCGTCCGACGGTCGCGGCCACTCGAAGGCCGGATCGCCCTCGGCGAGCAGCTGCTCGTAGTCCAGGCTGCCGAGCCGCTCGCCGGCGCCCTGGTACTCCGGGTCATCGACGTCGACGACCAGCAGCTCGCGCGAAACGAGCGACAGCGCGCGGCGTACCACGGCCGAGTATTCGCGGTCGGTGATCAGCACGCGCGCGGCGCCGAAGTCGAGCATGAACGCGATCGACTCCGCGTCCAGGCGGGTATTGAGCGTATTGAGCACGGCACCCGCCATCGGCACGCCGAAGTGCACCTCGTACATCTCGGGCGTGTTGGCGAGCATGACCGCAACCGTGTCGCCCGCGCCGACGTCGCGGCGCGCGAGCGCCGAGGCAAGGCGCCGGCAGCGCGTGTAGGTGTCCAACCAGCGGTAACGCCTCGCGCCGTGCACGACGGCCGTGAGCTGCGGGTAGACACGCGCCGCGCGCTCGATGAACAGCAGCGGAGTCAGCACCGCGAAGTTCGCCGGCGTGCGGTCGAGCCCGTGCCGGTAGTTGTCCGAGCCGCTGCTTGTTGTCATGGCCGCACCTTCACTCCTGCCTGAGGTCCCGCCCCATCAGCGCCCTGACCGCAGCGCGCACGTCGCGCCCCTCGTGCAGCACGGCATACACCTGTTCTGCGATCGGCATCTCGACCTTCGCCCGGGTGGCGACCAGGCGCACGGCGCGTGCGGCCAGCACGCCCTCGACGACCTGGCCGATCTCGCGTTGGGCATCGGCGGGGGACTTGCCGGAGGCGATTGCGAGCCCGAAGCGACGATTGCGCGACTGGTCGTCGGTGCAGGTGAGCACCAGGTCGCCGAGCGCGGCGAGACCCATGAACGTCTCCTGCCGCGCGCCGAGCGCGACGCCGAGCCGAGTCATCTCGGCGAGTCCGCGCGTGATCAGTGCAATGCGCGTGTTCGCGCCGTAGCCCATGCCGTCGGCGATGCCGGTGCCGATCGCGAGCACGTTCTTGACGGCACCGCCCACCTCCACGCCGACGATGTCGGGCGAGGTGTAGGCACGGAAGTTCTGGCCGGAGAGCGTCTGCGCGAGATCCTCGGCGAATGCAGCATCCGGCGAGGCGACCGTCATCGCGGTCGGCAGGCCCCGGCCGACCTCGGCCGCAAACGTCGGCCCCGACAACACGGCGATCGGCACGCCCGGTCCGAGCACCTCGCGCGCGACCTCGTGCGGCAGGCGGCCGCTCGCGAGCTCAAAGCCCTTGGTGGCCCAGGCCACGCGCTGGCCCGGCCGCAGCAACGGTGCGAGCGAGGCGAGCGTGCCGCGAAACGCATGGCTCGGCAGGGCGAGCAACAGGTCGGTCGCCGCGGTCACGGCCGACCGGAAGTCGGGTTCGACGACCAGCGAGTCGGGGAACGCGGCATCCGGCAGGTAGCGCATGTTGCGACGGGTCGCGGCCAGCGATGCGAGCTGCCCGGCGTCCCGGCCCCACAGCAACGTCGGCCGGCCGGCGCGCGCGAACTGGATCGCGAGCGCGGTGCCCCACGACCCGGCGCCGAGGACTGCGATCGGCGCTGCGCGGGCTGGTTCGCCGCGCATCAAAGGTCCGCCCGGTGTCTCAGTTGACCGAAGGCGGTGGCTGCGCCTGCCCCGCCGCCTGCTCGAGCGACTGCTGGAACAGCGCATCGAAGTTGACGGGCGGCAGCAGGAACGGCGGAAACCCGCCGCGCAGGATCAGATCCGACACCGCCTGGCGCGCGTACGGGAACAGGACCCCGGGGCAGAAGCTGCCCATGATGCGCCGGGTGTCGTCGACGGCGTAGCCGCGGATCAGGAACACGCCCGCCTGCTTGACCTCGACGAGGTAGGCAACGCGGTCGCCGAGCTTGGCCTCGAGCGTGATCGTCAGCACGACCTCGTGCAGATTGTCGGCGACCGTGACGCCAGCGGTATTCATGTTGAGGCCGAACTGCGGGGCCCATTCGGTTGCCGCAAGATTCGGGCCGCTCGGCGCCTCGAACGAGGCGTCCTTGATGTAGATGCTCTGCAGCACGAGTTCGGTTGCCTCCGGGGCGGTCGACGGCGTGCCGGTCGGGAGAGTATCTGCCATGTGAAGATCCTGCCTGGTAAGGGCTTCGTTGGAGTGAAGGATGCGTGGCGGTGTCAGGCGACCCGCGCGCCCAGCAGCACGTCGAGTTCGCCACTAAGGTCCAGCGCGTACAGTTCGTCCGACCCGCCGACGTGGCGATCACCGATGAAAATCTGTGGCACCTTACGCTTGCCACTGCGTTCGATCATTTCGGCCCGCCGCGCGGGCTCGGCCTCGAGGTCGATCTCGGTCCAGTCGACGCCCTTGCGCTCGAGCAGCGCGCGCGCGCGCGCGCAGTACGGGCACCAGCCCGTCGCATACATCGTCACCGCGGGCGCCGACACGTCGCCTCTCAGCCCTTCACGACGGGTAGGTTGTCCTGCCGCCAGGCGGCGAGACCGCCGCGCACGTTGTAGACGTGCTTGAAGCCGAGCCGGCCGAGGTGACGCGCGGCGGCGCCGGCCGTCATGCCGGTGTTGCAATACGCGATGACCGGCTTGTCCTTGAAGCGCTCGAGTGCCTGGGCGCCGTCAGCGATGGTCGCGCCGGGAACGTGGCGCGCACCCGCGATGTGGCCGGCGGCGAACTCCTCGCGCCCGCGAACGTCGATCAGCAGTGCGCCGCCGTTCATCAGCCGCACCGCCTCGCCGGGCGCGATCGAGCCGAAGGACGCGGCGCGGGCGCGCAACTCGTTGATGGCCACGAGCACGGCAATCAGCACCGCGGCGCCGACCAGGTAGCGATGGTTGTCTGCGTACTGTAAAAACTGCTGCATCTGCGCTTGCTTCGACCAGGTTGTCAGGCACCGGACCCGTAATTATAGCAGCCGGCCGGCCCGGGCCCGGCTCCATTAGAGTACTGCTCGTGCGTCACCGCCCCCCGCCTGCCTTCCGCACGCTCCGCGCCGCGCTCCGTCCCCTCGCGCGGCTCGCGGTGCTCGCCGCTTCGGCATGGCCGCTGCTTGCGGCCGCAGCGCCCAATGCCGGCGACGCCGAATCGCAGCTGCGGCGCGTCCAGGCGCGGATCCGCGCAGTCACCGACGCAGTGCAGGCCGACGTCGCCCAGCGCGACAGCATCGCCGCCCAGCTGCATGCGGCTGATCAGGCGCTCGCGGCGGCGCGGATGCGTGTCGACTCGGTGCGGGAGAAACGCGCCGCCAGCGAGGCGCGCCGCGCGGAGCTGCGCGCGGAAGAGGCGCGTGCCGCGGCGGCGCTCGAGGCGGAGCGCACTGCGCTCGCCGGCCAGCTGCAGGCGGCCTACCTCAGCGGTCCGCAGGAGCAGCTCAAGGTGCTGCTGAACGCAGAGGATCCGGCGACACTCGGCCGCATGCTGCGCTACTACGCCTACCTCGGCCAGGCCCGCGCCGACCGGATCGGGACGATCCGCGATGAGGCCACGCGCCTCGAGGCGGTCGATCAGGAACTCGCCGCCGAGAACGCCCGCCTCGTCGCGCTCGAGGAAGACCGGCGCCGCGAGGCGGCCGCGTTCGAGATCGCACGCGGCGAGCGGCAGCGGGCGCTCGGCGCGCTGCAGGCGCGGATCCAGAAGGGCAGCGGCGAGCTCAAGGATCTGAAGGCCAACGCCGCCGCGCTCGAGGACCTGCTGGCGCGGTTGCGTGCCGCGCTCGAGGACTTCGACAGCGAGGATCTGCTCGGCCGAAATGGTCAGCGCCGCGCATTCTCCCAAGTCCACGGGCGGCTGCCGTGGCCGGCGCACGGAAAACTGCTCGCGAACTTCGGCGAGCCGCGGGCGGGTGGCCTGAAGTGGAACGGACTGTTGCTGGGTACGCGTCCGGGCGGCGAGATCCGGGCACCGTATTTTGGGCGCGTTGTGTACGCCGACTGGCTGCCGGGGCTCGGATTGCTGCTGATCCTGGATCACGGCGGCGGGTTCCTAAGCCTGTACGGCTACAACGAACGCCTCTACAAGGGAGTCGGCGACAAAGTCCGACCGGGCGAGATCGTCGCGGCGAGCCTCCCCGAGGGCAGCGCGCGCCCGGAGCTGTACTTCGAAATCCGCCAGGGCGCGCGCCCGCTCGACCCGCGGCCATGGCTCAGGGGAGCACCGCGACCCTGAGGCCTCGCGCAAGCGTGACGCCCGCCACAAGCGCATGATCGGCCGGCAGAAGTGAGCACTGATTCACGAAATCCCCGCCGGCGTTAGGTAAAGTTGCCTGGCGCGCGCCAGGCCCTCCGACGCTGGCGCCGACGCTCAGTCAACGGAGTACACGGATCATGGTCGCGGCCGTCCAGAAATCCCCTTCGGCCACCGCCGGCCTCGACACCTATGGACAGCTGATCCGCATGCTGCTGCCGCGCGCTCAGTCGATCTCCATCTACGGCAGCGACGCGCGGACCCTGTGGGCCTCGGACGGCCAGGATGATCCGGATCTGCAGCGTCTCGCGGCTGACCTGATGGCGGGCGATGCGGCGGCGTCCGGCGATATCGACGGTACCGTGCGCCAGTACGACGGCGCCAACGCGTACGCATTCCGGTTGCGGGACCCTGACGGAATGCCGCTCGCGGCGGTGACACTGCTCGCGCGCGAGAGCAACGAGGAGGCACGGCCGTTCTCGCTGGTGCTGGGACTGCTGCGGCCCGCGCTCGAATGCCTGCAGCGCGACCTAGGCATGCAGGCGTCGATCGGCGCGATGTCCGAGGATCTGCATTCGCGCGACCGCGACCTCGAGCTGCTGCTCGACGCATCGGTCGACAAGTCCAAGGCGGGCCGTGGCGCGGACGAGCTCGCCCGCCTCGTGCAGGCTGCCGTCGATCACCTCGGCTGCGTGATGGGCGCACTGATCATTCCCGAGCGCTCGATCGCGATCGTGCGAGCGCAGCGCGATCAACCACAGGGCCGCGCCGCTGAAGTCGTCACGCGCACCCACCGTCACCTGATGAGCTGGGCGACGCTGCAGCGGTGCACGCTCACCATCAACAAGGTCAGCGCGGCCGCGAAGCTACCGCCGTACAAGATCCTGTCGGTCCCGGTCCGCCACCTGTCGCACAGGGTCATAGGCTTCCTCGCCCTGTTCGCCGATGCTGACGCCGAGGATTTCAGGCGCCGCGAGCGGAGGCTTGCGGAGCTGCTGGCGCGCAAGGTCACGTCGATACTGCTGACGAGCTACGATGCGGCGACGGGGCTGCTGTCGCGAGGCGCGTTCGAGCAGCAGGTCGACGCGCTGATCGGATCCCGCAAGGCCGCGGCAGCAGACGCGATCGTCTATCTTGACATCGACCAGCTGCACGTCATCAACGAGAACTTCGGCATGCACGTCGGCGACGAGACGATCGTCAAGGTAGCCGACGTAGTCAGGCGCCGCGCGCCGATCGGGGCGCTCGCAGCGCGCATCTCCGGAGACCGTTTCGCGCTGTTCCTGCCGAATACCACGCCGGACGCCGCCGCGCAGGCGGCAGAAGCCATCCGGGCGAGCGTTGCGGAGCTGACGCAGAAGCGACCGGAGGGTGTACTTGCCGTCGGCATTTCGGCGGGCGTCGCCGTGCTGCCCGGCAATTCGAAGCAGCCGCTGTCGCATGCACTCGCGATGGCCGAGATCGCCAGCAAGGCCGCCAAGGACCACGGTCGTGACCGTGTGGAGACCTTCGATCATGGCGATGTGAGCATGGTGCGCCGTCACAGCGAGGTGCACATCATTGCCGGGTTGCGCGAGGCAATCGCCGCCGACCGTTTCCGGCTGTATGCGCAGCCGATCCTGCCGCTGTCAATCGGGCCCGGCGAGCCGCGTTTCGAGATCCTGATCCGGCTGCTGACCGATGCCGGTGAGCTGTTGCCGCCATCGAAGTTCTTGCCGGCCGCCGAGAGCTACCAGCTGATGCCAGAAATCGACCGGTGGGTCATCGAGCGCTCGCTCGCCGAGCTTGGTGCGCATGCCAAGCTACTGCAGGACCGGGTCGCACGCTTCGCGATCAACCTGTCGGGCCAGTCGGTCACCGATCCGGACATGGCCGGTTTCATCGAATCGCACCTGACCGCGGCGGGCATTCCCGCCGACATCCTGTGCTTCGAGTTGACTGAAACCGCTGCGGTCACGCACCTCGAGCGCGCCGAGGCGTTCATGCAGCGCATCCGCAATCTCGGCTGCGAATTCGCGCTCGACGATTTCGGGACCGGCGCGTCCTCACTCGCGTACCTGAAGACCCTGCCGGTGTCGGTACTGAAGATCGACGGCAGCTTCGTGCGCGACGCGCTCGTGAATCCGCGTTCCGACTCGATGGTCAAGGCGGTGGCCCAGCTCGCCCGCGCGATGGGCATTACCACGGTCGCCGAATTCGTCGAGACCGACGAGCTCAGGATTCGGATGGCGGATCTCGGCGTCGACTACGGCCAGGGGTTCGCGATCGGCAAGCCCGTGCCGCTCGCCGATGTGCTGCAGGATCTGTCCCTGTACGAGCTGGTCGCGACTGACGCCACGGGACGCATGGCCGTGGAAATGCCGCGGCTCACCGGCTGAGCTGTGACCGCACCGGCCGCCGCGTGTTAGAGCGTCGCGCCCACCCGCCTGCTGAAGAACGCGACCTCGAAGGACTCGTGCGCCACGTGGCGCTGGCCGACTGGCTGGTGCTCGGCGTCGTGCTGCTCCACCTGCTGGTGGCACCGGAGCGATCCGCGACGGTGCCAACCGCCGCGGCACTCGCGGTGTTCGCGGCATTGAGTGTGGCGCTGCGCCTGCCGCGGCTGACCGGCAAGCGCCCGGCGCTCGCCCTCGAGATAGAGACCTGGGCGATGGCGGCGTTCATCACCGTCGTCGCCTGGTTCACCGGCGGTGCCCAGAGCCCGCTGCAGAGCCTTTACCTGCTGCCGATCGTGCTCGCCTCGCTGGTGCTGCCGACGCGGCGTCTGGCCCTGTTGCTGGCGGCGATTGCGGCGGCCTACATGCTGGTCGCCGGCTTCCGGCCGGGCGGTGTCGTGACGCCGGCGGCATTCGCAGGCCGGGTGCTCGCGGTACTCGGACCGCTGCTGGTGGTCGCCTGGCTCACGGCCCAGCTCGGAACCGCAGTGCTCGCCGGGCGGCGCCGCGCCGCGGCGCTGACGGATGGCGATGCGCTGACCGGGCTCGCGACTCGCCCGGTGTTTCTCGACCGGCTGACGCGCGAGCTCACGTATGGGACGCGGGGCGGCCAGCCGTGCGGGGCGCTGGTGGTCGACCTCGACGGGGCGCGGCGTCTGAACGAACAATACGGCGATGAGGCGGGTAACGCCGCCCTCAAGCTCGTGGCCGAGGCGCTGCGCCGCACGCTGCGCGAGACCGACCTCGCCGCGCGCTGGGGCGGCGACGAATTCGCCGTGTTACTGCCGGGCGCCGATCGCAACGCCGCGCACGTCGTCGCGCAGCGGATCCGCCACGCGGTGTACACCACGACACTGCAGTCGGGAGCGCGCCTTCTCCGATGCTCGGTCAGCGTCGGCGTCGCGGCCGCGCCGCGCGACGGCCGCGAGCCGCTCGCCCTGGTTGCGAGCGCCGAACGGCGCCTCGAGCGCGACCGGCAGCTGCGGCGCAGCTCGGGCAGCGCCGCGATGCTCGCCTAGACGACGCGAGGCCGGGCCGCGCAGGGACGTTCAGCCAGTGAAGACCGCCCGGGCCGCGCCGACGATACCGCCGAGCAACAGCAGCACGATCGGCAAGAACGACAGCCCGAAGCCCGGGCCACGCTTGGCAGGATCTTTGATGTAGCCGATTGAATACACGATGCGCCCTATCAGGTACACGGCCCCAAGTCCCGCGGCCCAGCGCGCGCTGACGTAGTAGGCGAACAGCGGCAGCGCCGGAACCAGCACCACGATCAGCTCGAGCGTGTTCTGCTGCACGCGGAAATAGCGCTCGAACGGTTCATTGCCGGTGACCGCCGGCGCCTTGACTCCGAAGCGGGTGCGGGCCCGGCCGACCTGGAAGCCAAAGTACTGATACTGGATTAGCGCTAGGCCCATCACGAGGTACACGACGCTCATGGATTTCCCCTTGAGGATTGGCAGTTCCGTTCGACGCCGCCACTCTATCGAGAGCCGCGTGCCGCGCGCAGAATACACGCTCGACGCCCTGGAAGCCCCATGACCAAAGCGGTGCGCGGTTACGCGCAGTTCGTCCAGATCCAGCGCCCCCCGAGCCGCGTGTTCAGTGCCTTCACGAGCAAGGAACAGCTGGAGAGATGGTATGCGGCCGAGGCCAGCGTCGAGCCGCGTCGCGGTGGCGCCTTGTGGGTGCGGTTCAAGGACGGCAAGACCCGCGATGCGCTCATCGACGTCTTCGACCAGGACCGCCGGCTGAGGCTGATCTACATGCCGGACCCGGCGATGCCACCGATGCCGCCGGCCGGGGGCGGGCCGATCGTCGAGGATGTGCTGTTCGACCCGAAAGGGGCCAACACGATGGTGCGCGTGCTGGGGGCCGGAGTTCCGGGTGAGCGCGAGTGGGACGCCTACTTCATCTGGTTGCGAGCCGGCTGGACCTACTGGCTGCACACTCTGAAGCTCACGCTGCAGGCCGATCGCCCGCCAGCGGCCCCGACGTGAGGCCCGGGTGGCGCCGCGTGGCTGCCGCCGCCATCGGCATCGGCCTCGCGTGGCCAGCGATGGCGGGCGATCTGCAGGCCCTGGTCGGAGGAATGCTGGTCGATGGCAGCGGCGGCCCACCGCTCGCAAACAGCGTGATCCTGATTGACGGCGACCGCATCTCGGCGATCGGGCAGGTCGGTACGCTCGCGGTGCCGGCGGACGCCGAGGTCATCCCGACCTGGGGTTTGACGGTACTGCCAGGCCTCTGGGACCTCGACGTGCGCCTGAGCCGGCTCGGTCACGGCGACCCTGTTCACTGGGACGAGACCTACCTGCCGCTCGCGGAACGCGTCGTGATGCCAGCCGCCGCGCAGCAGCTGCTGCGCGCCGGGGTCACGAGCGCCAGAGACATCGGCTCGCCGCTCGAGGCGGCCCTGTCGGTGCGCGACCGCATCAATGCGCAGCGGATCCCGGGACCCACTCTGTACATATCCGGGCCGACTCTCGAGAAGGATCCGCCGGCGCGCGCGCACGACTACCGCTGGTCGGTTCACGGTCCCGAAGAGGCCCGTCAGAAGGCCGAGCGGCTCGCCCGCGCCGGCGTCGATCTGCTCGTGGTCGCAGGCGCGAGCGAGTTCAGCGACGCCGAGCTGATGGCGATCGCCGCGGTGTCGCACGACACCGGCGTGCGCTGGCATGCCGAGGTGCGGCACGATGCTGATGTCGCCGCGGCCCTCGCTGCGGGGGCGACGGGTCTGCTCGATTTCGGCACCGACCTGTCACCGGTCCTGCCGCAGGCCGCGCAGACCGGACTCGAGACGCGCGCCGCGCGGAACGAACCGGTCGCCTGGACGGCAGGGGTGTCGGCACTGACGAACTACGAGTGGCTGCGCCAGAATCCCGGGCCGCTCGACGATGTGCGCTGGCGAGAAGGCCTGCCACCCATCATCGCTGACGACGTGCGCGCCTCGCTCACGGATATTGCGGCGCTCAACGCCTTCGAAACCCCGGCCCTCCGGCGCGCGGTCGTGGGGCCGCGGCTCAGGAGCGCGCGTGCCGCCGGCGCGCGTCTGCTGGTCGGCTCGCAGGCCGGCCTGCCGGCGCATCTGCAGCCCCGTGCCACCTGGCAGGAGATCGAGGCGCTGGTGCTCGACGGTGGGCTCACAACGGCCGAGGCGATTCGTGCCGCCACGCTGGAGGCTGCGATCCTGATGGGGGCCGAGCACGAAAACGGCAGTGTCTCGCCGGGCAAGTTCGCGGATATCATTGCGGTGCGCGGCGATGCGCTCCGGCACATCGAGCGCCTGCAGGACGTCGAGATCGTCCTGCGACACGGGCTGCGGTATCGCTAGGTCTCAGGTTCGGGGAGCGGATCAACGATGGGTATCCTGCTGCGCGGCGTGTTCGCCGCGGTCGGGCTTTGGATCGCGACCTTCTTCGTCGCCGGGCTCAGCTTCGACCGGCCCGCGACGCTGGTGATCGCCGGCCTCGCGCTCGGGCTCGTGAATGCGCTGCTGCGCCCGCTGCTCGTGATCCTGACGCTGCCGATCACGATCATCACGCTCGGGCTCTTTCTGCTGGTCATCAACGCCGCGATGGTGGCGCTGGTCGCATGGCTGATGCCGGGCATGCATCTGGCGGGTTTCTGGCCCGCGCTCGGCACGGCGGTGATCGTCAGCGTCATCGGCTGGATCGGCGGCGCCCTCGCGCGCGGCGGCTGAGGCCGGGCCGCACCAGGCTGCCTGCGGCCCCTCAAGGCGTCGCCTCGGCCGGCGGCGAGCCGCCGGCACTCGGCGCCGGGCCGCCGTCTGGGAGGGACACGAGCACGACGCCGAGCAGGATGATCACCGTGCCGGCGAGCTGCACGGTCGTCAGCCGCTCGCCGAGCAGCAGCCAGCCGACCAGCGCGGCCACGGCGGGATTCACGTAGGCGTAGGTGGCGAGCCGTGCCGGCGTCGTGTTCCGCATCAGGTAGCCGAAAGCCGTGTAGGCAATCCCTGAACTGAATATCGTCAGGAACGCGAGCGCGCCGACGCTGGGCCACGTGGCGTGCCAGCGGCGAATGTCGCCGCCGACGAGCCCGATCGCGTCAAGCGCGAGGCCACCGATCAGCATCTCGAGCGCCGTGAACATCAGCGCCGGCGTCACCGACCCGATGCGCCGGTAGTATTGTGTGCCGAGAGCCCACGCGAAGCAGCCGGCGAGGATCACGAAATTCCAGCCGACGTTTGCGAGCGCGAACCCGGCATGCGGCCACATCAGGACAACGACGCCGGCGAAGCCGAGCAGCAGCCCGACTGCGGCGCGCGCGGTCAGCGGGTGGCCGCGCGCGCCGAGCGTGCCGAGCAGCGGGATCCAGAACGCCGAGCTCACGTTGAGCAGCGCCGACTGGCTCGAGGCGACATGCCGCATCGCGAGCGCATTGAGACCGCTCGACAGCACGATCAGGAACAGCCCCATCACCGCGAAGTGCTGCCACTCGCGCGCGCGGCGCGGCAGGGCCGCGCCCCGCC
>Ga0209415_10009241_pt1 | contig 16969 bp, 11 predicted proteins | sample PeaSoiSIISIP2007_FD_187696 | JGI IMG/M metagenome (GOLD analysis project Ga0209415, IMG submission 187696) | Peat soil microbial communities from Weissenstadt, Germany - SII-SIP-2007 (SPAdes) (version 2) | ecosystem: Environmental > Terrestrial > Soil > Wetlands > Peat | place: Germany... | reverse complement strand
GGACGGTCGACAGGCGGTGCGCGATCGTGATCGTCGTGCGCCCGTCGGAGAGCAGGTCGAGCTCCTCCTGGACGTCGCGCTCGGTGCGGGTGTCCAGCGAGCTCGTCGCCTCGTCGAGCACAAGCACCGGGGGGTTGCGCAGGATCGTCCGGGCGATCGCGATGCGCTGCTTCTCGCCGCCGGAGAAGCGGTAGCCGCGCTCGCCGACGACCGTGTCGTAACCGTCCGGGAGCGACGCCACCAGCTGGTGGATGCGGGCCGTGCGCGCCGCCGCCTCGATCTCCTCGTCGGTCGCCTCCGGACGCGCAAAGCGCAGGTTCTCGCGCACCGTCGCGTGGAACAGGTAGGTCTCCTGCGAGACCACGCCAACCGTCGCGGCGAGCGACTCGAAGCTCGCGGCGCGCACGTCGACCCCGTCGATCGTCACCCGCCCGGCCTGAGGCTCGTACAGTCGCGCGACGAGATAGCCGAGCGTCGTCTTGCCGGCGCCGGTCTCGCCGACCACCGCCGTTCGCGTCCCGGCCGGCACGACCAGGTCGACGTCGCGAAGCGTCCACGGAGCATCCTCGCCGTAGCGGAAGCCGACGCCCTCGAGCGCCACCTCGCCCTCAAGCTCCCCCGGCACCAGCACGACCGGGTTGGCCGCCTCGACGATGTCGACCGGGAGGTCGAGATATTCGAAGATGCGGTCAAACAGGGCGAGCGAGGCCTCGACGTCCGTCCCGACCGACAGCAGCTGCGCCATCGGGAAGAGCAGCCGCGTCTGCAGCGTGGTGAAGGCGACGACCGTGCCGATCGAGATCGCCGGTCCCGCGTGCCCAAAGCTCTGGCCGGCCACCCAGTAGACGATCGCCGGCTGGATCGAGAAGGCCATGTTGATCGTCGACATCAGCCAGCGGCCGGCCATCCGCGACTTCACCTCGAGGTTCGCGAGCTGATCGGACTCGCCGGTGAAGCGCGTCGCGAGATCCTCGCCGCGCCCCATCGTCTTGCCGAGCATCATTCCCGAGACCGACAGCGACTCCGCCACCAGCGAGGAGATGTCGGCGAGGCGCCCCTGCAGCCGCGAGGTGATCGCGCGCCGCTCGCGCCCGACGCGCCGCGTCAACCAGACGAACAGCGGCAGCAGCGCAAACGAGATCAGCGCCAGGCGCCAGTCGAGCAGCGCCATCGCGATCGTCGTCGCGATCACCGTCGTCGCGTTCTGGGCGATCGTCGTCGCGGTGCTCGTCGCCACGTTGTCGATGCCGCCGATGTCGTTGGCGATGCGCGACTGCACCTCGCCGGCCCGCGTGCGCGTGAAGAACGCCAGCGAAAGGCGCTGCAGGTGGCGGTAGACCGAGACGCGGAGGTCGTGCATCACGCGCTGCCCGATGTCGTTTGAGATGTAGGTCTGGACCACCGAGAGCGCGGAGGTCGCAACCGCGACGGCGATCATGCCGAGCACGAGCTTCGTCAGCAGAACCCCGTTGTGGTGCGCCAGCGCGTCGTCGAGGACCGCGCGCAGCAGGAACGGCGAGATCATGCTGAGGCCCGAGGAGAGGACGATCAGCGCCAGCACGCCCGCCAGGCGCACACGGTAGGGAGCGAACAGCCGCATGATCCGCCGGCCCTCGCGCTCGCGCTCGGGGTCGAGCAACGGCAGCGGAGGCTGGCCGGAGCCGAGCACGCGCGTGCTGCGCCCCCTGCCGCGCCGGCCGCGCCCGCCGCCCGAGGCGCCGCCGCCCAAACCGAAGCCGTCGCTGCCGTGAAAGCTCATGCAGCCAGACTAGTGGGTCGTCTCGGAACGTCGACCGGGAAACCCCCGTTCAGGCCGCGAGACGCCGCCCGACGGCGCAGGGGTCGTGGAATCAACCATCTAGCCTGTAATCCATGACGCTCACCCCCGGCATCCTCGCGCGCGGCCCATGGCAGCCGGGCCAGGTGTCCGTCCACTGGCGAAGCGCGCCGTATCGAACCCCTGCCGCCGCCGACGCCGAGGCCGACGCGGCGATCGCCGCGCTGCGAGAGCGCGGATCACCGGCGCACGACGGCCTCTCGGCCCGCCTCGCCGATCACCACGCCGATGCCGGCGGCCTCGCGCTCGAGCTCGAGCCGGTCCGCTGGGCGCTGAGGCTGAGCCGCCTCGACGCCTCGCAGAGCCTCGCCGCGCTGTGCGTCGTGCGCGCGAGCGACGGGCGCTGGCTGGCGGGGCGCCGGGCCGGCTGGCTCGCCACCTGGGCCGGGCGCTGGGCACTCGGGGCGGGCGGAGCGGTGGACTCGGGCGAGAACCCCACCGACACGCTCGGGCGCGAACTGCGCGAGGAGTGGTCGGTCAGCGCCGAGCGGATCACCGTCGAGGCGCTCGTCTGCCTGCCCCACCAGCTGGTGCTGCTGCTCGGCCTGGCCTGGCTGCCCGAGGACGCCGAGGTCGTCCCCGACGCCGAACACGACGCCTTCGCGTGGTGGCCGGCGGAGGTCGACCGCTGGCCGCAGGAGGCCGACGAACCGCTGCGCCAGACCGCGATCATGCTCGCCGGCCAGTGATCACCTTCGACCGCCTCAAGCACGTGTCGTTCTTCCACTCGCTGGTCTACCTCTCGCTGCTGATCGTCGCCTTCGGCCTGCACAACCACCAGCCCGAGACGTTCGTCCTCGGCCTCTCGCACGGCCTGCTGTGGATCGGCATGTCACTGGTGTGCCTGCTCGCGGTCAGGCTGCGGATCATCCCGCTGCGGGTCGCCGTGGCCGTGGCCGTGCTGGGCGGCATCGGGCCGTTCTTCGGCAGCGCCGAGTTCATCCGCGAGGAGCGCCGCCGCGCCCGTGTCGGCGCGCCCGAGCAGGCTCGCCCCTGAGCGCGCTGGGCGCGCTCGTGTGCTCTGCGCACGGCCGCAACGGCGCAGGCACCTCCTCCCGGCACGCTAGAGTCCTTCCGGATGGTGGCCGAAACGACGGCGCAGGTCGTTATGCCCCCGATGGGCGACTCAGTGAGCGAAGGGACGATCCTCGAGTGGCGCAAGTCCGAGGGGGATCACGTGTCGGCTGAGGAGACGCTCGTCGAGATCTCCACCGACAAGGTCGACGCCGAGGTTTCCGCCCCGGTCGCCGGAACGGTCGTGAAGATCCACGCCGCGGCCGGCGAGACGGTCCAGGTCGGGGCGCTGCTCGCCGAGATCGCGCCCGGCTCCGGCGTGGCGTCGTCGGGCAACGGCGCCTCGGAGGGTTTGATGGCCGCTGACGCGGCAGACGAGGACGGCGCCGGTGAGCGGACGATCGACATCGTGACGCCGGCCGCCGGTGAGTCGGTCACCGAGGGAACGATCCTCGACTGGACGGTCAAGCCGGGCGACAGGGTCGCGGCGGGTGACACGGTCGTCGAGATTTCGACGGACAAGGTGGACGTCGAGCTGCCGGCTCCGGCCGCGGGCACGATCAGCGAGCTGCTGGTGGCCGCCGGCGACACCGTCACGGTCGGCCAGGTGATCGGGCGGATGACGGGCGTCGCGAGCGACGCCGGCCGCAGCGGCGGCCCGGCGGCGGCGCCCGCGCCGAGCGCCGGCGCTGCGACGGCCACGCAGGACGAGCGCGACGGCACGGCGTCGCCCGACGGCACGAGGGCCTCGCCGGTCGCGCGTCGCGCGGCCGCCGCGCTGCACGTGGACCTCGGCTCGCTCGCCGGCAGCGGACGTGACGGGCGGATCGTCAAGGAGGATGTCCTCGCCGCAGCCGAGCAGCCCGCCGACGGCCCGCAGACCGCCCCGTCCGCCACGGTGACCGAGTTGCGCGGCGGTGCCGCGATGCTCGTCCACCACATGGAGGAGAGCCGCTCGATCCCCACCGCAACGAGCCTGCGCACGATCGTCGTCGACGAGCTCGACGGCCGCCGGCGCCAGCTGAAGGAAGCCGGCGCGAAGGTTTCATTCACTCACCTAATCGCCTTTGCAATCGCCCGCTCGGCGGGCGAGCTGGAGGTGATGGCCGACCACTACGCCGAGGTCGACGGCAAGCCGCACCGCGTGCGTGACGGCGCCGTGAACCTCGGACTCGCCGTCGACGTCGAGAAGAAGGACGGCTCGCGCAGGCTGATGGTGCCGGTGATCCGCGACGCCGCCGGGCTGACCTTCGACGCGTTCCTCGCCGCCTACGACGCCCTGGTCGAGAAGGCGCGAACGAACACGCTGACCGCCGACGACCTCGTCGGCGCGAACCTCACGCTGACCAACCCGGGCGGGCTCGGCACCGGAGCCTCGGTGCCGCGGTTGATGCCCGGCCAGGGCACGATCGTGGCGGCCGGAGCGATCGGCTTCCCGCCCGGGCTCGCGCAGATCGGCGAGCAGATCGGCGCGCAGAAGGTGATGACGCTGACCTCGACCTACGACCACCGCATCATCCAGGGCGCGGAGTCGGGACGCTTCCTCGCCCGCATCGACGCGCTGCTCGGCGGCGCCGACTCCTTCTACGAGGACGTCTTCGCGACGCTCGCCGTCACGCTCGCGCCGCTGCCGGCCCGCGCGGCGGCGGCCGCGCCGACGGCCGCCGGCCCAGCCGCCCGCCCCAGCGACGAGCTGCTCCAGGCGGTGGCGACCGCGGACGCGCTCGTCAGCGCGCTGCGCACGCACGGCCACCTCGCGGCAACGCTCGACCCGCTCGGGTCGCCGCCGCGCGGCGACCCGGCGCTGGACCCGCAGGCGAGGGGACTCACCACCGTGCTGATGGCTCAGATCCCGTCGAGCCTGCTGCAGATCCACGTCGCGGGGGCGACGCTCGCGGAGGCGTTCCCTCACCTGCGCAAGACCTACTGCGGCACGATCGCCTACCAGATCGAGCACATCGCCTCGCACCAGCAGCGGCGCTGGCTGCGCGAGAAGATCGAGAGCGGCACGTTCCGCCAGCCGCTCAGCGCGACCGAGCAGCGCGCGCTGCTCACGCGCCTGATCGACGTCGATGCGCTCGAGCGCTTCATGCACAAGGCGTATCTGGGCCAGCACCAGTTCTCGATCGAGGGCATCGACATGACGGTTCCGATGCTCGACGAGATGATCCGCTCCTCCGCGGCGGGCGGAGCGCGCGAGGTGGTCGTCGGCATGGCCCACCGCGGCCGCCTCAACGTGCTCGCGCACAACCTCGGCCGGCCGTACGGATCGATCTTCGCGGAGTTCGAGGGAGCCTCCACCCTGGAAGCGGTCACGACGATCCCCCAGGGCGGGACCGGCGACGTCAAGTATCACCACGGCGCCCAGGGTTCCTACAAGCTCGCCTCCGGCGAGTCGATCCAGGTCAACCTCGAGTCCAACCCGTCGCATCTGGAGTACGTCTCACCGGTCGTGATGGGCGCGACACGCGCCGCCCAGAGCACCCACGACGGCCCGCACGCGCACCGCGACACCACCAGCGCCGTGCCGATCGTGATCCACGGCGACGCGGCGTTCCCCGGCCAGGGCGTCGTCGCCGAGACGCTCAACCTCCAGACCCTCGACGGCTACGCGGTCGGCGGCACGCTGCACCTGATCACCAACAACCAGGTCGGCTTCACGACCGACCCCGACGACGCCCGCTCGACGCAGTGGGCGTCCGATCTGGCGAAGGGCTTCGACATCCCGATCATCCATGTCAACGCCGACGACGTCGAGGCCTGCGTGTCCGCGGCGCGCCTCGCGTTCGCCTACCGCGAACGGTTCGGGCACGACGTCCTGATCGACCTGATCGGCTACCGCCGCTTCGGTCACAACGAGTCCGACGAGCCGGCCTACACGCAGCCCGAGATGTACACCACGATCAAGGGCAAGAAGCGCGTCTGGGAGCTGTGGGCGGACGAGCTGATACGCCGCCGCGTGATCAGCCCGCCCGAGGTCGATGAGCAACTGGCGTCAGCGTGGGAGACGCTGACGAACTGCCATCAGGAGCTCAAGGACCAGATCTCGGCCCTGCGCGAGAGCGGTGGGGCGGAGCCCTCCACCGGTGAGTACAAGCTCGACCGCACCGCTTCGCCCTCCGTCAACACCGCCGTCGACGCCGAGTTGCTGCGCGACATCAACGACAACCTGCTGCGCGTCCCCGCGGGCTTCACCGTGCATCCCAAGCTCGTCCGCCAGCTCGAACGCCGCCGCGACGCGCTCGAGACCGAGATCGACTGGGCGCATGCGGAGGCGCTCGCCTACGGTTCGCTGCTGGCCGAAGGCCTGCCGATCCGCCTGACCGGGCAGGACGCCGAGCGCGGCACCTTCAGTCAGCGCCACCTCGTTCTGCACGACGCCGACAACGGCCAGACGGTCTGCCCGATCGCGCAGCTGCCCAGCTCGCGCGCTCCGTTCGAGCTGCACAACAGCCCGCTGTCGGAGGTCGCCTGCCTGGGCTTCGAGTACGGCTACAGCCAGGAGTCCACGGAGACGCTGGTGCTGTGGGAGGCGCAGTTCGGCGACTTCGTCAACGCCGCGCAGGTGATCGTCGACCAGTTCATCGTGTCGGGTCTCGCGAAGTGGGGACAGACCTCGCGCCTGACGCTGCTCTTGCCGCACGGATATGAGGGCTCGGGCCCGGAGCACTCCTCCGCGCGCCTGGAGCGCTTCCTGGCGTTGGCCGCCGAGGGCAACCTGCGCGTCGCCACCCCGACCACCCCGGCCCAGTACTTCCACCTGATCCGCCGCCAGGCGATGGTCGCCAAGCATCGCCCATTGATCGTGATGACGCCGAAGTCGCTGCTCCGGCTGCCCCAGGCCACCAGCGTGCTGACCGAGCTCACCGACGGTCGCTTCCACCCGGTTCTCGCGGAGCCCGGGCTGGACGATTCGAAGGTGACGCGGCTGATCCTCTGCACCGGCAAGATCTACTACGACCTCGCCGGCCACCCCGACCGCGCGGGCAACGAGCGGATCGCGGTCGGCCGCGTGGAGCAGCTCTACCCCTTCCCCGAGCAACAGGTGCTCGAGGCCATCGCCCGCTATCCGAACCTCATCGAGCTGGCCTGGGTGCAGGAGGAGCCGCGCAACATGGGCGCGCGGGCGCACATGAACGCGCGCCTGCGTCAGGTGATGCCCGGCGGCCTGTCCTATGGCTACATCGGCCGGCCTGAGCGCGCAAGTCCCGGCGAGGGCTATCCCGTCTCCCACGCCAGCGAGCAGAGCCGCATCGTGCGCACCGCGCTCGACCTCTCGGTGACGCTCTCGCAGTTCCCGGCCAAGACGCCCGGGGAGCGCTAGTGCTCGCGCCGGTGGCGCGCCGCGCCGCCGGTCAGCCGAACAGCGTCAGCTCCGGCTCCCGCTCGCCTCGCAGCACGGCGAGATCGACCTCGACGCAGGCGATCCCGCGCGCGGCCGCCAGCACGCTCGCCTGCGGCTTGATCTGCTGCGCCGCGAGCACGCCACGGCAGTCGCACATCGCCGGGTCCAGCCGGATCCGCTCGAGGTAGCGGCTCAGCTGCTCGACCGCCTCGATCGTCGCGACCCGCTTGATCTCGACGGCCACCCAGCCGTCGCCGCCGTCGCGACACATCAGATCGACCGGCCCGATGTCGGTCGGCCACTCGCGACGCACGAGCCGGAACCCCTCTCCGCAACGCTGCGGCGCGGCGGCCAGCAACTCCTGCAGGTCGCGCTCGACGCCGTCCTTCTCGAGCGCCGCCGCCTCGCCCATGTCGTGCGAGACATCGGCCAGCACCTCGTCGATCGCGATCTCGATCCGCTCCTCCTCCTTCAGCTTGCGCACCTCGATCCGCGTCGGCGGGTCGCCGTGCACCTCGACGACGCTCGGGGCGGTCATCCAGTTCTGCGGCTTGTAGCCGCCGCTGTCGGCGTGCACCATCACCGACCCGTCCGACTTGAGCACCAGCAGGCGTACCGCCATCGGCAGCGTGGTCGAGAGCCGGCCGGTGTAGGAGACCTCACAGCGGGCCACGATCAGGCGCACCGCTGCAAAGCTACCGGCCCGGGCCGACGGTCGGGCCGCGCGGCGGTGGCCGATGGCTACACGAACGGGCCGGCCGGCGGCGGCGCGAGCCGGGCGCCGTCGCCCTCGCGCGCAGCGCCAGGCCCCTGGCGATCGACGCCGCCGCCCAGCGCCTCGCGGAAGACGCGCACCCCGCCGGCCAGGCTCCGGCCGACCTCGGGCAGGCGCTTGGGACCGATGAAGACGAGCGCGAACACCGCGATGAAGAGGAGGTGGACGGGGCTGATCAGGTTCATGCCGGTTAGGAGGCAGGCGCGTGCCGGCGCGTCGGATCGGGCGCGCCGCCTGCTGCTTCGAGCAAGACTACGCCGCGGGCAGCACGCGTGGTTCGAGGCTGCTCATCCGGTCGCGCAGGTCGGCGACCTCGTCGCCGCCGCCCAGCTCGAGCGCGCGCTCGCAGGCTTCGAGGCACTCGGCGATCCGATCGGTGCGCGCGAGCGCGTGCGCGAGGCGCGTCCAGGCCTCGAGCGACTCGCCGTCGAGCGCCACCGCCTGCTCGCAGGCCGACACCTCGCCGCCGACGTCTCCGGCGAGCGCCAGCGCGAGCGCGAGGTCGAGCAGCGCCTCGACGCTCGGCTCGAGGCTGACGGCCCGGCGCAGCGCCACGATCGCACCGGCGCGGTCGGTCAGGCGCAGGCGCAGGCGCCCGAGCCGCGCCCACTCGCCGGCGTCGCCCGGCGCACGGACAACCGCTCGCTGCGCCGACTCCACGGCGAGGTCGATCGCGCCCATGTCCTCGTAGATGCGCGCCGCAAAACGGTGGGCGGCCGGGCGGGCGCCATCGACCCGGGCCCAGTCGCGCACCGCGCGGGCGGCGGCCGCCAGGTTGTCGGCCTGCCAGAAGGCGAGCGTCATCATCCGCAGGACCGGCACGTTGTTCGGCTCGGCGTCGCGCGCGTAGATCAGCCGCTGGGCGGCGAGCGCGTACTCGCCGTCGGCCAGCGCGTTCTGGGCGGCCTGCATGAAGCGCTCGACGCGATCGGCCGCCGGGTCCGGCGTCGAGAAGTCGACGAAACTGAGGCTGCCGGCGGGGACCGTGCGGATCCCCTGGCTGAACAGCACGCGCGCCCATTGGCGGACGTCGTCGCCGTCGCCGGTGAAGTAGATCCCGGTCACGCTGCCGACGCCCCACTCCGGGTAGCTGAGGCAGCGGGCATAGCGGTGGACGACCGAGTGGTCAGGCACGCGGCTGCCGAACGGATCGTGGTGCGTGCGCTCAGCCGCCGCGGCGCGGGCGCGCTGCTCGGCCTCGTAGGCTCGCTGGCCCGCCTCGGCCCGCGCCTGCCGCGTCGCGGCCGCCGACGCGCGAGCTGCGTTGCGCGAGATCTTCCCGCCCCGCGAGCCCTCGGCCAGGCGCTCCAGCTCGTCGGCCATGTCGTTGATCGCCTGGAGGTGGCGCTGGTGCTCGTGCTGCTTGCCGGGCGGCGCGATGTCGGGGTGCCAGCGCTTGGCCATCCGACGGCGTGCGAGCTGCACGTCGCGCACGTCAAACGGCGGCTCCAGCTCGAGGAGCGCCATCGCCTGCTCGAGGTCGAACACGCTGGCCATCAGCCAGTCACGTTATCGGACGTCCACCCCATATCCTGCTGCTCCGATGGCCGGCGAAGCAATCTTCCAGATGTACAAGCTGTCCAAGGTCTACCCGCCGGACCGTGAGGTCCTGAAGGACATCTCGCTGTCCTTCCTACCCGGCGCGAAAATCGGCGTGCTGGGCTACAACGGCGCCGGCAAGTCCTCGCTGCTGGCGATCATGGCCGGCCGCGACCGCGAGTTCCGCGGCGATGCGGCGCTGGCGCCGGGGGCCTCGGTCGGTCTGCTCGAGCAGGAGCCGGCGCTCGATGACTCGAAGGACGTGCGGGCGAACGTGCTCGAGGGCGTCGGCCAGCTCGCGGCGCTGGTCGAGCGCTTCAACGTGCTTGCCGCCAACTACTCCGAGGACACCGCGGCGGAGTTCGCCAGGCTGCAGGACGAGATCGACGCGGCGGACGCCTGGAACCTCGACGGGATGATCGAGCACGCGATGGACGCGCTGCGCTGCCCGCCCGGCGACGCCGCGATCGGGCCGCTGTCGGGCGGCGAGCGGCGCCGGGTGGCGCTCTGTCGGCTGCTGCTGGCCCAGCCCGACCTGTTGCTGCTCGACGAGCCGACCAACCACCTCGACGCCGAGTCCGTCGAGTGGCTCGAGCGCCACCTCGCCGCCTACAGGGGAACAGTCGTCGCCGTCACGCACGACCGCTACTTCCTCGACAACGTCGCCGGCTGGATCCTCGAGCTCGACCGTGGACGCGGCATCCCCTACCGCGGCAACTACTCTGGCTGGCTGGAGCAGAAGCAGGCGCGCCTGGCGCAGAGCGAGAAGCAGGAGATCGCGCGCCAGCGCACGATCGCCGCGGAGCTCGAATGGGTGCGCACCAACCCGAAGGGCCGGCGCACCAAGTCGAAGGCGCGGCTCGCCAACTACGAGGCGCTGCTCGCCGCCGAGGGCGAGGTCAAGCTCGACCAGGTGCAGATCCACATTCCCGCTGGTCCCCGCCTCGGCGATGTGGTGATCGAAGCCGCCGGGGTGCGCAAGTCCTTTGGCGAGCGCCTGCTGATCGAGGAGCTCAGCTTCTCGCTGCCGCGCGGCGGCATCGTCGGCGTGATCGGCCCCAACGGAGCCGGCAAGACGACGCTGTTTCGGATGATCACCGGCGAGGAGCAGCCGGACTCCGGCACGCTGCGGATCGGCGACACGGTGGAGCTGGCCTACGTCGACCAGTCGCGCGACGCGCTCGACGACGCAAAGGGCGTGTGGGAGGAGATCTCCGGCGGCCTCGACCAGATCAAGGTCGGCGACCGCTGGGTCAACTCGCGCCAGTACGCGGCCTCCTTCAACTTCCGCGGATCCGACCAGCAGAAGAAGGTCGCCAAGCTCTCCGGCGGCGAGCGCAACCGGCTGCACCTCGCCAAGCTGCTGCGCGGCGGCGGGAACGTGCTGCTGCTCGACGAGCCGACCAACGACCTCGACGTGGACACGCTGCGCGCGCTGGAGGAGGCGCTGCTCGCATTCGCCGGCTGCGCTGTCGTGATCTCGCACGACCGCTGGTTCCTGGACCGCATCGCGACGCACGTGCTGGCGTTCGAGGGTGACAGCCAGGTCGCCTGGTTCGAGGGCAACTTCGAGGCCTACGAGGAGCACCGCCGCACGCTCCTGGGCGCCGAGGCCGACCGTCCGAAGCGGATCACCTACAAGCGGCTGGTGCGCTGAGGTCCAGCTCGGCGTCGAGCAGGGCCGCCAGCTCCCAGCCGTCGGCCGCGACCGCGTCGGCGGCGGTCAGCTCCGAGGCCGCGTGGGGCCCGGTCGCAACCGCCAGCACGCGCAGGCCGTCGGCCCGGGCGCAGGCGATGTCCAGCGGCGTGTCGCCGATCACGATCGTGCGCTCACGCGGTTGCCCGCCGGCGCGCCGGCGGGCGAGCGGCGGCAGCTCGTCGCGGTGCTCGGAGTCTGACCCGAAGGCGCCCTGCCCCGGGGCGAAATAGCCGCCGAGACCGGCGCGCTCGAGCTTGCAGCGGGCGACCGCCTCGTAGTTGCCGGTGAGGAGTGAGCACTGCACGCCGCCGCGCCGCCCGAGCGCCGCGAGCAGCTCCGCCATGCCGGGGGCGACGCGCTCACGCAGATCCTCCGGGCAGCGCTGCGCGAAGAGCTCGCCGGTGTGGGCCTGGAGCGCCGCCAATCCGGCCTCGAAGTGCTCGGCGTCGACCCCGGCGAGCGCCGCCAGATCGCGCGCGATCGCCGTGTCGGTGCGACCCGCCGCGGCGACTCGCTGCGGCGTCCGCGCGCCATAGATGGCGGCGAGCGCCTCGCGCAGCGCGGCCGCGTGCTCGGCGCTCGAGCGAAGCAGCAGCGTCCCGTCGATATCGAACAGCACGAGCACGAGCGCATTCTCCCGGGATCGGCGCCTCGACCGCCTGCCGATCGACGCTCAACAAACCGCGGCTTCGCGCCGACAAGTCAGGTGACGATGTCAATCGATCGCATCTTCGCGGCATGCCGCGCGCGTCTGCGTGCGCGCGTCGGCGGCCTGCTCTCGGAGGCCGGCGACACGATGATCGAGGTGACCATCGCGGCCCTGCTCGTCGCGCTGATCGCCGTCGCGACGTTCAGCGGCTACACCGGAGTCATTCGCGAGGCGGGCGACCAGAACGCGCACTCGCAGGCCGACGACCTCGCCCAGCAGGACCAGCAGCGCCTGAAGGGACTCACGCTCTCGGCGCTCGCCGGCAGCTCCGGCAACGAGACCTACAGCCAGAAGGTCGACGGGCGCACCTACTTCGTCACCTCCACCAGCCAGTTCGTGTCCTCCGGCGGTTCGCAGTCGTGCACGAGCAGCAGCAGCACGACCGCGGACGAGATCCAGACCACCTCCTCGGTCACCTGGAACGGCAACCCCCGCGCGCCGGTCGTGATCAGCGGCCTGGTCGCCCCCCAGCAGGGCGGCTCGCTCGTCACCCGCGTCGTGGACCCGACGAACGGCAACGCCCCGGTCCCGGGCGCCACGATCACGCTCAGCGGCGGTCCCACGACGGTGTCCCCGCTGGTCACCAACGCCAACGGCTGCGCGGTGTTCGGCGGCCTCGCGGGCGGCAGCTACACGGCGACCGCCTCGCTGGGCAACTGGGTGACGATCGGCGACGCGACGAGCATCACCGACTCGCCAACGACGGTCGTGCCGACCCAGACGGCGACGGCGCCGACCTTCAACCTCGCGCAGGGCGGCCAGATCTCGGCCACGTTCACGACGACCTACAACGGGACCACCCAGCCCTCGAGCGCCGACCAGGTCACGGCGTGGGGCTGGAAGACCGACCAGGCCTACCACACCTTCGGCACCGCCGGCACGCTCGGCAATGGCGGCTACCTGTCGACCGTGGCCTCCGGACAGTACGCCTTCTACCCGGGCCAGTACACCGTGTACCCGGGCACCTGTGCGGGCGACTACTCCGGCAGCGGCTACGCGACGCCGACGGTCGTCGCTGGCCAGACCCAGCCCGTCGTCCTGCCGCAGCCGGCGATGATCGTCGAGGTCTACGGCGCCGGCCCCAGCGGCAGCGGGGAGTTCGATGATGCGGGCTCCGCGTTCGCCTACAGCAGCAGCGGCTGGACCCACACGACCGGCAACTCCGGGCGCTACGCCGGCACGGAGAGCTATACGAACACGTCGGGCGCCTACTTCACGGCGACGTTCACCGGCACGAGCGTCGCGTGGGTCACTCAGGACTATCCCAATCACGGCTACGCCAACATCTACCTCGACGGCACGCTCGTCGCGAGCAACGTCGACACCTACAACCCCAACGAGGTCGACCAGGCGGTCGCCTACTACGCCAACGGCCTCGCCAACACCACGCACACCCTCAAGGTCGTCGACGCCGGAACGCATGACGCGAGCTCGTCCGGAACCTTCATCGAGACCGACGCGATCATCGTCGGCGCCACCACGACCGAGGTTGACGACCAGGGGAGCTCCTCGATCACCTACAGCGGCTCGGGCTGGACGCACGCCACCGGCGCCAGCGGCAACTACACCAACACCCAGAGCTACGACCAGACGACCAACGACAACGCGCAGTTCACATTCACCGGCACCAGCGTCGAATGGATCGGGCCGCTCAGGAGCAACGGCGGCTACGCCAACGTCTACCTGGACGGCAGCCTGGTCGCAAGCAATGTGAGCACCTACTCGCCCAACACGATCAACCAGGTCGTGCTCTGGAGCGCCGCGGCGCTCACAGACACCACCCATACGGTGAAGATCGTGATCGACGGAACCTCCCCGTCCGGCTCGTCGGGCGCCTCGGTTTCGATCGATGCGTTCGAGTACGTCGCGCCGGCGCTCACGCTGCTGACCGCCGCCCCGCTGGTCACGATCACCGACAACAACACCGGCTGCTCTGGCGAGAACTACCCGGCCACACAGGTGCCGACACCGACCCAGGGCGCGTTGGTCGATCCGGGCCAGCCGGCGGGCAACTTCACCGTCTGCGCCAGCAGCGGCGGCGTCAAGAACACGGCGACGGTCGTCAACACCAACTACTCGGCCGGCAACGTGGCGAATATCTATCTCGCCCCGGGTTCGACGGGCTTGACCGCCGGAAGCTGCACGTGACCAGGATCAATCTTCGCGGCGAGCGCGGCTTCACGCTGATCGAGCTGATGGTCGCGACGTTCACCGGGGTCATCGTGTCCGGCGCGACGCTCGCGATCGTCATCACCTCCGTGCACCTGACGTCCAACTACACCGACCGCGTGGACGCGACCCAGGAGGGTCGGACCGCGATGGCGAAGATCACGCAGCTGCTCGACTCGAGCTGCGTGGCCCCGGCACTGTCGGCGATCCTGCCCAACGCCGGCGACACCAACAACACGATCAGCGCGACCAGCGGCGACAGCGCGCTGTGGTTCTACAGCTCGCTGTCCGACGGGCCGACGGTCCTCCCGAGCCTCGTGGAGATCCACTACACGGGCAGCTCGCTCGTGATGAGCACCTACGCCAACACATCGGCGCTCACCGCGACGCCGCCGAACTGGTCGTTCGCCACGACGCCGACGAGCTTCACGCTGCTGCCGTACGCCACCCAGGAGAGCGTGAGCGGCTCGGCGCTGCCGGTCTTCCAGTACTACGGCTACGGCTCGAACCAGACGATGAGCACGACGGCGTTCGGCACGCCGCTGTCGAACGCCAACGCCGCGGCGACGGCGATGGTGACGGTCAACTTCGAGGCGCTGCCATCCGATAACTGGAGTGGGTCGAGCGCGGCGGGACGTCCCGCGAGCTTCTCCGACTCGATCGTCCTGCGGCTCTCGCCCGCGTCCAGCACGTCCTCGAACCCATGTTCGTGAAGCTCCGACACCAGGTCCGCCGCTCGCGCGAGGAGCGCGGCTTCACGATGCTCCTCGCGCTGTACGTGCTGATGATCACCACGCTGCTGCTCGGCGCGGCATACGTCGCCGTGCTCAACGACACCGGGCTGTCGCGCAACGACCTCGACCAGTCCCGGGCGCTCGCTGCCGCGCAGGCCGGCATCGCGCAGTACAGCGACGACCTCAACCTGAACCCCAACTTCTGGGAGACCTGTTACGCGACGCCCAGCGGCTCACCGGTCGCGGTCGGATCGGCGGCCAGCGGCTCGATCGAGACCTTCGTGATCGCGCCGCTGCTGGCCAGCACCGCGCCGAGCGGCACGACCTCGTGCGCGACCACCACCGCGACCGTCGACATGATCGAGGGCGCGACGCTCACGGGCGGTGGCACGAACCCGGCCGCCGGCACCTTCAGGATCGAGTCGACCGGCACCTCGAACAACGTCTCGCGCACGATCGTCGCGCAGTACCGGCGCGCCAGCTTCCTGGACTTCATCTACTACACCGACTACGAGACCTTCGACCCCGCGACCGAGGGCTACCCGACCGACTGCGCGGACCACTGGCCGGACCGCAACGCCGACTGTGGCGTGCCGATCAACTTCACCCCGGGCGACGTGATCAACGGCCCGATGCACACCGAGGACACCGCGGCGGTTTGCGGGGACGGCACGTCGTCCGACGGACCGGTGTTCGGGCGGGCCGGAGGCACCGACCAGATCCAGGTGGCGGCGCTCAGCGCCGAAACAAACCCGCCCGGTGGCGGCGTGTCCGGAACGCATTACAACGGCAGCGGATGCCAGGACACCTACAAGATCGACGGCACGCTCGTCACCAACGCGCAGTCGTTGACCCCGCCGCCGAGCAACGCCCAGCTGCTGAACATCGCGCAGTCCGGCGGCACCGTGGACACCGGGACGACGACGATCGTGCTCAACGGCACGACGATGAACGTCACCAACAACACCACCGGCATCACGACCAACAACGTCCCCTGGCCCGCCAACGGCGTCCTCTACGTTCAGAGCGCGGCGACGCCGCCGTGCGGCGAGGCCTACACACCGTTCACCGCCGACTCGCTCTACCCGCCCTCGGAGGCGGCGAACATCACCAGCTGCGGCAACGTCTTCGTCAGCGGCAACTACAGCAACTCGCTGACGATCGCGAGCGACAGCGACGTCATCATCGACGGCAACCTCTACCCGACCGGAACGCCGCTCATGACGCCGATGGCCACGCCGAGCGGCCAGGCGCTGCTCGGGCTCGTGCCCGACAAGTTCGTGCGCGTCGAGCACGGCGTCAACAGCCGCCCGAGCCCGTGCAGCGGCGCGACCAACACCCCCGGCCAGTTCACCACCAGCCCGTTCATCTACGCGGCGATCCTGTCGGTGACCGACTCCTTCATCGTCGACAACTACGACTGCGGCAGCGCGCTCGGCACGCTCCACGTCTACGGCACGATCGCGCAGCTCTACCGCGGACCGGTCGGCACCTCCGGCTCGCAGCCGACCGGCTACCTGAAGGACTACAACTACGACAACCGGCTGCAATACGCCGAGCCGCCGTACTTCCTCAACCCGGTCTCGGTCGCCTGGAAGGTCCAGCGCCAGACCGAGTGCAACGGCAGCGGCTGCTAGAACCGGCGCCCCGCGCCCGCCCCGGACGGCGCCTCAGCCCTCCGCCGCGACCTCGACATCCAGCTCGTCGATGACGCCCTCGAAGGCCTGGCGAGCGAGCGCTGTGGCGGCGGCGAAGCTCTCCGCCAGCTGGGCGCAGGCGGCTGCGTCGCCCTCGCCGGCGGTGGCCTCGAGCGCCGCGAGCAGCTCGGCCAGCTCGCTCGCGCCGAGCGTCGCCGCGCTCGACTTCAGCCGGTGCGCGTTACGCGCAAGCGTCTCCAGCTCGCCGCGGCGCGCCTCGCGCTCGATCTGCTCAGCCTGCGGTTCGAGCTGTTCGAGGAACAGCCGCACGATGCGAAGCAGCGCGCCCGCGCCGCCGAGATCCTCCCGCAGCGAGTCGAGTGCCGGTCGGTCGAGGATCGCACCGCCGCCCGGCGGCGGAGCGGGGGGATCGGGCGGCGCGCCTCCCGGAGGCGGCGGAGCGGGTGGCTCGGGCGGACCGAGGCCCGTCGGCGGAGCGGGGGCCTCCCCC
>Ga0209415_10009239_pt1 | contig 16974 bp, 21 predicted proteins | sample PeaSoiSIISIP2007_FD_187696 | JGI IMG/M metagenome (GOLD analysis project Ga0209415, IMG submission 187696) | Peat soil microbial communities from Weissenstadt, Germany - SII-SIP-2007 (SPAdes) (version 2) | ecosystem: Environmental > Terrestrial > Soil > Wetlands > Peat | place: Germany... | reverse complement strand
AGTTCCGCAGTGACTCCTGACATTCCTGCCTGTGATACTGGTCACCAACAGAGCTTCTAGGGCGGAGTAAAACGTTTTACAAAGCTTCAATGTAGCGGGGGAATTATCTTGGAAGAAAACCGCGCTTGGCGGCTGTCGCGCGCGCCGATGATGTGCTCAACTGAAAGTCGTGCTTCCGGTCGGCTGATCGAAGGAGCCCTCGTCCAACTTCCTCGCGACAACTAAAGATTTCGAATCCTTAAGACTTTTGTGCACACACCGAGGTGTGCTGAAGCCCAGCAATGGATTTGCCACGACCGCGTGGGTGCCCGGCCGGCTAGTGTTGGAACTTCCCGATCATCTCGGCTTGCGCGAGAGTGTGTCCCTTCATGGCGCGCTCGACATCGCGCTTGGTGGCCCCAGGCTTGAGACCGATTTTAGAGTCCAGGGCATAGAGCTTGAAGAAGTAGCGGTGAGCGACGCCTCGTGGCGGGCAGGGACCGTTGTAGCCAATCTCCCCAAAATCGTTGTGGCCTTGACGGGCTCCGTCCGCTAGCTCGTAGTCCTTTGCAACGCCTTCCGGCAATTGGCGGGTTCCGGACGGAAGATCATAGAGCACCCAATGGACCCACGTTCCGGCGGGCGCATCGGGGTCATCGACAATTAGGGCCAGACTTTTCGTTCCAGCGGGCGGATCGGTCCAGGAAAGCGCAGGAGAAACATCCTGCCCGTCACAGGCAAATTTCTTCGGAATCTGACCTCCATTTTGAAACGCCGCCGATGTCATCTGGAAGGTCATGGACGATCCCTCTCTTGGCCGTGGTGTGTCTCGCAGCTACGAGGCCAATGCAGCCGGTGAGCGAGCGGAATCACGAACACGGCGTTTTTCGTGAATCCGCACGGTGCTGGCTTGCGCCCCTTTCTCGCCTTCTTCCTCGGCAAAAGTTACCTTGGTCCCGACACGCAAACGCGAGTAGCACCGATTGAGCACGCTGTCCTGATGGAAATAGACCTCCCGCCCATCCTGAGTCGTGAGGAATCCATAGCCTTCGTGAGGTACCAACTTGGTGATCTGTGCTATGGGAGTAGCTTCATGGGTTTTTACACGGCCGCTCTGGCGGCCAGCATAGTCTTGTAACCGCCGCCCGGCAGCTCGGAACGCGGCGTCGATCGCCAGCCGAAGGTTTTTATGTGGAGTATCGAGCTCAAACTGTTTTGCAGACTTTGTTTTGCCTGTCAGCCAGGCTCGAGTCCTTAGGCTTGGCTGGCGCTTAATCACCAACTCTCCACCAGGCATCGTCAAATCTATTCGAATGTGGCATGCGTTGCCCTTGCGTTGGTGTTGATGCGGAATTTCGATCGCGACGCGACAGCCGATCAACTGGCTGTAAAATGTCTCGAGCTTAGCTGCTTCTTGGCGAATCCATTCTCGGACGATTGGCGACGATTCCATATTCCGAAAAGTGACTTGAAGTGGGATCTTCATTGCACCCTCTTTCGTGGAGCGTCTCCGAAAACATTGGGCAGATGGTTTTGAGCATTAACCTCCACATCTAAACTGGCACGTACGAACGAATTTCACCGTGATGTAGATCACTCAGGGCTGTGCTGAGGACCTGGAACTGAATTGGCTTCGGTTTTGTTCCGCACCCTTCCCAGGATCGCCATTGGGCGCTCTCTCCATACGCCATCTTCGTGATATTTCAGTGTGTAGATGTGTAGCAGAAGCCAACCGTTCTGCAGCAGCCGATTGACCTCCTCGCGACCGTGGGCTTCGATGTTGTGCCCTGCCACTTCAACGATATCCAACTGCCACAAAGGCAGCATCGCAATAAGGTTCGCGTCAGGTTCGAACGCGGCTTTCTTTTCACCAGTTTCGCGTTTTGCCATAATTTTCAAATCGCGCACGACCCGAAGCCCGAGGAAACACAGGACACGCAGTCGGACGCTTTCACCATGATTCCCCGCACCCTGACTGCGGATTCTCCGGCGTGAGTCGCGCCTACGATCGCCGTCCCGTTCGTTACCCGCTCTCAACTCAACGCATGAAATGTCGGCCACCACCGCCGTGAGGGCCACCGCTGCTTGCTCGAACGCTTCTTCGATGGATTCCCCGAATCCTCGCACGCCGATGTCGGAGCCATGCGAGAAATGCTCCCAGCGTGCCATGGTCACTGATTCTCAGCACAGTCGATTGAAGCGCGTATGCCACCCATTCGAAACGCGAAAGCCAACGTGTCAGCTCAGGAGCCTGCCGTCTTTTGCCGCGCAACTTCTGGAAGCTCTGGACGATAGAGCTTTTTTAGTGTGTCGACGACATCATCATAGGATAGCCCGGGAGTTTTCCCGGAGACTTTGCTCTCCGAGTGCAGAACGACGTCGTCCATTGACAAAATCCCTTCCAACTTGCCTGCAGTGTTGATCACGGGCAGGCGACGCACCTTCGACTTTGCGATCGTCGCCAAGGCCGTATGGATGTCGTCTTCCGGATTGCAAGCGAACACTTTGCCTGAGGCAACGTCCCATACTGCAATTTCCCCCGCCAATCGATTTCGAGTTCCCAACGCGATGCACAGATCACGGTCGGTGACCACGCCGATCACCTTCTCTTCGGGATTTACGACGGGTAGCATTCCACAGTTGCGACTCCACATGATCTCCACCGCGGCTCCCAAATTTGTGTCTGATCTACATCTGGCGGGTGTCCTCATCATGATGTCTTTTACTTTCATGCTAGGTCTCCTTTCATTTAATTTGCAAACTCCGCCCGACTGGTCCATCGGCAGACAGGACGGGAATCGAGATTGAGCGAAGATCCGCCTGCCGACCTACGTGGGATGATCTGGACGAAGGCTCGGTACCACAGAGATGGCTAGAACCTATAGAGCTTGGATTCTCTCTGCCGCTCCCAGCCTTTATCGATCATCACTACCTGCTACTACATTTCGCTCAGCGGCGATGTGATGCAGATCACTACGGGCCGCGATGGCCAGTAATAGGCGACTGCAAGCAGACGCCGATTCGCATTGAAAGAACCCGATCATCGATTCTGGTGTGACCCTACGCAGACCGAGCTGTGAGCCGCGTCACGGATTTTTTCTGTGGCGCGCACTTAGCATTCGAAGGTGGGCGGCACTTTATGTCCGAGATCGCTTCCACATTATCGGTTTCCATGAGTGACGTGGAGAAACAGAACTTCTATCAAAGGTTTGCGGCAACCGCCGAGCGGTTCTCAAGTCGTATCGCTGTGGAGATGCAAGGCCGCGACACGCGTGGCCGCTCTTCATGATTAATCGAACGTGTGGCTGGTGAGACGGTCACGACTCCCTCGCAATCTGTATGAAGACAGCGTTCGCCTTCGCTCTCTTAAGCGATGATATTGGTTGCAACACGCCCAAAAATACGAACGAGGTTGGTAGCCATCATGATTGATACAGGGCTTAAAGAGAAAGTCGTTCTGATCACCGGCGCCAACAATCCGCATGGCATTGGCGCGGCCGTTGCGCGCGCTTTTGCCGCGCAGGGATCAAGAATGTTCTTGCACTACTTCCGGCACACTGAAGCGCAAGCGCAACATGAAGGAGCGGTCAACGCCACCTTACCGGGTGCAGCGTTCTACTACTCCCAACAATCCAAGCCCGCCGACGAGGTGCTCGCTGCACTTCGGAAACTCGGCGCAGATGCGCACGCGTGCGAGAGCGATCTCTCGGACGCAAGCAGAGTTCCACGGCTGTTTGACGAGGCCGAACGCTTGCTCGGGCCAGTCGAAGTCCTTGTCAATAATGCGGCGTACTGGGAGGGAGATACGTTCGTGCCACCAGGTGTGGAACTGAAAAACAAGCTGGTCGAGTTGTGGACAGAGCGGCCCAAAAGTATGACCGCCGCCGTGTACGATCGAGTGTTCGCCGTGAACACCCGTGCGCCGGCCTTGATGATGGAAGAGTTTGCGCGCAGGCATTTCGAACGAGGAGCACAGTGGGGCAGGATCGTGAACGTGAGCACAGCCGGAGCAGACCGTTTTCCGTCTGAGGTCACGTAGGGAGCGAGCAAGTTTGCACTTGAGAGCTACACCAGGAGTGCGGCAGTCGAACTCGGCAAATTCGGGATTAACGTCAACGTAGTTTCGCTCGGACCGGTGCAAACCGGCTGGATCACTCCAGAACTCCAGCGGGAGATCTTGCCCACAATTCCGCTCGGGAGAGTCGGAAGTCCTGAAGATGTGGCCGACGTTGTTGTCTTCCTTGCGTCGGATCAGGCCCGATGGGTAACTGGACAGCGGATATATGTTGGCGGCGGCCATGGAATGTGACGATTCATTGTCCGCGGGGCGATACGGGGGACAAAAATGGAAAACGCACTCGGCTTAGTGATGACAGGTGGGGGCGCTCGCGGTGCCTATCAAGCCGGCATTCTTAAACGCATTGGCGAGATAAAACGTGTTCAAACGCACGGCAATCCTTTTCCAATAATAGGAGGTTCTTCTGCCGGAGCGATCAATGGTTCCGCGCTTGCAGCGGGTAGCGACGATTTTGCTCTCGCGACCAAAATTCTCGCTCGGGTTTGGTCGAATCTCAAACCTTCCGATGTCTTTCACTGTGATGTGTTATCACAGGCTCACAATTCCCTTACCTGGATACTAGATCTCTCCTTTGGAGCACTTATTGGAGGAGGTAACGCCCGATCTTTATTGGACGCGACCCCTTTGAGGGGCTTTCTCAACACACACATTCATTGCGACCGTATCCGCGAGAATATCAAGCGTGGGCATCTCTACGCACTCGCCATTTCCGCGACCAACTATAACTCAGGGAAAAGCTATCTCTTCATTGAAGGAATGAAGGGCCATCCTATGTGGAACAGAAGCAGGCGTGTAACACTTGCGACACGAATCACTGTTGAACATGTCTGCGCGTCGGCTGCTATTCCTTTGGTCTTTCAGCCTGTAAAACTTAAGACAGCGCGTGGAACGGCCTTTTTCGGCGACGGTTGTGTGCGCCTTCAGCAACCTCTCAGCCCGGTCATACGCCTGGGGGCAGAAAGGATTTTTGCGATTGGTGTGCGCTGCGAACAGCGAGAGCATCAAAGAGAACCTGCGGTTCAGAGAGATCCTTCACTAGCGCAAATCATGGGAGTTCTTTTTAATGTTATGTTTCTGGATCACCTCGCTACTGACATCGAGCACCTTGAGCGGTTGAATCAGTTGCTCGGCGGTGGCCAAATCAGCCAGTCTGGTATTGAAGGATGTGAGAAGATGCGGCCTTTGGCGTCATTTCTTATGACGCCTTCGGTCGATTTGTCACAATTGGCAGAGCAACATCAGAAAGACATGCCTTATCTTATCCAGTATTTTATAAGCAGTTTGGGACGAGATGCCGCTTCGTGCGCAGATCTGATGAGTTATTTGCTGTTCACATCAAAGTACACGAGTGATCTAGTTGAGATTGGTTACAATGACGCCAAGAAGCGAATCGACGAGATCGAAGATTTCCTCTATTCTGCTGATGCATGACGTTTGGCCTGAGTCTGAAGGATATCCAGGTCATACTTGGGGACTCGCTCTCTATTCTCGCGAATTTCGGCTACGTCGACTGTCACGCCATTCCCTTGCTTTCCTGCTATAGTTTGCTTGGTTGTTCGCTCCCCGGAGATTGCTTTTCCCAGTTAACCTGTTCTCCGTGCCTTGAGAGCCAACCTGGAGAAGACCTTGACCACCTACTCGTCAGTACTAGCCTGTGCCTTACTGCTCACGGCCGCCGCGGTACCGCAATCGAATCGCGAAATTCCTTCCTCTTCATCAGCGGACGATCCGCGTAAATCGCAACTCCCGCCCACTTACGTCCCCTCGGGCAAAACGATGTACAAACAATTTTGCGCCGCTTGCCACGGCGCAGACGGCAAAGGCCGCGGCCCCGCCACTCCTACTTTGAATACTCGCGTGCCAGACCTTACTACCCTCGCCAAACGCCACGATGGCAAATTTCCCTCCGACTACGTTACCAGCGTCCTCCGGTTTGGTCCGGGCTTCTCCGCTCACGGCTCTTCGGAGATGCCTGTGTGGGGCCCGCTGTTTCAGTACCTAGAAAACTACAACGAGGCGGCGGTTCGCCAGCGCATCAAGAACCTTTGCGATTACCTCGAGACCATCCAGGAAAAATAGCCGCTCGCGATCTGCATTCCAAGCTGAAACAAATGTCGGCTATTTTTCTGGAAATTGGGAGCAAGCCCGGTCTTCTTCTGGGTGTCCTCGGTGGTCCAACAAAAGAAGTCAAATCCACAAGCCTAACCCTTGTAACGGTGAACAAATTGTCGCGTGCTCGGAAGTAATTGTCGCAGCCGATCTGCCCAAGGTCGTGGGTTAAACGCTGCCAGCAAACCCGCATCGCCAGTGAACGGTGACACGGCGAACTCCCGATGGGGCGGCCTGCGCAGAGGGCAGACGCTCAACTAAAGTTTCACGCGACACAAAAAGGCCTACCGAGGTAATGCTGAAAACTGACGAATATGGCCAATTCACTATGGCATTGCCTTTTTGTGCCTAGTCTTTGCTCGTCACCACTGTTTCGGGACAGCTGGCTAGCTCACGGCACGGTAACGACGATTGCATCACATGGTTTCTGACTGACTCTTCTGTAGGAGTGCGGCAGCGAGGAATCGAAATAGATTGAGTCTCCTGACTCAAGAATGTGGTCTTCCGTTCCAATGTGTAGTTCCAGCTTCCCCCGGAGTAGTGACAGAAACTCAACACCTGCGTGATGGTGCAGGCGGGCCTTTCCGAGCTGGAGAGGCTCGAACTCAGCGTAGTAGGCATTCAACTTGCGCTCGACTGCGGCGAAGTCCAGCGATTCGAAGTAGAAAGAAATATCACGCCCATCGGGCCTCTCCGGAAAACGTTTACGCTGGGCACGACGCACGATCCCGATAACGTGCCGCTTCTGATCATCAGAGAAGAAGTACTCCAGGCCAACGCCAAACACCAAAGCGATGCGTAAGAGCGTCGGCAGGGTCGGGAAAAGCTTTCCGCGCTCAACCTTTGACAGCATCGCCGCCGACAGCCCCGTGTGCCGCCCCAATTCAACGAGTCCCAACTTCTTTTTCAGGCGGAGGGCACGCAGCTTATCTCCGATGGCATAGTCGCTCAATCCCTTGGCCAGCGTCTCTGACAGCACGAATTCCCTCCGCTTTTTAACCAGGAAGCAAAAAGCTCCCGAAGATTTCACTGCGAGTCACTCGACTTTTAGTTTGGCGCGTATTGTCCTTGCTGTCAAATACTTTTGCTCTATAGTTAAAGACGTAGTGAGCAACAAACAGACAAAACGTGGAGGAGATGATCATGAAGAAATTAGACGTTCTCGCAGCCATCCTCGTGGTGGTCGGCGCGATCAACTGGGGATTGGTGGCCGTCGCTCGGTTCGATTTGGTGGCAGCGATTTTCGGTATGAAGTTCGGTGAAGTCTCGGTGTTCAGCGGAATCGTTTACGGACTCGTCGCTCTGGCGGGACTGTATCAGGGCCTGGGCTGGAAGGCGATTCAACACCGGTGGCATGGGGAACCGGTTCTTCAGCGTTCGCGATAGCAGCGTCGGATATTCAGAAGAGTAGTGAAGGGTTTAGGAATTAACAGCCAGATTCGAAACGCAAATGAAATTCAAGGAGAAGAAAAATGACACGAAGCTTCAAGCAAGGGTTAAAAGTTACTTCTATAGTCATGGCGGCGGCCCTCGTGCTCTCTCTGGCCATCGGGGCATACGCGGGTCCCAAAGCGGCGTCGCAGGACATCGTAGACACCGCAGTCGCGGCAGGCTCGTTCAAGACTCTGGCTGCAGCTCTCCAAGCAGCCGGTCTTGTAGATACGCTGAAGGGCAAGGGCCCTTTTACGGTCTTTGCTCCTACAGATGAGGCGTTCGCTAAGTTGCCTCCAGGAACAGTCGAAGATCTGTTGAAGCCGGAGAACAAGGAAAAGCTTGTCGCCATCCTGACCTACCACGTGGTACCGGGAAAGGTTTTGGCGCCTCAAGTAACCAAGATGAATTCGGTCAAGACGCTGAACGGGCAGTCTCTGGCCATCAAGGTGAACGACGGCACGGTAATGGTCGACAACGCCAAAGTGATCAAGACTGACATCCTATGCAGCAACGGGGTCATTCATGTGATCGACTCCGTTATTCTGCCAAAGTAGGTCGTCAAAGAATGTTGGCGGGCCCTGTTCAGATGCTGAACAGGGCCCCTTCTTCTCTGGAGATCGTATGGAGGGTCTTGTTGATGATGTTTGAAGGACAAGTAGCAATGGAAAATCAAAGGAAATAAAACCGAGGTGAGAAATGGGAGTGATGTTGGAATCTGAAATTCAGCAAGACCGAAGCATGTCATTGCTATTGACGGAGGAGGCCAAGACCGACCGATTGGAAAGGATTGTCGGCGATTTGATGGGAGAACTTGGCTTGGACCTCACTGACCAGCACTTTGCGGGCACCCCTGCCCGTGTGGCCCGCCTTTACCGGGAGCTGACGCGTGGCTCTCAGGTGCATCCCGCGAAGATCTTAAAGACCTTCGATTCAAAACATAGTGAACTCATTGTTATTTCTGAGATTAATTTTTACTCCCTCTGTCCACATCACCTCCTCATCTATCGAGGAAAGATGCACTTTGGCTATGTTCCGGACGGCAAGATCGTTGGCCTTTCCAAGATTCCCCGCCTGATTCAGGCGATGGCATCTCGCCCCATCGTGCAAGAAGACCTTGTTTCAGAGATCGCGGATACTTTTATGTCGGTTGTTAAGCCTTTGGGCTGCGTGGCACGCGCTACTGGCCGGCACGACTGCGTGACCGTCCGCGGAGTGAAATGCCATGAAGCACAAATGACGACGGTAGCTTTGCGGGGGCTCTTCCGTGAAAAGTCATCTCTTGTGGAAGAGTTTCACCAGATCTTAACGCAGGTCGATAGGTGACTTGCTGCCCTAAAGAGTTCTCGTCTCATGAAGGAGAAATACCTTGCAGGATTCACGTTTGGTGATTTTTGCTCACGGGAGCCAAGAAAGTCGCTGGCGACTTCCTTTCAAAGAATTGGCCGAGAGCCTAACGAAGCGTCATGGCGCGGACAAAGTGCGCCTTGCTTACATGGAGTTTCTACACCTCTCGCAAGCCGACATGGTGCGGGAAGCTGCACGAGACGGCAAGTTGCACCTTCGCGTGTCGCCGTTGTTCTCGACCGCCGGTGCTCATGTTGCAGAAGACATTCCCCGCCGGATCGCGGACGCGCAGGGAGCTTTCCCGCAAGTCAAGATCGAACTCCTGAAGCCAATCGGTGAGCATCCTCGCGTGAAAGAACTCTTCCGCGAGATCGCCTGCGATTATGCACGGGACTGAATTGCAAGATTAGAGAAAGCATTTTGGGACTAACAGTCCTGACCAATCGTCTATGCGACTTATCTTGTGCATCTTTGTTTGTCTTGGTGCCGCGGGGATCGGGTCGTTGCTGACCACGCCAGCCCTTCGCCCGTGGTATGCCAGTTTGAGGAAGCCCAACTGGACTCCTCCCAATTGGCTATTTGGTCCTGTTTGGACAGTCTTGTACGTAGCAATGGCAATCGCAGCGTGGCTGGTTTGGCGGAAGGCCGGCTTGACAGCCCCTCCAATGCAACTTTTCCTGCTGCAATTGTTGCTCAATGTCGCGTGGTCCGCAGTGTTTTTTCGGCTGCGATCTCCAGGCCCAGCCTTCGCCGAAATTGTTATGTTGTGGTTCGCCATCCTGGCGACATCGATCGAATTCTGGAGAGCAATTCCGACAGCAGGCTGGTTGCTCTTTCCATACTTGATCTGGGTTAGTTACGCGACAGCGCTCAACTTTTCGATATGGCGGTTGAACGCCTGACCATGTTCGCTACGACTATAGGAATACCCCATTGAGCTCAGTTCCCGCGATTCGCGTTAGGTCTGCGAATTCTTTGCCAGTCCGGCAGCAGGGAGATTTTGTCCTCTACTGGATGATTTCCTCCCGCCGGGTGACCTGGAATTTTGCTCTGGATCGAGCTGTGGAGTGGGCCGAAAAGCTGCAGAAGCCGTTGATTATCTTGGAAGCATTGCGCTGCAGCTATCCCTGGGCGAACGATCGGATACACCGATTCGTGATTGATGGTATGGCGGAGAATGCCTGCTGGCTTGAGGGCACCGGCGTTCTCTACTATCCGTACCTGGAGTTAGCCCCGAATGGGGGCAAAGACTTGGTCGCGTCTCTGGCACGGCGTGCGTGCGTTGTAGTGACGGACGAGTTCCCCTGCTTTTCCTTCCCGCGGATGGTCGCATCCGCGTCTCGGCAAGCCTCGGTGCTCATGGAGGTAGTGGACTCGAATGGCTTGCTTCCGATGCGGCAAGCGGAGAAAGCCTATCCAACTGCGTATGCTTTTCGCCGGTTCCTACAAACGGAACTCCCGCGACATTTGATGGACTTTCCTAAGCCCAATGCACTCTCGAAGGCACAATTGCCGCCAGCGAGATCTCTTCCTGCGGCAATCACAAAGCGTTGGCCGAAGGCTTCTCCTCGACTTTTTGATACGGGAGAGAGTGTACTGGCAGGAATTCCCCTAGATCACGGGGTTCCCCCGGTTGAGATCCGTGGGGGGAGCACTGCCGCTCAAACACTTCTGAGAAACTTCCTGCGAAATAAGCTGCCAATCTACGCTGAGGCGCGAAATGAACCAGCACAGCAGGCCACGAGCGAACTCTCTCCGTACCTCCACTTTGGCCATATTTCCGTGCACCAGATTTTCTCGGAACTCACAAAACAAGAAGGCTGGTCTCCAGGCCATCTCGCCGTACGCGTAACGGGCAGCCGTTCCGGTTGGTGGGGTGCTAGCCAAGATACTGAAGCGTTTTTGGACCAAGTCATTACTTGGCGAGAGCTTGGCTTCAATTGTTGCCAGATGCGAAAAGACTATGACCAGTTCGAATCGCTGCCGGCGTGGGCTCTGAAGACTCTTCGACAACATGCACGTGATGAGAGGTCCCACGTCTACACTGTTGAGAAGTTTGAGCGTGCCAAAACGCACGACCCACTGTGGAATGCCGCGCAGACACAATTGCTCCGAGAGGGGCGAATCCACAATTACCTGCGCATGCTGTGGGGAAAGAAAATCATCGAGTGGACCCGCACTCCCAAAAAGGCACTCGCAATCATGGTGGAGTTGAACAACAAGTATGCACTCGATGGGCGGGATCCGAATTCTTACAGCGGGATCTTTTGGTGTCTGGGGCGCTATGATCGCCCCTGGGCCCCGGAGCGACCTTTTTTCGGGACGGTCCGCTATATGAGCTCCGAAAACACGGAACGCAAGTTCAATGTCCAAGAGTACGTTCACCAATATAGTTCTTCCTATAAAGGCGTGACGCTTGAGAAATAATTCTAGATTGATTCTTCTGACGGGGGCGACGGGTTACGTCGGCGGGCGATTACTTCACGCGCTCGAAGCCGCTGGGAATCGCGTGCGCTGCCTGTCACGCCATCCTGAAGCTCTAAGTCAGCGCGTCGCCCAGACGACTGAAGTCGTGAGGGGTGATGTCGTCGACGCGGACTCCCTTGCCCCCAGCATGGTCGGCGTGCACACCGCCTATTACCTGGTGCATTCGATGGCTTCGGTAAACTCGTTTGAAGTGGAAGACCGGCGTGCGGCGCATGCGTTTGCAGTTGCGGCGCGCGATGCGGGCGTACAGCGCATCATCTATCTCAGCGGACTCGGCAGCGGCAGTGAGCTGTCGGCACATCTGAGGAGCCGCCAAGAAGTCGGGCGGATTCTGAGAGAGTCTGGGGTCCCGACCATTGAATTTAGGGCCGCGATCGTCATCGGTTCAGACAGTACTTCCTTCGAGATGATCCGGGCCCTGGTCGAGAAGCTCCCGGTGATGATCACTCCACGCTGGGTCAACACTAGCACGCAGCCAATTGCGGTCGAGGATGTGATTGCTTATCTGAAGCAGGCGCTGGATCTCGAAATCAACGGCAGCAGGATTATTGAGATCGGTGGAGCTGACCAGGTCACCTACTTGGATCTCATGAAGGAATACGCCCGCCAGCGTGGGTTAAAACGATGGATGATTCCCGTTCCAGTGCTCTCTCCCCGGCTGTCGAGCCTTTGGCTGGGCCTTGTGACGCCTGTGTATGCGCGTGTGGGCCGCGAGTTAGTAGACAGCTTGCGCAACGAAACGATTGTGAGAGATGGATCTGCGAATGATCTGTTCTCGATTCAACCGCTTGGGTCTCGCAAAGCTCTGAAGCGAGCGCTCGCCAATGAGGATCGGGAATTTGCGGAAACGCGCTGGTCCGACGCATTCTCGTCCGTTAGCGGTTCGCCGCAGTGGGGTGGGGCCACTTTTGGCCGACGCATCGTGGATTCGCGGACAGTGCACGTGTCTTTTTCTCCGGCCATGGCCTTTCGACCCATCGAGCGGCTGGGAGGTATGACTGGCTGGTACTACGGAGATTGGCTCTGGAGAATTCGAGGGGTTCTGGATCTGTTGCTCGGCGGTGCGGGGATGCGACGGGGGCGACGTGAACCTGACCGGTTGTTAGCAGGTGATACGCTCGACTTCTGGCGCGTCGAAGAGATTCAAACTGACAGCCTGCTTCGATTAGCCGCCGAAATGCGCCTGCCTGGCAGGGCGTGGCTGCAATTCGAGGTCAAACCGGACGGCTCGGGGTCGGTCGTTCGCCAAACAGCGATTTTTGATCCTGCGGGAGTGCTGGGGCAGCTCTATTGGTATCTCTTATATCCTGTCCATCAATTGGTCTTTGCCGGAATGCTGACAGGAATTGTGGATGCGATGGGAGAATAGCGTTGACAATGTCCCCGAAACCAAGAATTGTCATCAGCAAGTGCATCGGCTTCGATCCGTGCCGATACAACGGAGAAATCGTACAGGACAAGTTCGTCGCGCGCCTTGAACCACATGTGGAATTCATCTGTGTTTGTCCCGAGGTCGAGATTGGATTAGGGACCCCGCGTCCGCCCGTGCGGATCGTTTCTTCGGGAAACAGTTTCAAAATGATCCAGCCGTCCTCCGGTTTGGACGTTTCCCACAAAATGCGGGAATTTAGTCGCGGGTTCCTCGATGGTTTGGAGGAGGTGGACGGGTTCATTTTGAAGAACCGATCGCCATCTTGCGGCTTCACGGACGTGAAGGTTTATTCTGGCCCCGAAAAAGGGCCAGTCATCGGCAAAACCGCCGGTTTCTTTGGAGGCGCCGTCCTGGAACAGTTTAGCGACCGAGCAATAGAAGACGAAGGCCGCCTTAAGAATCTAAGCATCCGCGAGCATTTTCTAACGCGAGTGTTTGCGTTTGCTCGTGTTCGAAGGCTGCAACAATCCCCGTCCATGCACGATCTTGTGTGCTTTCATGCTCAGAATAAGCTGCTCTTGATGGCTTACAGCCAGACTAAGATGCGGGAGTTGGGCCGAATTGTCGCGAATGCCGATGGAAAGAGAATGGAGGCGGTATCGGAGCTTTACGGAAAGTGTTTACGGGAGGCATTCCATAAACCGCCGAGACACGCGTCACCAATCAATGTCCTCATGCACTCTCTCGGCTACTTCAAGAAGGAGCTATCCGCTAGGGAAAAGCGACACTTCCTTGAAGTTTTGGAAGCGTATCGTCATGGAAGGACACCTTTAAGCAGTGCGGTTAGCATACTAAGATCTTGGGTCATACGTTTTGAGACGGAATATTTGTACGGACAGACTTTCTTTACTACCTTCCCAGAAGAGCTCATGGCATTAGACGATTCTGGTAGGGGACGGGCCTGAGGGGAAGTTTTCCATAATGCCGTATGTGGAGCCTGTTCTGTCGAAGCACAGCTAGAGAAAGGAGATGTCGTGGTTCGCACATTGCAGAGCTTGTTTGTCGTAATCGATCTGCACGCGCGGAAGGAACGTCGCTCCTGATCCGTTTCGGAGAGCCAATGTACCTCTCTGGGTGCGTGGGGAAATGACGGTCGAGTCACACGACGGCAAACGGTACGAAAAACGGAACCCTGTGACGCTCTGCAGTTGCGGGGCGTCCGAGAACAAACCGTCTTGCAACGAAGCGCACTCAAGCATTAAGTTCAATGACGGTCTTTTCAATAAGTAAATCCGCTGAACCGCGCGGTATTTTAGGAGGCTCACATGACAGAAATGAACCCACAGAATAATCTCGAACTCATGCGTACACTCGACGATTCGTGGAACGCACAGGACTGGGAGACGTTTGAAAAACGGCATTCCAGGGACACTGCTGTGTTTTGGCCGGGTCAACCCGAGCCGACAAGAGGGCGAGATAATCACAAGGCGGAATCCATCGAATTTTTCAAGACGTTCCCCGACAATCATCTGATCAATCATCCCTATAAAGTGGAGATTGCTCAGGGCGAGTGGACGTGCACCGTTGCGGATTTTACAGGTACGATGCGCGGACCGATGAAGGGATCCAACGGCAAGCTGATCGCCCCGACGAACAAGAGGTTTCATATCGAGTTCTGCACCGTCGCACACTGGAAGAACGGCGAGATCGTCGAAGAGAAACTCTTTTATGACTTAGTGGGATTGCTGAAACAGATTGGCGTTATGTGAGCATTTCTGGTCCGCTAGCCACACTTTATTATTCGTGGCTGCTTGCTTTCAGAACCCTACCGTAAAGCGCTGCCGAACATGAGTCGGGCTCCAGTTCGTCGATCATCGCGACGGCATAATCCTGAACCGAAATCTTGCTCTGGCCGGTAGCATCTACCAAGAGTTGGTCGTTTCCGAGGCGAAACTTTCTCGTACGTTGTCCGGGCTTTAATTCTGCCGAAGGGCTCAGATAGGACCACTCACGTTAAGAATCTTTTCGCAGTTGGTCCAGAGCATTGATCGTAGCCAAAGAACGTCGCTTTACCCAGAGCGGCATATCCGGGCTGTCGATAACACGGACTCCAGGTTTGACCTCCAACCCACCCGCCCACCCAGAGCACCGTTTTAATTCCCGCCTTCTTAATCGCGGCCATGATGGATGCTGTTCCTCGAACCTGGTCGTCATAAAGGTTCAGGTGTTTCCATCCAGAATTGAAGGCGCTGATAATTGCTTCGTTTCCCTGGATCAGCGTCGCAAGAGAAGTCGTGTCGTAAACGTCGCCAGCCTTCGCGGTGAGACCCTCGCGTTTTTCAAGCTTCTCCGGATGCCGCACAATCGCTGTCACCAAGGGCCCCCGGTCGAGCGGCTCCTTAAGCAAGGCTGAGCCAACGAAACCTGTTGCACCTAATGGTGCTATCTTTATTGCGTACTCCTCCAGCTCCGTACGTGCACAATCGGGGAACTAACCCACCTGCACGGTTAGCATCGATATCGATCCACCATCGACACCTTCGATGGGGAAAGTAATGATTTCGCGTTGCTGCCTAGTCGCGACGACATACAGCATCGGCAAGTAATGATCCGGTGTGGGAATCGAAAGCAAAGCATCTGGGCCGAGCCTCTCGTATTCAATAAGCGGCTTGTACTCTCCGGCTACCATCATGTCCTTTGCATCCTGTTCAAAGCGAACAGCCCAATCGTAAGGATCGGGCATGTGCCGACCCCAGGCATAGGCGTGGAGATTGTGGACCAGGTTTCCGCTGCCGACGACCAGGATGCCCTCTTCGCGCAAGGACGCGAGCTTTTTGCCGATCTCAAAGTGGAATGACGCCGGTTTCCTTTCGTCAATGCTCAGCTGGACGACGGGAATGTCGGCAGCGGGATATACGTGCCGGAGCACCGACCATGTCCCATGATCGAGCCCCCAAGAGTTGTCGAGCTTTACCTCGATCGGCGCGAGCAATTTTTGCACTCGACGCGCGAGTGCGGGATTACCAGGCGCAGGGTATTGCACCTGGAACAATTCTTGCGGAAACCCGCCGAAATCGTGGATCGTTCTCGGCGCAGTCGCGACTGTTACACCCGTTTCTGAAACAAACCAGTGGGCGGAGATTGACAGAATCGCTTTTGGCTTGGGTGTCGTCTGCCCAATGCGGCTCCATGCTCTTGTGTAGCCATTGTCGAGGACGGCATTCATCGGATTCCCGTGACCAAAAAAAATTGCGGGAAGTATCTTGGGCATGTCGAGGCACCTCTCTTTGGTTCACAGGCCTTGCGGGCGATTTCGCGGGCTGCCCTTCGATTGGAGACGATGAATTGCGCTGCATAGCCGTTACGCGGCGACTGAGCCACAGTATCACGACTCACAAGGTCAAAGTGAAGCTCGTGGAAGCAGGTGCGATCCCTTTGCCAAAAGCGTGCCAGAATGCGATGTTTTTTGATTCATTGGGGTTGGCTTTGAGCGAAAAGCAGATTCCCCAAGTTAATGAAAACCCAGAAGAATAGAATTGATTGTTGGAGCCCGTGGAATCGGTTTGTACGCGCCCAACGCAGGCGTTTCATCTAGTTCATGCGTCAAGCTCTGCGTCGGAACTCTGGTTCGCTTCTTTCGCGGGCGGCGAAGTCTTCTTCTCGAGAATCTCGCGTTACGTCAACAACTCGCCGCGTTGAAGCGTCGACATCCTCGCCCGAGCCTCGGCCTCTTCGATAAGCTCTTCTGGGTAGTTGCACGGCGGGTCTGGTCGGCTTGGAGGCAGTCCCTCATCATCGTCACGCCCGAAACCATAGTCCGCTGGCACCGGGCTGGATTCCGTTTGTACTGGAGATTGATCTCCAAAGCCAGGACGCGCGTCGGGAGAAGGCCGACGTCTAAAGAAGTGCGGGAGTTGATCTTCCGGATGGTCGCCGAGAACCCAACTTGGGGAGCACCACGCATCCATGGCGAGTTCCTCATGCTCGGTTTTGAGCTCTCCGAGAGAACGATCTCCCGTTGGATGAAACGGGCGCCGAGACGTCCCGAGCCAGCCGGGCGTTGGCTCGCTTTCCTTCGCAACCACCGGGAAGCAATTGCCGCAATGGATTTCTTCACAGCCCCGACGATCACTTTCAGCGTGCTTTATTGCCTCTTCATCATCAACCATGG
>Ga0209415_10009238_pt1 | contig 16975 bp, 15 predicted proteins | sample PeaSoiSIISIP2007_FD_187696 | JGI IMG/M metagenome (GOLD analysis project Ga0209415, IMG submission 187696) | Peat soil microbial communities from Weissenstadt, Germany - SII-SIP-2007 (SPAdes) (version 2) | ecosystem: Environmental > Terrestrial > Soil > Wetlands > Peat | place: Germany... | reverse complement strand
CCTTTTGGTGACCAGCGGCAACACTTCCTCGACCCGCTCGTGGGTGGTGAAGCGCTTGCCGCACGACTCGCACTCGCGCCGGCGCCGGATGGTGGCCCCCCCCTTGTCGGGACGGGAATCGACAACCTTGGAATCGGAAAAGCTGCAGAAGGGGCATTTCATGTCGTCTCCCGCTGATACTTCTCGACGATGACGCCGGACTCCCGGATCATCGCGGTCGCATTCTGCACGTTCCTCCACGGACTTATCGGCACGGATGGTGAAGGCGCCGCTCTCACGCCCGTCTTCACGTGGGCGGACGTCCGGTCGGCGGCCCAGGCCGCCAGGCTTCGAGACCGGCTGGATGCGCAGGAGGTGCTCCAGCGGACGGGCTGCCCTTTGCACGCCATCTACTTTCCCTCCAAGATTCTCTGGATTCAGGAAAACTGGCCCGGGATTTACCGGGAGGTCGCCTGGTGGTGCTCCATCGGGGAGTACTGCATCCGCCGCTTCACGGGCTCCCGTTCGTGCAGCCTTTCCATGGCGTCAGCGTTCGGGCTTTTCAGCCGCAGAACCTCCGGCTGGGACCAGGCGCTCCTCGAAGAGCTGGGGCTGGAGGAGTCCCGCTTCTCTCCTCTTGGAGATACGGACTCTCCCTTTCGCGGGCTTCGCTCGCCGTATGCGGAACGATGGCCCCGGCTGCGGGACGCCGCCTGGTTTCCCGCTTTCGGGGATGGCGCGTGCAGCAACGTGGGCTGCGGCTGCGCGTCTTCGGAACGCGCAGCTCTCATGATCGGGACCACAGGCGCGCTGCGCGCCGTTCGTCCGGCGGGAGACTCCCCCGTTCCCCCGGGACTGTGGTCATACAGGTTGGACCGATCACGTGAGCTTGTCGGGGGCGTCCTGGGCGACGGCGGCAACCTCTTCGAGTGGATGCGTGCCACGCTGAACATCGGGCTCACCGCGGAAGAAGTGGACCAGGCTCTCCTGGCGGCCCCGCCGGCGGGTCACGGCCTCACTTTCCTTCCCTTCCTTGCGGGAGAGCGCAGCACGGGATGGGACCCCCTCGCTCGCGGTGCCATCAACGGATTGAGCTTCGAGACGAAAGCTCTGGACATCCTCCAGGCCGGCGTGGAGGGAGTGGCGTATCGATTTGCAGCAATCATGCGAGCTCTGCGGACGGCGGCACCCGCCGTGCGGGAAGTCGTCTGCACCGGAGGGGCGCTCCTGGGCTCGGCTGCCTGGGGCCAGATCCTTGCCGACGTCCTGGAGCTCCCCCTGTCCTGCGCAGACGAGCCGGAAGCGTCCAGCCGAGGTGCGGCTGTCCTGGCCCTGGAAGCCCTGGGATGCGTCCCGAGCGCCGGACCGGGCATCGCGCGGATTTTTCAGCCCCGTGCTCGTGCGGCAGAAGCCCATCGCGCGGCTTCCCGTGAACAGGAGCGCCTCAGGGAGTCCATCCTCGGGGGATCAGTCTCCACCGGCGGTCAGGAGCCCTCAGTCACCTGACAACGCGCGCCCCGCCGCCGGCGGCGAGCGCTTCCACCTGTTCCAGCCTCGCCATGGTGACATCGCCCGGGTAGGTAGTGAGCAGGGCCCCGTGGGCCCACCCGAGCCTGAGCGCGTCCACGGGAGGTTTGTCCATAAGCAACCCGTACACGAGGCCTGCCGCGAACCCGTCTCCGCCTCCGATCCGGTCGTAGACATCCAGGTCCACCGCGGCGGACTCGTGCAGCTCGCCGTCGTACCACATGACCGCCTTCCAGCTGTGCCGGGAAGCGGAGTGCACCTCCCGCAGGGATGTGGCCACAAGCTTGATGTTGGGATGCTCCGCAGTCACTCTCCCGATCACCTCCTGGAAGGCCCGGGTGTCATGCGATTTGCCTCTCGTCGACACGTCGGGGCCGGGGACACCGAGCCCGAGCTGGAGGTCCTCCTCGTTCCCGATCAGGACGTCCACCAGGGAGGCGATCCTTCGATTGACCTCCACCGCTCGAGCGGATCCCCCCTCGGTGGCGTCCCAGAGTTTTTTCCTGAAGTTCAGGTCATAGGAGACGACAGCCCCTGCTGACTGGGCCTCAGTCATCGCTTCTATGATGAGCGCTGAAGAGCTTGCCGACAGGGAAGCGAATATGCCCCCCGAGTGGAACCAGCGGGCTCTCTTGACCTGGAACAGGTCTTTCCAATCGAAATCCCCCGGCGCGAGCATGGCGCCCGCTTCGTTCGCCCTGTCGTACCAGACCTCCGGCGCGCGGACGCCCCACCCGCGGTCCGAATACGTGTTTGCGATGCGCGGGCCATGGACCCCGTCATAGGGAAACCACTTGAAATGGGCCTCCACCCCCGCCCTCTTGACCTCGTTCTCGATCCACCAGCCAGGAGGATAGTGGACGTTCGCTGAAGCCACAGCAACGCGCATGCCGAAGCACTTGGCCAGGTTCGCGGCTGGATTGTACTCCCCACCCGAGCAGTACCGGTCGAAATGCGCGGCCTCGTGAAGCGGGACTACCCCGGGATCGAACCTTTGCACGATCGATCCAAGAGCGAGAAAATCATAGCGGCAGCCGTGAGCGCCGGGAATACTCAGCTTTGCCATGGCGCGACCCTCCGTTTCAGCAGGTTGGTCAGGCCAATTTAGCGCATCGTTCCGGCCCGTGCAACACAGGCCTGCAGCACCGGCCCTGCAGCGCACGCCCCCTGCCGGCTCCGAGGTGCCGGCGCTGAGGCGTATTGACCCGCGGGGCACGCCCCATTATCCTTGTCGGGCTTTTGTCATGGCTGAACCGATTACAACAATCACAGCTGTCAACGAAAAACCCCTCATCGTCCAGGGAGACAGGACCATCCTCGTCGAGGTGGCAAGCCCCCAGTACAGCCAGGCGCGTGATGCCCTGGTGGGCTTCGCGGAGCTCGTGAAGTCCCCTGAGCACGTTCACACCTACCGCATCACGCCCCTGTCCATCTGGAACGCCTGCGCCGCGGGGGATTCGGCTGGCCAGATCGTCGATGCCCTGAAATCGCTCTCCCGCTACCCCGTCCCGGAGCACGTGATTACGGAGATCACGGACCTGGCGGGGCGCTTTGGGAGCCTCACTCTCGTGCGCGGCCCCAACGGACTGGAGCTGCACTGCCGCGACGAGGGGCTTGCGGCGCTGATATCGACCGACCGGCACACAGGGCCTCTCCTCGGGGAGCGGCTTTCCCCGACCTCGTTCGTGCTGCCGCCGCACCTGCGGGGTCAGGTCAAGCTGTGCCTCATCAGGCTCGGGTACCCGGTGGATGACCAGGCCGGATACTCGGAGGGGGAGCATTTTCCCTTCGGGCTGCGCGCGGCCACGCGCGGCCGGGGAGCTCCTTTTGCCGCGCGCCCCTACCAGCGGGAGGCTGCTCTTGCCTTTCACGCGGGAGGCTCAGAGCAGGGCGGCTCGGGAGTCATTGTCCTTCCCTGCGGCGCCGGGAAAACCATCGTCGGGATGTTGTGCATGGGTCTTCTGCAGACCTCCACGCTTGTCCTGACCACCTGCGTCACGGCCGTCCGCCAGTGGATCGCGGAGCTCGCGGACAAGACGGACATAGACCCGCAGCTCATCGGGGAATACACGGGGCTGAAGAAGGAAGTCCGACCCATCACGGTCGCAACCTACCAGATGCTCACGCACAGGGAAAGCGCCCGCTCCCGCGCCGCCCGGGCGGAGGCCGCGGCGGCATCCGACGGTGTCGAAGCAGACCCCGCGGAATCCTACCCGCATCTCGCTCTCTTCGGGCAGAGGGACTGGGGCCTGATCGTGTACGACGAAGTGCACCTCCTGCCCGCCCCCGTGTTCCAGATCACCGCCTCCCTCCAGGCCCGGCGCAGGCTGGGGCTCACGGCGACGCTCGTGCGGGAGGACGGCAAGGAAGACGACGTGTTCGCCCTGATCGGACCGAAGAAATACGACGTTCCCTGGAAGGAGATGGAGAAGCAGGGGTGGATCGCCAAGGCGGCGTGCACGGAGATTCGCGTTGCGCTTCCCGAACAGATGCGAATGAGCTACGCGCTGGCGGACGCGCGGACGAAGTTCCGCATGGCATCCGAGAACCCCGCCAAGATCGAGCAGGTCCAGGCCATCCTGGAAAGCCACCCCGCCGAGCCCGCCCTTGTGATCGGCATGTACCTCGACCAGCTGGCGGCCGTGGCGGGGCCCCTGGGCCTCCCCGTCATCACCGGCTCCACACCGCAGCGCGTGCGAGACGCGCTGTACGCGGACTTCAAAGCGGGAAATATCCGCGTGCTGGCTGTTTCCAAGGTCGCCAACTTCGCCGTTGACCTGCCGGAGGCAAGCCTGGCCATCCAGGTGTCGGGCACGTTCGGCTCGCGGCAGGAGGAGGCGCAAAGGCTGGGGAGAATCCTCCGTCCGAAGGAGCTCTCCAACCAGGCCTACTTCTACACCCTGGTCTCCCGTGACACCGTGGAGCAGGACTTCGCGCTGAAAAGGCAGCTCTTTCTCTGTGAGCAGGGCTACGGATACCAGATCCGCATGGCGGAAGCGCCGGCCGCGCAAGCGCCCGCGGCGACACGGGGCGGCCAGGCATGAGGCTTTTTCCCCCGGACTGGCAGACCTTCCTGGACGAGCTTGTCCTCTGGGGGGAGCTGTCCATTTCCGCGCGTCGGATCTTCCTGGACGGTCTTCGGCCGGGACTCTCTCTCGCGGCCTCTCCGGGGGACCCGGCGATGGAAGAGTTGAAGGATGCCGGAATGCTCCTGGAGTCGGAGAGCGCGGGGTACCTCGCCGTGGCGGAGGAGCATGAAAGCTTCCACCACGTGATGAAGGCCCTGGAGAGGTATCCGATGTTCGACGGCTCCAGCCTGGCGGCCCTGTGCGGCTACCTGGGGGACCACTACAGCTCTCGGGAGCGGTCTCTCCTGAACGAGTCTCTGGCTCTCCTTCCCAACGACCTGCCGCGGGTTGCGGGGCTCGTATCCTCAGTGGAATGGCTGGAGGCCGCTTTTCCCCGGCAGGAATCCCCCAGCGATGCGTCGGGCCTGGAGGCCGCGCGCGCATTGCTTCGTTTCTTCCTGGAGCAGAGAGACCGCGTCGCCGTGAGGGACCTGGAGGACTATTTCCCCAGGATCGAAAGAGACGATCTGTGCGCGGGGATCCGTCTCGGCGTCCAGAGGGCGGTCTTCTTCCTTGGCCTCCGGCGCACGGACCTGGAGCCCCTGCTGGGCGTGTGGCCCGCCGCAGCGCGGAGAAGGCGGAGGATGGCGGTGGTTCTTGCCCCCGAGCCGGTAAAGGCGGCGCGGACCTTCCGGCATCCCTATCTCGTGGAGGACATGACCACCGTTCTCCTTGCCGCCCGGGTGGAGCCCATTCCCCTGCGCCGCGGAGACGAGAAGCCCTTTATCCGATTCGTGGAGAATGTCTCCCCCTCACTTCTCAGCGTCCCCGAGTGGCTCGAGAGCTTCACCGGCCTTCCCCTGGAAGGCAGGATAACGCTGGCGCTCCAGGCGCTGCGCGTCACTGGCCTCCTGGTTCCGGACGGGTCCCCGCGGAACGGCTCCCCCCAGAGGCAGGGACGCCGCGGCAGACGCGGCCCCTCTGCTGCCGCGGTGCCCCGGCATTCCCGCGGTCCAGGCGCGGCTGTGTGGCGTGAGCCGGCCCTCGTGCCGGCGCCGTGGAGCGTGGCGTGGATCGGCCAGTCCCTCGCGGAGAGGCGTGAGGGCGTTGTCGGAATGCTGGCCATCGGAGCCGGGGGACCGTCGGGGCTCTTCGACCTGCTGGAAGAAGATTGGACCTCATCAGAGGGCGCGCGGGAGGAGATCCTGCCCTGGCTCGTGCAGGCTTTCTCTTCGGTGCCTGCCGCCTCTTTCATCCGTTTCGCGGATTTCGCCGAGTATCAGGCGGCAATCGGGAGTCCCCTGGGAGCCGTTCGACCCCCCGCCACGCCGGAGGGGCCGGCTGGGGACGGCTCGTCAGGGGGCGTGGTCGGTCCCGGTCCCACAACGTCCGAAGAAGCGCTGGAGGAGCTCTGGAAGTCGTTCCTGGGGATTTTCCTGGGCCGTTGTCTTCTGTCCCTTGACGGCGCGGAGGCCGGTGTCACAGAGGATGGAGCCCCCTGCTTTCGCCTCACGCACGCCGGCAGGCGGATCCTCGGGCTCCCGGGGGACGACAGGGATGGCCATGACGGCTCCGGGGCGTCCATCATCGTGCAGCCGAACTTCGAGATCGTATTCCTTGTCCCGTCCCCGGCCGCGGAAGCGCAGCTGGGGAGATTCTGTGAGCGGGTGGGCCGGGAGGTGGGGGTCCTGTTCAGGATCACCAAGCAGTCCATCCAGCGGGCCGCGGCTTCAGGGCTCGGGGACGACCAGGTGATAGGCCCGCTCGAGAGTCATGCCAGGAGCGAGCTCCCGCCGAACGTCAGACACGAGATCAAGGGCTGGCTGAGCGTGGCAGACCTTGACAGCCTGCCTCCCGCACCGTAGCGTCTGCACAGAACCGCGAAGCGGTGGCATCATGAAGATCGCAGTGACAGGGGCCACAGGATTCATCGGAAGTCATCTCGTCGAAGCCCTTGTCGGGGGGGGACACGAGGTGACATGCCTCGCTCGAAGCCCCGAGAAGGCTCGGGAGCTCTCAGCCCTCCCGGTCAGGTTTGTTTTCGGCAGCCTTGATTCGATCCCAGCGCTCGCCTGCCTTGTCGAGAGCCAGGACGTGGTGGTCCATGCCGCCGGCCTCACGAAAGCCCCGACCGCCCAGGAATACATCCGCGTGAACGTCGGAGGGACGGAGAACCTCCTGTCGGTGATCCGCGGGGATGGCGCGGACCTGAAGCGGTTCGTTTTCTTCAGCAGCTCGGAGGCAATGGGACCCAGCCCGGGCGGGCTTCCCCTCACGGAGGACATCGATCCGCGGCCTTTTTCAGCGTATGGCAGGAGCAAGGTCCTTGCGGAGAAGTGCCTGGTCAGCCTGAGCGGTCGCGTTCCTGTCACCGTGATTCGGCCCCCCACCGTGTACGGCCCGCGGGACAAGGACCTCGCAATCCTTTTCCGGCTCGTGGGGAAAGGTCTGCTGCCCCTGGTCTTCCCTCCGCCGGCGTACAGCGTCGTCTACGTGAAGAACCTTGTCGCCGGCATCTGCCGCGCCATCGAGCGGCCGCAGGAGGGCACGCGCAGCTATTTCTTCACAGACGGTCCCGCGAGCTCCTGGCTGGACTTTGGAGAAATGATTGCCCGCGCGCTTCACCGGCGGACGTTGAAGCTTCGCGTGCCGTTGTTTGCTGTGCGCGCCTTCGCGCTCGCGGCGGGCCTTCTCAATTCCCTCACCGGCAATAGCGGCATCCTGAGCAGGGAGAAGATACAGGAAATGTGCGGCTCCTGGGTCGTCTCCGACGAGCGCGCCAGACGGGAGCTCGACTACCGCCCCGCATTCAGCACGGAACAGGGAATCACGGAGACTGCCTCCTGGTACAAGAGCCAGGGCTGGCTCTGATCCCGGGTGTCGATTTCCTCCTCCGCGGTCGACTACCCGGTGGTCACAGGAGGAACCAATGAAGCAAGTTGACGACTGGTCGAAAGGAGTTGCCGGGCTGAAGATGCCCATCCTGATCGTCGGGGCGGATGCTGATGCGGTGCGGACCGCCCACACGCTGGAGCTCTTCGGAATGTTCGGCGGTGGAAAGCGGGACGCCGGTTGGGACGGCTCGGGCCGTCCATCCGCCGAGCTCGCCATCCTTCCTGGGACGTCGCACTACACGATATCCAGCTCTCCGGCCCTGGCAGCCGCGGTCATTCCGTTCCTGGATTCGGAGAAAGGGGATGCGAAGTAGCGCGGGTTGGCCGCGCCGCCGCTCATGGCGCCAGGCTCTCAACCGGGACTACGCCGCCTTTTCGCCGGCGAAACCTGTGCACCTCGCCGCCGAGCGCGGAGACTTTCCTCCCGGGGCCGACCACGAGGGCTGTCCCGGACGCAATGCCGTATCCAAGGGAGCCCGTGGGGGAAAGCGCAAGAAGGGCTTTCAGCTCCTCCCAGCCGTCGGCCTCGCCATGAGTGTCGCACAGCACGGGAGCCAAGCCGAGGCACGGGAAGAGCTCCGCGCTCCGGTCGTCATTCGGGTCCCGCCATCGAACCCACAGGCGGGACAGCATGATGCTGCCGGCGGAGACGCCGAGAAACGGCTTCCCCGCCCTGTGCAGTGCCCGCAGGAACCTGGCGATGCGCGCGCGGCGAAGCACCTCCATCCCTTCTTCCACATCGCCCCCGGAGACAAAGACGACGTCGGAGTCGCTGAGCACCTTCCGAGCTTTCTCCGGGTCTGCCCGCCTGCCGCACAGGGGAGCAAGGAGCACGTGTCCCGCGCCGGCTTTCTTCAGCATGGCAGCGATCAGGGCGCGGAAGGCCGCGTTGTCGCCGGATGCGGCCCCGAGGTAGGCAACGAGAGGACGCAGGACCCCCGCTCCCGCCAGGGCCTGCGCAAGGAGGGGATCCGGCCCCCGGCGTCCGATTGAGCCCCTGCCACCGGCAATGAGAAAGAGAGGCGGCGTCACGTCAGCCATGGGAAGCCTCCAGCTCGAAAGACCTGCAGGCAAGGAGAAACTTGCCGGACTTCTCCGGGAAGAGCTCTTTCACGACATTCACCGTGATGCGCGCACCGGCGCCGAAGCAGGAGCGAAGCACATCCGCGGCGTCTCCCGCCACGCGCCGGCCCGCGCCGGGCTCCAGGACCACGGCGCAGCGAAAATCCTGCGGCGCGTCCTGGTCCAGCCTGTACTGTTCAAGGCCGGGAACGCGGGAAAGCAAAACGTCCATTTCGCGATGGGTGATCAGTCGCCCCTCTGAAAGGAAAAGACTCTTCAGCCTGCCCTCGATTGCCGAAAGGGTGATGCCGAAGGTCCTGCCGCACGGGCATGGGCGCGAAGCGACGCGCCCGATGTCGCCTACCTCGAAACGGACAAGCGGGAACCATTCGTTGCCGAAGGTGGTGGCCAGTATCTTCGCGATGTCCGAGCCGGTTTCAAGGGGCAGGAGGTCCACCCGGCAGGAGTCCGTGTTCTGGTGGAGGCTGCCATGCTCGCATTCCATGAACACGTACCCCGCTTCGGTTGAGCCGTACGAGCTTGCCACCGGAGAAGTATAGACCCGGCGGATGTCCCGCATGTGCAGGGCCGAAATGAACTCGTAGGTGAAGACGATCAGCGGCGGCTGCCAGACCGGAGTCCCGGTTCGGGCGGCATACCGCGCCACTCGCGCCAGGAGTGATGGGTTGGCCTCCAGCACCGCGGGCCTGAAGTCCGCAAGCTCAGCCAGGATGCGCTTCTCATGGTCTTCGGGCCATTCCGCCGTGCTCCCGAGCTCGTTCAGGAACAGGAAGCGCCCCAGGGTCCGGGTCAGCCGATCAATCGGTCCCGCCTCGCTGCGCGGTCCCACCGAAAGAGCGCTCGCGAGGATGGCCTCCAGGTGCGCGCCCGTGGCGACCCGGGAGGCCACAGAGTTCAGCTTCCAGGAGCAGCGCTCCGAAGCGTCCCACCAGCGCTGGTTCCAGATGTTCTGCAGGGCCTCATCCGATGTCCCGCTGGTCTGGACAAAGCTTACCTCGCCACGGGCAAGCGCGGCGTCCAGGTCCAGGCCCCGCGGGACAAGCCCGCGGGGGAAGGCCGCCCGAAGATCATCCTTGGTCAGCGCGGGGAGGGCCCGGTAGCGCCGGTCGATGCATGCCCCCGCCCCCGGATCAAGGCCCCGCCATCCCTCGTACAGCGGCGTCCGATGCAGTGCGGTCTCCAGTGCGAGCCGGCAGCGGTCCTCATAGATGGAAAGGGCGGCCTCCGCGTGGAGGCCGCCTTGCTTCGCCATGGGCTGAAGGGGATCAGTAGGAGCCGAGTGAGGTCGTCACACCGGTCTCGATCTGCACGAGCTCGCCGCTCGAGGCGGCGTTGTTTTTCGGATTGGTGCCGATGAACTTGACCATGTAACCGGGGACTTTCTTGCTGATCCAGCTGTCGCCCTTGTAGCCGCTGTTCGGATCGGTGTACGAATAGTGGTCAGCGGTGAACGTTCCGGCTTTCACCTGGACGCTCTCCGTCCCGACAAGGGAGCTTGCAAGCTGGTCCCGCGTGGGCTGGGACGGCCCGTTCTGCTGCTGGGAGCCGGACTGGTCCGGCACGAACTCACCGATCTGCTTGGACCCCGGGTCCAGGTAGCGGACCTTCTGAACCTTGCCGTCGGTGCCGACCAGGAACTCGTACACGATCTCGTTCTTGTCCCCGGTGATCTTGAGCCTCCACCACTGGGTGGCATCCGCGTTGGTCTTCAGGAAGGCGCGCTCGAACATCGTCGGTCCCTTGGAGCTGCGGGAGCTGGTAATCTGCCACACCGTTCCCTGCCCGGGCTGATAGTTCGCGTCCTTATAGCCGAACCAGCCGAAGTTCCACATGACGCCGTAGAAGGAATTGAACTGGTACTGGTAGGCCATCGTGGCGCCCGCGGGAGGCTGCTGATTCTGCTGCGCCGGCTGGCTCGCGGGAGCTTGAGACTGCTGCGTGGCGTTGGAGCTCTGGCCCGCCGAAGCCTGGTTTCCCATCGCTTCGGAAATTGTGGAGCCCAGGGACGGGCAGCCCGAAAGGGTGAGCGCGACAACAGCACTTGCAGCCGCGCCAAGCAGCAGGCGGCGGGAAATCCTTCGATCACTGCTCATGCAGGGACCCTCCTTTGTATAGGGAAGGGAGTATAGCGACGGCGTCCGGCTGTGGCAACGTGCTCTCCGCGCTCAGGCGATCCTGAACGCCATCAGGAGCAGCCGTATGAAGATCAGCGCCCAACCCGCCACCAGGATCACCAGGGCCACTCTTCGCGCCGCGGAGACCAGGATGACGAAGAGGGTCAGAAGCGCGAGGTAGCCGATGGGCTCGGCCAGCGTATCGAGGGTCTTGACGGAGGGGAGGATGTAATGGACGAGGTCCACGACGGCCTGACCGATGAATCGCGCAAAAGTGGAGAGAAAACCGAAGATCTGCGTGAGAAGATCAGGCTTCATTCCGTGGCCCCTCCCAGCGCGAGTATAGACCCCGGTCACCCGCGGGACAACTGCAAACTCGCCTTCCCGGACCGCGGCGCAAGGTGTATCCTCGCGTTCTCGTATGAAGACGGACCCGCATTCCCCTTCATCCCCGTCCCCCAGATCGTCCCGCCCGGAGGTGCTGGCGGAGCTGCGCCTGGCCAGGACCGCCGAACGCGTGGTCGGAGCGCTGGAGGTCTCCTCCGAGCCGACAGCGGTTCTCAACGGGAACCGCCAGATCGTCTTCGCAAACCAGGCGTTCAGGGAGCTGGTCGGGGCGAGCGCCATGGAGGACATGTGCGGTGCAAGGCCGGGAGAGGTCCTGGGGTGCGCAAATGCCGACCAGGGATGCGGAGACTCCGCCGCATGCCGCTTCTGCGGCGCCGCCCAGGCCATCGTGGAAACCCTGCGTACTGCAAAGCCGCTGCAGCGGGAATGTCACATCACGACCGCTGACGGAGGGCACACCGCGGCGCAGGACTTCATCGTTCGCACCACTCCGTTCCTGCTTGGCGAAAAGCCTTTCGTTCTCATTGGGCTGCAGGACGTGAGCCATCAGAAGAGAAGGCTTGCCCTGGAGAGGATCTTCTTCCACGACATCCTCAATACGGCGTCCAGCTTCAAGGTCCACCTCCAGCTCCTGAAAAAAGAGGCGTCGGCGGGCGGGGCGGAACGGCTCGTGAGCCGGCTGGAGGCAATCTGTGACACCCTGGTAGAAGAGATCCAGGGACAGAAAATCCTCCTGTCCGCGGAGAACGGGACGCTCTCCGTCCGCAGGGACCTGATCGAATCACACGCGGTGAGCGCGCAGCTCATCGCGCAGCTGGAGGGGCAGCAGGTGGCCCAGGGAAAGAAGATGCTGATCGCCCCGTTCTCCGAGTCTTTCGCGTTCGTCAGTGACGACTCTCTTGTGAAGAGGGTCCTGGAAAACATGCTGAAGAACGCCCTGGAGGCCTCCGCGGAGGGGGGAACAGTCACGCTGCGGTTCGGCAAGTCAACGGGAAGCGCCTGGTTCGAGGTTCATAACGCGGGATGCATGGACGAGGCAGTCAAACGCCAGGTCTTTCGGCGGTACTTTTCTACAAAAGGGCAGGACCGGGGCCTGGGCACCTGGAGCATGAAGCTCCTGGCGGAAGACTACCTCGGAGGCAGTGTGGGCTTCCTCTCCACGGCGGAGGAAGGCACCGTCTTCACCCTGACGCTCCCCATGAGCCCCGCTGCGGACTGACTCAGCCGATCAGCCGCCGTATCCTGTCGTCCAGCGCCTTCTGGTCAGCCGTGAAAGACTGCAGTCCGGCAGACGTGAGAAGGGAATCGATGGCAAGCTCCCCCGACTCGATCCGCGGCGCCCACCGGGAGTGCTTTGGAATCTTTCCGTCAGAGGCGAGAAACGATGTATCCTGCGGGCTCAAGCGCGGGAAGAGGCTTCTGACCCCGAGCTCCCGCGCCCTCTCGACCAGCTCTTCGGGAGAGCCAGGCGCGCGCTCCGCAAGGGAAACGGCAAGGTTCTCCTCTCTCTCCGTCACGTCCCACAGCACCGACACGCCGGACTTCCGCTCGTCGATTCCGGGGGCGAAGCTCACCCGGTAGCTCTCACGGAGCCGGGAGGACCACTTCCCGTCGAGCTTCGCACGGGCCTCCGTGGCCGTTGCGGTGGGCATTGTCATGACGTCCACGCCGGCAAGGTCGCGCACCTGGGAGCCGCCGCGCATGCTCGCCGCAATCTGCCGCGTTGGCTTCTTCGCCTGCCGCGACACCCGCGTAACCGCCGCCTGGCTCGCCAGTGTGGCTTTCTCCCCGACCAGCAGGCCGTCACCGAGGGCGTTGTCCGAGACGTAGGCGTTCAACCGTCCCAGGAAAACGTTCACGTAGCTGGGAGACGCAAAGCGCGCAATGAGGTAATTCTGCCGAGCGCTGAACCCCAGGGTGAAGTTCACGGGGATCCCTTCGCTTCGCAGGATGCGCGTCGCCAGGAACCCTGCCGCCGTCAGCGGCACCTTGACGATGAAGTTCTTCGGGGATATGCGGGAAAAACGCCTGCCGTAGGAGACGGCTGCCTCGACGTCGTCAGCGGTGGCCGTGTGAAGCTCCACGCTGACCAGCGCGCTGAAATGCTTCACCAGCCGCAGCCCGTGGAGCGCGTTCAGGATGAAGGCAATTTCCATGACCCGCTGCGATGTATCCAGGGAGCCAAGGAGGAGCCCTGCGTCCCTGATCACATCGTCATAGATCCCTTTCTGTATCTCCTTGTTCAGGAGGGTGTTGTTCGTGGTGAGCGCGCTGAACTCCCGGGTCCAGATGACGGACGCCGCATCCATGTCTCCCGTGTCGAGCCACAGCTCGGTGCCGACTCCGCGAAGACCCTTCCAGAACGAGTCCTCGGAAAACGATCGGGCCGGTTCCGTCCCCGCTGACTTTTCCAGCACAAAGCCATGCACCAGGTCCGAGACTCTCTGGTCAAGTTCACTCTTCATACGGAAAAGGTGCGTACGGGAGGGGATAAAATCAAGCTTCCCGAACCAGCCCCTTTTCCACAAACCACCGCCAGGTATCCCGGATGGTTTCGGCCAGGTCGCGAGGCCGATAGCCCAGCTCGCGCTCGGCGCGCGCGTGGCTGATCGAGCGGTTGCCGCGGAGCGCGGCAAGGGAATACCCCGTGAACAGAGGCTCCTTGGCAGCCAGGCGGGAGATCATGCTGGAAAGGGGCGCGCTGAGGCGAGCCACGACATACGGGCAGGTAAGGCGGGGCGCGCGCCTGCCCGCGGCACCGCATACGAGCCGGGCCACTTCTCCCATGGATGCCCAGGTGCCCCCCAGCAGGTATCTCGCGCCCCGGGGAGCGCTCTCCGCCGCGCAGACAGCCGCCTCCGCAATGTCGCGCACGTCCACCCAGTCGTAGCCGCCGTTTATCAACATCGGTATCGCCCCCGTCCCGAAGGCCATGATGGCCCGGCCCATGAGGGAAGGCCGCAGGTCGTAAGGGCCGACGACAGCGGTGGGATTCAGGATAACGGCATCCATGCCCTCGGCAATGGCATTTCGCACCTCGATTTCCGCCCGCGCCTTGGAAAGAGCGTACGGTGAGCCTGTTCTGCCATCTTCCAGCGACCTGTCTTCATCCAGGGTCGAATCCAGGGGCCTCGGACTGAACGCCTCGATAGAGCTGAAGTGCACGAGCCTCCGCACGGATGCCGCGCGGCAGGCATCCAGGACGTTGCGGGTGCCCGTCACGTTCGTTGCCGCCACCTCGGCCATGTCGCGTCGCGTGATGGAAATCCGCGCGGCGGCGTGGAACACGACCTCCGAGCCGGCAAACGCGCGCCGCAGGGACTCCGTGTCGGCGAGTGAGGCCTCCGCTTTCTGGACAGGCAGACCTTCGAGCCCGGTGGTCCGCGTGTGCAGGACGGCCCGGACGGAATAACCGCGCTCGCACAGGAGCGTGGCAAGAGCTGTGCCGACGTGACCCGTCGCCCCGGTCAGGGTGACTTTCATTGACATGCTTCGACTCCCGATGGCATAGGGTGTCGAAGTATAACTTATTCCCAGCTGATCTTGAAGCCGCCGGCGCTCATTTCGATGTTCGGAGGCCTGCGACGGGTCAGCACGGCCACGGCAGTCATTCCGCCGGTAAGGATGCACACCGCGCCGCCGCCCACAAGGAGACCGAGCTTGCTGGTAGGCTCGGGATCCAGGAACGCAAGCACCACCATGACCATCCCGGCCGCGCTTATCCCGACGGCTACCCCAACCGCGGCCCAGTCCGCGGCGGAGAGGCCGGCCTTGATCCCCATGGCCACGAGGGACTGGCTTTGCGGGTCAATACCAACCTGCGCATCGTCAACGAGCATGACCGGCTGCCTGTCCCGGTACGCCCTCGCGAGACGCTCAAACCATCCCGGCTGGCTCGTTCGGATGGTGGCGTCAGATCCGCCGGGCCCGCTGGCCCTGGGCGACCACGGAAGTCTCATGTCCGGATTGTGTCCCAAATCCGCGCAAAGGTGTAGAGTGCCTCCGCACACAAATGCGGGTTTTGCCCCTGGCCATGATTATCCTCGTCCTCCTCGCTCCCGCCTCCGCGAGGGCTGATTCGCCCGTCGTCGATTCCCTGGCCGCGCGCGGCAGGCTGGGCATTCCCATCGGGCGGGCAAGGCTCCTGGAGTCGGAGCTGGGCCAGCTCTTCATCGTCAACGTGGACGGGTTCGGCTATCCAGGGGAACCTCTGGCCCTCGAGCCGGATTTCGCTCCCCTGGTGGAGAAGCTCCAGGTCGGGGGCGTCATTCCACACTACGGCTCGTCGGACTACCAGAAGATCCGCAGGACCAACCGCGCGCTGTCCGCCATGACGACGCTCCCTCTTCTGCTCTGCTGCGACATTGTCCGGCTTCGCTCGCGCGCCGCGGGGCATTCGGTGAGCGCAACGTTCGGGGACGGGTACGTGGGGGGCTTCATTGGCAGGTACCGGGCGATGCCGGACGGCGAGCTGCGGACCAATGCGGAGCTGAATGCGTTCGTCTTCTCCGCCCTGGGGATGAATGTCGCGCTGGGGCCGACCGTGGACGACAGCACGAGGGACCCGTCCACTGAATCCCGAGCCCGCGTGATCGTGAACGAGCTGCGGCGGTTTGGCATCGAGCCGGTGCTCAAGCATTTCCCGTTTCTCCCCTCGGATGCAAATCTTCACCATTCGTCCCCGGATACGCGTGTCCCCCCGAGCGCCGCGGAGGCGCGCTTTTCAGTCTTTCGAGATCTTGCCCGCGAATCGAACATCCTCATGACGACTCACCTCAACGATTCCCTGGTCGACAGCCGGATCGTGACGTTCAGCCCCGCGTGGGTCGGGCTCCTCCGCAAGGAAACGGGATTCGCGGGGCTCCTGATGTCGGATGGCCTGCTCATGCTGAGAAACTACGCCGACCGAAGCGTGCTGGGCGGCATACCCCCGCGAAGCCCGGAAGCGGTGGATCTAGCGGCCCTGGAGCCGACCGCCGCCTGGGCTGTGCGCGCAATCCTGGCCGGCCACGACTTCGTGATCCTCGAAGGGTCCGCGGCCCAGACCCGCAGGGCATTTGCAGGGGTTCTCAGCGCCGCCTGCGGGGGCACGGCCATGGGAAACGATCTTGCCCGCAGGATAGAAGAGTCGTTCGGCCGGATCCGGCAGTTCAAGACTGACCACCGCGCGCTCCTGTCCCGGCAGATCGACGTGCCGGCGTCGGTCATCGATGCGGTCATTTCCATGATGCCCGGGGAGACCGCGGATCTCGGCTCCTTCAGATTCAACGTGGATTCTCTTTCAAAAGTGACGCCGCAGATTGCGGCCGCGGCAACGGAGGCGCAGGCTCCATGACATTCGCCGGCCTCTGGGTCGTTTTCTCCCTCTCCTTTGTCATGTCCCTGAGCGGCGCCCTGATGCCCGGTCCCATGCTCACGTACACCATCGCCCGCACAGTCCAGTCCGGCCGCGGCGGCTGGCTGCTCGGCCCGCGGGTGGTGATAGGGCACGCCGCGCTGGAAGCCCTGCTCCTGCTCGGGCTCGTGCTCGGAGTGGTGGAGTTTCTCCACTCCCCACTGGCCACGAAGATCATCGGAGCGACGGGAGCCCTGCTCCTGGCGTGGATGGGAATTGGCCTGATCCGCGAGGCAATCCGGGGGCGCGCCCTCAACCTGCAAACCGGGCCTCGGCGGGCAGATCCAGCAACTCCCTCAGCCGGCCCCGCGCAGCCTGCGTTTGCGGGGGCGCTTGTTTCCCTTTCCAATCCCTATTTCTGGGTCTGGTGGATCACCATCGGCTCCGCTTTCCTGGTGCGCTTTGACGTGACGCTGCAGAGATGGCAGGCCCTCCTGGCATTCTACCTCGGGCACGAGCTGGGAGATTTCGGCTGGTACACGGCGGTATCCACCGTCCTGTGCCTGGGCCGTCGAAGCATCCCCCCCGGGGTCACCTCTGGCATCATGGGGGCGTGCGGCGTAGTCA
>Ga0209415_10009237_pt1 | contig 16976 bp, 18 predicted proteins | sample PeaSoiSIISIP2007_FD_187696 | JGI IMG/M metagenome (GOLD analysis project Ga0209415, IMG submission 187696) | Peat soil microbial communities from Weissenstadt, Germany - SII-SIP-2007 (SPAdes) (version 2) | ecosystem: Environmental > Terrestrial > Soil > Wetlands > Peat | place: Germany... | reverse complement strand
CGCGGCGTAGAGTCGATCCGCGAACCGCCGACGCACGCCGGCATGCGCGAGGTGCTGCGATGAACTCGTAGGCTTTGACGATCGCCTCTTCACCCCACTCCTCCCGCAACGACACCGAGGCCCTGATCCTCGACGCCGCCCGCGAGGCCCTCGCCGAGGAGCCCTACGAGCGCATCACGATCGACGCCATCGCACGGCGCGCGTTCGTCAGCCGCACCGCGCTGTACTTCTACTTCCCGAATAAGCGCGCGGTGATCGACCGCCTGATCCAGCTCGCCTTCAGCGAGATCTACGAGGCCGCCGCCCCCTACCTCGACGGCGATGGCGACCCGCGCGGTGAACTGCATCGCGCGCTCAGCGCCACCGTCGCGGCGGTCGACCGCAACGCGACGGTGCTCCAGCTCGCAGCCCGGCTGTCGGGCGAGATGGATCGCATGCCACCCGAGTGGGCGCCCTACATCATGCGCCTGCGCAACGCCGCCGCACGCCGCATCCGAGGCGACCAGCAGCGCGGCATCGCGCCGGCCGACATCCCGGCGGGAACCTCGGCAAACGCACTGCTCGCGATGGTCGAGGCACAGGTCGTCCGCGAGGTCGTCGTCGGCGGCTCGGACGCGGCGGAGACCGTCAGGGTCCTCGCCGAGCTGTGGTGGCGCGCGGTCTATTCGCGACCTGACGGCTGAGCAACGCGGGAGTTGGTGCTGTCTCTGTCGGCGCGCAGCCGCAGAGTTCGCTCAGGCCGGCTGGGGGCCCGGGCCCTTGCGCGCCTGCAGCTGGTAGACCGCGGTGTAGCCGACGTCGAAGCCGTGGCGCGCCGCACGCAGATACAGCCGCCAGACGCGCAGCCGCTCGGGACCGGCGAGCCGCTCGGCCTCGTCGAGGTGCTCGTCGAGGCGATCGTGCCAGTGGCGCAGCGTGACCGCGTAGTCGGTCATGAAGCCCTCGACGTGCTCGGTGTAGAAGTGGGCCCGTTCGAAGGCGAGCTGCACGCGCGAGAGCAGCAGCGGCTCACCGTCGGGGAACACGTAGCGCATCGTGAACTTGTCGGCCAGCGGATCCTCCTCCGGGCGCATCAGGCTGATCGCGTGGTTGAGCACGACGCCGCCGGGCTTGAGCACGCGAGAGAGCGACCTCGCGTAGGTGTCGATCTGGGACTCCCCGACGTGCTCGGCCATGCCGATGCTGGCGATCGCATCGAAGGGCTCACCGGTCAGCTCGCGGTAGTCGGCGATGCGGATCTCGACGCGGTCGGCGACCCCCGCGTCGCTGACCAGCGCTCGCGCCAGCTCGGCCTGGGACGGCGAAAGGGTGATCCCCGTCACGCTGACCCCGTATTCGCGCGCGGCGTGGATCGCGAAGCTCCCCCAGCCGCAGCCGACGTCGAGCACCCGCTGGCCGGCCTTCAGCTCGAGCTTCTGCGCGATCAGGTCGAGCTTGGCGCGCTGCGCCTCCTCGAGCGTCCGCGCCCCGCGCGAGAACAGCGCGCAGCTGTAGGTCATCGACGGATCGAGGAACAGCGCGAAGAACTCGTTGCCGACGTCGTAGTGGTAGCGGATCGCCTCCGCATCGCGCTCCGGGCTGTGGCGCTCGCCGGGCAGCAGCAGCTCGGTCGTAGGCCGGCGCGGAATCCCCGCACCGATCGCGGCGAGCGCGAGTGCGGCCAGCAGGCGCGCCCCATCGCGTGCCCCGATCCGCGGCGGCACCCAGTCGTCGACGACCAGGAACGCACCGTCGATGTCGTCGGTCTCGAGCGACCCCTCGACATAGGCGCGGCCGAGCCCGAGCGGTCCGGGTGCGCGCAGCGCGTGCGCGATCGCGGACGCCCGGCGCACGAAGAAGGTCGGCGTCTGCGGCTCCGTCGCCGGTACCCGCCCACCGTCCCAGAACTCGATCGAGAACGGACGATCGGGAAACAGGCGCACCAGCTCGCGGCACAGCCGCGCTGTGGGATGGAACAACCGCATCGCGCGCAGCCTAGTCAATCCGGGGTCTCGGCCCTGGCGGACCGAAACCCCGGAGGTGCAAGCGTCGGTGCTGTTACGAGCCCGGCGTGCCGCTGTCGTCACGCACGCCAACGGCCACCACCGGCGAGCCGCTCGCGTCGTGCGTGAAGATCTCGACGGCGTCGCCGACGGAGATGTTGGTCAGGCTCTCGGGCCCACCCCCGGCGCCCGTGGCGCCTTCGAGTGAGGCCGTCGGCGGAACGCTGACGACCACCAGCTGCCCGCTCAGCGGGCCGCCGCTGGTCACGTTCACCGTCAGGCCGTCGCCGCGCACTGCGGTCACGAGACCGCCGAAGCGTGTCGGCAACGCGCTCGTCGATGTGGGGGCCTGGCCTGAGCCGTCCCCGCCGCCGTGCCCCGAGGAGTCCCCGCTGCCGGCGCTGCTGTTGTCGACGATCCCAACCGCAACGACCGGGTTTGTCGTGGCGTCGCGGGTGTAGACCGTCACGGTGTCACCGACCGCGATGTCGGAGAGGTTGATCGGGCCGTCGTTGCCCGAATCCTCGCCGCCGAAGGAGGTGTGCGCGCCCAGATCGACCGTTACCGTCGTGCCGGCCAGTGCCCCGTCACCGACGGTCAGCACCAGGCTCGACCCGGCGACGTCGACGCTGCTCACGGTGCCCGGGATCGCGGTGAACGCCCCGTGCTCGCCGCCACCCTGGTGATCGCCACCGGCGTGGCTCGCGTCGAGGATCCCGATTGCCGCCAGCGGATTCGCGGAGGCGTCGAGCGTGAAGACGACGACGTGGTCGCCGACGGCGACGTCGGCCAGCGTGATCTGCCCGTCACCGTTGGTGTCACCGACCGCCAGGATCGTCGACGCGCTGACGTTGACGATCACCGAGCTCTCCTGCGACTGGCCCTGCGAGTCGGTCGATGTGACGGTCAGCGTGAGCGTCCCGTTGGTCGCATCGACAGCCGTCACCTCTCCGGGAACCGCGGCACCCTTGCCGGCGGTTCCGCCGTTGGGCTGGCCGATCACGTCGATCGCGGACGCCACCGCGGTCTGCCCGACCGTTCCGGTGGTTGTGACCGTGACGTCGTCACCGACCGCCACGGCCCCATTCGGTCCGTGGACCGTTGCGTCGCCGAAGGCGACCAGGATCCCGCGCGAGTCGCCGGCCGAGGCCGCACGCACGGTGACGGCCTTGTGGTGCTTGGTCCCATGCGTGACACGCAGCTTCAGCGTGTGGCGCGTCGCATTGATGCTCACGATGACGCCTGAGATGCGCGTCGTGTGCGCGGCGTGCGTCGCCGCCACCGCACTCGATGAGCCGATCAGCAACGCGAATACGGTCGCGCCACACGTCAAGAATCGTCGGTTCAGCAACACGGGCAACAGCTCCTCGGTAGAAAGTCAGTACTAGGACCCTCGGCGGGCACCGGCGGCCAGTCGCGTCCTGTCCGAAAAGACCGACCGCCCGTCCAGCCACGCGGACGCCACGGTGCGACGCTGGACATCCGGGGGATGCACGCGGCGTCCGCGCGAGTGCGTCACAATCGGCGGCCCCGGCCAGCCCGGGCGGTTTCGAACCAGAGTTGAGAGGAGACGGAGTGATGGCCCGATTCGTGCTCGTCCACGGCGCCTTCGGCGGCGCATGGTCCTGGCAGGCGATCCTCGGCGACCTCGAACGCGCCGGGCACACGGTGACCGCGATCGATCTGCCCGGAGCGGGCGATGACCAGACGCCGGTGGCCGGGGTGACCCTCGACGCCTATGCAGAGAAGATCTGCGCCACGCTGGGCGAGGCGCCCGAGCTCGCGATCCTCGTCGGCCACAGCATGGGCGGTGTGGCAATCACCCAGGCCGCGGCACGCTGCGCGGAGCGCATCGCGCTGCTCGTGTACGTCGCGGCCTTCATGCCGAGCGACGGCCAGAGCCTGCTGGATTTGACCCGCCTGCCCGAGGGTGCCGACGACCAGGTCCAGGCGAACATCGTGATCGACGGTGAGCCGCCGGTGGCGACGATGCCCGACCCCTCGGCGCGCGCGTCGCTGATGGCCAACTGCAGCGCGGAGCAGGTCGCGCGAGCGATCGAGCTGTCTCGACCGCAGCCGGTCGCGCCGTTCGCCACGCCGGTGACGATCCCCGCCGGTGCGCTCGACGGCCTGCGACGCGCGTACGTGCATTGCACGCGGGACCGGGCGATCCCGCCGGCGCTGCAACTGCGGATGATCCGCGAACACCCGTGCATCGACGTCGTCGAGATCGCAACCGACCACTCCCCCTTCTTCTCGGCTCCCGGCGAGCTGGTGGCGGCCCTGAACCGCTTCGCGGCGCTCGCCTGACGCGCCACGGCGCAACAGGGCGCGTGCCCGGCCGGCGGGGCCCCCGGGAAAGTGAAGGGTGGCGTTAGAAACCGCCCGGTAACCGGTCTTGGCCGCCACGGCCGCTAGCGTGCAGGGCCGTGTCGCTGAGGATCCTAGGAACCGCGCTCGGGCTCGGTCTGCTCATCGCGGGGGCGTCGCTTGCGATCGTGGTCGGGGCGGCCGGCGCATCGTCGAGTGGCGCCTACAGCCATGTGGTGATCGTGATCGAGGAGAACTCGGGCTGGGCCGGGAACGGTCAGGCCCCCTTCCTGGGGGGGCTGATGGCCCAGGGCGAGTACTTCTCGAACTACCACGCGGTGAGCCACCCGAGTCTGCCGAACTACATGGCGATGTTCTCCGGCTCCACCCAGGGCACCGACGGCTCGGATAACTGCATCACGTCGTCGGCGACCTCGCTGGCCGGCGAGGCGGCGGCCGCCGGCGTCACGATCAAGGGCTACTTCGAGGGGCTCAACTCGAACGTGCTGTACGCCTGCCGGCACAACCCGTTCAGCCAGTTCACCGACGCCAAGGCGTACCAGGCCGATTTCTCGACGTACCCGAGCGACTACGCGACGCTGCCACAGATCAGCTTCGTCGTGGGGAACACGGCCGACGACATGGGCGACGACGGCACCATAACCCTCGGCGACAGCTGGGATCAGGCCAATCTCGCCGGCTACGCGCAGTGGGCGAAGACGAACAACTCGCTGCTGATCATCGTCAGCGACGAGAGCAGCACGGACCCCAACTACCACACGAACATGCCCGGCGAGAACGGCAACAACGTCCCGCTGATCGCCGTCGGCGCCGGCGTCACCCCCGGCTCGATCAACGGCGACTACTACGACCACTACTCGCTGCTGCGCACGCTCGAGGACTACTACGGGCTCGGACACCTCGGCGCCTCGGCCGGCACCTCCGACCTCTCGTTCGTCGTCTCCCCGCCGACGACGACGGCCACCACCACGACCACCACGACGCAGGCACCGCCGCCGCCGCCGCCGCCGGCGATCAGCGCTGCGAGCCTGTCGGCGCGGCGGTTCCGGGTCGCGTCAGCGCCCACGGCGATCTCGGCGAGGGCGCCGCTCGGCACGACGTTCCGCTTCACGCTCTCGGCGGCGGCGAGCGTGCAGATCGCGATCACGCGCTCTGCCGCCGGCGTCCGCAGCGGACGCCGATGCGTGACGCCCACCCGCGCGCTGCGTCGCGCCCATGCGCGAGGCTGCCTGCGAACGCTCGGCGTGGGCACGCTGGCGCGTGCGAGCGAGGCCATCGGTGCGGACCGCGTTCCGTTCACCGGCCGGATCGGGCATCAAGCGCTCGCCGGGGCCTCCTACACGGCGACCCTCACCGCCCGCAACGCCGCCGGTGTCTCGAAGCCCGTGACGCTCGGTTTCGTCGTCGTCGCCTCCTGACGCCGCCGCCGTCCGCGCGGCAGCGTGCCGCCACCGCGCGCAGGCACACCCGGACCAGCGCGCACGTCGCCTGGAGAAACCACCCGCGCCCGTGTACTGTCGCCGTGAGGTCGGCTTGCCCACCCGGGCGAGCATGCGTTCGGCCACTTGCCACGGTTCGCGCCGCCGGCCCATTCCACGAGGAGGAGAGCAACTTGAGCGAGAAGAGGCCTGTTGTCCTGTACGGCGCGAGCGGGTTCTCCGGTCGGCTGGTGGCGGAGTTCCTTCGCGAGTACAAGGTCCCGTTCATCGCCGCGGGGCGCGACCGCGCCAAGATCGAAGACGTCCTCGCCCACGTCCCGGGGATCAGCACCGCGGACTACGAGGTCGTCCAGGTCGGGCACTCGGTCGACGAGCTCAGCGAGTTGTTCGACGGCGCGCGGGTCGTATGCAACACGACCGGCCCGTGCTTTCGGTATGGCGCAACCGTGGTCGAGGCCGCCCTGGGCGCGGGATGCCACTACCTCGACACCGGCGGGGAGACGCCGTGGGTCCGCACCGCGAAGCACGACTGGGGTGAGCGTTTCGCGGAGCGCGGGCTGCTGCTGGCGCCCGCCACGGCGTATATGTCGGCCACCGCCGAGATCGCTGCGCGGATCGCGATCGAGAACGCGCCGGGGATCGACACCCTCGAGATCCTCTCGATGTTCAAGGGCAACCCCTCCTACGGCTCGACCCAGACCGTCTACGGGCAGCTCATGTTCGAGTCCGTCTATCTCGAGGACAACGAGTACCGCAACTGGCCGCCGCTGACGGTCCTCGACGTCAGCATCCCCGGGTCGATCATGACCCATTCCGCCGTGCCCTGGGGCGGCTTTCCGCACCCGGTGTGGTTCAAGGACCACCCGCAGATCGCGAACGTTCGCTCGTTCGGCGGCATCCTCGACGCGGCCGTGATGCAGGGGGTGATCGCCGGCGAGCGCGATTACGTGGAGAAGCTCAAGCCGCTGCCGAGCGAGGAGCAGGCGCGCATCCTCTCCGAGCTCGCCGCCGCGGCACAGAGCGCCACGCCGCCGCGCGAGAACCGCCGCGAGAATCGCACCGTGGACGTGGTCATGGGCCGCGGAAACCTGGAGACTGCGCACATCGTCGTGCACGGCACCGGCGCCTACCTGCAGACCGGTCTGATCCAGGCCTTCGCGGCGCACCACCTGATCTTCGCCCCGCCGCGCAAGGTTGGCTTCGCCTCACCAGGCGAGGCGTTCGGCCACCTGGCACTGCTGAAGGCGCTCGAGGGCTACGGCTTCGTGAAGCTCAAGGTCATCTCCTAGCCCGAGGCCCACAAGCGACGCACCGGAGCAGCGGGCGAGCGGTCCTCGATCACCCGCCGAGCGCTACGATCTTCGCCCGTGGCGCCCTCCGGCACCCACAAACTCGGCCGCGACAGCGGAACGATGCAGGTACGCACCTACCGCGAGGGCGTGGCGCAGAAGGTCGGTCACGACCTGATCATCGACGTCGAGCTGTGGCAGGCGACGGTCGAGCTGGCCGGGGACGGCAGCCCCGCGGCGGTCGTCCTCGATGCCGATGCGCGCTCGCTGGCGGTGCGCGAGGGCCTCAACGGACTCAAGCCGTTGAGTGACCGCGACCGCGCCGAGATCCTCAAGAACATCGACCAGAAGATCCTCCGCGGCCAGCCGATCGCCTTTCGCTCGACCGCCATCGAACGCGACAACGGCCGGTTGACCGTTCGCGGCGACCTCACGCTCGCCGGCACGACGCGGCCGGCCAGCTTCGAGCTCGTCCTGACCGCGGAGGGACGCATCCGCGGAACGTTGCCGGTGACCCAGAGCGAGTGGGGAATCACGCCCTACCGGGGCCTGCTCGGCGCGCTCAAGGTGCGCGACACGGTCGAGGTCGTCCTCGACGTGGCGCTGCCGTCGGGCTGAGCCGCGCAGCCCCGACCGGGGGACCTCTGGACGTCTGGTCGTACGCTCGATCCGGACCTCGGCGTCTGCACGATTTCGGTCACACGCCGCCGTCGCTGCGCTACGAGCTTGCTGATACTGCTTCACACGCGCGAGAGAGCACCGCCTGGCGGTGGGAGGTGAGAACGGTGCTTGCCACCGAAACTGAAGTCGTCATGCATTGGACCTGCCCGACGTGCCGTCTCCAGTGGCTCGACACCGGCGGGGGCTTCCCCGGCCAGCGCTTCAGCAGCTGCATCCGCTGCGGCGCGGATGCGTGTGAGCCCGATGACGCGAGACCGGCGTGGCATCGCCCCGGCACGCTTGCGCCGGGCGAAGGCGGGGTCGGTCGGGGCGCGGCTCCCCTGCGGATCCGCCGCTTCGGCCACTGGCTGAGCTGACTGCCGGCAGGCACTCGAGGAGCGCTTCATCACGCCACCGCGCGCCGCCGACCGCACGACGGTCGCCGGCGGCTACAGTCAGCGCTGAACTTTCCCTGAGCAAAGGAGCCTGCCGTGGCCGTCGACCCGAAGCACACTGCCGTTGTGCTGATCGAGTACCAGAACGACTTCACCTCGGAGGGCGGCGCCCTGCACGGCGCGGTGGCGGAGGTCATGGAGCAGACCGGAATGCTCGAGAACACCGGCCGGCTCGTGGAGGCGGCTCGAGCAGCCGGCGCGACGATCGTCCATGCGCCGATCACCTTCGCGCCCGGCTACGGCGAGCTGTCGGAGCACCCCTACGGGATCCTCAAGGGCGTCGTCGACTCGACGGCGTTCGTCAAGGGCGGCTGGGGCGCGGAGATCGTCGATGCGCTGGCGCCCCGCGAGGGCGATGTGGTCGTCGAAGGCAAGCGCGGTCTCGACACGTTCGCGACGACGAATCTCGACTTCATCCTGCGCGCCCGCGGGATCACCACAATTGCTCTCGGCGGCTTCCTGACGAACTGCTGCGTCGAGTCGACGATGCGCAGCGGCTACGAGAAGGGCTACGACGTCATCACGCTCTCGGACTGCGTGGCGGCAACCTCCAGCGAGGAGCACGAGAACGCAATCCGCTTCGACTACCCGATGTTTTCGGCGGTGATGACCTCGCAGGCACTCGCCGACGAGTTGCACGGCGCGGCCGTGGCCGGCTGACCGGCGAGCGCCCGCCGCGCGCGGTCCCCGAGTAGATTGGCGCCGATGCCCAACATCTACCAGCCGAGCTTCGAGGAGGACGAGCGGCCACCCGGCTTTCGCGCTCGGCGGGCCCGCATCGGCACCGAGGTCGGCAGCGAGCTGATCGGCGCCAGCCTGTGGCAGCTGCCACCAGGCGAGGCGGCCTATCCGTATCACTACCACTTCGGCGATGAGGAACTCATCATCGTGATCCGCGGACGCCCGACCGTGCGCACCCCGGACGGCAACCGCGAGCTCGATGAAGGCGAGGTGCTCCACTGCCCGCTCGGCGAGGACGGCGCGCACCAGATCCTCAACCGCACCGACGACACGGTGACGTTCCTCTCGGTCTCAAGCCACGGGCGCCCCGACATCGTGGTCTATCCCGACTCCGGCAAGCTCGGGGTCGGCCAACGTCTACCGCGCGGCGGAGGCCTGCGTGCCTTCTTTCGCCGTGAGCTCGCCGTCGACTACTGGGACCGAGAGGTCCCACCAGACTGCTGGGACAGAGAGGCCCCACCAGACTGAGCGGGCCGGGGCGGGGCGGGGAATCGCACCGTCAGCGGACCCGCGAGAGCGTCAGCGACGGTGCCCGCCGGTGCATGATGTAGGCCGCCGCGATGAACAGCGCGGTGGCGTAGGCGAGGCCCGACGGAACCGCAGCGCCGATCGACACGGTCCCGTCGACCGAATGTTGGAGTAGCCGCTGCGCGCCCCAGAACGGCAAGATCCTGGCGATCGCCTGCGTGGACTGCAGCGTGAGCTGGACGCCGACCACACCGATCAGGACCAGCACGCCCTCGAGCTCGTGCGGCGCCACCGCGCCCACCGCGAGTCCGAAGGGTACGCTCGTGAACGCGACGAGACCCACGCCGGCGGCCAGCAGCCACGGGTGCGGCGGCCCGGTGCCGAACACCATGACCACGCTGAACACCGCCGAGACCGCCACGCCAAAGACCTCGAGCAGCAACAGGCGACCCAGCAGCAGCTCGTAGGGACGGTAGCCGGCGAGCACGAGGCGCTGATCGACCGGGCGTGCCGTCAGCGCGACGAAGATCGACGCCCCGGCGATCGAGAACGCCATCGCGATCCCCCCCGTGATCACGGCGTTGCTACCGGTGTTGGAGGAGGCGCCGTAGAACGCGAGCGGCAGCGCGGTCAGCAAGCCGAGCGCGAAGCCCCGCCGGGCCAGCTCGCGCCCGGTCATCTGCGCAGGAACGAGGATCCGGCGAAGCCTCACGAGCGCTCGACCACCGGAGCGCGCGGAATCGTCAACTCCACGACGCGATCAACGAGCGCTGCGTCCGCGAGCAGGTGGGTGACGACCACGACACCCAGGCCGTCTGCTGTCCAGCGGGCGACGTGCTCCCAGAAGCTGACGTAGGCGCCGTGGTCAAAGCCCTGGTAGGGCTCGTCGAGCAACAGCACACCCGGACCGCCCAACAGCGCCAGTGCAAGGTTCACCTTCTGCCGAGCGCCGCCCGAAAGGTGGCGGGTCTGGGAGTACTCGGCAACCGGGAATGCGAACTCTGCAAGCAGCGTGTGGCCATCCTCGATCGCCTTCGCGCGCGACAGGCCGAGGGCCGGCGCGAAGAGCGCCAGGTGCTCATCCGCGCTCAGCAGATCGAACAAGCCGGGCTCCTGCGGACAGAAGCCGACCCGGCCGCTGACCCTCACCTGACCTCGATCCGGACGGATCAGTCCGGCGCAAATGCGAAGCAGCGTGCTCTTCCCGGCGCCGTTCTCGCCGATGATCGCCACCGCCTCACCGGCGGCCACCGACAGGGACACCTCGTCGAGAACCAGCCTGCGACCGAACCACTTGCTGATCCCGGACGCCTCCAGTTGCCGCGCGTTCTCCTGGTCACGGGCGGTCTCGCGTGCGCGAGGCCGCCCGGCTGTGGAGGGGCCCGTCACAGCGACTGCAGCCGGAGAAGCTCGTGGTGGCCGCTGACCGAGAACCGGGGCGGGCGGCGGGCGGGACGACGGTAGGCTGGCAGAGACGTTTTCACAGGCGGCCATTGAACGCTATCGCGCTTCTTGATCGCGGCGCGTCAGTGCTCGTTATTGCTCGTCGCCGGTTGGAGCCGCCGGTCGAGCGTTTGGCGGTTCCGCGGGCCGAGCAGGCTCGGTACAACTAGCCTCCAGCGGCACGCGAGCGCGAGATGAGGGGTTGCGGTGAATGCACGCCACATCGCCGGAGCGGGGCCTGCCGGCGGCGAGGTCCGGCAGCCGCCCGAGCGGCCGCTGCCGGACCTCGCGCGCCTGCCCGTGTTCACCGTCGCGGCGCTGCTCGCCGTCGTTCTCGTAGCGACCTCGGGCCGCTACGGCTATCACCGCGACGAGCTCTACTTCCTCGCCAGCGGCCGGCATCTCGCGTGGGGCTACCCCGACCAGCCCCCGTTCGTCCCGCTCATCGCTCGGCTGACCTCCGACGTCGCATCGACATCGCTCGTCGTGCTCCGGCTGCCGTCGGCGCTCGCGGCCGCGGCGGTCGTCGCGGTGACAGGCCTGCTGACCCGTGAGCTCGGAGGCCGCCGCGGCGCGCAGCTGCTCGCCGCAACGTCGATCGCGGTCGCCGCGGTGCTCGACGCGTCGGGCCATACGTTGAACACCAACGTCTTCGACCTGCTGGTTTGGGCGCTGCTCTGCTGGCTGATCGTGCGCATCCTGCGCACCGGCGCCGACCGGCTGTGGCTTGCCGTCGGACTGCTCGCCGGGCTCGGCCTGATGGACAGCGACCTCGTCGCCTTCCTGATGTTCGCCGTCGTGGTCGGGCTGGTCGTCGCCGGGCCGCGGCGGCCGTTCACCTCCCGCTGGCTGTACGCCGGCGGACTGCTCGCCGTCCTGCTGTGGACGCCCTACCTGGCCTGGCAGGCGCGCCACGGGTGGCCCGAGCTGGCGGTCGCCCGGTCGATCGCCAGCGGCGGCTCCGGAACATCGGCGCCGCGCTGGGAGCTCTTGCCGGAGCAGCTCGTGCTGGTCAGCCCCTACCTCGCGCCGTTCTGGATCGCGGGCCTGGTGCGGCTGCTGCGCGACCCCGCGCTGCGCTGGTGCCGCGCGCTCGGCGTCGCCTACTTCGTGCTCGCCGTGGCGTTCATCGTCACCGGCGGGAAGCCGTACTACCTCGGCGGCACCTTCGCGCTGCTGCTGGCGGCCGGTGCCCAGCCGGTCATCGAGTGGATGCGCCGCGGGCGCCCGCGCGTACGCCAAGCGCTGCTCGTCGCGGCGGTCCTGCTCAGCCTCACCGCGGCTCCCGTGACGCTGCCGCTGGTCCCCGTCGCGGACCTGCATAACACGCCGGTCGTCAAGCTGAACTACGACGCCGGCGAGACGATCGGCTGGCCGGCATACGTTCGTGAGATCGCAAACGTGTTTGCCTCGCTGCCGGCGACGCGGCGTCGCACCACGGTTGTTCTGGCGAGCAACTACGGCGAGGCCGGGGCGGTCGATCGCTTCGGCCCGGCGGACGGGCTGCCGGCCGTCTACAGCGGTCACAACGGCTACTGGTATTGGGGACCGCCGCCGGCGGCCACCGGGACCACCGTCGCCGTCGGCTTCGATCGCGGCACGCTCGCCGCGTTCTGTGGGTCGCTGCGCTTCGCAACGCGCCTCGACAACCACCTCGATGTCAACGACGACGAGCAGGGCGCGCCGGTCTGGGTGTGCTCCGATCTACGCGCCTCCTGGGCCGCGATCTGGCCGACGCTGCGCCACTTCGGCTGAGCGGCCGCGGAGCAGCTAGCCACGCAGCGTTCGTGGCAGCCCGAAGTGGGGCAGAACGCCGTTGTCCAGGAAGCGGGTCATCATCGAGACCTGGTTGCCCTCGAGCGTCAGCACCATGAGTCCGTGGGCCCGGGCGATCGGCGCCAGCGGGTCCTTGACATAGCACCCGAACGCGGGTTGGCTGTTAGCCCGGGTCGGGACCAGGCGGTAGTTGCGGGTGTGCAGGCCGGCGCGGTCGTGGAGGAAGGCAGCGATCGCGGCGCGGCCCTGGTATTCGAACGGCTCTGGTGGCATCGTCAGCCAGGCGTCGTCGGTGAGCAGCTCGACGACGCCCTCGATGTCGCCGTTCTCGAACGCGTTCGCGAAGCGCCCGACGAGCTCGCGCTCGTGGCGCGAGCTGGGCAGTGACGCGTTGTCGCGTTGACCCGCTCCCAGGCGGGTCTCGAGCGTCGCCCGGGCTCGCAGCAGCGCGCTGTTCACGGAGGCCTGGCTGCTGTCGAGGATCTCCGCCACCTCTGCCGCGCGGAGGCCGAGCACGTCGCGCAGCACGAGTACCGCTCGCTGGCGCGGCGGGAGGTGCTGGAGAGCCGTGACGAACGCCAGCCCGACCGCCTCCCTGGTCTCGTAGCGAGCGTGCGGCTCCGCCGCACGGTCCGCGATTCCCTCGAGCAGGATGTCCGGATAGGGCTCGAGCCAGATCGGCTCCGACTGGCGCGTGGCTTCGGGGAACCGCAGCCGGGCCGTGGAGGGCGCCGGCGCGACCTCACGGCTGCGCCGCCCGCTGTCTCTGAGCGCGTTGAGGCAACGGTTGGTCGCGATGCGGTACAGCCAGGCGCGCACGGACGACCGCCCTTCGAACTGTTCAAGGCCTCGCCAGGCCGCCAACATGGTTTCCTGGAGCAGGTCCTCGGCGTCCTGCACCGAACCGAGGATCCGGTAGCAGTGCAGCTGCAGCTCGCGGCGGTAGGCGTCGGTGAGCTTGCGGAACGCGTCCTCGCTTCCGGCCCGGGCGCGGGCAAGCGTTTGCTCCGTCACAGCCGCATTCTCGCAAGGCAGTCTCGGTTCGCCGGCACACACCTAACGACACCGTTCCAACCGGAAAGTCAGCGCTGAATTCACGCGATCGTCCGTGTCTCATCAACCACCTGACTGCCTGATCAGCGCTAGCCGGCCGGGGGAAGACCGGCAACATCACGGCCGCAGCCCAAGCACGACGCTTGCGGGCGAGGCCACGAGATCCGGAGGCATCCGATGAAACGCGTGATGGTCCGCTACAAGGTCAAACCCGATCAAGCCGCACGCAACGAGGAGCTCGTCCGCGCGGTGTACGCCGAGCTGCACGACCGCGAGCCGAGCGGAATCCGCTACGCCACGTTCAAGCTCGACGACGGCTTGACCTTCGTTCACCTCGCCGAGACCGACGTGGACCCGGCCCCGCTCACCGGCCTGCAGGCGTTCAAGGAGTTCCTCGAGGGCATCGCCGACCGCTGCGACGACGCTCCGGTCGCCACGGAGCTGCATGAAGTCGGCTCATTCCATCTCTTCACTGAATAGACCGGGAGGCAACACGATGACTGCACCGTCGTTTACTGGCTCGGGCACTCCCGAGGACCCCTGGACGCTCACGACGCCGCCTGGCGGGTCGACCTATCAGGCCTACCGGGAGGAGACAGCCGACCCGCCCGCCGTCGTCGTCGTGGTCGGCGCGACCGAGTTGCGCTACCGGTTGCGCTGCATCGCGGACCTCCACGAGATGCTGAAGGAACACGGCGACTGGATGCCGCTCGGGAACGCCGACGAGCAGAAGCCGGCGGCGGACGGCACTGTCGAGGCCTGGGGCCGCTCGCCCGACAATCCCGTCGGCGGCTGGTACGGACTGAAGAAGGGCCTGCGCGGCCGGTTCGGCAACTACGTGCCGCCGATCCTCGAGGCGCTCGGCTTGGCCGAGGTCGAGCACAACCCGCGCAACAACCGGATGCGCGCAATCTGAAACGAGCTCCGAGCGACAGCCGGTGGCGGCGAGCGAGCGCCAGCCCGCAACGCGACCGTTCAGTGCGGCGTGTGGACGTATTCGGATACGCCGAGGCGGGGCAGCAGCGAGCGCTTCTTGCGCTGATGTCGATCCATGCGCCCGAGGATGTCATCGAGCACGGCGATCGCCTCGACGATCCGCGGCCCTTTGTTCAGCATCACGCACTCGGCCTGCTCGCCCATCGCTGCATCGGTGATCTCTGCACGCGAGGGCCGACCGGTCTTGGCGAGCCGATCGAGCACCTCGGTGGCCCAGATCACCGGCACGTGCGCGGCCTGCGCCAGCCACAGGATCTCCTGTTGGACCTCCGCGAGCCGCTCGTAGCCGCACTCCACGGCGAGATCGCCGCGCGCGATCATCACGCCAGCCGGCCGATCGCCTCCGAGTGCGGACAGCAGCAGGCCCGGCAGGCGCTCGAACGCGCGCCGCGTCTCGATCTTCAGGACCATCCCAACCTCGGGCCGAGCGTGGCGGTCGAGGTACTCGTGCACTCGCTCGACGTCACGCGCCCGACTCACGAACGAGAGACCGACGATGTCGGCGCACTCGGCAGCAAACCGCAGGGCAGCGTCGCTGTGTGGTCCGAGCAGGTCGACCTCGAGCGCAGCATCGGGGAGGTTGATCCCCTTGCCCGCGCGAAGCTTGGAGCCCTTGGGCCCGGCCGTCGTGATGCGAAGCTCGATCGAGTCTCGGTCGACTGACTCGACGAGGCCTCCGAGCTTGCCGTCGTCCAGCCAAACCCGATGTCCGCGACGCGTCGCCGCAAATGCCTCGGGGAGCGAGCACCCGATGCGAGCCGGGGACCGTTCATCGTCGCTTGGCATTGCCACGTCGGACTCGCGGGTCAGCAGCAGGCGATCCCCGACGCGCAGGCGCAGGTAGTCACCCTTGCGATCGCTTGTCGAGCGCGGGTCGAGCGGTCCGGTGCGCAGCTTCGGTCCCGGGAGGTCGACCGCGACCCGAGCGCGTCGCCCGGTCTCAGCCTCGGCGAGCCGCAGGTTGTCGCACATCGCGCGCCATTGCGGCGCGGTGTCGTGGGCGCAATTGATCCGCATGCAGTCCATTCCCGCGACGAGCATCTCGCGTACCAGCGCCTCGTCGCCGGCGGCCTCGGTCGGCATCGTGACCATGATTCGCGTCGTCCGCGTGCGCGGAACCGGTCCCAGCAGCGCGGCGGTTCTGCCCGCCAGCATCGTCCGGCTGCGGGCGAAGCCGGGGGACGCCGGGCTGGGCCGCGGCGGCGGCGGGTAGCGGACGAGCGCGTTGAGCGCGTCAAGCACCGCGTCGATGCTGGCCTGGACGTGACCTTCCGTACGGCCCAGGGAGGAGAGCCCGAGCTCGGCGAGCGGGTCTTGAAGCTCACGCAGGTCGTGCCCGCGCAGCGCGAGATACTGCAACAGGTTGCGCGCGCTCGCATCGCGGTCCGCGTCGCCTCCCTCGACCCACGGCTGCCAGCCCTCCGCCTCCTCCAACAGCCGCTGGCGGAGTGCAGTGAGCCGCTCGATCAACTCCGCCGGCGCGTCCTCCCCGGCCGGACGCTCGTGGCGCGTGTCATCGGCGCCCCGGGCCGGTCCACCCGAGCGCAGGGCACCGCCAGTGCGATTCGTGCCGTCAGCCGCCATGCCGACCACGCTACGCCACCGATTTCGCGCGCGAATCCGGGGCGCGGCCCACCTCGTGTCCGTAGAACGGCGCAGTTGTGCCGTCGACCGCGGCGCGGTCACCCGTGCGCAGCGTCGTTGGCCGTTGGCCGCACATCCGTCCTCTCTCGGCTCGACAGATCGCGCGCAGCGGCCGATTTGCCGAGTGAGTGAGGAGCCGCTGCGCGCTATCTCGGTCCCAACCACGGCCGCTCGAGAGGTGCGCAGGGTCGCGAGGACGAGCCGATGCATCGACTTCCACCAGACACCTTCCATCGCGCTCGCCGCGCGGCATGCTGGCTGTCCGCGGTCGCAGCGGTCACGCTCGGCTGCGCAGTGTCTGCTCAGGCCCAGGTCGTGTTTCCGGCCCCAGGCGCCATGCAGTTCAGTGATCTTCCGTCACACGTGCGTGCGGGCGCGACCTTCACCCTGCACGAGGTGATGCCACTGGCGATCTTCGCCGGCGAGATGCGCTTCCAGCGGCAATCGCCGTCCGGTGTCTGGTCGACGATCGCGTCGGCACCTCCACGCCCGAAGGTGTTCTGGTTGCACTGGAGGGTGCCGGCCCGCTGGGGCGGGTCGCAGATCGCGGTGCGGTTTGTGCTCGAGAGCCGCGGCCACACCCTGGCCGTCAGCCCGACCTACACGATGAGCGTGACGGCAGCGCCGAAGCACGGGTCACGCCGATGATCCGCTCGCTGTGGACGCGCGCTGGGCGCTGGCGGCTGGTCGCGATCCCCG
>Ga0209415_10009236_pt1 | contig 16977 bp, 18 predicted proteins | sample PeaSoiSIISIP2007_FD_187696 | JGI IMG/M metagenome (GOLD analysis project Ga0209415, IMG submission 187696) | Peat soil microbial communities from Weissenstadt, Germany - SII-SIP-2007 (SPAdes) (version 2) | ecosystem: Environmental > Terrestrial > Soil > Wetlands > Peat | place: Germany... | reverse complement strand
TTTGTAGGTGAGCAGGAAGTCAGGCAGCGTCTTCTGTTCCTGGGGGTGAATCTCCATCAGGATTACGTTCTCGGGATCGTGGGCACCCACAATCGCGCGCTGCAGGAGCGAGTGATAGGAAGTCTCATCGAGCCCACCGAGGAAATAGTTCAATCTCGAACCGGGCGGCGGGAGGCGGAACTGGGAGGTTTCGAAGCCGTACACGTCCATGTAGGTCCGCGCCAGGTAACACTGATATGCGTAGAGAGAAGGGAAGGCCTGCAACTCGACCAGCTTCGGCCGAAGATCGCCGGCTGGGTCGCGTACCAGCCCAAAATCCACCTGCACAAACATCGGATGGTCCGGTTCGTTCGGAACCTTGAACTCAACGGGCACGGCCGCATCGGATCTCGCGTGATACTCAGGATTGTCCACCAGTTGGTGAATCAGTTCCTTCCCGTCACCGGCCATGCGATCCAGCAGTTGCTTGGGGAAGAAGCACGGCGTCTCCGACAGCCGGAACTGCACTTCAGTCCCGGACGCATCGTCAATTCGCTTCCGGAAGGCCCGATATTGTTCGGGAGTGAAGCGATCGTTGAACTGCCTGCGCAACGAAGGAATCATGACTTTCGCGTTTCTGTCATCCTGAGCGTAGCAAAAACGCCGACCAAAGTCGGCGTTTTTGCGAAGTCGAAGGACCTTGTGCCGGTCTCGGTTGTCCGCGGACCCGAAGGAGTTTGCCTACGCCTCTACCAGAAACTTCCCGTCCCGCATGATCTGCTGGTCATCCACCCAGATGTCGAACTTTCGTCCGACGACGTCTATATGGGTTGTCGAGTCCCAGTTCGCACCCGTATGCGCGCCGTAGGGATTTCCGAAGGCAATGTGCACGCCGGGATACTTCTCATCCTGCAGGATCTCGCCAATGACGTCTTTCAGGTCAATGTTGGTGCCTATGGCGAACTCGCCCACGCGATCGCTGTTTTCGTCGGTGTGGGTATATTTCCAGAACTCGTTTTCCAGTTCGCGATTTTCCGAATGCGCCTCGGTCAGGCGGTTGCGTTTCATGCGCACGGTCAGCGGAGTTTCCTTCAGGCTGCCGAACTTCGCGCACAGATAGTCGCCCACGACTCCATCAATCACGAACGTGCCATTCACTTCGCCCGGGGTGGTGAAAATCTCGCCGCCCGGCAGGTTGCCCCATTTTTCCGGAGTGATAATTCCGCTGGTCTTCAGCCACTTGTAATTGGGATTCAATTCCGCCGTCAGATCGGTTCCGGCCGCGGTCCAGGCGCGGATCTTCGAGGCCTGGCGCACCATCTCGACCACCTTCTGGCTGAGCCGGTCCACGCGGCGGAAATCGGCCCGCATTCCTTCCAGCATGATTTGCCGGTTGATGTTGACCATGTGGGCGTGGCGAATCTTGCGCCGGTTGACCACGTCGGTCATCTGAATGCGCGACCGCAGTTCGTTGCGCTGCGCCTGCACCGCAAAGATCGAGACTTGACTCTTTTCCAGATCGTCGAGAATCGCCCGCGGCATATCGGTCAGCGGACGCTCCGCCAGCTCTTCCAGTACCCAGGCGTGATAGGGCGCACCCAGCTTTTTCAGTTCGGACACAATGGCGGCCGCGATCTCCATCGTCACTTCGTCGGTGATAACGCACACCTGTTCCTGAGGCTGCACCCGCAGGCAGACATTCACTGCGTTGAACGCCCCCGGCGTGTATTCAGGATCGAATGGAATCTGGTTCAGTTGCGCGCCCCGTTGCTCAAGACCCATGCGAGAGTTGGGGCGGGTGGTTTGATCTTGCGAAGTACTCATTACCCTACTTTCCTCACGGCCTCGGGCTCTTCCTCCAGGCCGGTTTCCGTTTCTTGAATCACATAATCCATGACCTTCTTCAGGTCTCCGGTTTCCTCGAAGACGCGCAGCTGCCGGTCGGCGCCGCTGCCAGTTTCCAGAATCGTGTGGACGTATTCCAGTTCCTCGCGGGAATCCAGTTCATCCACCACGTCGTCCACAAACTCAAGATATTCGAGCACCAGGTCGCGCGCCGGAACTTCCTTCTGCTTGCCGAAATCAATCAGCTTGCCGCCGAGGCCGTAGCGGGCGGCGCGCCACTTGTTCTCCATGATGAGCGCGCGCCGGTACAGGCGGAACCCCTGATTGGCCGCGTACAGCTTATACAGCTTGGCCACGGTGGCCTGAATCAGCGCGGCCAGCGCGATGGTTTCATCGGCCCGCATGGGGATGTCGCAGACGCGAAACTCGATCGTGTTGAAAAACGGGTGCGGCCGGATGTCCCACCAGATTTTTTTTGCGTTATCGATGCAGTTGGTCTTGATCAGCAGCTTGATGAAGTTTTCGTACTCGCCCCAGCTGGGGAAATAGTCGGGGATGTTGGTGCGCGGAAATTTGTCGAACACTTTGCATCGGTACGACTTCAATCCCGTATTCATCCCCAGCCAGAAGGGAGAATTGGTGGAAAGCGCCAGAATGTGCGGCAGGAAATAGCGCGCGTGGTTCATCATGTGGATCGCGGTTTCGCGATCCTCGATGCCGATGTGCACGTGCAACCCGAAAATCAGGTTGGCGCGCGCGACCAACTGCATGTCTTCGACGATATTCTTGTAGCGCTGGTCGGGATGAATCTCCTGAGTGCGCCAATCGGAAAACGGATGAGTGGCCACCGACGCCAGCCGCAGGCCATTCTCTTTGGCAAGCTGCCCCAGGCTGCGCCGGAACATCTTCACTTCCGCCTTGGCTTCCTTGATGTTCTTGCAGATGCCGGTCCCAACCTCGACCACCGACTGATGCATCTCGGCCTTGATTCGCTCCTGGAGCAGCATCTTGCCCTTTTCCAGGAGTTCGGCCTGAATATGCGACCGCAGATCCCGCGTGACCGGGTCTACTGTCTGATATTCCTCTTCAATCCCGATGGTGAAAGTCGGCAGCATGGACTTGTTTTCTTTAGTTCTGGGTGCAGCGAGAATCCCGCTTTTGCCCGGCAAACCGGGCAAACGAAGCCCTACCAGTATACCAATGACGCAAAGGTAATCCCGTGGAATGATGCGCTACTTACGCTCTTTTTCCGCCAAACGCGCCTTGACCATTTTCTTGAGCAAGGCGGCGGGCAGGGGCTTGTCCAGAGGGAAGCGGATCGTGCCCTTCGACACGGTGAATGCCTTGAGCTCGTTCTTGAATGCCCGGATGACCGCGTAACTCATCGGGAAGAAGCTGCAATGGTCCTTGAAGGCGGCGAAAGCCACCAGCCCGCCCTTGTAACGGAACATGGGCATGCGATAGCTGATGGCCTCGGTCGCGTCCGGCGGCACGGCTGAGCGGATCGTGGCTCGGACTTTCTTCAGAGTGGCGCGCGCCGGTTCCGGCACGCCTGCCAGATATTCATCCACATCTTTTGGAACCGCGGACGGTTTCATGGACCTCCTGGGCTGCTTCGCCTTGCGCTTCAGAGCCTTGCACAGTAACATTTCGCCCGGCATGCGACAAGCGCGAATGTCCCTCCCTCGAAAGTCCGTTCCTCGATGGTCCGTCCCTGTTCTGCTGGACCGGCTGGAGGCTTTTTACGGCCCGCAGGAGCCGCATTTCCCGACCGAGCCCTATGAATTCCTGGTGTGGTGGTACTGCGGCTATCCGGCGAGCGATGCGGCGTGCAGTAAAGGTTGGGACAAGCTGACGAGCGAAATCGGGATTGAGCCGGCGCAGTTGCTGCACGCAACGCCGGCCAAACTTGCCTCTGCGCTCAAAGCAGGGGGCATGGTCCCCGAGCTGCGGGCGCAGCGGCTGAAGGAGTTGGCCATGCGCGTCCAGGATGAATTTGGAGGCGATCTTCGTGCGGCGCTGGCCGGTCCGCTCGCGGGTGTCCGCAAGATCTTGAAGACGTTCCATAGCATTTCGGGGCCGGGCGCGGATCGCATTATGCTCTTTGCCGGAATCACTCCGGCGGCGGCGGTGCCTTCCAACTGCCCGCACGTACTGGTGCGAATCTTTCAGGGGCGCGAGAGCGAAAACTACTCGGTGAACTATGGCGATGCCCAGCGTGCCATCGCGGCCGAGGTGCCGGAAAAATTTGACGCGCGAACTCGCGCCTATCTCCTGCTCAAGCAGCACGGCCAGCAGTTGTGCAAGAGCAAGCCGAAGTGCGAGAAGTGTCCGGTCAGCGCGAACTGCGTCTATTTCGGCGAAGTGATGAAACCCACGCGGCCGGCAGGGAAGCGGAAGCCGAGTGCTTAGCTTGGTTGCTTAGCTCTGTTTCGCCTTACGCGTTTTTTTGGCGGGTTTCTCGGCGGTTTCCGTGGCTTCGGTTGCTTCCGCGGCATCAGTCCCCTGCAGGAAACTTGCCCAGCGCAGTTCTTTCGCCGGACTTGCGCCGCTCAGGGCCAGCTTGACCGCCATTTCGGCCACGGCATTCACGATCCAGTCAAAATTCTCCTGGCCGACCGAGGTAATCTCCGCATCGGGGGCCGGGTTCAGGAAATCAATCGCGTAGGGCACTCCGCCTTCGACCGCGAACTCCACGGTATTGAGGTCGTAGCCCAGAGCGCGGCAGAGGCTCAAAGCGTCCTGCTCCATGCGATCGCGCAGCGCAGCCGACGATGGCGGCGGATTGCCCTTCACGTAGCGCTCGTGATGCGGCGCCTTCGGGTCGTACTTCATGATGTGCACTTTTTCCTGTCCGACGACGTAGCAGCGGTAGTACTCGTCGAACTCGACGCCGTGCTGCAGCGTCATGCATAGGTCGCCGGTCTGGTTGTAATGGCGGAAGAACTCTTCCAGCGAGTGCACCTTGTACACGTGCTTCCATCCACCGCCCGAATACGGCTTCAGGAACGCCGGGAAGCCGACGTAGTCGAACGCTTCCTGCCAGTTCAGCGGATAGACCAGGTTCCGCATGGACTGATGAGTGGTGCCCTCGGGATGCTTGTTGTGCGGCAGAAGCACGGTTGGCGGAATGGCCACGCCCATTTTGTGCGCCAGGGCGTAGTTGAAAAACTTGTCGTCGGCAGTCCACCAGAAGGGATTGTTGACCACAATCGTGCCGTGCAGTGCGGCGTTCTTCAGATAGGCGCGATAAAACTGGATGTCCTGGGAAATGCGGTCAATGATGACGTCGTACTTCTTCGGCTCATCCATGCGGATGCCGCCGATCTTGACGAACTCGGCCTCAACCCCCTCGACCTTCATGGAGTTGATCTTTTCCACCACCGCGGGAGGGAACGTGTTTTCCATGCCAAACAGAAGTCCGATTTTTTTCACGACCAGCTCCTTATGATTCTTAGCCAGTTTAGACGATGGCCCGGCGCCGTTCCGGAGATCCGTCAGTCACCGCGCGAGCCCGCGCTTGAACTCAAACATGGCTGCTCCGAAACCGGCCAGCATGACTCTGGCCTGCGGGCCGGGGTCGCCATACACTTCAAAACCGCTAATGCCGCCCGATTCGAGGAGTTTCGGCACCAAGTCCTGCACCACCGGGCCCGTGCAATGCGCCAGCGTTGCCGCAGCATCTGCGTAGGTCTCAAGCAGCCGGCACGACTTGCGGTCGGCGCTGAAATACCATTCGTAGGCAAGAGCGCCCGGTTGCTTCTGGGTGCCGGCAATCATCGCCTTGGCGGTTTCCTCGAATGCTGCCAGCTTTCCCTCATGAATGTTGAAACTGACGATGAAGTGCACTGTTTGCCCAGCCATGCTGCCTCCTCGCTTGACGCGTCGTTCAGAAGTACTTCGCCGCCATGCGCTGCCACAGGGGCCAGTCGTGCTTGGAGTTGTCATTGTAGACATCCAGCCAGTGCGGCACGCCTTTCGCATTCAACATGGCCGAGAACTTCACGTTCTGGTCCAGGCACATGTCCCAATCCGCGGAACCGAGAACGATTTTCATCTGCCGGTAGCGGCTCAGGAACCAGTCGTCGGTCATGTTCGGCAGAAAATCGGGCGGATTGTTGAAGTAGCAGTCGTTGTCGTAATAGCCGTCCAGAAACTGGTGGATATCGAAGGCCCCGCTCATGCTGACGCAGTGCGTGACCACGTCGGGATGCTTGAGCGCGAAATTCACCGTGTGATATCCGCCGAAGCTACATCCGGTAACCGCCAGCTGCCCGGACTGATTCTTCCAGCGGATAAAGGGCAGGAACTCGTGCAGCAGGTAGCGCTCATACTGCAAATGCCGCAGCACTCGGACCCGCGGATGAACTCCTTTGTTGTACCAGCTCTCCGAGTCCACGCCATCCGGGCAGAAGACCTGCAGTTCGCCACGTTCGATCTGGTCCGCGACCGCCCCAATCATGCCGCGATCTTCATATTCGAAGAACTTCCCCATTGACGTGGGGAAGACAAGCAGAGGCGTGCCGGCATGGCCGAAGACCAGGGCCTCCATGTCGCGATGGAGTTCCTGACTGTATCCTTTGTGGTATTCGCGGTTCATTGAGGCGAGATCGTCAGGGTACGGACGTCCGTCTTTTCGCAGCCGAAGTATCTTACAAGATTGAAGGCAGAAAACCCTAACCCTGCAGCGCGTGTGAAATCAAGGGTTGATTCGCGAAAGAGTGTGCTCCTGGCGGGCTATCTGGGAGCGCATCGTGCGCTTGGGAGCGGCGGACGCCTCGTCCGCCGGCTTTTCTGATGGAAGCTTCCCCGGACGAGGGCGTCCGGGGCTCCCAATGATCCTAGCCGCCGTTCGAGCAGACCTTCATGTTGAACGGATTGTCGTGGAAGGTGAGCGCGTTGTTGGCCGAGGTGCCGGCCGGCGCGCCGAAGTATGGCAGAAACGTCAGATCCTGCAGGTTATAGGTGAAACCGTTCAAGGTGTACGGGAAGCCGCCAAAGTTGGCGAACCCTTCCTCGGGATCGCCCACTTCCAGGATGCCGCAGGCCACCGAATTCCCGTTGGTGTTGACCACCAGCGGATCGTCCGCCCACTCGCCGACTTCATGCGACAGGGCCGAAACGTCCTGGGCAAAGACCCCCGCCTTATTGATATAGGTGAAATGCGCGTACGCCTGAGGCGCAGCCGTGCTTCCCATGGAGTTGTGGTAGCCGCCGACGCAGCATCCGCCCTGGGTCAGGTAGGCATTGTAGGTAATGAAAACGGGCAGGGAGTTCGGCACGATCTGCGTATGAGCCGTGATGTAGGCCTGCAGTTGGCCGTCGAACCAGTTAATGTCCGCCAGTCCAACGCGCACGCCGAATTCCGTGCCGATCTTGCCATCGGCCGTCGGAACGGTCAGCGTCAGTCCGGGGAGCACCGTCGGCTTTCCGAGCAACAGGTGATAGCCCGTAGCCGCCGAAACCTGGCCCCAGAAATTGCCGCGCTGGAAAGCGTCAATGTATTGGGTGGTCCCCAGATCGGTTCCGCCTGAGGTGAAGTCAATGCCGCTGGTGAAGACCGGCGAAGCGATCGTGTTCTGCACGGCCGTCAGGCCGTTCGAGACTTTCTGGTTGGGGCTGAACGATGTGGTCCCCTTCGAAGTTACATACGACAACTTCACCGGAATGATGAAAACCGGAATCGTGGTAGACGTGCCAGTCGAGGGCGCGGTCCCCACCATGTTGTATTTGTAGGTCTTGCTTTTGTAGACGAACGAACCGTTCCACGTGGTCAGCGGAGTTGCGGGAGTCCTGGCTTCAGCGCTCAGGACGGGTTTCGGATGGCCGAACATCGGCCTGGCCGGCATGGTGTCTTCCTGGGCCATTGCGCCGCCGGTCAGACATGCGGCCGTAGCAAGGGCTGCCAGCAGACTGATGGCGGAGAGTCGCTTCTTCATGGTCAACCTTCTCCTTAGGATTTCAATAACACTTAGTGCTTGAGACCGCGGACGAATGGCTTGGAGTCCAGTCGGATGGACCAGACGCAGGGGAACAACAACAGTGCTTTCGATTCTGCTCAGGTTTATCCCGAGTGTCAACTGTGAAAGATTCTGCAACCCTAAGGTGGCGTAGTCCGGCGAACGCCGGACGGGCTCCCAACGGGCCTTTTGCAGCCCTTCCCTGGTCCGGCCTCGATCATTAGGAAATGCCGGGCAGGGAAAGGCCTGAAGCCAGAGAGGGTGAAAAAGAGGCTCTTTCGATCACGCGGAATCCTCCGCGCCGCCATCAGAGGTCGGAGACACCCCGAGGCCTAGCGCTTGTACAGAAAGAAGGCCAGCGCGACCAGAACTACGGTGATGATCCACAGGATCGTATTCTTGCTGTTGCTGCTGCTTTTTTCGTCCGCCATGAGAAGCAGTACAGCACAGACCGCAGTCCCGCATCAAGTGTCGCAAGGAGTGCGTCCACCCGGCGGGGCTCAGGGCTTTTGTGGAGCCGTATCCGCATGCTTATAGCCTGTAAATTTAACGATTTCGCGGACGTGTACCGCCTCGGCCCGGAAGTGCAGGGTATCATCCACCCGCGTGTAGGCCGGGAACCAGCGGCCGTCTACCAGTTGCCGGTAAGTCACAAACGTAGGCCGGAGATCCTGGGATTCATGCTTCTTTACATGGATTACTTCGGGAACGCTCTTGCCGCACACCTTCACAATCTGCAGGTCGCGGTCGTCAACCCACACCCGGCCCTGGAAATAGCGCCTGTTTTTCTCTTGGGTCTTCGGCTCGACATGGAGGACGTAGGTGTCGAGATCGTCCACATGCTGACTTCCGGCATAAGTCAGGTTATATTGCGGCAGGTCTTCGGCGGTAAGGATCAGGGGCATGAATACGCGGATGTCGTCCCAGTCCTCCTGCGATAGCTGGATGCCTCGCAGCGTGGGCTGCTCGGCAAAGCTGACTTTCTCCATGCGCTTGCCTTTGCCGTCATAGGAAACGGTGGCGACTTCGTGGAACTGACCGTCCACTTTGTTGCCGTCGAGGGTTTGAACCATCACGTCCTGGGTATAGGTGTAGTGGGTTCGAGCGTCTTTGACCTTGGTTTCCGCGGCGCCGAGCTTCTGGATCAGTTCGGGCACGGTCATGCTCTTGGGAGGAGCCGTATCCAGCACTCCGTTACCTTCGGCGCAATCAGTCTGCGCTGTGGCGGGCCACGCGACTGCGGCGAACATGAGCAGGAGAACGGCCCGGAGAAAGAGCGTGTTGATGCCGCCAGGTTTGCCGGAATCGCGGTTCATTCGGTTGCTCCTTGGCTCGTGTCTTCCGCTCCTGTCATCGCCGAAACCATACACCGCCGGTTTTGGAAAGCGCAACTCAGCGCGATGGGGTAGCGTTGCCGGATCGCCAACCGTCCCGAAATGCGGCGTCCAGCAAGGGTTTTCGCCGCTTGGCGCTGCCTTCCCTAAATGTGCAAAGTGTTGCGGCATGAAGCGCAATTGTTGCGTAAGTAGATCATTCCCAAGGTACTTGGGTTGGCATGGAGGTTGCACGATTGGAGGGTGGAGTTGGACAAAAATCTATGAAAATCACATTTCTGATTCTGTTGCTTTTCTCGACCGCCGCAGCCTTCGGACAGCTGGGCTCCGTAATATCGAACCAGCCGCAAATTCCGCAAGCGATCGAGCATCCACTGCACGCCGAGCCGCATGCCATGGCGCAGGAGAAGCCGATCGTCGGCGGCGCTTCGGACACCTATACGGTTTTGCACGGAGAGCGGCCGCTGTCGGATTTCGGGCTCACGTTAGCAGACCCGCCGTGCCTCGGCGACGTAGCTCGCGCCTATCGCAAAGAAAAGCTGACGGCGAAAAAGGCCGAGTTCGTTTTCGAGAAGCAAGGCTCATAAAGTCTGATGCCGAGTTGTGGGGCGGACACTCCTGTCCGCCCGGCGTCACGTTGCACCATCCCCACCATCCCCACTATCCCTTCCTGATCGCCGATAGCGCGCCTCTCGACCAATCCCTGATCGAGTCCTAGCGGGCCGTGCTTCCACAGAAAATCGAATACTGGTGAGTCCCTCCGATTTTGTTCAGCGAACTCTCGAGCCATGCCTGCTCCAGCAGCGGATTGTGATAGAGGACATAGACCGGCCGCGGCTGCGTCCGCAGACTCTCTTCCAGATTCCGGACGACGCGGCGCAGGCCTGCTTCAGGGAAAGGATTGAAGAGATAGAGGATCAGCGGCCCGGTGGGGAGCACAAAATCGGCCGCATCGGCGCAGATGGATTCGAGGGCGAAGCAAAGTTGCGACTCGCTTTTGTACTGACGGAGATTCTCTCGCGCGACCTGCTCGAGGACTGGGAGTAGTTCGACGCCGATAATTCGGCGGAAGGGGTAATCGGAAGCCATGAGCAAGGTGCGTCCCTTGCCCGATCCGAGGTCGAGGAAAGTAAAGTCGCGGAAATCGAGATGCGAGTTCGCGGTGAGCGCGTTGAGCATTTCGTGGAAGAGCGCAGGCTCGGTGGGCTGGTAAGGGGAGTGGAAGACGCCGAGCAGGCGGTCACGCCAGCCTACGGCGCCGCTGGTCGTGTTGACCCGATGGTCCCAGTCATAGTCGGCGTCGCCGTAGCGCTGGCGCAGGCGGGCAGGAGTGGAGTTGCGGAGAAATTCCCACAGGGCGGCGGCCAGCGCGAAAGAAGCGGCGATGCGACCGGTGCGGGAGGCGGCGTCGGTCCAGTAGCGATGGATGGCTTGCGCCAGGCTAGTCTGCGCAGGTGAGTCCATGAGCGATCACTGCCAAGGGTCCATCATACGGTCACGGAAGGCAGCAGGCTGCTGGTCCCTCAGCGGCTAAAGCCGGGCATTGATGATCCCTGGTGATCGCAGCGCTGACAGAGAGTGCGTGAGAACTTGTGCCGTCCCTGCCGGGACTGGTTCCTCTGTCCCACTCGCACCCCGGACTTACGTCCGGGGCTAATGAATGCCGCCCCTGTCGGGGCTGGAATGCAATGCATTCCACCTCGCCGCCGAAATTCGGTTCTCACGCATACACTGAAAGCGCTGCGCCACCCAAACGCTGTGCGCACGCCATTTGGTCGCTACCGTGACCGAAGTCGAACAGTAGCTGCCCGGCATTTTCTACGTGTGGTTGTGGAACTTCGGCACTGCCGGGGGCTTGTAGCCAGGCGGCGTCCCCTTGGTGATGAACGGGAAATCGTCGGGATTGTGCACCAGGATCAGGCCCTGCGGAGACATAGTGTAAGGATGGCCGTTGGGATCAACCGGAAGACCGCGCAAATGTTCAGCGGCGGCGAGCTCGGCCATGCTCGCGGGCAGGCGTCCGGTGCGTTCGCCGAAGCGGGTGACCGCGGCCTGCAGGGCGCTAACGCTTTCATCCACCAGAAGGGCGCGCAGGTGTTCGACTGCGTTTTGGCGGATGTCGGGGTCGTGGCTGGTCTGAAAGGTTGCGCTCCACAGCATGCGGGCCGTGGCGAAATCGCCGGCGTGTTCGGCCATCTGCGCCGCCAGCACTTTCATAAAGGGATGCGCGTCGGGCACTCGCGACCCGCGGGCGAAGGCGTCGGCGGCTTTTGCATAGTCCCGGACTTCCATGTAGTAAACGAATCCCAGATCGTAGTACAGCCGCCAGTCATCGGGGTTGTGTTCGACTCCGTACTCCATCAGTCGAATGGCGCGGTCGGGCTGACCCGCCCCATTGGGCGGCGGAGGCGCAAGAAAGCTGGCGCCGTATTCGTAGGCGACGACCAGGTGCGGGTCCAGGTTGGTCGTAATCTCCAGCAGAGGCGCGAGCTGGTTGTAGGTGTCGCTGCCGATGTAGTGGCGGTGTCCGAAATATTGCACGGCGCGCGTCCAGTAGATGCAGGCTGCGAGCCCGTTATAGCCGAGGCTGGCGCGTCGCACGACTGAGGGCGAGTCAACATAGAGCACATCTTCCATCGCGGCCTGCTGCCGAATCCGGCCGGCACGGCGCAGCAACACCACGCAAGCGGTCAGCGAGAGCGCGAGGCAGGTGCCGGCGATCAGCGTGGTTTGGCGGCGGGCATTCATCGCGGAAGGCTCATTTCAGGTTTCGCCGCTCGAAGATGAGCACGGCCCCGCTCAGCGCCATCGCCGTGTAAAACAAGGCATAGAGCGTGTTATGCAGGACAAGCTGTGCCGGCACCGGCTGCCCGTGAGCGACGGAGCCGATTACATTGAACGCGGAAAAATTGGGCAGCAGGTACGCGGCACCGCTCGCCAGCCAGCCCGTGAGCCCTCGGGCCATACCGGCGAACCCGCGCAGGTCGTCGGCGAAGCTGCCGACCACGAACAGCGAAAACGCGAACACCGCCGACAGCAGGGGCGACGAGAACGACGAAAACAGCAGGGCCAGCGAGCAGACAATCAGAAACTCGAGAACGATGAAGTACAGCGCGAGCAGGATGAGCGCGTCGGGCCGGGTAAACTTGTGCGAGACATAGAGCAGGGCGGCAAACACGCCGATCGCCATGAAAAAAGTGTTCACGGCGAGGGTCCCGGCGAGGCCAAAGAATTTGCCCACGATAAATTCCCAGCGCCGCACCGGGCGCGAGAGCACGGTATAGAGAGTCCGCTTCTCGATTTCCTTCGAAACCAGGCCGATGCCGATGAAAATCGCGATCACCACGCCAAACAGCGACACCGCCGTCAGCCCGAGATTGATGACCACCAGGCGCTCGATCTCGATGGAAATCTGGCCCACCAGAATGGCCGCGCCGGAAAGCAGCAGGGCGAAGGCGATCAGGTTGTAGAGTACGCGGTCGCGCACCGCTTCACGGAACGTGTTCGCGGCGATGTGAACCAGGCGGGCGCTCATGATGCCTTCCCCGCAGTAGCTTGAGAATGTTGCAACTTCTCGACGAAGTAGGCTTCCAGCGAAGTGCGCAGGGGCGTGATGGCAATCAGGCGGATGCGCTCGCGGCGGAGGGCGTCAATGGCGGCGTCCTGCTGGGTTTCGGGCAGAACGGCGCGGACCGTGTCGCCGGTGATGTGGCACTCGGCGCCCAGCGTTTTCAGCGAAGCCGGGACATGCGTGCCCTGCCAGACGACTTCGACCTTGCCCTGCACTGAGGAAGTTAACTCTGCCACGGCGCCCACGCCCCGCAATTCGCCCTGGTGAATAATGGCGACCCGGTCGCAGAGCGCTTCGGCATCGGAAAGAATGTGGGTGGAAAAGAAAACCGTCTTGCCCTCCTGCTTGAGCTGTTCGATCAGATCGCGGACTTCACGGCGGCCCAAAGGGTCAAGCCCCGACATGGGTTCGTCCAGGAACACGAGCCTGGGATGGTGCAAGATGGCCTGCGCAATGCCGACGCGCTGCAACATTCCCTTGGAAAACTTCCGCAATTGCAAGCCCTTGATGTCGTGAAGACCTACGCGCGCCAGGACTTCGTCAACCCGCCGCTTGCGATCGCGACCCGGAACCCCCGAGAGTTGCCCGTAATAGTTGAGCAGTTCGTGAGCGGTGAGATAGTCGTAGAAATAGGGCTGCTCGGGAAGGAATCCGATCTGCGCTTTGACTTCGGGATCCGTCCATTCGCGGCCCAAAAGCCGAGCCGTGCCGGCGGTCGGGAAGACGAGGCCCATCAGCATCTTCAGAGTGGTGGTCTTGCCTGCGCCGTTGGGGCCGAGAAAACCGAAAATCTCGCCCTCCTCGACGGTGAGGTGGAGCGGCTGCAGGGCGCGCTTGGGCCGGCTGCGCCAGAAGCCGATCATATAGGTCTTTTCCAGACCTAAAATTTCAATTGCAGCCATGGTTGGACCATGCGGAAGCCAAAGTATTGTTTTTAAGGGCTGTAAGAATTATAAGCAAGCCGGCGGAGTGACGGAACCGGGCGAGCGATCCAGCTGATTACGAAAGTAAAAGGCCAGGAGTCGTTCCTGGCCTCGTCTGGCTGCGTCTCTTTCAGAACTAAAGCGACATCCAACCGATCGTCGCTCCGCCTGGCTATTGGCCGATCAGAGTCTGCGACTGGCAGACATCGTGCGCGAACGCTGCCCCAGACGGCGAGACGAAGCGGACAGCATTGTCCTCGGTGCTGCAAAACCCTTTGACGCCGGTAGTGTTGAGGGTCTGGGGTACACCGTTGGCTACATACTGAGTGTTGGCGCCGTTGACGGGTAGAAGCCCGGCAGCCGTGAAGGTATAGCCGCTTTTGTTGCCGGTGGTCATTTGCGAGTCAAGCAGGCAACCGGTTGCGATCGATGGCGTGCACGGAGCCGCTCCGCCCAGTGTGGCGATTGCCGCCGGAAATCCGACGGTCGGATAAAACGATTGATAGGAGATTTCGCCAGTATTAATGGATCGAAGAGAAGCGGCGGCCGACGATTCATTGGCCGCGATGCGCGCCCGCAGCAGGTTCGGAATGGCAATGGCGGCGATAATCAGGATGATCGCCACCACGATCAACAGCTCAATCAATGAGAAACCCTTGTGTCTCCGCATGTTGTATCACCTTGACGCAATGAAATTCCGCAATACCAACTACAATTTCCTTCTTGCAAGTTGAGTACCACCCTGGTGCTGCTGCTTCATCAATAACAGGCTTGTTTCCAAGCACATCGCTTCCAGTTGCCAGAGCCTGGGCGTTGCGCGAACCCGCTCGTGCCAAAGATTGTCAAGCCCTGACGTACTGAGGCAGCAACGGCTGAGGGGCGCACCAACAACGGCAAAGACAGAAAGGAGCTTCGGATGTTGCCATCCGAAGCTCCCGGCTTGTACCCTCCCCCAGGTACTTTGCCACTTGCTAACTACTGACCGATCGGAACCAGCGCCAGGCAGGGGTCATGCGCGAGCGCTGCACCAGCCGGCGAGACGAAACGAACAACGTTGTCTTCGGTTCCGCAGAAGCCCTTCACGCCGGTCGTGTTCAGAGTAGCGGGAACGGCGTTGGACACGTACTGAGTGTTGGCGCCGTTGACCGGGGTAAGGCCAGCAGCGGTGAAAACGTAGCCGCTCTTGGCGCCCGTGGTCAGCTGGCTATCAATGAGGCAACCGGTGGCGACGGCAGGCGTGCAAGGAGCAGCGCCACCGAGTGTGCCAACCGCGGCCGGAAAGCCAGTCGCCGGATAGGAGGTGTAATAGCTGACTTCCGCCGTGGCGATGGTACGCACCGAAGCGGCAGCGGACGACTCGTTAGCCGCAATACGGGCGCGCAGCAAGTTTGGAATTGCGATAGCCGCAATGATCAGGATTATTGCCACTACGATCAGCAGCTCGATCAGCGAGAAACCCTTCTGGTTACGCATGATTGATTTTTCCCTTGTCCTGTTTCTTCACTCGGTTCATCTGGACATCTCATGAATGCGTTGGCTCAACCCAATGAATCTCCTGTCCTCAACCAAGAACTCGATTTCACCGGAGCCTGCCAATTTCCTTCATAGCAGTTTTGCATCCAACAATCGGACTTGTCCTAAACCATTGATTCTGCACACGATCTCAATTTTGGCTCAATAACGCAACCTGCCTGTACTGCGAAAAGTGTGTCGATGTGAGACAAATAATGTCAAATCTAAGCTTCTCCAAGACACGAGCGGATCAATATCGGGAAGTTGGATTGTCGTAAGCTCTTCCAGCGACTGTGGATCACGTGCAAACTCGCTGAGCTGTGGCTGGAACTCTGCGCTCATGAGACCGCCAAGACGGACTAGCACGGCTTCAGCCTTCTGGGAGAATGTGGGCGCACGTGCCCTTGTCTTCCTTTTTGGGCCGGAGCTTGGGAAGGCACTCCGGGCAGATGCTGTGGCTGAAGTTAGCGTCGGAATGTGCCCTGATATAGGACTCCAGTTCGCTCCAGTTTCCGGCTTCGCTGCGGATTTTCTTGCACCAGGCGCAGATGGGGATAAGCCCCTTGAGCGTTTTCACCTCAGCCAGCGCCTTTTGCAATTCCTTGAGCGCAGACTGAAGTTCATACTCTCCCTTCTTCTGTTCAGTGACATCCACCGCGTGTCCCACGACGTAGGGTGGACTGCCGTTTTCGCATACCACCAAGTTGCGGTACAACCACACGTGCTTTTCCTGGTTATGCGCGATGACCAGCATATATCCCGAGTCCCGACCATGATCTCGTAATCGCTGTAGATATTCCGGAAAGCGAGATCGGACAGAGGGAGCCAAGAATTCAGCAAGATTCCTTCCCAGTCCGCTGTGGGGTTCATAACCGAGGGCGCGAGCGGCAGCTGGGTTAAGGGATAGCAATACGCCTTGCATATCATGAGTGCAGATCAGTCCAAGGCTGTTCTCAAACAGGTTTTTGTACCGGGTTTCGCTGCGCTGGAGGTTTACTTCAAGTCGCTTGTACTCGTCGTAGAAGGAGCCTGTTACCGGGGATTGGATACCAAAGACGCCTTTATCGTGATCCACACATTCCAGCCCGACGTGCCCGTCGCATCGGCCGCCCCTTTCGCCGACCCAGACCACACGATAGCGCGCTTGCTCCTGCCCGCACTCTAGCAGGAGCATGGTCCCTACGGCCAAGGGAGGTAGTCCCTGCAGTCGCGCCCCGCTCGCACTGATCTCCACCGTAAAGGTGTTTTGAGAGAAGGGATTGCCAAATACATCTTGGCCCAGCACCGTCACTGGCCGACACCCGCTACTGCGTTGTTCTTTGCGAAGGCCCTTCGCCCATCCAGGTTTGGCACCAGCGGACATGTGTTCCGACCTTTACCGTGAGGTTAGCGGCTTCTTAACGCGACTCTTCTCTTTGCGCCAATCGTGCAAAATCATGAGATCGACGGGAGGAACCCGCACAAACTCACATCCCACGCGCCCGAACTCGCGCGTCCACAACACGCGAGCGTGGAGCAGAATGTCTCTCTGCACGCCAGGCAGCGGCAATCGAAAGGACAATGCGTCTCCAACCGCCAGTGTTTGTTTGGTACTCAGCCCGACGCCCCCATCTCCTATATCCGTGACTGTGACAGACGCGGTCCGCCCGTCGTCGAAAGTAGCGACAACAGGCCGCATGACGGCATGCCTCACATGCCGCCGGTACTCCAACAACATCCTGGAGTAGGCGTCTTTAAAGGATTTCTCGCCGGATTCGGTGGTTACCGGCTTCTTGAGGACCACGTGAGCGCCTGGCAGCGGCGACTCCGACGACGAGATCGCAACGATAGTAGGCTTCTTGCATTTGCCCATC
>Ga0209415_10009234_pt1 | contig 16979 bp, 9 predicted proteins | sample PeaSoiSIISIP2007_FD_187696 | JGI IMG/M metagenome (GOLD analysis project Ga0209415, IMG submission 187696) | Peat soil microbial communities from Weissenstadt, Germany - SII-SIP-2007 (SPAdes) (version 2) | ecosystem: Environmental > Terrestrial > Soil > Wetlands > Peat | place: Germany... | reverse complement strand
CCGCAATCCGCAATCCGCAATCCGCAATCCGCAATCCGATATCGACATGATGGACCCTAACAAAACCAACGTGCTGACAGCCGATCCGAACCGCACCCAGCTCGGCGCGCCGCCTACTCTCGATCCCAACAAGACGATGCTCGGAACGGCGCCGACGCTGAACGCGACGATCACGATCAAGCCGGTCCAGTGCCCGGTCTGCAAGACCTTCAATCCAGCCGGGATGATGTTCTGCGTCGACTGCGGGCTTATCTTCGACCGGGCGCTTCCCGACGACGCCTTCGGCGCGCCCGCGATCCAGCTTCCTCAACTCGTCGAGCAGAGCGGCCGCGAGCATCCGATTCGCCCGGGAGCGAACTCGATCGGACGCGAGGGCGACGTCATGGTCGTAGACGGGCGCGTAAGCAGACGCCACGCCCAAATCACGAGCGACGGCGGGGTCCTCGTCATCGAGGATCTCGGTTCGACAAACGGCACGAAAGTGAATGGGACTCCGCTTAACCAGGGAGACAAAGTGACGCTCACCGGAGACGAGACGGTCTCGTTCGGCGGGGTCGAATTGAAGCTCGCGATGCCGGGCGCCAAAGGCGGCAACACGACCCAGATCGTTAGTTCGAACAAGACGGCCGCGATCGCGACGCCTCCGAAGGTCGAAGTCCCAGCCGCCAAGCTGGTCGGGGAAGGAAAAGCCCTCCCACTTAAGAAGGGCGCCAACACCTTCGGGAGGAAAGCCGACAACGACGTTCAGATCGCTGATCCCTACGTCAGTGGCAAACACGGCATCATCGAGATCGCCGACGATGGCCTTTTCATCACCGACATCGGCAGCACGAATGGCACGATGCTGAACGACGCCAAGCTTTCGCCGAACATGCGCACGGCCATCACCGAGGAAGACGTGATCCGCCTCGGCAGCATGGAGTTTCGCATCGAAGTCGATCCGGACCAGTTGAAGTAGACGTAGGCATGGACGAAATCACCGCCGAATACTCGACCGATCAGATCGCTCCCGCCGCCGAACTTCGCTATTGGCCAAGGGTGACCGTCGCCTGCAAGACCGACCTTGGACGCGTCCGCGAGAACAACGAGGACAAGTTCGAGTACTACATGCCGGAAGACCATCCGACCCTTGCCAGTCGGGGCCAGATCTTCCTCGTGTGTGACGGAATGGGCGGTCATGCCGCCGGCCAAATCGCGAGTGAGCTAACCGCGAAGACGTTTATCGACGTCTATCTCCATCATCCAGCCGCCGACCCGAGCGTGGCGATGCTGGCGGGAGTCGCCGCCGCCAACCGGTTCGTCTGCGACGTCGGCCGCGCGATCCCCGCCCGACGGGGCATGGGAACGACCCTCAGCGGGCTCATTCTCCTCCAAGACCGGGCCTATACAGTCCAGGTTGGCGATTCCCGCATTTACCGGATGCGCCAGGGCGAATTGTTCATGATGACCCACGACCACACTTGGGTCGACGAGCAGATCCGGGCCGGCGTCCTAACTCCCGAGGAGGCCGAAACCCATCCCTATAAGCACGTGCTGACGCGGGCGGTCGGGACAGAGGGCGAGGTCCTTCCCGACATCGAGCTTCATGATCTCAAGCCCGGCGACCTCTTCATGATCTGCTCGGACGGCGTGATGAACCACGTTGCCGACGATCTGATCGCCGAAATCATGAGCGAGGGAGCCCCTTCCGAAATAGCATGGAAGCTGGTCGGTGAAGCCCTTGTGGGGGGCGGCAGCGATAACACCACGGTGATGGTCGTCCGCCTCGATGAACTTACCGAAGTGGGTTAGCCGTTGCCCTAGTCTCCTGAGTCAGTGAATTAGTTTCATAAGTCTGAGTTTGCTGGGAGAGATCGAGGGTGCGCGTGGCAAAGCGGCGATCGCGGCGAGTATTTCGTCGGCCGTCACCTTTTGAACCACTTCAACTTACTTCTGACTCGGGAGACTGGCGGTGCCTTGCATCCATAACTCAAGGAAATCGCGCAACCAGCATCAGCAAACGCCGTAGTGGCCCAAGGTCGTGATGCCGCAACGCCCCCGTTTCGCGTAAGCTCTCGGACATGCTCCCTTGCCTGTTGGCGGCAACGTGGGTTGGAGCCGGGCTCCAAGCCGATTCGATCAAGGAGGTGAACGTTGCGCTCGCCGCATGGGGCTACTCGAGTGCGACGGCGTCAAGCGTCTACGGTCCCGGTTACGAGGCGGACAAAGCGCTCGACGGCGCCTGGAAGTCCCGGGAGCAGAACAAGTGGAACTCGGCAGAAGGCGCGGGACCCAAATGGCTCGAGGTCGATCTCGGCCATAGCTTTTCAATCGACAATGTCGTCGTCCGTCACGAGGGCGTCTACGCGGACGGCAAGCTCTACGACACGTCCGACTTCGAAATTCAACGCGGAGAGACCGCCAATGGGCCGTGGACCGATCTCGCGGCCCCCGTCAAAGACAACCACGAGGATGTTTCGACGATTCGCTTCCCGGCGACGGCCTGCCGCTTCCTTCGGCTCTACATCACGAAGGGCGAACAAGGTCGGAACGGATTCGGCCGGATCTTCGAGTTCGAGGCCTACGCTCCCAAGGCGACCATCGATGTGCCGATGCTGAGATTGTCCTGGCCGGAGATGCCGCAATTCCGCCACAAGAACGGAAAGCTGGATGAAGCGGCGTCGGTCACGGCCCTGAAGGGAAAGGCGGACAGGTTTCTCGTGGACGGCAAGACGCAGCCCGTTGAGAACGGCCTTCTCTGGCTGCCTGTGAACGGTCAGCCCGCCGAAGTCTCGATGGCGGGGCAGCGGCCCCGTTGGAGTCTGGCGGACGATCGCACGTGGTTGCTTGATCTCGCCGGAGGACGGATCGACCTCGTTTCCTCCAGCCATCAGGACGTCGCCTGGATGGACACCCCGGAGTGGTGCCGGGAGCACCGCGTCGACCAGATCCTCGTACCCGCCATCGAGATGATGGAGCGTGACCCGCGTTACTGCTTCACGATGGAGAACATGCTCAACCTCGTCGAGCTGCTTCAACGCCGCCCAGACCTGCGCTCCGAGATCGGGAAGCTGGTCGATGAGGGTCGGCTCGAGTTCGGAGGGACCTACAACCAGCCCTACGAGAGCCTGCTCGGGGGTGAGCAATTGATCCGGCAGGTGTACTTCGGACGGCGCTGGCTGAGAAAGCAGTTTCCCGGCCGCGACACCGACTTCGCCTTCAGCGTCGACGTGCCCGGGCGTTCGCTTCAGATGCAGCAGATCCTTGCCAAGGCAGGAATTCGCTACTTCGTGACCAGCCGCTATCACCAGGGGCTCTTCCGGTGGTACAGCCCAGACGGCTCGAGCATCCTCGTGTATGCGCACGACCACTATGGGAACTACAGCGGCACGATCAAGGAGAAGCCGACCGAAGCGGAGCGAGACCTCCCGGCGATGCTCGCGCCCTTCGCGAAGGACTTCGCCGAGCATTCGATTCCTCCGGTCTTCATGGCCCTCAATTCCCAGGACTTCGAGGCTCCCGTCGATTTCGGCCCCCTCATCGATCATTGGTCGAAGCAGGGCCTGATCGCCACCATGGACGGCAAGCCGGTCGACGCGCCGGCACTCGCCTATTCTTCGACGAAGGCGCTCTTCAAAAGCCTGGACCAGCCGGGATCCAAGCCGAGGAAACTCGAAGGCGAACGTCCAAATATGTGGCTCTACATCCATGGTCCGACCCACTGCGACTCCATCCACGATCAGCGGGAAGCCGCGCGTCTGCTCCCGGTCGCGGAGACGTTCGCGACCTTCCGGGCCCTCGTCGAAGGCAGCTTCGTGACCTATCCACAGCAACGGCTGGCCGACGGCTGGCTCGCCACGCTTTATCCGGACCACGGATTCGGCGGAAAGAACGGGCATATCACCGACGCCGTGTTTCGTTCGAAGTACCTCGTCGGCCTGGACGCGGCGAGGTCTACGCTCCACGACAGCCTGGAAGCGATCACCGGCCACATCAAGACGTCGACTTCGAAAGGCGTGCCGGTCGTCGTGTTCAACCCCCACAGTTGGTCTCGAAACGACGTCGTGACGGCCTCTCTGCCGGACGCCTCACGGAACTGGATCGTGAAGAGCGAGTCCGGACAAACCGTTCCCTCGCAGATCGATACGGGATCCGATCTCATCGACGTCGCGACGTCGGCGGAGGGCGCCCGTGTGCTTCAGGCAACTGGGAAGGGCGGAGGGAACCTGATCGCCGAGCGTTGGTGGGACCCGCGACGCGGCTGGTGGGAGTCGGCGATGCCTGCCTCCTTCACGATCGACCTGGGGCAGGACCGGCCGGTTCGGCGCATCCTCTTGCGCCACTGTGGGGTCTACGGCGAGTTTCAGAAGGAGGTGAAGCTCAACACACGGGGCTTCCGGCTCCTCGCCTCGCGATCGGCGATCGGGCCTTGGAGCGAGGTCGCCCCGGAAGTCAAATCGAATGCCCAGCCGATCAGCGTGTTCGAGTTTCCTCCCCGGCCGGTTCGGTACGTGAAGGTCGAGGTGACCGACCCGAATCAGGGCGCGGACCAAGTGGCTCGTCTCGTCGGGATCGATGTATTCGCTTCCGTCAGCCGGCGTCCGATGCTTTCGTTCTCGGCGAGTGGCGTGCCGAGCCTGGGCTACCGAACGTACTACCTGAGACGAGCCGCGTCCTCCCCAACACAAGAGGAGGGGACAAGTGCGATCGAGAACGCCTTCTATCGGATCAAGCTCGTGCCCGGAGGTATCGGCTCGCTCGTGGACAAGCAAACCGGCGTCGAGGTCTTCCGGCCGTCCACGATGGTCCCGGGCGAGGTCTTCACGATGAGGTCCGTGGGAAACGGCGCCGGCGAGTTCGGGGCGGCCCAGCAGCCGGCGATGGCGGGATTCGACCGGATCTCGGCTCATCGTGCGCAATGGCGCCGCGTCCCAGACCAGAGCGGTCCGGTCTTCGCCACTTATGAACTGGTTCAGGAGATGGGCGGCGCGAAGGTCCGGCAGACCTTGGTTATCTACAACCGAATCAAGCGGATCGACTTCGACGTCGATCTCGACGGATGGGTCGGAACCAAGTACCGCGAGTTCCGCCTCGCCTTCCCCGTTGGCGGTCCGAAAGCCCAGGTCTCTTACGAAGTTCCGATGGGCACGGTCCGGATCGGACAGGACGAGATCAAGACGACGGGCGGGCACGCCTACGGATCGCTCACCTACTGGCAGGAATGCAAGGACATCCATCCTCGCGAAGTCCAGGACGGGATCCAGGTCCGGGACGGCGGCAACGTCACGACGATCTCCAGCGGGGTCAGCGTGTTCGACTTCGTCGATCCAACCGGGATGGCAGGACCGGGGCCCTTCATCCAGCCGATCCTCCTCGCATCGCGCAAGAGCTGCCACGGCGAGGGCAACTGGTATACCCAGCCGGGGGACCACCACTTCCATTTTTCCCTGACTTCCGGTCGCGATTCCCGAGCGGGGTACCGCGACGCGGCCGATGCCCAGAACGGGCTCATGGCTGTCGTCGGCGCAGCTGCCTCCAGTCGCCGGATCCTGCCGGAAAAGCTGAGCTTCGCGAGCGTCACGATGCCGGATGTGCGCATTTCGACGATCAAGAAGGCGGAAGACGACGATTCGGTGATCGTCCGCTGCTACGAGGCCGAGGGTGGGAACGCCGCCGGCAGCCTGCGGCTGTTCGAGCCGATCCGAACCGCCAGACTCTGCGACATCATCGAAGACGAGAAGGGGCCCATGCCGGTTTCCGGCGGCTCGGCTCCGATTCGGGTCGGGCATTGGTCGATCGAGACCTACAAGTTGCGGCCCGGCTCCCCCCGCTTCCGGTAGACATCCTGCAAGCGACTTCGGCAAGCCTGGAGGGAGCGTGCGCGTCCGCACCGGCAGGTCAAGGGCAAGACCTACCGCCCGTATTTCCTCGATCTTCAGGCGTGAGGACGGAAAGCTGGCAAGCCACAAGACCCTCACCATAAGCGATAATGCTGCGTTTCAGGTTCAAGAATCGCGAGGACTTACGGCTTCAGGCCGATTCGCGTGCCGACTTCGCCGTCGGGGCGACGTTGATTAGAACCGCGAGGAGGATGAGGGCGCCGCGCACCACGTGCTGCCAGTACTCGCTGATGTTGAGCAGGGTCATGCCGTTGACGAGGACGCCGAGGAAGATCACTCCGACGAAGGTCCCCCATACCCGTCCCGCGCCGCCCATCAGGCTCGTGCCGCCGATGATCACGGCTGCTATAACGTCCAGTTCCCAACCCACGCCGGAGGTTGCCGCGCCGGACATGATCTGGGACGCCTGCATGATTCCGGCGACGGCGCAAAGGCCGGCGACCGTCGCCATCACCACTATCTTGGTCCGGGTTACCTTGATTCCGCTCAGCCTCGCCGCCTCCGCGTTTCCCCCGACCGCGTAGACCGACCGGCCGAACTTGGTGAAGTTCATCACGAAGTGGATGATAGCGAAGACGAGCACGAAGACGATGGCCGGGAACGGCACTCCGAAGACGTAGCCGCCCCCGATGAAATTGAACCACTCGGGGAACGACTGGATCGGGAAGCCATTCGTGACGAGTTCGGCCGCTCCTTTCAGGATCGTCATCCAGGCGAGGGTCGAGATGAAGGTCGGGACCCGGAAGCGGACGCGTAGATAGCCGGTCGCCATCCCCACGAGAACGGCCGCGACGATCGTGATCGGGATCGCGACGACCACCGCCGCGGTTTGGCTCAGATGGAGAAGCTGGCCCGACATAAGCTCGACCGTCCTCGCCATCAGGCAGCCGGTGAAAGCCACTGCCGAGCCGACGGACAGGTCGATCTCGCCGCTGATGATCACCATCGTCATGCCGAAGGCGATGACGCCCTGCATGGAGACGTTGCGGAGGACGTTCAGGAGGTTCTCGGCGGTGAGGAATCCGGAGGCTTCGAAGCTGAGGGCGATGCAGAGGAGGACCAGGATGATCTCCATCATCGAGCGTCTCAGAATCGTTCCTGCCTTCGTCATTCATCCTCCATGCAGCGCACGGTCAGTTCGTCCGCCGTCATTCCTTCCGGGCTCGCCTCGCCGACGATCGTGCCGTGTCGCATGATCAGGATCCGGTGGCACACCTCCAACAGCTCCTCAAGCTCGCTCGACACGATGATCGAGCCGATGCCCTGCTCGCTGAGCGACCAGATGATCTCGAATATCTGCTGCTTTGCCTGTACGTCGATGCCGCGCGTGGGCTCGTCCAGCAGCATCACCTTCGGCTTCGTGTTCAACCATTTGCCGACGACGACCTTCTGCTGATTTCCACCGCTGAGGGCGGAGACCGCGTCCTCCAGATTTGGCGCCTTGATCGCGAGCCCGCCGACGAGGGTCTGGACGGCGGCCCTTTCGCGCGCCTGGGTCGTGAAGCCGCGAACGGCGATTCGGTCGAGGCTGGCCAGACACAGATTCGCGCGCGTGCTCAGGATCTGCACGAGGCCTTCCGCTTTGCGGTCCTCGGGGGTCAGGGCGACGCCGAAGTCCTTCATCTGGCTCGGGGATGCGGGCAGGATGCTCTTGCCTCCCAGCCGGACTTCGCCGCTATCGGCCGGCTCGGCCCCGAAGATCGCTTTGAGGAGTTCCGTGCGGCCGGAGCCGAGCATGCCCGCGATGCCGAGCACCTCGCCGGCTCTCAGCGAGAACGAGACGTCGTGGAACTTGCCCGCCTTCGCGAGGCCCTCGACCTCCAGGACCGGCTTAGCCTGGTTGACGGTATGGGTCGGCCGCCGGCGCTTCACGACCTCGCCGAACATAAGATGGACAATCTGCTCGGGGGTCGAGTCTGCGATCTCGATGCGTCCCGCGAGGCGGCCGTCGCGAAGGACGGTCACCGTGTCGGCGATCTGCCTCAGCTCATGCAGCCGGTGGGTGATGTAGATGACGACCACGCCCTTCGCCGCCAACTGGCGGACGATCCCGAACAGCATTTCGGTCTCGTGCTGCGCGAGGGCGGAAGTCGGCTCGTCGAGCATAACCGCGGTCGGGTTGAACGACATCGCCTTGGCGATCTCGACGACCTGCTTCTGGGCGACTCCGAGCTCTCGCACGATCCGCCGGGCGTCGATCGAGACGCCCATGCCGTCGAGGATCGACTGGGCCTCGCGGAAGGTGCGCGCCCAGTCGATCAGCGGGCCCTTCTGGGGAAGGCGGCCGAGGAGGATGTTCTCTGCCACGGTCAGGCCGGGAACGAGGCTCAGCTCCTGGTAGACGGTCGCGATGCCCTGGGCGAAGGCGTCGGATGCGGAGCGCAACTGGACTGGCCGTCCGTCGACGAGCACCTGCCCGCTCGTCGGCTGGACGGTGCCGGCGAGGATCTTGATAAAAGTGCTCTTGCCGGCCCCGTTCTTCCCGACCAGCGCGTGGACCCGGCCGCCTTCGAAGGCGACCGAAACGTCGTCCAAGGCGAGCGTCCCCGGATACTCCTTCCGGAGGGCGATCGCCTCGAGTCGGCCGGCGTCAGCCACCTCCTCCTAGTCCATCTTCTGCCATTCGTCGAGCTTCTTCTTGAAGTCGGCGATGCCGGCCGGGTCGGTGCGCGAAAGACAGATGCCCTTCATGACCACCTTCTTCTCGACCTTCTCGCCCTTAATCGCCTTGACCGCGAAGTCGACCGCCATTTGGCCGACCTCGACCGGCTTCTGGCTGGTGATCGCCTGAAGGATGTTGTCCGGGTCCTGGAGGAAGCTGACAAGCTGCTCGCTCGAGTCGGTGCCGAAGACCACAACTTTGCCCGCCTTGCCCGCGTTCTTCACGGCCATGACCGAGCCGACAGTGCCGCCCTCGTTCGCCGCCCAGATCAGGTCGACCTCGGGATGGGCGGTCATGATATCCTCCGCCTTCTTCACCGCCATTTCCGGCAGCCAAGCGTCCTGCTCGGCCACGATCTTGACGCCGGGGAGCTTGGCCATCTCGTCCTTGAAGCCCTTGCACCGGGCGTCGCTCTGCTCGGGCACCTGGGACTTGAAGGCGAGGATCGCGATGTTCGCCTTGCCGCCCATCTTCTCGGCGATGTACTTGGCGGCGGCTTGCCCGGTCTGGGTGCCGAGATCGACGGCGTCGCTCTCGATGTCGGAGACTATGAAGTCGGCATCGATCGGCGTGTTGTGGCAGATGATCTTGATGCCCTTCTCGTTGGCCTTCTTGAGAGCCTCGACCGAGCCGGTCTTGCTCAGGGGCGAGATAAGGATGGCGTCCACGCCCTGCGTCGCATAGGTGTTGACGAGCTCGATCTCCTTCTCGGGCTTGTTGTTGCTGTTGCCGTCCAGCAGTTCGACGCCGGCCTTCTTGGCCCCGTCATGCATTCCGATCTTGACGAGATGGAAGAACTGATCCTCCTGGAAGATGATGCCGGCCAGCTTGATCTTCTTCCCAGCCGTCTGGCCCGGACCGGCGTTGGACTCCGGCTTGCCACACCCGAAGACAACGAGCGCCGCCATCGCGGCCAATCCCATGAACCGAAGTGCTCGCATTCACTACCTCCTAGCGGCCCCAGCCTACCCTCGGACGTCCTAGCGGGAATCCGAGGAGATCACACTCGTACAGAGAGAGGTGAAAGACAAGGTCTACCCTGTACCCCTTGTCGCTTCGGTGTTGGGAAGTGGCGTGATGGCCGCCTTGACGGACGGCCACGGATAAGTGGGTTTATGGCTGCTGCCATTTGTGAACTCTTGATAGGTACGTATGGGTTGCGCCAGTCGCGTATGAATGGAAGGTCTACAGAGGGACTGAGGGGCCGCCTGGTCAGATGCCCCTGCCGCACTTCAAGCCAGTTCGCCACGGCTCCGCTTTACTCCCGCTTCAGAACGGCTTTGCCGGTGAAACCCGAAACAGCTGGAATTTCCATCGTCAGGGCCTTGCCGTCCGCGCTGATTGTCATCGTAGACTTTACACCCTCGGTGTTGCCGGTCGGATCGCGGCTCGGATCACGGTGATCGGGTTGCCGGACGTGATGGAAAGTAGCACCGGCAACACGAAGGCGCAGGGGTCGACGAACGTCCGACACGGTTCTGCCTTCAAGTCGTAGGAGGCGCAGGATAAGCTTCGGTCGGAGATGCTATCAATCCTCGCTTGTGCAGCCGCCTATTCGATCCTCTGCCCGGAGATCGCCGATGACGCGATTTCGCTTGCCGGCGGATGGCGCTTCGAATTGGATCGCAAAGACGCGGGAATCACCGAAAAGTGGTTCGAGCGTTCCCTGCCGGACCACATCCAGCTTCCGGGCGCGATCCAGAACCAAGGCGTCGGAGATCCCATCACGCCTGACACCGAGTGGACCGGGGCGGTCTCCGATGCGGTTTGGAAGACCAACCCTAGGTACGCGTCGTACCGAAAGCCAGGCAACGTCAAGATCCCCTTCTTCCTGCAGCCCCAGCGCCACTACGTCGGTCCGGCCTGGTTTCAGCGGGAAATCGACATCCCTTCCTCATGGCGCGGCAAGCGGATCGCCTTGAGCCTCGAGCGAGTCCACTGGGAGGCAAGCGCGTGGATTGACGGACGCTACGTCGGTTCCGGCGAGTGCCTGTCCACTCCCGACGTGTTCGATCTTGGATGCGGGCTCGCTCCCGGCTCCCACACGCTCACCATTCGCGTCGACAACCGGCTGCTCGTCGACGTCGGAGTCCTCGCCCACAGCGTTACCGACCACACCCAAGGCAACTGGAACGGCGTCGTCGGCAGCATCGAGCTAAGGGCGACGAGCCCGGTTTGGATCGACGACGTTCAAGCCTATCCGGATGTCGCGAATCGCCGCGTCCGGCTCGTCGCCCGAATCGGCAACGACACCGCCAAGCCGGGTAAGGGAACGCTATCGTTCGGATCCAAGGAGGTTCCGGTGTCCTGGACGCCGGAGGGAGCGACAGCGGAAGCAACTCTGGACCTCGGGCACCAGGCCAGAACCTGGGATGAGTTCTCGCCGGCCATGAGCCACGTCCTCGTCCGACTTTCCGGGGACTCCGCCGACGACGAACGCGACGTTGCCTTCGGTCTTCGCGAAATCAAGGCAACGCCCGACCGCTACTTCGCCATCAACGGACGCAAGACGTTTCTCCGGGGCACCCTCGAGTGCTGCATCTTTCCGCTCACCGGTTACCCGCCCACCGAAGTCGAGTCCTGGAAGCGCATCATCCGCATCTGCAAGGCCTACGGCCTGAACCACATCCGCTTCCACTCCTGGTGCCCGCCGGAAGCCGCTTTCGAGGCTGCCGACGAGCTTGGCTTCTACTTTTCGGTCGAGGTTGCGGCTTGGACGCGCGTCGGCGACGGAGGGCCGGTCGACGCCTGGCTCTATCGGGAGGCGTCGCGCATTCTGAAGGCTTACGGCAACCACCCGTCGTTCGTCTTGATGCCTTACGGCAACGAACCGAACGGCCCGAGGATGGAGAGCTGGCTCTCCGATTGGGTCCGCCACTGGCGCGAAACCGATCCCCGCCGGCTCTACACGAGCGCCTCCGGCTGGCCGATGCTTGCAGGCAACCAGTACGACGTGTCCGCGGGTGCCCGCGGGCCGTGGGGCTGGCTCGGGCGCGACTACGCGGCCGCCGTGCAAGGCCGCGATATCCCCTACGTCGTCCACGAGATGGGCCAGTGGTGCGCCTATCCGGACCTGGCCGAGATCGCGAAGTACACGGGCCCGCTTAAGAACACGAGCTTTCAGATCGCGCGCGACTCCCTAACCGCCCATGGCCTGCTCGAGCAGTGGCCGGCCTTTCTCCAGGCATCGGGAAAGCTCCAGTTGCTCTGCTACAAGGAGGAGATCGAGGCGGCGCTGAGGTCGCCCGGCATCGCCGGATTCCAGCTTCTCGACCTCCACGACTATCCCGGCCAGGGAACGGCCCTCGTCGGAGTCCTCGATCCGTTCTGGAACACCAAGGGCTATGCGTCTTCCGACCAGTTCAGCCGCTTCTGCGGTCCGACCGTGCCGCTCGTCCGCCTGACGCGGCGAACCTGGACGACGGCGGAAACGCTTTCCTGCGACGTTGAAATCGCCCACTTCGGGCCTGAGCCGCTCCACGCAGCAAGAGTCTATTGGAAGCTTCTCAACGACCGTGGGGCTCAGGTTTTCGGCGGGGAGTTCCCGCCACAAGAGATTCCGATCGGACGAGGAACTGCGATCGGGCGGGTTCGCGTTGACTTCACGAGCCTGTCTGCGCCCGGTGCCTACCGGCTCGTCGTCGGCATCGCGGGAACGAAAATCGTCAACGACTGGAACCTATGGGTGTACCCCGCGAAGACGCGGGCTCAACCCGGCGGCATCAAGATCGTTCGGGTCTTCGACGAGTCCGCGCGCAAGGACCTGGAGGCGGGCAAGAGCCTACTCCTAGAAACCACTCGCCTGCCTTCGGAAGATCCGAAGGGCAGCTTCACGCCGGTCTTTTGGAACCGGATTTGGTTTCCTTCCCAGCCGTGTACGACGCTCGGCCTCCTTTGCGACGCCCGGCATCCTGCCTTGAAGCTGTTCCCGACCGATATCAACAGCGACTGGCAATGGGAGCCGATCGCGACGAAGTCAAGATGCGTGATCATGGACGGCATGCCGAAGGACCTGAGCCCGATCGTCGGCTGGATCGACGACTGGAACACGAACCGGCGGCTTGGCCTGATCTTCGAGTGCCGGGCCGGGAAAGGGAGGCTGCTCGTATGCGCGGCCGACCTCGACGGCAGCCCTTCGGGTCGGCAGCTTCGGACGAGCCTTCTCGCTTACATGGCGAGCCCCTCCTTTAAGCTCGCGACCCCGCTGTCGCTCGATGTGTTGACGAACGCCCTCGGCTTCAAGCCGTCGGCAATCGAGAGCCTCGGCGCGCGCGTCCTGAGCGTCGACAGCGAGGACACGGCCCATGGCAACCTCGCCGCGAACGCGATCGACGCGGACCCCGACACGATCTGGCATACGAAGTGGGATCCCACGCCCGATCCGATGCCACACACCCTCGTCCTCGATCTCGGCAGAGCCGTGGCCCTAAAGGGCATGACCTATTTGCCGAGGCAGGATATGTCGAACGGAAGGATCGCCGAGGCCCAGATCTGGTGCTCGGCCGGGCCCGGCCAATGGGTGCTCGAGGCCAGCCCGAAATGGCCGGACTCGAACCGGCTGCAAACCGTGCTCTTTCCGAAGCCGGTTTGGGCGCGCTATCTCAAGATCGTCGCTCTCTCGGAGGTCCACGGCAACCCGTTTGCCTCGATCGCCGAGATTGATGTAATTCGCGACAAGGAACTCAAGCGGAGGACCCCCGCCAACGCATCGACCAGATCGCGAGCGGCGATATCGCGATCAAGTTCCGGATCGACCCCGGCGACTACGGAACAGGATGCGACTCGGAAGTTGTCGAAGAAGCGCTGCACTATTCGAACAAGGACGCTGACCGTAGCGCCGTCGCCATGATGGTCAGCGCCGGGTTGAAGCCGCCGTTCGTCACGTGAACGGAGCCGTCGCAGATCAGCAGGTTTTCATGACCAAATACCCGGCCCCGATGATCGACGACGCCGTGGGCGGGATCGCCGGCCATCCGGCATGTTCCGGCCTGGTGCTGCCCCGCGCTCATCCCAAGAGCGACCGGATTGTTCCACACTTTCCGGGCCCCGGTTTCGCGCAGCCATGCGGCCGCCTTGTCGCGCATGAAGAGCGCCGTTCTAACCGTTTCCCGGTGAGTCGTTCCAGATAGCCGGACCACCGGAATGCCGAGGCTATCAACGACATTCGGATCGAGCGTCACCCGCGATTCCGGGCTCGGTATGTCCTGGGTTGGGCCGAAAATGTGGAAGCTGCGGAGGTAGTTGTGGCGGACCCACGCTTTGAACTCGGGCCCGAAGGCGGGCAGATTCGGGGGAAGAGCTCCGCGAACGAACCCGGCGGGCAACTCGATGAAGTCGTCGCAGAGCATCCCGCCGCCGACGATGCCCGGATTGCCGTGGTTGAATTCGGTCATCGCCACCGTCGGTCCCGGGCCCAAAAGGTCGCTCACGAGGTCGTCGAAGACCGCCAACGCGCCCGAAAAGTAGTGGCCTTGCAGATTGCGTCCGACCCAGTCCGCGTTGTTTCCGATGCCGTTCGGCTCCTTGGCGGTTGCCGAAAGCAGGAGCAGGCGGGCCGTCTCGATTGCGCCGGCGGCGAGAACGACGACGTCGGCGCGAACCTCTTCGGTTTGGCCGTCGCGGACGATCGCGACCCCGGTGACTTTGCCCGCGCCGTCCGTCAGCAGCCTGGTGACTCGCGTCTCTGGCCAGAGATCGCAACCCGGCTTGGCCAAGACCTTCGGCAGGACCGTGTTGTGGGTGCCCGCCTTGGCCTCGTTCGGGCAGCCGAAGCCGACGCATGTTTGTCGGCCGTCGCAGGCGCCGCGTCCGCCGAACTTGCGCGAGTTGATGAACATCGGAGGGCGCTGATGGGCCCAGCCGAGCCGCTCCGCCGCCGCCTGCAAGGGCCGGGTTCGATAGGTGGCAGGCACGGATTCCATCGGGTAGTCCCGGCGGGGCGGCATGTTGCGGCTTGGCTTATCGCCGCTGACCCCAACCTCCCACTCGATGGCTTCGTAGTAGGGAGCCAGTTCCTCATAATCGAACGGCCAGTCGGCCAAGGAACTACCGTCGGGGACGCCATAGGTGCTGGCCATGCGGAAGTCCAGCGGATGGAACCGCCAGGCCTGGGCGCCGTAGACGCGCGTGCCGCCGCCTACCGCCATCGCGTTATTGTTGTAGCCACCTTCGTGGGGCTTGGCGACGCTTTCCCGGCCGTCCGGCGAAACGAACACTCTCGGGTTTCCAGCCAGTTCCGGGCCCGTGTTGTGACCGTACACGCCGAAGCGGTGGTTGCGCAGAAGGTCCCGGCCGGTCCATCCGGGCGGGTATATCTTGCCGCGATCGAGGACGAGGACGCGATTGCCCCGTTCGGCAAAATTCCACGCCGCGACGCCGCCCCCGGCGCCGCTGCCAATGACGATCACGTCGAAGTCGTTCATGGGTCCGTCACCTTGAAGCCGATGTCCGCCCAGGAGCCGGTTTCTGGAAAGCTGTAGTAGACGTCGCGCACTTGCTCGATAAACAGCTGGGCGAAGCTGTTGGCGGAGTCGGCCAAATCGGATTCGGTCAGGCCGGGTAGATTGGCGGCGTACATGGCGGCGATGCCCGGATACTGAGAGTCGATCAACTCGATGAGGCGGTTGATGCCGGCCTCTGTCCCCGCGCCTGGGCTAGAGTCTGGGGGAATCACCCAATCCATCGCCCTCGCCAGCTTGGCGAGGTCAGCTTCCGTCAGGGTTTCCCGCAGTCCGGTTCCCACCGCCGGAGCTTACACGCTCAGGAGACGGTGAAGAACCTGACGGACTTCCATTTTCTGCACGCCTAGATATTCGACTCCTTCGTCGATGCGCGCCGAAAGAAGGTCCCTTCACGGGCCCTCGTGTGCTTGCCTAAATTCTCACAATTTAAGGGAGCGCCCCAGAGAGTCTCTGGTATCGGCCCGGGGGCAGACTCCACCTGAGTTGTCCTTCTTCCCCACGACTAGCGTTCACGACGTTGTTTGGTCACGATCACCTTATGACCGGATTACAGCGCACCTTAGACTTTCTCACCGAACGGCCGGTCGACCGGCTGCCCTTCCATCCGATCGTCATGCGATGGGCGGCTCGTCATGCCGGGGTCAAGTACCGCGATTTCTGCCTCGAGCCGGCTGCGAAGTGCCGGGCGATGATCCAGGCCGCTGACGACTTCGACTTGGATTGGGTGACCGTGATGTCGGATCCCTATTGTGAGGCGAGTGCCTTCGGCCTGCAGGTCGAATACCCCGAGGACAACCTGCCGGTGGACCGGGGAGGGCGCCTGCCCGACCTCGGCGCCGCCCGCGCCCTCCAGCCTTACCGCCTCCAGGATGGCCACCAAAGACTCCTGAACCGGGTGGCGGAGGTCCGGGAGTTCCACCGGCAGGTTGGCGCCCGTCTTTTCATCGTCGGCTGGGTCGAGGGGCCGGTCGCCGAGTACGCGGATATCCGCGGCGTTTCCGACGCGGCCATGGACCTCATCGACGATCCCGAAACCGTGGACGGAGCGATGGACATCATTACCGATTGCGCCCTCGAATTCATCACCGCCCAGGTCGAGGCCGGCGCCCACTGCGTTGGGATCGGCGACGCCTTCTGTTCACAAATCGGCCCCAAGCTCTATTGCCGTTTCGCCTGGACCAGAGAGAAGCGGATGGTGGAACACATCCACGGCTTAGGGGCGATCGCCAAGCTCCACATCTGCGGCAATACGACCCAGATCCTACCGGACATGATCGCCACCGGCGCCGACATCGTCGACGTCGACCACCTCGTGGCCAGCATGGAGGATTTCGCTCCACTCTTGGCTCCGAACCAGGTCCTTTCCGGCAGCGCCGACCCTGTTTCCGTCATCCAAGACGGGACTCCGAAGCAGATCGTCGCCGCTGCCAGGGCTTGCCGGAAGCAGACCAACGGCCGCTGCATCGTCTCCGCCGGATGCGAGATCACGCCGGATACGAGCGCGGCCAACATGCGGATTCTTCAGTCCACGACGAACTGAAGAAACATCTTACGCGCGACGATACCTCGCGATCGGTCATTAGTGCGGTTTTTTGGGGGGCAGCTTCCCGGAAGGGGACATCATTAGTGAAATCACTAATGGTGCTCGCCGGCCACAACGGTGCCCAGACGCGTGTCGAGATCACCCGGTGTAAGTAGCGCGTTGCTCCCTCACCGGCTCGTGTGGTGATGCCCGTTGCCGCCGAAGGCGAGCGACGACGCCAATGGGCCATCGCGACACAGCGAGCGTGTTTCGCTCCCGCAAGCGCTCCCCTCGCGACCCCGTCTCACGCTTACTCGCGTGGCCGTTACCGAGGTCGCCCGTCCCAATTATCAGAAGGGCTCTCCCTGAGGCGCAGACGGCCTAAGAAGCGGCGTAGGGTGAGCCAGCAGCCCCCTCAGAAACGCGGTGAGCCTCGCCATCGCGTCGCGCGCTTC
>Ga0209415_10009233_pt1 | contig 16979 bp, 11 predicted proteins | sample PeaSoiSIISIP2007_FD_187696 | JGI IMG/M metagenome (GOLD analysis project Ga0209415, IMG submission 187696) | Peat soil microbial communities from Weissenstadt, Germany - SII-SIP-2007 (SPAdes) (version 2) | ecosystem: Environmental > Terrestrial > Soil > Wetlands > Peat | place: Germany... | reverse complement strand
CGGCTCCGGCTCGGCCCGCGTGATATTCGTCAGACGAAACGTCTGCTCGCCCATCCGCGGGTCGCTCCGCTTGCTCATGATCACCGTCTTCAACTCCGGCGACGTCCACACTTCCGTCACAATATTAATTGGTTGTTCATTACCGATTTGCCCCGCGGGAATCGTTCGCGTCATCCGCACTCCCGTTACCACAACGCCTTCCATCGCTTGCGTCCCAAGATCTTCCCTGCTAACCTGCGCGTTTCCCGTCGCCACTTTCTGGCTGTACACGCTCATTTTCTGTGCAGCGATTGTTTGAGGTCCAGGATCCTCCGTGCTGACTTGCGCTTGTTCTGAGATCGTTTTCTGAGCGTCGCCTGTCATGATTTTCTGAGTGGCGATCGCGCTGGCTTGGCCGGAAACGACAGTCGGCTCTTTGTCGTCCATCTGGATCAAAAACTTTTCGCCCGCGGCAGTCGTTCCTTCGAACCGCATGAGCATCACGTCAGCGGTCTTCTCGATCAGATTGAGCGTGTACGATTTCTGCGCAATGGGATCCTGGATGAACACGAGATGGGGCGCATTCGCCGCCGACAGATTACCGATGGCCGGCAAGGCCGTGTCCTGCCGCGTGCGTCCCTGCGAGTCGCGCGCCGTCGTGCCCGTGCTGGTCTGCACGATGCGATTGCCGTCCGCAAGAACTTGCACGTGTTCGTTGGTTGTCGTTGCCGAATATGGCGCCCCGACGACCGGCGCTCGGTTCACCTCAACAGAGAGACCTCCAGCACCGACTACACCAGCGGTTCTGTAAACGACGTCTCCTTTTTCCTGTGCGAGCACACACACTGCTCCGGCAAAAATCAGCACAACAAGAATTTTCGTTTTCATGGTTGGCTCAGTCTCCTTTCAAATTCGGAAATTCGCGGCTGCAGGCGAACCTGGCGTGCCGATCCATCCGGCCCAATACTCAAATCCGCAACGAACGTGACTCCTTCAGGTACTGCTCCGGGTGGAAACATCGCCGCCGCCGGAATGGCAATCTGCACCGACGGCTCATCCGCCACCCAATTCACATTCTCTTTCCCGGTCCTTGCGGGATTACTCTCTGCCTCCGTAGGAGTTGTAGTGGCGCAGCACGCTGCGCCACTGTTCGCACCAAAATCCGACCCGTGCCGCCGATGTATCCTTCGATGCGAGGTCAGCGGTGCCAGCCCGCCTTCCATCCCTTTCGCTGCCAAAGACGTCAACGAGCCCGTCACCAAGGGTGGCGGAACCGGCACCTGCTCAACTCGCGCCCGCGGATGCGTCAGCATCAGAGCCACCAAACCCGCCGCGGCTGCAGCCGTTGCTCCCCACAGAACCGGTGTCCAGCGCATGCTTCCATGGCGCTCTTTCGACTTCAGCACTGCCTCGCAATACTCCTCGAATTCGCCGTTCACTCTCTCAAACTCAGCCACGCAACTTCGGCACTCGATGCATTTCCGCACGTGCCGCTCGACGTTGCAGGCTTCACCTTGCTCAAGCTCGCGGTCCATCCAGGCAATCAGTCTTCCTGAAAATTCACACATTGCACTTCTCCGCCAATTTCTTGATCGCACGTTCCACCGTGTCTCCCACCGTCGAAGTGGCCATTCCCAAAACTTCCCCGATCTCGCGATACCGCAAACCTCCCGCACGCAGCAACAAGCACTCTCGTTCAGACTCGCTCAACGTCAGCATAGCGCGCTCCAGCCGCTCAAACTTTTCCTTCGCAAGGACTTTTCTTTCCGGGGTCTCCTCATCCGGAATGGCTTCAACCCCGGCGTCCAGGGGCGCGCCAAATCTCCGCGCATAACTCTTCTGGCGATTCCTCGCCTGGTTGTGCGCCACGCGATACAGCCAGCTCTTTATGCTCTCCCTCGATCCATTCGCGGCCAAATGCCGCTGCAAACTCACAAACGCATCCTGCACTACGTCCTGTGCCTCATCCCGCGAAAGCCCCAGACACACCAAATAGCGGAGAAGCGGCTTCTGCAATTCGCGGTACAGGTAGGTGGCCTCGCACATGTCCGTCGCAAAGCGCGAGAGCGGCAAGGCCAACGGCACAGACTCATCACTCATCAGGTCCCCGCATCGCCTCTCTACCTATATAACAAGCGACCATGTTCCTTTTCCGGCCGCGCAAAAGATATCCTCCATGGCCTTCGATAGCGCCTCATTTGATCACAGTGTCAGGGTTTGGCCCTTCCGGCAAGGGCGTGTCGCACAAAACGGTTGACGATGCGCGCGGCTGCACACAGAATCTTCAGTGCCTCGTATCGCGGCCAGCTGCCATTCGCCGTGCTTCGCGTGCAAGGACAAAGACCCTGATGCAACCTCTCCTTCGGCGTTCTGCTGTGCTCATTGTTTGTCTATCCGTATTCTCCGTGGCTGCTGTAGTTTTTCATTCTCGAGCGGCACAAGCTCCAGCCGCGCCGGCGCAAAGGGCTACCCCTCAATACAACACGGCGGAAGCCTATCGCCTCAATACTCTAGGCGTGGCCTATATGAACCAGCAGCGGCCTGCGGATGCGCAAAAATATTTCGAACAATCGCTTGGCGTAGATCCCACGTTCGAAGTCGCTCGTCTCAATCTCGGCATCTCTCTTTTGGCGCAGCAAAAGCTCGAACCCGCGCGCACCGCGCTCGCCGCCGCCGCCGCAAAACTTCCGCAGGATCCCTACGCCTGGTACAACCTCGGTCTCGTCTATAAAGATCTCGGCGACGCCGAAAAAGGCGTCGAGGCTTTCACGCACGTCACGCAAATTGCTAACGAAGCCGACCCCTGGTATTTCGTCGGCTATCTGAATTCGCAGCTGCAGCGCTACGATCAAGCCATCGCCGCATTTCAAAAAGCTCTTGCCATCTTTCCGTTTCATGCTTCCGCCGAATTTGGAATTGCCCGCGCCTACCAGCGCAGCGGCAACGCCCAGGCCGCCAAAGAGCATCTCGCCAAATTTCAGAAAATGACGGCTGACCACGTCGCCACGCCTTTCGGTGCAGGCTATGGCGACCAGGGTCGCTTCTCGCTCGCCGAACTTCCGCGCAGCTCCATGCAGAACGCCCCGTCCGCCATCCCCGTCCGCTTCACTCCGCAACCGATCTCATCCCTCCTTGTAGGGGCGGGGCTCGCCCCGCCCGGCCCGAGCACAGGCGTCTGTTTCCTCGACTACGATGGCGACGGCAAACCCGACCTGTTTCTCGTCAGCGCCTCAACCGGTGGCACCAGCCGGCTTCTCCACAATCTCGGCAACGGAAAATTCGCCGACGTCACCAAGGAATCCGGACTAGAACTCACCGGCAGCGGCTTCGGTTGCGCCGCCGGCGATTTCGACAACGACGGCCACACCGATCTCGCCGTCTGCTTCACCGATGGCGTGCTCCTTTTCCACAATAACGGCGCGGGAAAATTCGAAGACGTCACGGGAAAAGTCGGCATTCGCCGCGAAAAAGGCTGCGTCGGCGTCACCTTCGTCGACTACGATCACGACGGCGACCTCGATCTTTACATCACGATGCAGCCGACGGCCGCCGCCACCAAGGAGACAGCCGCTCACAATTTTCTCTGGCGCAACAATGGCAACAGCACGTTCACCGATGTAAGCGCCGAGAGCGGCCTCGACTTCGACGCCACCGGCGCGGGCCTGGTCACCACTGATTTCAACAACGATCGCGCCATCGATTTTGTTTTTGCGGGCGGCAACGACGGCGCATCCATCTACCTCAATCCTCGCGAAGGAAAATTCACGCCACTTTCCGCGATCGATTTCAAAAAAGAAAATCTGCCGCCGGCCGTCGGCGTGGTCGCCTTCGACTTCAACAAGGATGGCTGGATGGATCTCGCGTTCACTCATGCGGGCGCGCCCGGCATCAGTCTTTGGCGCAACGTCGACGGCAAACATCTAGAGCGTGTTCCTCTCCCCGATTTCGGCTGGCAAAGCGGCTGGGGAATTTCCGCCATCGATTACGACAACGACGGCTGGCTCGATCTCGTCGCCGCGGGCGAAACAAGCGCGGGCGGCGAAATTCGTTTGCTTCGCAATCTCGGTGCGAAGGGCTGGGCCGACGTCACCAAAGAAGTCCACCTGGACGCCGTCAAACTTTCTCAGCCGCGCGCCATCGCCGTCGCCGACCTGAGCAGCAACGGCAGCCCCGATCTCATCGTTACGCAACTCGGCAACGCTCCGCTCATCTTGAAAAACGAAGGCGGCAATCAGCACAACTGGATGAGCATTGACTTCAAGCCGCTCGCCGACAACAAAAGCGGCATCGGCACGAAAGTGGAAATTTACGCGGGCGCGCTCTATCAAAAATGGGAAGTGCAAGGCGCGAGCGGCTATCTTGGGCAAAATGCGCCCAGCATTCTTGCCGGACTAGCGGACCAGACGAATGCTGAAGTCGTTCGCCTGCTCTGGCCCACCGGCGTGCCGCAAGATGAAATAAATCTCGCCGCTAAGAAAGCTCAATCGATCGGCGAACTTGATCGCCGCGGCAGTTCCTGCCCCATTTTATTTGCGTGGAATGGCAAGGAATACGAATTCATCGCCGACATGCTCGGCCCCGGTGTCGTCGGCCACTGGGTTGGCCCCGGCGCGCGCGGCGTTGCGGAGCGCGACGTTCCTGATCCCGACGAATATCTAAAAGTTGCCGCCGCCAGCGCGCAGCCGCTTCACGGAATGCTCAGTTTCCGCTTCATGGAGCCGATGGAAGAAACAGTTTATCTCGATCAGCTCCGACTGCTTGCGGTCGATCATCCCGCTGCGTACGAAGTTTTTCCCAACGAGCGATTCGTTTCCAACCCGCCATTTCCGGAATTTGGCGTCATCGCGAGTCAGGAAGCGAATCCCCCGGTTGGCGCTTGGGATGATCGCGGAAACGACGTGCTTTCGCTGATTTCGCAGCGCGACCGCAAATTCGTGACCGATTTTGAGAGCTTGCCGTTCGCAGGCTTCGCAAAACTGCACTGGCTGGAACTCGACCTCGGTAAATGGGATGCCGCGAAGCCGCTGCGGCTCATCATCGATGGCTACACGGACTATTTCATGGCCACTTCGATGTACGCCGCCGATCAGGCGGGAGTGAAAGTGATCGCGCCGTATGTCGAAGCACTCGATGCAAATAACAAATGGACGCGCGTCGTCGAGGACATGGGTTTCCCCGCTGGTCTCGAACGCACCATGGTCACGGACCTAACCGGCAAATTGCCGCCGGGGACGCGGCGGATTCGCATCGTCACCAATCTTAAAATCTATTGGGATGCGATTCGCATCGATCAAACTCCCGATGCAAAAGAAATTCGCACGGCGGAAGTTCCGCTCGCGAAGGCATCGCTGGAATTTCTCGGCTATCCGCGCGAAATTCGTCTGACTCCGGCGAGCGACACAACCTATTCGTTCACGCACCGCAGCATGACCGGGCCCTACGCGCATGCGGCGGGCAACTACACGCGGTACGGAGATGTGCTGGATTTGCTCACCGCCGCTGACGATCGATTCGTCGTCTTCGGCTCGGGCGAAGGCGTGAAGCTGGATTTTGATCCGCGCAATCTGCCCGCGCTGCCTGAGGGATGGGTGCGCGATTATTTCTTTTATGCGAACGGTTTCGAGAAGGATCTCGATTTCTACGCGGCCCATGCGTTTACCGTTGAACCGCTGCCACGGCACGGGATGATTCCCTACCCGTATCCGGCGGGCCAGGAGTATCCGAGCGACGCGCAACATCTTGGGTATCAGTTGGAGTACAACACGCGGCAGCGCTCGGATAAATTGCCGCCTAGTTTGAACTACCACTATCCGCCGCAGCAGAAGTGATGGGCCGCGCTCCATCGGCGCGCTGAACGAGGGCGCGATGAATCGCGCCCCTACAAGCAGTGCACGGGCCTCAATCCCAATCGACGGGTTGCCAGGATTTGGTTTGCGAACTCTTCAGGATGGTGTCGCAGAGAATCATCTCGTCGTGACCGGTCTGGAAAGTTGGAAATTTTCTCGGCGCGCTGAAATCGGCGGCGGCGATGTACTCGTAGAAATCGCGGAAAAGTTGCATGAACGTATCCGGATAGCCTTCGGCGTGGCCGCCGGGATAGACGGCGTAAGGACGCGCTTCGGCTGACATCAAGGAGGGATCCTTGATTAAGGAGCCGTTCGGCGTTTCGCGGCGGCCGATCCACAGGAGGTTGGGATTTTCACCATCCCACCAGAGCGAGCCTGCGGAGCCGTCAATGCCGAAGCCGAGACCGCATTTGTGGCCGGCGCTGACTTGCGAAACGGTGACGACACCGCGCAGATTGTCCTGAAAATGCAGAAGTATGGTGGCGTAGTCGTCGGAGGTCATGGGCATTTCGTCGAAGCCGGAGGCGTCGGCCTTTTTGAAGGTTTCGACGCGGCCGCGCGGCTTGCGGCGCACGGGGACGACCGTGGCGAGGTCGGCGCAGACCTCGGTGATTTTCTTGCCGGTGAGAAACATGAGCAAGTCCATGGCGTGCGTGCCAATGTCCGAGACGGCGCGCAACTCACCGCCCAGATTCTGTTCGAGCCGCCAGTTCCAGTCCGTCGGCTGCAACAGCCAATCCTGCAAAAACTTTCCGTGCGCCGTGTGCGGTGTGCCAATTTCGCCGTTCAAAATCATCGAGCGCGCTTGCTGGCAAAGCGGGTAGTAGCGCAGGTTGTAGGCGACGCCGCCAACGCGATTCGCTTCCTTTGCGATTTGCACGAGCATGGCGGACTCGCGCGAATCCATCGCGAGCGGTTTTTCGCAGAGTACGTGCTTGCCGGCGCGGAGCAATTTGCTGGCCTGCTCGAAGTGAACATGGTTCGGTGTGCAGATGTGTACCGAGGTCACGTTCGGATCCGCTGCCAGTTCGTCGAGCGACGCGTAGGACTTCTCGATGCCAAGAGACTGGCTGGATTCCGCGCCGCGTTCCTTGGTGCTGCCAAGGATTCCGCGTATCGGGATTCCCAAGCGCCGCAGAGCATCCACATGCGCCCTGCCGACAAATCCCACACCGATGACCGCCGCCGTATGTTTCATCGCCGCTTTCTCCTCGAATTGCCCGCACCTTGCATTTTGTTCAACAAATGCTGCGCGCGAGGCAGTTTTCCCGCTCCGTGTGCAGGAGGCAAGTTACCAGTTTTCGAGCCACATACAAAGAGGCAAGGCACATACCCAAAGGACCACTGAAAATGCGAAGCGGCTCGGCCAAAGGCAGCAGAAAGGGCCAACGCAGGCTCTCGAAAAAAAAAGAGCTTGACAGTGACGGCTACGGTTCTTAGGCTCACAAGAATCGAAATGCAACAAATGTTTCACAGGCACAGTGGGCGTCCATTCGATGGGCGCAGGCCTGGCAACCTGTTGCACCGTTGTCCAAGGGGGTCTTCGATGGCTAGCGGATTCATTCGCCGAAAGGCAATCGGGAATTTGAGGATTTGCGGCAAGGCTTGCCGCGCGCTGCTGTTCGCGGCGGCCGCCCTTGTGATCTGTTTGCCCATGGTGCAGGCGCAGACCACTTCCACGATCCAGGGCACAGTCACCGACAAGCAAGGCCTGGTTGTCAGCGGCGCGCAGCTCCAACTTTCCGGCGACACCCTGGGGACGAGCCGCACGACGGTTTCGGACTCGAACGGCGCGTATCAATTCCAGAATCTTCCGGCGGGCGTCTATAAGCTTTCGGTAACTCATGCTGGGTTCGCGACAAACACGCTTAAGGATTTGGACGTCACCATCAATCGCACGCTTACGCTCAACCTGCAACTTGAAATCGGGCGAGTCGATGAAGTTGTAAACGTCTCTGCCGAGCTGCCGTTGTTGGAGACGAATTCGTCTTCGACGGGCTCGACGATTCTCCCGCAAGACATCGGAACCATGCCCATCAACGGGCGAAATTATCTTGACCTTCTGCAACTCGTTCCGGGTGTCGCGATCAATCGTCAGGCGGATCTCAACAGCGACAACGCGACGCCGATTCTTGGTGAGCGTGCCAATAACACGGGCTTCCTCGTCGACGGGCTTCCGAACCAGAACGAACTGAATGGCGGCCCAGCTTCGCAATTTAATCAGGACACCATCGCCGAATTTCAAGTGATCACCACGGGCTACAAAGCGGAGTTCGGGCATGCTTCCGGAGGGGTGGTCAATGTCATCACCAAATCGGGCAGCAATGATATCCATGGCCTAGCCTCCGCCTACTTTCGCAACAGCGTACTCGACAGTTCCGACATCACCGGCCAAACCGGCGCCACCAGCATCCCGGGGCAAAGCGACCCGCCCTATCTCTTGCGCTGGGATTACGACGCCGCTGCAGGCGGCGCGATGGTTCGGGACAAAGCTTTTTGGTTTGCCTCCGCCGAGGGAATTCACGAAAACCGCCAGCTCAATTTCGTGCCACCGCCCAACACGCCGCAATTTCTTCTCAACAGCGAGGAAACCTTCAACGAACCAACTACCGATCGCGAGACGCGTGCCTTCGCCAAATTCGATCAGGTTTTGGGCAACCATCACCTGACCGAGCAGATGAACTACACCAACGTTCACGTCAACAGCACCAACCCGTTGTCCGCTTCGACGAGCCTGCCGTCCACGCGCACCAATCTCGGCGACCGCAATTTGCTTCTTGGCTTCAGCGACACAGTTACGTTCGGCAACTCCGGCAGTCCGTTCATCCTTAGTCTCCGCGGACAGTATCGCGACGAGCCAACATCGACCAATCCAGCGCATCCGCAGGCCGGCCCGAACACGTTGTTTAACCTCTTCAGCGGTTTTAATACGGGCGGCATCTTCGGCGATCAAGGCCAGTTCAGCTATGGCGCTACCTTTACGCCGTCTACTGTGGAACAGAAATACGGTACCTTCGGCGCCAGTTTGGCGAAGACGATCAGCCGGCATACGATCAAATTCGGATGGGACTATGAACATACCCACGTGGATGGCGTGGAAGCCAATCTTCAAAACGATCAACTCTTCACCACACAAGCCGACTTCGAGCAGTTCGGCCCGGTCAACGCCGGTTTTTTCCTGCTCCTCAACGTCGGTGGCCTTACTCCGCAAGCTAACGACATCCATCTGCGCAATAACTACGATGGTTTCTGGATTCAGGATGACTGGAAGGTCCGGCACAACCTGACGCTCAACGCCGGCCTTCGATGGGACTACGATTCTGCGTTTGACAAGAAAGATAACTTCTCCCCGCGAGTTGGGTTCGCTTGGTCCGTTAATTCCAAGACCGTGGTTCGCGGCAGCTTTGGTGTCTTCTACGATCATTTCCGTCTGGGCCTCGTTCGGGACATTCCGGGCTTCGGCGGCGCGGACATTCGCGAGAGTCAACCGCTTTCCTTCCCGCGCCTGTTCTCCGGAATACCCACCATCGCTCCGGCCCTCTTTGGTTTGTGTCTCTCGCAGACCGAAACGGATGCACAGTTGGTGACCCAGCCTGACTATTGTCTGCCACCGAAGTCCCTTGGCCCGAACTTCCCCGGCGAACTCTCCCAATTCGGAGTCGACCATCTCAACAAAGTCGTGGCTGCCGGTCACGCTCCCATACCAACAAATTCCGTTGTGAACATCGGCAACATCCAGCAGCTCTCCGGTCTCAGTCCAACCGACTATTTGACCGCTGCCGATGCGGCCATCGGCGCCCCCGCGGGCTTTTGGATTTGGGGTCCGTTCGGTGCGCTCTCGTTCAACGTCTCTACGCCGGGCAGTTTTCCAGTAACGGTTGATCCCAGTTTCGCCACGCCTTACACGCTGAGCTACAATCTCGGCGTTCAACGCCAACTCGGCAATGACTGGGTTGTCTCCGCGGACTACTACCACAAGGACATCAATAATATTCTCGGCGTGCGAGAAACGAATCTTCCTTTCGCTGCCCGTATTGCGAATAGTGGCGGGGGACTCATACAAACGAATGGGTTCGGCCCCTGGTACGCCGGGACGTATAACGCTGGAATCTTCTCGTTCGAGAAGCGCATCAGCAAGCGCTACTCGCTCGGCGGGAGTTATTCCTACGTCTCCGAAAACGATGACGCACTCAACTCCAATTTGGGAACCGGAGCGATCGGCGGTGGCAATGGCTTCCCGACGGATAGCTTCCGCGGAATCGTGCCGGTTGTGACCGATCCTGGCACCGTTAACCCTGTAACGATGCAAGTGACCTGCCCGAGCAAGACGAACGCCACCGCGGCATTCTTTGCGTGCAACGGTAACTGGGTCCCCAAGGCTGGGATTTTCTACAATGGCGCCACGCTCGATAACGGACCATCGGATTTCGCTTTGCGGCATACCTTCGAGATCCACGGTCTCGTGGAATTGCCTTTGAAGATTCAGTTCAGCACCCTCTTCCGGGCGCAGAGCGGGTTCCGGTATACAGAGGCGGCAACGGCGCCACTCGATCAGGACGGCAATCAAAACTTCAACGGTCGTGACTTGCAGACTGGCCGCAACGCTTTTACCGCGCCGCCCTTTGTCAACATGGACCTGCGCATCGCCAGAACTTGGACGATTCGCGAGCACCTCCGCGTGCAAGGCCTGTTTGAATTCTTCAACATGTTTAACAACGGCAACCCGGCAGCCATACAGATTCAGCAGAGCACGGGGAGCCTGTTTGGCACGATTTCCCAGAGATTGCCTGGGCGCGAAGGGCAAGTTGGGCTGAAGTTCGAGTTCTGAGAATGCAGAGGACGCTGTGCGAGCGCACTGCATCCCTATGACTCTTAACTGCCTCAGCCTTCGGTTCATTACAACCACGAGCTGACTCGAATTCTTCGAGCCGGAAATCAAAGCTACGGATTTAATACCTAGCCGCGCGCCGCAACGGCGACTTTGCAACGTTTGTTGCACAGGGAGAAGAGCGGGCACGGCCTGCCGTGCCCCTGCGGAATTGGTGTGAGTGGGTGGTTGCATGGGATGAGATCAGTCGCGGATGGGGCGAGGGGCGTCGAAAATGATTTGGGGCGGGGCATTGGCATCGGCGCGGTGGATGGCGGTGTCGATGCGAGTGAGTTGAGAGGTAATGAAGGCGAGGACGGAGGCGCGGCGAGTGGAGACGCGGTTTTGGGCGAGGAGGATGAGGAGATTGGCCAGGAAGTCGTAGAGGCCCTCGAGAGTGTTGAGGTCATTGGGACCGCCGATGAGTTCGGGAGTGAGATCGGCGACGTCGCGGTTCTTTTGAGAGGCGGCGAAGTGTTTGCGGCAGAGACCGAAATGTTGATCGAAGACAGGTTTGCGGCAATGGCGGCCGCTGGGGTAGAGGTGCGGGCAGCGGGTGAGAGTGGATCCCACGGCGGGCTCAGCAACTTGATCAGAAGATGGTCCGGCAGGAGTGCTGGAGGGAGCATCGGATGGGAAAGTGGGCGCGGCGTTGGATGCGGGAGCGGGCACGGCGTGGCGTGGCCCGGAGGGATCGTAGATTGAGTTAGCCGATGATTGGTTCATTTTGGTCCTCGTTTTAGTTGAGATAGGGGTACACCCCGGGTGTTTTGCAAAAGAGTGCGGAACGGATTGATTCTGAAGAAGATAGAGATTCACTCTTTTTTGAAGAGTGCGGAAGTGGAGGAAAAGAAAGGAGATAGAAAGACGCATTTTGCGGAAAAAGAGTGAAAGAGTGAGAAAGAGGGCGGACAGGCGGAGAGCTTTATGCGCGGGGGCGGGGTAAGAGGAGAGACCAACTCGTATCACACACCATGATAGCATGGAAATTATACTTTGTCAATAGCTATTTGAGTGGTACTGGTTTCGAACGGCGGAGCATAGTACTGGGGGTGACGCGGAGAGGTAAAGAGAAGAAAGGAAAGAAGTAAGGGCGGAAAAAAGTGGCACACGACGTGCGTTGAGACGAATCGTGAGACGGGAAGTGAGTCGTGAACAATGGGTAGTGAGTAGGAACGGGGGAAACAAAGGGGTTAGACGTGGGGGGGGCAAAGAAGGAAAGAAGGAGCTTTACAAAGAATGCGCGGTGGGCGCACAGGACACAGAGAAAAGAACCTCGCTGGCACCGGCGACGACAGCTTTTCCCTTCATTTGAATGTTGCCGAGATGGGGCGCAGCATGCTGCGCCCCTACAAATGCGCTCACGGCGGCGGTGATTATTGAGTGCCGCCGGAGATGACGAGGGTTTCGCCGGTTAGCCAGGCGGAATCGCTGGAGGCGAGGAAAACGGCGGCGGGAGCGATGTCCTCTGGGCGGCCGACGCGACCGAGAGGCGCTCTGGCTTCGAAGTCCTTTTGAAAATCGCTGCCTTCGAATCCGGCGCCCTGGACGCCTTCGGTGATAACGAGGCCGGGGTTGATGGAGTTAACGCGGATCTTGCGTGGGCCGAGCTCCTTGGCAAGGGAGCGAGTGACGGCATCAACGGCGCCCTTCGTGGCGCTGTAGACGGAGGTGTTCGGTGGTGCAATGGTGCTGACGACGGAGCTGATGTTGATGATGTTGCCGCCAGTGGGGCCGAAATGCTTTACCGCAGCCTGGGAACTGAGGATGAGGCCAAGGACGTTGAGATTGAATTGCTTATGGAAAGAGTCCTCGGTGACGGCTTCGATCGGGGCGAAATCGTAGACACCGGCATTGTTGACGAGGACGTCGAGGCGGCCGAAGGTCTTCTTGGTTTCGGCGAAGAGGCGGTTGATGTCGGCTTGCTTGGAGACGTCGCCTTGGACGGCGACGGCTTTGCCGCCTTTGCTGGTGATTTCGGCGACGACTTTATCCGCTCCAGATTTGCTGGAGGAATAGTTCACGACGACGGAGGCGCCTTCGGCGGCGAGGGCTTTGGCGATACCTGCACCGATACCTTTGGAGGCGCCGGTGACGACGGCTACTTGATCTTTGAGTTTACCCATGAGAGTCTCCTTTGAGATGCAATTCTGTACCGTTTGGTACTAAACCTGCAAGACAGCTTCGCTGGTATCGGTTGCTTTTGTACCAGTCGTTATGAAACGTCTGATAGGATGTGGTAGGCATGAAAAAAGGTGCAAAGAAAATGAGGGGGGCTCTCCGGGGGCGTGGAGGGGCGAGCCGGGCAAGGCGCGTGGGAGAACGGCACATTGGCAGGCCGAGGGGGTTTGACCCGGAGAAAGCGCTGGAGGCGGCGCTGCGGGTGTTTTGGCGGAAGGGGTATGAGGGGACAGCGTTATCGGATTTGACGGCGGCGATGGGGATTAACCGGCCGAGTATTTATGCGACGTTTGGGAATAAGGAAGCATTGTTTCGGAAGGCGTTGGACCGGTACTCGGAACGAATGACGAATTATATGGGTGAGGCGCTGAAGGAGCCGACGGCGCGGGCGGTGGCGGAGCGTTTGATGGTGGGGACGGCGGATTTGCTTTCGTGCCCGGGGAATCCGAAGGGATGTTTAATCGTGCAGGGGGCGCTGGCATGCGGAGACGAAGCGCAAGCGATAAGGAAAGAGTTGATTGCGCGGCGAGCGACGGGAGAAGAGGCGGTGCGCGAGCGATTTGCGCGGGCTGCCGCGGAGGGGGATTTGCCAACGGGGACGGATGCAGCGGATTTGGCGCGGTACGTTATGGCGGTGATGCACGGGATGGCGGTGCAGTCGGCGGGAGGGGCTTCGCGCGGGGAGTTACAAGGCGTGATTGATTTGTCGATGCGGGCTTGGCCGCGGTGAGAGAGTGACCGAAGAAGTTCGCGGATGCGAATTCACGCACACTTGCAAGCCGAGTTTGCTTTGGCCTTACTTCGGCTTGGAGAGAGAAACAATCTGTTGCTTCGCCCAATCATCATCGGGATGAAGTTCGAGCACTTTGCGGTAGTCGGCGATGGCTTTCTCGGTTTGTCCGTTTACTTCGTGGGTCATGGCCAGCATGTGGTAGGACCAGACGGAGTCCGGATGATTGGAATCGAAGCTCATCTCCATCATGGCCAGGGCCTCTTTGTTTTTCTTTTGTGCCAGCAGGGATTCGGTCAGTTGGTTCAGCGAAGTTTCGCCGAAGTCGTACTGGCCGCTGCCGTAATACTTCTGTCGTAGTTCGTGGTATTGCGCCACGGCGGAGTCGATTCCCTTTTGGTCGATAGTTTCGGCGAGAACGCTGTTCAGCGTCCGGGGTTGCGTCAAGCCGTGGTGACAGGTGACGCACTGGACCTGAATGGGCGGGGTCTTGGTGACCTTGCTGATGTAGTCGCGGTTGATGGCGGCTACCATTTCCAGCATCACCCGAGCTGTTTTCTTCTCTTCCTTATCGTCGGCGGCGAAGTCCATTTCGAATTTCTTGCCTCCCGCTTTCTCGACATGGCAATGCTCGCATCGCACGCTTAGCGCGAAGGCGAAGCCGCGCATGGTGGACTGCAAATCTTGGCGCGAAATGTCCTTGGGCAAGACTTTTAGATTGGTGAATTTTTCGGGAAACTGTGCCGCGGCTGGTATGGCACAGAGCACCATTCCAAGCAACATCATCCATTTCAATTCCAGTTTGAATGCGATCATTGATTTCTCCAGAGGGCAGACACACCAAACCGTCCATCTTTAAGTAGTATGACGCGCCTCCGGCGGTCGGGTGAGCACTTAACGGAATGCGGTTGGAAGCTTGCCGATGCCCAATCGGACCTTAGTACCGACTTGCTCAGATCCCTAGCTGGCGCGTTCTGCGGCTAACGCCAGTGGGGGTCGCCTTCGGTGAGGGTGATGTAGCGGTTGATGGGGAGGTCGGTGAAGCGCTGGACGAGGCCGCTGGGTTGGGGCCATTTGATTTCTAGCCAGTCGAGTTTTTCGTGTTGGGCGAGGCCGAGGACGATGCGGGGGTCGTGGGAGGAGAGATAGCTGCCGCCGCCTACTTTGAAACGAGTTTGCTTGAGATCGCCGGCTTGATAGGAGATGTGGGCGCCGATGGCGTCGGGATTGGATTTTTTGCCGATGAGAGTGAGGCCGAGCCAGTGATTTTGGCGGGCGGCAGTGTTACGGAGAAGGACGGGTGGGCCATCGTTTAAGGCGATGAGGACATCGACCGCGCCGTCGTTATCGAAATCGCCGAGAGCGAGGCCGCGAGCGTTGAGTTGACGAGTGAAGAGCGGGCCGCTTTCGGCGCTGATATTTTTCAGGCCAGCGGGCGTGTTTTGGAAGAGCAAGAGAGGCTCGCTGTAGGTGACGCCGGGATTGATTTTGTCGATGAGGTCGTCGGGGTGGCCGTTGACGACGAAGAGGTCGAGAAGGCCGTCGTTATCGAAGTCGAAAAATTTGGCGCCCCAGCCGCTCATCATTTGCGTGGCGCGAGCGACGCCGGTGGGGCCGGCTTTGTCTTCGAAAGATTCGTCGCGTTTGTTTTGGTAGAGGCCGTAGAACTCGTGGTCCAGGTTTGTGACGAAGAGATCCATCCAGCCATCCTGATTGAAATCCGCGGAATCGACACCCATTCCTGAGCGGGCTTTGCCGCCGGGGCCGTAAGCGACACCGGCGGTGAAGCCAATTTCTTCGAACTTTTTTCCTTTGCGATTGGCGAAGAGGAAGTTGGCTTGAGGAGGTGGTAGTGGCTGGGGTGAGGATAGAGGGGGGGCCCCCCGGGGGTTTTCTTGTAAGTGCGGATTCTAAAGGACTTTAAGTGCCGTGTTTTGTAAGTGCGGATTCTAAAGGGGTTAGGGGTTGGTTTTTCGTAAGTGCGGATTGTAAAGGAGATAGCTGAAAGGAGGTCGGCAGTCGACAGTTTAAAGTTGAATGAGGAAAAAACAAAGAGGTGACTGGCGTGGCGTGGGTACCCCCACCCCCGGGTGTTTTGTGTAAGAGTGGCAAACAAAAGACTTATGTTTGACGCGGCGTCAAGGGCGTCAACATTCGGACAGCTAAACACAGAGACGCAGCGTGCACAGAGTTCGGAGAAGGGAATGAGGACGAATTTGGAGGTAAGGGCAGGGGGAAGAGCGTGGTCGACGGCGATCATGGGGAATGATAGCACGAAAGTTACTGATTGTCAATAGCTTTCTGGATTACTGAGATGGTATTCGAATGGGGATGGCGGAAGTTGAAGGATTTGAACGGGTTGGGTGGGGGCTAACTCATTTGATACGGCTGTGGAAACGCGTGGAAAAGCCAAAAGCAGCGGAGTCAGAGGGAGGAATGACCCACGCTTTGCAAAAAGCGCAAAACATGGCCCAGCCCTGAAAAAGAAGGGCAAAATCATTTCGGAACGTTAAGGGTCGCCCACCCGTCAGTAGACGTTGCGGCTACCGAGACGCCTAGAGCCCGCCCTCGATTGTACCGAGCGTTTTTCCATCTTCTGTCTTGAGAACGACGACCAACTGGTCGTCGATTGACTGATCTTTGGAGGGCACCGTTACTTCGTAATTCCAGACACCGAATTGTTGCTGCAAGGGCGCGGATTTCACCCGCGCAGTCAAATGTTCCATCCAGTGCACGCCTGAACCACTCTTCCACGCAATTTCGATTCGGAGAGAACGCATCAAGTCCTTGTAAACGGGATCTTGCGGCGGAGTGACCGAGGTGGCTTCGCACTCCGAAAGAGTTGCACGTAGTAGAATGTCAAGATCGTCAGGAAAGGTCCTCACGGACTGAGAATGTTTGCGAAACTCATAGCTGCCTGCTATTGAGACTTTGACTAGTCCGCTGAAAAAGTCTCCAGACTTGATTTGTCCACCGACAAGCACACAAGTTCGTCCGAATTGGAACCTTGTCAGCCCTATAGTAACTAACCGTCTGTATGTTATTTTCTTACCTTCTGCCGGTTGGCATTGAGGGAACAGTGTGGCGAAGAGAGTTAGCGTTAGAAGAGCTAGGGTTAATCCGCGTTGACCAGAACTATTCATGATAGTGTCCTAGAACCTTTCGATGCGAATCTGGGCGACTGAATTTGCGCCCAAGGAAGACAATCTTGTGCTTGCTGAGTTCCCTAAGATTTAATCGCATGGTTCAACCCAATCGGATGCCCCGATGAGTTGGGCCAAACTATTTAGATTGGCGTTTTGCATGCAAGCTAGATTATTAAAATATCCCTTCCACTTAGAAGCTGGACTGTTAGCGGATGCTACCCATAGCCAGT
>Ga0209415_10009232_pt1 | contig 16980 bp, 17 predicted proteins | sample PeaSoiSIISIP2007_FD_187696 | JGI IMG/M metagenome (GOLD analysis project Ga0209415, IMG submission 187696) | Peat soil microbial communities from Weissenstadt, Germany - SII-SIP-2007 (SPAdes) (version 2) | ecosystem: Environmental > Terrestrial > Soil > Wetlands > Peat | place: Germany... | reverse complement strand
ATTCGGATTCATGTCCTAGAGAGGCCATGACGCGATGTTCCCATTGTACTGCTGGCCTTTGAGGATACTCTGTATAGCCTGCGATCCCAAGCCTTTCAAACTGGGGTTGTGACCTTAGCGTTGGACGACATGCTTCGGTGGATCAATCGAAAATTGAGCTGGTATCGAAGTTCCTGGCGACCTATCAAGAGCTCTAAGCTCCCGACCAATGATTGGAGCGACCCGAGTCCCCAAGAGCTCGATCGAGCGCAACATCTTGTCATGTGGTAGGGCAGAAACCCCCATCTGGAATGTAATTCGCGAAAGTCCGCCGAGGACCTCGTTGATGTACAGCACTTTCCGCGCAACAGCTTCAGCATCGCCGATCAGCAGGGCGCCCGTTGGTCCTCGCAGAGCATCAAATTGAGCCCGCGTCGCCGGGGGCCAGCCTCGCTCCTTACCGATCTTTGTGAACGTATGGGCGTACCCTGGATAGAAATCGTCCTTGCGTTGTATTGCCCAGGAATCCAAGCGCATGTAGTCCCACAATCAGCTTCTCGTCCGAATGCCCGGCGCGCCGGCCTGCCTCACGATACAAATCGATCAGAGGCCGAAACCGTTTCGGCTCCCCGCCGATGATTGCCACCATCAAGGGAAGTCCGAGTGTGCCGGCACGTACAAACGAAGCCGGAGTTCCGCCGACTCCTACCCAGATCGGAAGCGGGTCTTGGAGCGGACGCGGATAGACAGCCTGTCCCGTGAGTGGCGCACGGTATTTGCCAGTCCAATGAATGCGGGTGTTCTCGCGAATTTTGAGAAGGAGATCGAGCTTCTCCGCGAAAAGCGAGTCATAGTCGTCCAAATCGAAACCGAAAAGCGGAAAGGCCTCGATCGACGAGCCGCGGCCGGCAACGATCTCGGCGCGACCGTTCGAAATCAAATCCAGCGTCGCAAACTCCTCGAATACACGGACCGGATCAGCTGCGCTAAGAACTATTACCGCGCTGGTCAAACGAATTTTCTGAGTTCGCGTAGCAGCCGCGGCGAGAATCACAACCGGGGCTGAATCTACAAACTCGCTGCGATGGTGTTCACCCACTCCAAAGACATCAAGTCCGACCTCGTCGGCGAGCGCAATTTCTTCGAGTAGATTCTGTGTGCGTTGCACTGGACTCAAGGTCAGACCCGTGGCTGGATCGGAGATTACAGCTCCGAAGCTATCGATTCCAATTTCCATGTTTACTCCTGATAGTTCGCCATCTCCAGTTAGCCGATGCGATACTGACCGCCGTCTACGACAATGGCCTGCCCAGTGATAAATGCAGCATCATCGCTTGTGAGAAATAGAATCGCACCTGTAATATCCTCGGGCTCTCCCAGCCTCTTGATGGCTTGCTGTTCCCAGGTGGAACGTTTTTGCTCTTCCGATTGAGGCGCGGTTGCCAGAGTATTCGTCAAACCGGGTAACACCGTGTTTGCGGTAATGCCATCGTTTGCAACATCGTTCGCCAAACCCCGCATGAAACCAATGATTCCCATCTTCGTAGCGATATAGTGGCTCATGCCCGGTATAGCCAAGCCAACCATATTTGAAGATATTCCAACGAAGCGGCCCCACTTTTTCTTTCTCATCGTCGGTAAGAAGTATTTCGCGCTGAGGAAGTGTGAGTCGAGATTCGTAGCCATCGTCTTTCGCCACGTCGCCAGATCCAGATCGTCGATGGAGCGATTTGGAAAATAGCCTGCATTATTCACGACGATATCCACCTCACCGACATCTCGGCTTTTAACGGATACCGAACGCCAATCCTCTTCCTGTGTCACATCATGTTGAAACGCGTAGCCGGTGGGACCGATCTTGTTTACCGTTTCGTGCGGGAGTGCAAGGTCGGTCGCAATCACTGTTGCCCCACGCTCCGCCAGTGCCAATGCGATCGCTTGGCCGATACCTTGGGCGGCACCGGTAACCAACGCCAGTCGTCCTTCGTGTGTTTTTATTGAAGTTCTCATTGGAAGTCGCTCTTGATAGCGTGCAGGCACCTTGTCCAGACTTTCTGCAACCATTCAGATGGCGGTGCGCCCTCCATCGACGGCGAGTTTTGCTCCCTGAATAAAGCTGGAGCGATCGGTTGCCAAGAATACGATTGCCTCCGCAATCTCGTCTGCTGTGGCTGGGCGACCGGCCGGTGCCTGAGCGGCCAACCGCTCCAGACCCTCCCCCATTGCCTCGGTACCTTCAGTGCGCGTGGGTCCAGGACTCACCGCATTGACACGGACACCGCTCGGACCATACTCGGCCGTCCATGCCTTGGTCAGCAGATTTAGGGCGGCCTTGGTGGACCCATAGAGGCTCATGCCGACTGCACCGTAATCGGCGACCATAGTTGACACGTTGACGATTGCGCCTTTGCCATTCTTCGCCATCAACGGAGCAAGCTCCCCAACGAGGAAGAACGGTGCTTTGACATTGAGAGAATACGCACTGTCAAAAACTTCCTCCGTCGTTTCATGCGTCGGGCCGAATGGGAAGATCCCCGCATTGTTAATAAGAATATCGACGTGGCCGTTTCCGAGTTCTAACGCTCTTTTCGCTACTTCGCGCACGCTCGACGCGTTTCGAAGATCAGACGATATAAAATCCGCTTTTCCTCCTACCCCACGGATTTCCGCTAGCGTTTCGTCGCCGCGCTTCGCGTTGCGGCCTACGACTAGCACGTGAGTGCCAAGCTTCGCCAGTTGTTTGGCAGTTGCTCGGCCAATACCACTTGTTCCTCCTGTAATAAGAGCTGTCACCGAATTAGTAGCCATTTGCAAATCTCCTTTTTGAACGGCCATTTTGCCATGCGAATGTATCCGTTCGGTTTCAATCGATGTCGAGACAGACGCTCATCGTTGTACCTTCATGTTTGATTGATCATCTCAGAACTTGCTGTTCGGGCGACGGAATCACGAGATGACCGCTTGCGCCTCCAAACGGCACCGACGCGAATCCCGGCCCGACCTTGAAGAACCATTCGGTCCGTCAGGCCTTCACGAACTCAACCTCCAGAGCGATGGTGACCTCGTCACCAACCAGGATGCCGCCGGTCTCGAGGGCAGCATTCCAGGTCAAGCCGAAATCCTTTCGGTTGATCTTGGTGATCGCAGAGATCGCAACTCGGGTGTTGCCCCAGGGATCCTTCGTAGGTGGAGTTGGCCCTTCAACCGCAAAGCGGACCTTGCGGGTAACGCCACGGATGGTCAGGTCGCCTTCGACCGACAATTCTCCATCCTTGACGATGCTGATGCCCTTGGATTTGAAGTGCAGGGTGGGAAACTTCTCCACATGAAAGAAATCGGCGCTCTTGAGGTGAGCATCCCGCTGTTCATCGCGGGTGTGAATGGAGGCAGCTTCGATGGTGGCCTCGACGCGAGAGTTCGCGAGATCAGATTCATCCAGGAACAAAGCTCCCGAAACTTTGGAGAATTGGCCTTTCACATTGGCGATCATCATGTGCTTGACTTTGAACTCCGCGACGGAGTGAGCCGGGTCGATGTTCCAGGTGGTGGTTGAGGTTTGCGGTAGAGCTGCGGTGGTCGTACTGCTCATGGTAGCCTCCTTTTTGTCCCATCGATATCATTCGTATCGATATCGATATATCTGATATCGAGTATAATGCGAAAGATTCACATTTTTATGGAAGAGCGCAAAGGGAGTCTGTCAGCCATTCACGCCTGGTTGGTCATGATGAAAGCCAACCAGTCGATTGCCCGTTACCTCCTTCCCGCGATTATCAAGGAGGGCTTGGGAGACTCTGACTTTCGGGTCCTCGAAGTACTGCTGCACAAGGGGCCGATGCCGGTGAATGCCATTGGTCCAAAAGTTGACCTCAACCCCGGATCAGTGAGCGTGGCCGTTGATCGCCTGTACAAAAAGGGGTTCGTCAGTCGTGTAGAGAGCGTGAGCGATCGCCGCGTCAGAACGGTGTCCATGACTGAAAAGGGGCGTGAAATGTTCATCCCGCTCTTCCGTCGGCACGCCGCTCTCATCAAGCGCGCCTTCCAGGACGTCTCTTCGGAAGAGCTGCAACAACTTGAAGCGACACTAAAGAAGGTCGGCAAACGTGCTGAAAGCCTGGCCGAAAAGAAAGGCCCCTCTTAACTTTCTTACTGTCGTTGACTGTCGGGAGTTGAGGAAAGGGACCCGCCCCACGACTCTGGGAGTTGTCGAATGGGACCGATTGCGTTAACGATTGCTGCGCCCGCCGGGTTCGTCATGAACGGCTGCACCGGCTGCAGCGGGCCTTTGGCGTCAGCCTTGTCAGCGAGAACATGTAGCCCCGGCAAGCGGTCCCGCTTACCTTCCGTAGGCTTGGGCGACCTGGCCGACGAGCTTGGCCCAGGCCATATCCATGGCCGCGTAGACTGTGCGCTCTCCACCGAAGGATCACATTGAGTGAAGAGCGCTTCCCAAGACGGATCCGACATCCGTCTAGTTGCTGGTGGAATCCGCCTTAAGCAACAGACTCCCGAGAAGCAAGCACGGAGGCCGAACCCTGAGCGGCTTGTTCTATCAGAGAAGCAACTGAGACGGGCTGAGACACGTACACCGTATGACTTCCCTTGACCTCCACTACCTTTGCGCCAGCTCGTTTGGCCATGTGCCCGTTGAGCATCCGGAGGAATCATACGGTCTTCCGTGGATACCAAGTACCAACTCGGCTTCGATTTCCACGCTGGTTTGGTCGGGACCGCCGCCTTCTCGCCCATGATGTAGATGCAGCCGCAGTCGAAAAAATCACCGCGCAGTACGCGTTTGGACCTTTGCTCTATCTGGTTTGCTTTGGACTGGCTTGGGTGAGCGTCTCCGCCAGCCTGATCGTGAATATCGCGCTGGCCTGCTTCTTTGCCCTGCCGCCGAGTTTCGTCCGCAGAGAGCGTCCGGCGGATCGTCAATGAACCGGGAAACCCAGTACGCCCATTCGCGTAGAGGATCAGGATCACAAAATCAGCGATTGTAAAGAATCGCTGCAGACTCTTCTCTGAATGGAATTACGCGGATGCCCTACAACGGGCCGATATGGCTGCGGGCGGGCATTGTCGCCGGTACGCCGGAATTCGGAGTCGCCGTCTCGCGGCTCCCGAACCCAATCACCATGGCCATGTCCTTCGGATAAACCACATCCCGGCCGCGCGCCAGAAAGTGCGAGTAAACCGACATGCCGGCGCCGTACACCCCGAAGGCCGACGCTACTGCTCTTGAACGTGCCAGTGCCCCAACGATGGTTCCCAGGAACCGGAATCCAGAGGCTCCATTCGCCGCCCCGCCGGCAACGTCTCCGCCGCCGTCTCCCCCAACCCGCTCCAGCCGGTCGTGGTCGTGGTCCGGTGAAACCGAAGAAGTCGCCAGCATCACGGCGATTGCCGTGGTCAGGTATCGCGTTCGAGGGGTTGTGACCTGTGCGCCGCCTTCTGCGTCCAGGCTCAGGTGCTCTCCGCGCGCGATCTCCACTCCCTCCAGACTGGCTTCCACTTTCTGTTGAAGGCCGCTGGGAGGGACGACTTGGCGAAATATGATCCGCAGCTGCCCGTTCCTTCCCAGCCTCCGCGCCGGACGCACCTGAAGCACCGTGCCTCGGAGCCGGCTCCCCGCCGGAAGAAATAAATGACTGGAGGCGACCAGCGGCTGGCTGATCTCGGCTTCCACGGGATCACCTTTCTTCGTCGTAGCTGAGTTCAGCGGCGTTACCAGCAGAGCATGTACCAGGCTTCCCGACGGAGGCTGCGTTCCAATGTCGGCAAACCTTCCCGGCCGTACGACCTCCGTTCCAAAATCAAGCGGCTGCTGCAGTTCCGCATTAAAGCTGGCTCCAGAATCCAGATATTGAGGATGGTAAGGAAGCTGGGCCACCGCCAATCTCTGCAGCCGGTGCATCTTCTCCGGGGCGTGAATCTGCTGCTTGGCTGCATTCCACTGCCGCTTAGCTTCCTGCCGCATTTCGCTGATCTGGCGCGACGCCGCATTCTTGGCGATTTCCTTCTTCCCCTGATTCTGCTTGGCGTTCGCCGGCACAAACTGCAAAACCCCATTCGACCCCGGAGAAACTATGGTTTGCAGCGGGACATGCCGTCCATCCGCCAGCACCAAATCGCTAAATTCAATGCGAACCTCGTGCGGCGGCGATAAGTCCGCATTCATCGCCGCAACCGTGCGTCTCTTCTTTGAGACGCTCTTGATCTCCGCCACCTGACCCACCACTCCGCTGCCGGCTGGGACCACGAGCTGGTCAAATACGTAAACTGGATCCACTACTTTTCCATGCACCGGTTGACCAACACTGCGGAGGCGCACTTCCTGATCCAGAGCCACCTTCAGCGGAGTGCCCGCCGGCACGGTTAAAGGAATAGAAGTGTCCGCAGCGATGGAGCGCGCCGGCTCAGCCGAGGTCGGGACGGGTTGCGCCGGCCGGCGGCTGAGAACCTGTCCCCCAGCCCATCCGCCCAAGAGGGAGGTCAGAACGATCGTCCAAATCATGCGCCGCATAGACTGTTCTACCTTTTTCGAGTGGTCCGCCAAAATCGTGCCCGCCAAATCCCAAGTCAATGACCGGCCGAGAATGTGATGGAAGCGTTACAGAAATTATCGCAGGACGCCCGCGCCGTCCGCCATCCTTACCGTCTGATGTGGGACTTTACCAGATCGTTGCATTGGAAACTGGTTCGTTTCCGGCGAATCCCACCTGCCGCTTTTCCGTTTTTCCCCGACAATTCCTCGGGCGCGCAAAGTCCTATCCAGCTATTCTAAATGGCGCAGGACGGCGTGCCCCTGCCGTCTGCGCCGTGTACAATCATCATTTTGCCGATGACCAAAAGCCCTTTCCGCAAGCTCATCATTGCCATCGACGGTCCTGCCGGCTCCGGCAAGACCACCATTGCCTCGCGGCTCGCGCGCAAACTCGGCTACGTGAATCTGGAAAGCGGCGGCATGTATCGCGCCCTCGCGCTAAAAGCGATTGAGTGGGACACATCCTTCGACGACCAGGGCGCGCTGCTGAAGCTGGCGCAGGATTCTCGCATTCAACTCGAGCCCAGCCTGGGCGGAAACCGCGTCTTGCTCGACGGCCGTGACGTAAGCCTGCGCGTCCGCGAGACCGATGTCACCGAAGCCGCCTCGCGCGTGTCAGTCCACCCCAAAGTGCGCGAGTGGATGGTTGCCCGCCAGCGCGAGATGGGCGCCGGCGGCGGGGTAGTGATGGAAGGGCGCGACATCGGCACCAAAGTCTTTCCTCAGGCCGACGTGAAAGTCTTCCTCGATGCTCACCCTACGGTTCGGGAGCAGCGCCGCCTGGAACAAATGAAGGCCCAAGGTCCTTCCGCCGCAGCCCTGGCCGCCGAACTGCGCGAGCGCGACCACCGCGACCGTACCCGGCTAGTTTCCCCGCTCGTTCCCGCCCCCGATGCCGTGATTCTCGATTCCTCTAATTTGTCCGAAGATGATGTGCTGCACAAGCTGGAAGAGTTGGTGCAAGAGAAACTGGGCTAGGGCCGTGCCTCGGAAGTTCGTGGAATAGGCTTTGCTCTGTTGTGAAAGGGCATGGCTTCAGCCCTGCCGTAAGAGATGGAAAAAGATTCCGCCCCGCAAGGGCGCCACGGACGATCAAGATGCTCCTGAAGGAAGCACTGGCCAAGAGCGCGGGTGACGATCCTTCCGACCCAGTCCAACCTCTGGCACGGATAAAGAGAGTATAGGCGGTTGCTTCTGGGGGAAGCAGAAGACCTAAATCGCTGACCCTTCTTTTCCACATCGGGACAAATCGTAAATAAACCCACACGCGCACAGACTTTCTCCCTCCCGCGGTGATATACCAGCCAAGTCTCCGTCAAAGGCTGGACTCACCTTCATCTAGGTGATCGTCCATGTTGCGTGAGCCTGGCCACTTTGCCGCTCTCTGTCTGCTGCTGTTTGCCGCCTCCGTCGCCCTGGCCCAGGACGCCTCTACCGGCGCCATCCGCGGCACGGTGAGTGATCCCGCCGGGGCGCGCATTGCAGGCAGCACGGTCGCCGCGGTCAACGTGGCCACCGGCATCCGCTACTTCACCAACACGGACGCCGAAGGCCAATTCGCCCTCGAACTACTGCCGCCGGGAGACTACCTGGCGCGCGCCGAGGCCGCAGGAATGTCCCCGGAAGTCACACCTCACTTGCGCGTCGACCTGGGTGGCTCGACGCAAGTGGAATTCAAACTGGCGGTTGCCGGCGTGAAAGAAGTGATCACTGTGTCCGGCGCGCCGCAATGGTTAGACACTCAGTCGAGCGCAGTATCCGCCGTCATTGATGAGCGCGCCATTCAGGAGTTGCCCCTCAACGGCCGCCGCTTCACCGACCTCGCCTTGTTAACCCCTGGCGTTACCCAAGACCCGCGCGGACTGATGTCCGGTTCGAACGGGGATCTGGCTTTCGGCGGAATTCGGGGCTTCCAGTCCAGTTATCTGGTCGATGGCGCCGACAACAATAATGCCTTTTTCGCCCAGGCGCGCGGCCGATACCGCGCTCCCTACCAGTTCTCCAACGAGGTGGTGCAAGAGTTTCGTGTGGCCAGGAGCACTTCCGGGGCCGAGACGGGACGCTCCGGCGGCGCGGTGGTGAATGTGGTGACCAAGTCCGGTTCCAACCACTTCCACGGCAGCGGCTTTTACTATGGCCGCAACAGCGCGCTGGACGCCCGCCACGCCTTCATGGATACCAAGCCCAGTTCCCTCCAGCACCAGTTTGGCTTTACCCTGGGCGGTCCCATCAAACGCAACCGTGCATTCTTTTTTGCCGGATTCGACCAGCATATTTTCCATGTCCCCACGGTGGTGCAGTTCGATAACGGCAGCTCGGTGGTGACTCCGCAGCCCGGCACCGGTCCAGTCACCCCCGGCGACTACGAGGCCAGTGACCAGGCGCTGGTCTTCGCCAGCGCCGCGCAACTTTCGCAACAAGCGGGACAATACCCGTCCAAGCTCCTCGGCAACACGGCTTTCCTTAAGGTGGATTTCGCGGTTTCCCCACGCAATGAGCTCTCCCTCCGGCTAAACACCTCGCGTTACTCGGGACAGAACAACGTCTTCCTCGATCCCTCCAGCCCGCTGACCACGTTCGGCATCAGCGACAACGGCCAGGAGCAGGTCGCCACCGAGAACGCGGCGCTCTCTTTGACCAGCGCTCTCTCCTACGGCTTGGTGAGTCACTTGCGAGCCCAGTTTTCCCGCGACCTGCAGCAGTCCTTCAGCAACACCAATGTTCCGCTCATCAAGATCACCAACACCATCGACGGTTTCGGACGCTCCTCCATCCTGCCTCGCCAGACTCGCGAGCACCGCCTTCACCTCGCCGAAACGCTCAGCTTCGACTCCGGCCGCAACTCCTGGAAATTCGGCGGCGACGCTCTGCTCACCTGGATCTACAACTTCTTTCCGTCACTCTCCGGCGGCGAATACATCTTCGATCCCATCAAAGTGAATCAGTTCACTTTCGCGCCCCAAATTGGCGGCCTGGAACTGACGCCGCTGCGCGCCTACGCCCACGACGTTCCGCACTACTACGTCCAGGACTTCGGGTCGGCCGTCACTCATCCGGATACGAATGAATACGCCGCGTTCATTCAGGACACCATCCGCGTGACCAATCACCTGGCTCTCAGCCTGGGAGCACGCTACGATCTGCAAACCTTCGCGACCAAGTACCTGGTTTCAAATCCGCTGTGGCCGGATTCGGGCAAAGTGCCATTCAATCCCTACAACTTCGCGCCCCGCGCCGGCCTGGCTTATTCCGTGGGAGAGCACAGACCACTCGTGGTTCGCGCCGGCTACGGCTTGTTCTACACTCGCATTCCGCAGATCTACAACTCGACGGTCGAGAGTCAAAACGGGTTAACCGGAAACTATCTCTTCCTCAACAACACCGATTATTACGACCACCAGATCTTTCCCCAATATCCCAATCCCATGGTGAACTGTGCGCCCACGGCTTCTTTTTGCCAGCCGCCCGCCAGTCTATTGCAGTATGTGCAAAGCGATATCTCCACCTTCTCTCACAATTTCCGCACTCCCGAAGTCCACCAGGCGAGCCTGAGTCTGGAGCGCGAGATCGCTCATCACCTGACTGGCGAGATTTCCTACACCTTCGTCCGCGGACAAAACCTGATCCGCGCCCGTGACGCAAACCTGCCTCCGCCCGTCAACGTCACCTATCCCGTCTATGACAGTTCAGGAACCAACCTGCTCGGCTACTACAACGTTGCTTCGTTCTCCACCTGGCAGATGACTTCTTCGCTCACCTGCCCGTATCCCCCGTGCATCAATCCCCTGGCGCGTCCTATTCCTCAACTTGGCGCCATTGATGTCTTCGAGAGTGCGGCCTCGAGCTTCTATCATGGCGCGACGATCTCCCTAAGCCGCCGCACCCGCAGCGGCCTCTACTTTCGCCTGGCTTACACCTACGCGCACGCCGAAGATGATGGCCAGGATGCTCTGGTCGCCGGGCAACCATCCACGGTGCAGAACTCCTATGCTCCCAATTCGAAAAAGGGTCCCAGCGTCACCGACCAGCGCCATCGCCTGGTCATTGCGTGGACCGCCGACCCGCGCCCCTTTGGCAGTGATCAACCGCTGTTGAGCGATTTATTCAATGGCTGGAAGTTCGCGGGCGTGGTCACGGTGGGCAGCGGCCGCCCCGTGGACGCTCGGATCATCGGCGATGCGAACCAGGACGGCAACAGCAGCAACGACCGCTTGCCGGGCGTGGGCCGCAACTCCCTGGTCGGCCCCGGCTACGCTACCACCGATATGCGCATCACCCGCCCATTACACCTCGGCGACCGTCTCAAATTGGATCTGATCGCGGAGTCCTTCAACCTGTTCAATCACGACAATCCCCAGGTACAGACCACCCCGAACGGCTTTCAAAACGCCTACGGCCAATTCGTGTTTGTCGATAACCACATTAACTTCAATTACTTCCCCGCCGCCTATCGACTGACGGCCAACCCCCTCAAGGCCACCAACGCCTATGCTCCCCGGCAGATCCAGTTGGCTTTGAAGCTCATTTTTTGAGGGGAAACGGCCCGCCCCGATGCTGGCGTCCGCATTTTAAGTGGTCCAAAGGGCTATATATCACTTGACTTGCCCACCGAACCTTGCAATAACTATCCCGTCCAGACGGGACGGGTTTGGGGGTGTTGGTCCGTTGGCAGAGGTCAGACTGCAAGAGGGAGAATCCCTCGAGAATGCCCTGCGCCGTTTCAAGCGCAAAGTGCAACAGGAAGACATCATCAAGGAGGTCAAGCGTCACTCCTTTTACCTGAAGCCGGGCGAGAAGAAGCGCGTGAAAGAAGCTTTGGCGCGTAAACGCAGCCGTAAGAAAGCTCGGAAAGAGCAGGACTAGTTTGTTTTAGGGCCGCCCCTCCCCAGGTGGTGGCCCGTTCTATTTCTAATCGCGTCCCATTTTGGGAACGGGTGCTGTTTTCATCTCCGCACTGCGCAGTTTTGTAGTATAAGCAGCAATCCACACCCGGTTTGGGCGTGGCGGGCCGAGTCCAGGGGCAAGTTCCAAGGGGCAATTGAGGGGGAAGTAGCGAACCCTGCGTCACCGCGTGCGCCAGGAGGTCATCTGGCGGGTGGCGAGGGACGGGGCCGAAGGGAGCTCTCTCAATGGAATTCCAGGACAAGATGTTGAAGTGCATCGACTGTGGCGCCGACTTTGTCTTCACGGCCGGGGAACAGTTGTTCTTCTACGACAAGCAATTCAAAAACGAGCCCAAGCGCTGCAAGACCTGCAAGGCGAAGCGCGTCTCGGTGTTGGGCGCTGCGCCTACGGGACAAAGTTATTCCAGGGTCGAGACCCGTACCACCTGTTCGCAGTGTGGCAAGGAGACCACCGTGCCCTTCAAGCCGACGCAGGGCCGTCCCGTCTTTTGCCGCGAATGCTTTCAACAGCGGCGGCAGGCAGCCACGGCGTAAAGCGGAATCGGCCGCCCTTGGGTGGCCGGCGGAGTTCGCTCTCCTTCCTCTCATCGTCCCGATTTCTCGCGAAGTTGTGCGCGTCCACGGGAGCAGGTGCCGTACTCCGTCCTTTGCATCCCTTATTCGTTTACCCGCAATTCATTTATCGGAATTCATTTAATATGACACCGTGCCCAGTTTCCACGTCGAGAATTTCGGATGCCGCGCCACCCAGGCCGACGGCGCCGCCATCGAGCGCCAGCTCCGCGACCGTGGCTTCGACCGCGCCACTGGCTCCGCGACCGCCGGACTAGTCATCTTGAATACTTGCACGGTAACCGCGTCCGCCGACCAGGACGCACGCGCCGCCATCCGCCGCATCCATCGCGAGAACTCTGGCTGCCGGATCGTAGTGACCGGCTGCTACGCCCAACGCGCACCCGAGGAGATCGCTGCGCTGCCTGGAGTCAGCCAGGTCATCGGCAACTCGCACAAGCATCAACTGGCGGAGATTGCCGCGGCTTCGGGTCCGGCTCCGGCCTTTGTGCCGCTCGCCAGCCTCACAGCTCACCAACTGCCAACGACGAACGATCAACAACAGATCTTTGTCTCCGATATCTTCGCCCATACCGAACTCCTGGCCGCGCCCGTATTTGAAGGTGAGGCCACGGGGAGCGCCCGCACCCGCCCCAACCTCAAAGTCCAGGACGGTTGCGACAACCGCTGCTCGTTTTGCGTGATCCCTTCGGTGCGCGGCCAGAGCCGTTCTCTCCCCTTACCCCAGATTCTTCGCGAGGTGAACGCTCTGGTCGCAGCCGGCTACCGCGAAGTCGTCATCTCCGGCATCAACCTCGGTAGATGGGGCCGCGATCTGCCCTCAGCGGCTAAAGCACGCGAGCTTTTCGCTGATTTCGGCACGACTGAAGTCGTGCCCTTCCCGCCCGCGCGTTCAGATTTCGGCCAACGGCCGACGACCAGCAGCCAACGACTGACTTTCGAAGATCTGGTCCGCGCCATTCTCACCGAGACTTCGCTTGAGAAGCTTCGCCTCAGCAGCATCGAACCTATGGACTGGAGCGTAGATTTGATTCGCATGATGGCGCAGTCCCCTCGCATCGCCAAGCATGCGCATGTGCCCATGCAGTCCGGCAGCGACCGCGTGCTGCGCCTCATGCACCGCAAATATCGCCCCTGGCACTATCGCGAGAAGATTCAAAGCATCCGCGCTGCCTTGCCCACCGCCGCCATCGGTGCGGATGTGATGGCCGGATTCCCCGGCGAAACCGACGCCGACTTCGAAGCAACGCGCCACATGATCGGCGAGTTGCCATTCACCTATCTGCACGTCTTCACCTATTCATCGCGTCCTGGAACGCCCTCTGCTGCCATGCGCGATCAGGTCCCGGTGCACATTGCCCGCGAGCGCAACCGGATTCTCCGCGACCTCGCCACGGAAAAGAAACTGGCGTTCATGCAGTCTTTTGTCGGGAAGGAAATCAAGGCCATTACGCTTAATACCCCAACCAATTCTCTGTCACCCCGAGCGGAGCAGTGCGATTCGGAAAGCGGATCGCGCTGCGAAGTCGAGGGACCCTTCGACAAGCTCAGGGCAGACTCTTGCGCTTCTTGGACTGCCGTCACCGAAGCCCTCACCGACAATTATCTGAAGCTGCGCCTGCGAGGAAGACACGAGCCCAACCGCTGGATCAGGGCGCAGGTGGAGCGAGTGGAAGACGGCACGCTGGTGGGGAGCTGCGCCGGCTAGGCTTCGGGCAATGAGTAGTAATCAAGTTCAGGCATGGGGAAATCCTTTCGGTTGTCGGTCATCAAGGTGCAGCCCCGCTCCAGTGCGATGGCCGCGACAATCGTGTCGGGCAGCGTAAGAGTGCGCCCTCTTTTGCTCCATTGCTTCTTAAGCTTCCCGGCAAGCCGTGCCGTGCTCCCGGTTAACTCATAACATTCCAGCGCGTCAAGGAAGGCCTCGGTTTGTAGTTCTTCTCCCGGACGCATGCCGGCATACACTTCCGCGACATTCAGGGCTGTGGTAGCCACGGCATGCCCCCCACGGAGAAGTTCAGCCAGCAATTCACGCCGCCCGCGCCGGCAGCGGAGCACGTCAATCAGCACAGAGGTGTCGAGCAAATATCGCATCAGCGGGGACGCGAGCGGCGCTTCGGTTCAACCTGGCTCTGTTCAACCTGGCGAGTGAGGCGGCTATCGCTTTCCGCCCGTAATCTGCGCACCCAGATGGCCGCAGACTCGTCTTTATCCTTCCCGACGGCGCTCTTACCGGCGGGACCCGGGCTTTCCAGGAATTGCAGCAGCTTTTGCCGCTGCACTTCGTTGCGCGCGGTTTCCACTAGAAAGGAACTCCGGCCGCGGGGCCCAACCAGGGCGTCGATCTCACGGAGCAGATCCTCGGGCAAGAAAATGTGGGCGCGTCTTGTACTCATTGTGTGTCTAGATAGTGTGCCTTAGATATGTGCTGTATGTCAACCCACTAGCCAAGGCAAGATGGCTCATTTCGGGCCGGTTTTGACCCCTTGCCAGGATTTGTCTCTTAAGCCGGAATCGTCGGCTGCGGGGGATGGGCTGCCTGCGTCTGCGTGCTATAATTTTGCATCTGACTTGCACTTGTAGCTGACGGAGGACGTATCGACAAACGGTTTATCCGCACGAACGACCGCATTCGGGCCCGTGAAATCCGCGTGATTGACGACGAAGGCAACCAGATTGGGGTTTTGCCTCCGTACGAAGCGTTAAAAATGGCCCGCGAAAAAAACCTGGACCTGGTTGAGATCTCGCCCACCGCGACCCCTCCTGTCTGCCGCATCATGGACTACGGGAAATTCCTGTATCAGCAGGAAAAGAAGGAACGCGAGGCGAAAAAACACCAGAAGACCATTACCGTCAAGGAAGTGAAGTTTCGCATCAACGTGGACGACCACGACTACGAGACCAAGAAGAACCACGTGCTGCGCTTTCTGGACGAAGGGGACAAGGTCAAGGCCACCATCTTCTTTCGCGGACGCGAGATGACGCGCACCGGGCTGGGTCGGCAGATTCTGGAGCGCCTGATTAAGGACGTTGAGGAAAAGAGTATTGTGGAGTTCCGCCCGCGCCAGGAAGGGAATACGCTGCACGCCATTTTGGCGCCCAAGAAAGATTCGGGACAGAAGCCGCCGGCGTCCGCGCCCCAGCAGAATCGCGCCAATCAGGCGTAGACAAAGATCAGCCTTCAGCACTTAGCCGTTAGTATTTGGCCTGTATGGGCCGTGACCGGTGGCTAAGTGCTAAGTGCCAAATGCTAGTTGTGGGAGTTCTCATGCCGAAACTGAAAACACACAAGGGCGCCGCTAAGCGCTTTAAGAAGACGGGCACGGGGAAGGTAAAGCGCGGGCATTCGCATTTGCGGCACATCCTGACCTCGAAGGCCCATAAGCGCAAAAAGAAGCTGGGCCAATCGGTCCTGGTGAGTGATGCCGACACACCGAAGATCAAACGAATGATTCCGTACTAGGAGGTTTTGTGTGGTGCGGCCGCCCTCGGCTGCATCTTTGCGGACCGGGAATTAGGTACCGCAAGCACGCGGGCGTGGGCGCCCGCTCCACACGAACCCAGGCGCGTGAAGAGGCGATCAGACCTTCGAGTCTCCTGCCTCCAGCCGCCAGTTCGAACGAAAGCAAAAAGGAGCCAACATGCCTCGGGTCAAACGTGGTACCAAACGCCGCGCCAAGCGCAAAAAGATATTGGAGCGCGCCAGCGGATATTTCCTCACAAAGTCAAAACTCTACCGGTCGGCAAAAGAGGCGGTGGAACGCGGCCTCAAGTTTGCCTACAGCGGGCGCAAACAAAAGAAACGGCAATATCGCTCGCTGTGGATCGTACGCATCGGCGCCGCGGCCAAGTTGAACGGGCTGAGCTACAGCCAGTTCATCCACGGGCTCAAGCAGGGCGGGGTAGAACTGGACCGCAAGATCCTGGCGGATTTGGCGGTGAAGGATCCCGGCGCCTTTAAAAGCCTCGCCGAGCAAGCCAAGAGCGCTCTCGGCGGGGCAGCGTAGAGACCAGCCTTTAGCTTTTAGCCATTAGCATTTGGCTTTTCATGTAGCGCCGCCGTCCTCGGCGGCCTCCGGGCCGGCAAGATGCCGGCGCTACTCATATGTCCTGTTGCGGTGCTCTAGACGACAATTCCTAGGACAATGACTGCGAAGAAGAAATCCGAGTACGCGGTTCCGAAGCTGAAGGACTTCTCCGCTAAGACGCTGGACGGAGCTGCAAAGAAACTGCTGGCGGCGCTGGAGGAGGAGTCCAAGGCCGTCGGCACCGAGGTTGACTGGAAGATTTTTCGCGACCGCTGGATGGCGCGAACGAATGGAATCCTCACGCAGATCAACGATCTGTGGCTGAAGGTAGCGCCGAAAGAAGCGAAGCGCGAGGTTGGTCAGCGCGTCAACGAGATCAAGAACCAAGTCCAGCAAACGGTTGATGCAACGTCCGCTCACCATCAGGGCGACGAGGCCCCGAAAGGCCGCTTTGTCGGGCGTGCGAAGACGCGGGACAGCGCTTTTCAGCATCGCGATAAATCTGACTCTCTCGATATCACCCTCCCGGGCATCCGCCGGCCGCTCGGGGCGGAGCATCCCATCATCAGGACGATGAACGAGATCGTCGGAGTCTTTCGCGACCTCGGCTACTCGGTGGAGGAAGGTCCGGAGATTGAAACCGATTATTACAATTTCGAGGCTTTGAACTTTCCGCCGAATCATCCGGCGCGCGACACGCAGGACACACTCTTTATTGCCAATCAGGAATCGAAGCCGCCTCGCGATCGGCTCTTGCTGCGCACCCATACTTCGCCGGTGCAGATTCGCACCATGGAAAAGATGAGGCCGCCGCTGCGTGTGGTCTGTCCGGGGAAGGTGCATCGTAACGACGCTCCGGACGCGACCCACTCGCCGATTTTTCATCAGGTGGAAGGATTGGCGGTCGATGCCAATATCACCTTTTGCGATCTGAAGGGCACGCTCGACCACG
>Ga0209415_10009230_pt1 | contig 16980 bp, 12 predicted proteins | sample PeaSoiSIISIP2007_FD_187696 | JGI IMG/M metagenome (GOLD analysis project Ga0209415, IMG submission 187696) | Peat soil microbial communities from Weissenstadt, Germany - SII-SIP-2007 (SPAdes) (version 2) | ecosystem: Environmental > Terrestrial > Soil > Wetlands > Peat | place: Germany... | reverse complement strand
TGTGGTTTCCGTTCCACCTCAGCAAGGTGTCGTACTGGTCGCGCACGGTGATCGTGCCGCTGCTGGTGCTGATGGCGAAACAGCCGCGCGCGCGCAACCCGCGTGGCGTGCACATGGCAGAACTGTTCCGTGCGCCGCCGGAGCGGATCACCGACTGGATCCGTGGCCCGTACCGTTCCGCCTGGGGCCGGTTCTTCAAGGGCGTCGATGTCCTGCTGCGCGCGGCCCAGCCGTGGTTCCCCCGCCGCGGCGCCGAGCGCGCGGTCGCCAAGGCGGTGGCGTTCGTCACCGAGCGGCTGAACGGCGATGACGGGCTGGGCGGCATCTACCCGGCGATTGCCAACAGCGTGATGATGTTCGACACGCTGGGCTTTCCGCCCGAGTTGCCGCCGGCCGCGACCGCGTGGCGCGCGGTGCGAAAACTGCTGGTGATCGAGGCCGAACGCGCCTACTGCCAGCCCTGCCTGTCGCCGGTCTGGGACACCAGCCTGGCCGGGCATGCGCTGGCCGAGGCCGGCGTCGACACGGCCTCCGCCTGCACCTGGCTGCTACGACGCCAGATCACCGAGGTGGTCGGCGACTGGAGCGTGCGGCGGCGCGACCTCGCGCCGGGCGGCTGGGCGTTCCAATACGAGAACCCGCACTACCCCGATGTCGACGACACCGCCGTGGTCGGCATGTTGCTACACCGCAACGGCGATCCGGCGTACGCGGCGTCTATCGCCCAGGCGCGCGACTGGATCATCGGCATGCAGTCCTCCGACGGCGGCTGGGGCGCGTTCGAACCGGAGAACACGCATCTCTACCTGAACCACATCCCGTTCGCCGACCACGGCGCGCTGCTCGATCCGCCGACCGCGGACGTCACCGCGCGCTGCGTATCGTTCCTGGCGCAGATCGGCATGCGCCATGACGATCCGGTGCTGGCGCGCGCGCTGGGGTTCCTGCGCCGCGGCCAGGAGGCGGACGGAAGCTGGTTCGGCCGCTGGGGGACCAATTACATCTACGGCACCTGGTCGGTGCTGTGCGCGCTGAACGCCGCCGGCGTGCCGCCGGACGATCCGGCCGTGCAGCGCGCGATGGCTTGGCTGGTCTCGGTGCAGCGCGAGGACGGCGGCTGGGGCGAGGACGAGGAAAGTTACGCCGACGCCCCGCACGGGCGTTACCAGGAAAGCACGCCGAGCCAGACCGCCTGGGCGCTGCTGGGCCTGATGGCGGCGGGGGCGGCCGACCATCCCGCCGCGGCGCGTGGCATCGACCACCTGATGGCGACGCAGCGCGACGACGGCGAGTGGACGGAGCTGCCCTACACGGCGGTCGGTTTCCCGCGGGTGTTCTACCTGCGCTACCACGGCTATCGGCGGTATTTCCCGGCCATGGCGCTGGCGCGCTACCGCAACCTGCGGCGCGGCAATTCGCAGCGGGTGGCGTTTGGGTTCTAGGCCCACGCTTGTTGTCGGTCTCGCCGCCGAAGCACGCATCGCCCGTCCGCTCGGCTGGCCCGTCATTGTCGGCGGCGGCGGTTACGCCGGCGCAATTGCCGCCGCGGAACAGGCGGTGCGCGAGGGCGCGCAGGCACTGGTCAGCTTCGGTCTCGCCGGCGGGCTGGACCCGGCGTTACGGCCCGGTGCTGTGGTGGTGGCGACGGAGGTGCTCACTGACGGAACCCGCCTCCCAACCGACCCGCCATTGCGCACGCAGCTCGGTCAAGGCAACGCAAGGGTGCTGTTGGGCACGAGCGAAATTGTCGCCCTCGCCGCCGTCAAGCAGCATCTGTTCGCGACCACCGGTGCTGCGGCGGTCGACCTGGAAAGCGGCGCCGTCGCCCGCGTCGCCACCGAGCATGGCCTGCCCTTCGCAGTGCTGCGCGCCATCTGCGATCCGGCCGAGCGTGACCTGCCACCGGCCGCGCTGATCGCGCTGGATCGGCATGGCGCCATCGGGCTGGCGCGCGTGCTCTGGTCGGTCCTGGCGCATCCCGCGCAGCTTCCGGGGCTGCTGGCGCTCGCCGCCGATGCCGCGGCGGCGCGGCGGGCGCTACGCGACGCGGTCACCCGCATTCGCACGAACGTGTAGGGCCGATCGGCGCAGCGCGATCCGCCGCGCCGTGCCGCGCATGGCGCATACTGCGGCCGGCGGGTGCCGGCGAAGGGCGCGGTCGTCCGCCACCCACCGGGCGTCGCGTTCCACCTGCTGGACGCGGACGCGTGGCCAAACGTCGGCTGCGTCGCCGAGCGATCACGACGGATCAAGTCAGTTCGCGGCGTCGCCAGGTTGGGCAGCTTGTGAAGCGTCGCCTTGCATATGGGGCGCACCTTGGGTCATATAAAAGGCTGCCTTGCACATGGACCGCACTTCGGCCCATATTAAAGTTGGCATTCTATATGGAGCCACCGCCCGGCCATGTTAAAGGAAACGTTGCCGCCTTCCCAGCCGACGACCGGTCGGGCTGGAGTTTATCGGCGCCAACTCCAGGGCTACCGCGCCTTCATCCCTGCCCCCCTGCCGCCGGACCCGCCCGTCCGCATCGAGGGCCGGTTGCAAGCCCTGCTCTCGCGCGCCGATCTGGCCCTGGGCCGCCTCGCCGGATCCATCGCGACGCTGCCCAATCCGGACCTGTTCATCCTGATGTATGTCCGCAAGGAAGCGGTGCTGTCGAGCCAGATCGAGGGAACGCAAAGTTCCCTGCAGGACCTGCTGGCGGCCGAGGCGCGGGTGCTCGACCCGCACCAGCCGCGTGACGTGGCCGAGGTGCTGAACTATGTCGCCGCCATGCATCACGGATTGGCGCGGCTGGCCTCGTTGCCCGTCTCGGTCCGCCTGATCCGGGAGATCCATGCCAGGCTGCTTGCAGGCGTGCGGGGCTCGCATCTGACGCCGGGTGAGCCGCGCACCAGCCAGAACTGGATCGGCCCCGCCGGCTGCGGATTGAATGAGGCGACGTTCGTTCCGCCGCCGCCGGCCGAGCTGCCCGATGCGCTCGGCGCGCTGGAAAACTTCCTGCATGCCGAGGATGCGCTGCCGCTGCTGATCAAGATCGGCCTGGCGCACGCGCAGTTCGAGACGATCCACCCGTTTCTTGACGGCAACGGACGCGTCGGGCGGCTGCTCATCACGTTCCTGCTCTGCGAGAAGCAGGTGCTGGACAAGCCGGTGCTGTACCTGTCGCACTACTTCAAACGTCATCGACAGAGCTATTACGATCACCTGCAGGCGATACGGGATACCGGGGCATTCGAGGAATGGCTCGAATTCTTTCTGACCGGAGTGATCGAGGTCAGCCTGGAAGCCAGCGTCACCGCGCGGCGCGTTCTCGCCCTTCGCGAGCAGCATCGCGACTTGATTGCCGGCCAGTTGGGCGGGGCAGCAGGTAATGGACACCGCACACTGGAGTATCTGTTCCAACACCCGATCGTTTCGGTGAACGAGGTGCGCGCGCTGATCGGTACGACTTATCCGGCCGCAAACGAGCTCGTCGGGCGTCTGGCCAGGATCGGCATCCTCACTGAAGTGACTGGCCGGGTGCGCAACCGTCGGTTCCGCTATGATGGCTATATCCGGCTGTTCGCGGATGCGCCGCCGCTGGGCGGTGACCAGTGATTGCCGATCACACCCATGCGTCTTGCACCAACGCGTAGGGCGGATCAGCGAAGCGTCATCCGCCGCCGTGACGGCGGATGACGCTTCGCTGATCCGCCCTACGATGACGACGCGTTACCGCCGGGCGAGCGGGTGGTGCGCCTCCACCAGGCGCTGCAGCCGCTCCGCCAGCACATGCGTGTAGATCTGCGTCGTGGCGATGTCCGCGTGGCCCAGCAGCAGTTGCAGGCTGCGCAGATCCGCCCCATGCGCCAGCAGATGCGAGGCGAACGAGTGCCGCAGCACGTGCGGCGACACCCGCGCCGGATCGAGCCCGGCCTCCAGCGCCACCAGCTTCAGCATCTGCCCGAAGCCCTGCCGCGTCAGCGCATGGCGCGCATCGCGCCCCGGGAACAGCCAGCGCCCGCCCGTGTCATGCAGCGCAATCAACTCGGCCGCCGCCACCTTGGCCGCCTCCGACAGCGGCACGATGCGTTCCTTGCCGCCCTTGCCGCGGATCATCAGCACCGCGGCGTCGCCCGCCAGCGCGCGCCGCGGCAGGCCCAGCAGCTCCGACACGCGCAGCCCGGTGGCGTACAGGATCTCCAGCGCCGCCCGCGCGGTCACGCCATGGATCCCCGGCCGGTTGCCGGCGGCCGCCAGCAGGGCCTCGACCTCCTGCTCGGTGAGGTATTTCGGCAGTACGCGCGGCAGCCGCGGCGCATCCAGCAGCGAGGTCGGATCATCCGTCCGCACGCCCTCGCGCAGCAGGAACCGATGGAACTGCCGCAAGGCCGACAGCCGCCGCGCTGCGGTGCGCGCCGCCAGGCCGGCCCGCGCCAGGCCCGCCATGTAGGCCTGCAGCGCCGCCGCATCCGCCCGCGCCGGCGCCTGCCCGCGCGCCGCGGCAAAGCTGGCGAAATCCGTCAGATCCGCCTCATACGCCAGCCGCGTGTTAAGCGCCGCGCCGCGTTCGGCGACCAGCATCTCCAGGAACGCCTCGATGTGGCGGTCCATTCAGTGCCCCCCGAAACTCAATGACTTTGGAACTTGTCGTTCGGCAGCACCTTCTCGATCGTCTGCACGTGCGGCGACGGCGGGAAAGCCCCCAGATACGCCAGCCCCGCCGCCAGCGCGATCAGGCCGGCGGCGAGGATGATCAGGAACGCGCGCAGCATGATGGGCGGGCCGACTCCGGTTATGCGGGCCTTGCGTGGCCTCGGTGTCCGCCGGTGTGCTAGCCTTGGTGCCCATGACACGCAACACCGTCCTGCGCGATGCGCTGCCGCTGCCCGACGCGCTTGCCGGGCGCAGCATCGTCGTGGTCGGGCTGATGGGGGCCGGCAAGACCTCGATCGGCCGGCGGCTGGCGGCGCGGCTCGGCCTGCCGTTCCGCGACGCCGACGCCGAGATCGAGGCGGCGGCCGGCTGCACCATCCCCGAGCTGTTCTCACGTTACGGCGAGCAGGCGTTCCGCGACGGCGAGCGCCGGGTGATCCGCCGGCTGCTGGCGGGCGATCCGCTGGTGCTGGCGTTCGGCGGCGGCGCCTTCATCGACCCCGAGACGCGCGCGGTGGTGCGCGAGGAGGCGGTCTCGGTCTGGCTGCGCTGCACGCTGCCGGTGCTGGTGCGCCGCGTCGCCGGGCGCAGCCACCGCCCGATGCTGCATGGCGGCGACCCGGCGGAGATCATGCAGCGCCTGATGAACCAGCGCTATCCGGTCTATGCCGAGGCCGACGTGATCGTCGACTGCACCGACGAGCCGCCGGACGTCACGACCGGCCAGGTGCTCGACGCGCTGGTGGCCTGGCGGGCGCCGCGACGGCTGACCGTCAGCCTGTCCAGCACCAGCTACGACGTGGTGATCGGCGACGGGCTGCTGCGCCGCGCCGGGGCACTGCTGGCGCCGCGCCTGCCGCAGAAGCGCGCGGTGATCATCACCGATGAAACCGTCGCGGCGCTGCACCTGCCGACGCTGCGCCAGGGCTTGGCGGAGACCGGGATCGCCGCGAGCGAGATCGTCGTGCCCGCCGGCGAGGCCAGCAAGAGCCTGGACTCCTATGTCGACGTGCTGAACCGGTTGCTGGATGCGCGGGTCGAGCGTCGCACCGCGGTGATCGCGCTGGGCGGTGGCGTGGTCGGCGACCTGGCGGGTTTCGCCGCGGCGACCGCGTTGCGCGGCCTGCCCTTCGTGCAGATGCCCACGACGCTGCTGTCGCAGGTCGACAGCTCGGTGGGCGGCAAGACCGGGGTGAACACGAAGCACGGCAAGAACCTGGCCGGCGCGTTCTATCAGCCACGCATGGTGCTGGCCGACACCGCGACGCTCGCGACGCTGCCACCTCGAGAACTGCGCGCCGGCTATGCCGAGATCGCCAAGGCCGGGCTGATCGGCGACGCGGCGTTCTTCGCCTGGTGCGAGCGCTACGGCGCCAGCGTGGTCGGCGGCGATGCCGAGGCGCAGGCCGAGGCGATCCGCCGCGCCTGCGCCTTCAAGGCGGCGGTGGTGGGCGACGACGAGCGGGAGGAAAAACCGAACGACGGCCGCGCGCTGCTGAACCTCGGCCACACCTTCGGCCACGCGCTGGAGGCGGAGTACGGCTACTCGGGCGGGCTGCTGCACGGCGAGGGCGTGGCGATCGGCCTGGGGCTGGCGTTCAAGCTGTCGGCACGGCTCGGCCACTGCGCCCCGGCGGACGCCGAGCGGGTGATCGCGCATGTGTCCGCCGTCGGGCTGCCGGCGGAGCTGGCGATGTTGAACCGCCGGTTCTCCGCCGCGACGCTGATCGGGCACATGCGGCGCGACAAGAAGGTGCAGGACGGCGCGCTGAAATTCGTGCTGGCGCGCGGGATCGGCCAGACGTTCACCGCGACCGACGTGCCGGAGGCGGCGGTGACGGAGCTGCTGCGCGACGCGGGGTGCGCCTGACTACTCCCCCTCCCCTTGCGGGCATGGGCCGTGAAGCGGACCAAGGTCGGGGGGAGGGGTTCCACCGGTACAGTGCCGGAAGGGATGGCCAGGATACCTGGCCCGCTCTTAACCGTTCACAACAGATCAGGGACATCAGGGAACAAGCGAGTCCGGCCGCGCCACGGAGCTGTTCCTATCGTCATGGCCCGCCCCCGGGTCGGCCATGACGATGCAGGATCAGAGAAACGACACCGGATCGACATCCACCTCCACCCGCGCCCCCCTCGGCACTTTCACCCGCGCCAGCCAGTCGCGCAGGATCGGCTGCACGGCGATCTCGCGCCGCGTCTTCAGCAGCAGCCGGCGCCGGTGCCGGCCGCGCAGGATGCTCAGCGGGGCCGGCGCCGGGCCCAGCACCGTCACGCCATCGCCAAACGGTGCCGCGCGGCCCAGTTCGTGCGCCAACCCATCGGCCACCGCCGCGTGGTCCGCGCTGACGATCAGCGCCGCGAGCCGGCCATATGGCGGCCAGTGGCCCGGCCGGCGCTGCGCCGCCTCGCGGGCCATGAAGGCGTCGAGATCGCCGGCCACCAGCGCCTGCATCACCGGGTGCTCCGGGGTGAAGGTTTGCAGCAGCACCTGGCCGGGCGCCTCGGCCCGCCCGGCGCGGCCCGCCACCTGGTGCAGCAATTGCACGGTCCGCTCCGCCGCGCGCAGGTCGCCGCCGGCGAGGCCCAGGTCGGCGTCGACCACGCCGACCAGCGTCAGGTGGGGAAAATGCCAGCCCTTGGCGACGATCTGCGTGCCGATGATGAGATCGACCTCGCGCGCCGCGATGGCGTGGGCGGCGGCGGCGGCGGCGTCCGGACCCGGCATCGTGTCGCTCGCCATCACCAGGCGCCGTGCGTCGGGAAACCGCGCGGCGGCTTCCTCGGTGATGCGTTCCACCCCCGGGCCGACCGGCGTCAGGCTGTGCGCGGCGCCGCAGGCCGGGCACTCGGGCGGGATCGGGATGGCGTGGCCGCAATGGTGGCATTGCAGCAAGCTGCGCACGCGGTGCTCCACCAGCCAGGCGGTGCAGTTCGGGCAGGCCATCCGGTGGCCGCAATGGCGGCACAGCGTCAGCGGCGCGTAGCCGCGGCGGTTGAGGAACAGCATCGCCTGCTCGCCGCGCGCCAGTGTCGCGTGGATCGCCTCGATCAGCGGCGGCGCCAGGAATTTCCCCCGCTCCGGCGGGGTCTCGCGCATGTCGATCGCCGCCACCGCGGGCAGCGTCGCGCCGCCGTGCCGGCGCGCCAGGGTGATCCGGCGGTAGCGGCCGGCCTCGACATTGGCCACCGTCTCCAGGCTGGGCGTGGCGGAGACCAGCACCGCCGGCGCCGCGCACAGCCGCGCCCGCACCACCGCCATGTCGCGGGCGTGGTAGACCACGCCGTCTTCCTGCTTGAACGCCGTCTCGTGCTCCTCGTCGACCACGACCAGGCCGAGATCGGGGAACGGCAGGAACAGCGCCGAGCGCGCGCCGACCACCACCGGCGCGCCGCCCTCGGCCACCGTCCGCCAGGTGATCCGCCGGGTGCGCGAACTCAGGTCGGAGTGCCAGACCGCCGGCGCGACGGCGAAGCGGCGCTCGAACCGCTCCAGCCACTGCGAGGAGAGCGCGATCTCCGGCAGCAGCACCAGCGCCTGGCGGCCGGCGCGCAGGCATTCGGCCACCGCCTCGAAATACACCTCGGTCTTGCCGGAGCCGGTGACGCCGTCGAGCAGCGTCACCGAGAAGTCCCGCGCGGCCACCGCGGCGCGCAGGACCGCGGCGGCGTCGGCCTGCGCCGCGGACAGGGGCGGGCCGGGGTGATCCGGATCGGGCGGCTGGAACGGCGGGCGCGAGGGCAGCGCCGCCGGCACCAGCAGGCCGGCGTGGGCCATCGCCCGCACCACCCCGGCGCCGACGCCGGCCACGCGGGCCAGTTCGCTCGCCGGGCGCGGCAGGCCGTCCGCCAGCGCGGAAAGCACGCGCTGGCGCGCCTCCGTCAGCCGCGGCCGGGGCAGCGGCGCCGCGGTCGGTCCCGGCTCGATCCGGCGTGACTCGGTCGGGCATGACCCGGTCGGGCGTGACTTGATCGGTCCCGGCTCGGGCGGGCGTGACTCGATCGGTCCCGGCTCAGTCGGCCCCGGCGCGGTCGGTTCCGGCTCGATCGGGCGTGACTCGGTCGGGCATGACCCGGTCGGGCGTGACTTGATCGGTTCCGGCTCGGGCGGGCGTGACTCGATCGGTCCGGGCTCGATCGGTCTCGGCTCGGTCGGGCGTGACTCGGTCGGGCGTGACTCGATCGGTCCGGGTTCGATCGGTCCGGGCTCGGGCAGCGAATCGGCGGGCCGCCAGCCGCAAGGGGCGCGTCCGGTGTCGGGGCTGACGACGCGCAGCGCCATCGCCATCACCTGGCCGGGCGGCGACAGGGTGTAGCTCGCCAGCCAGTCCACGAAGCGGCGCAGCTCGGCGCGCATCGGCGGCGTGTCCAGCACCGCGATCAGCGGCTTCAGCTTGCGCTCCGGCACGCCGACGCCCGCAGGACCATGTGCCTCGCCGGCCGGCACGCTGTCCCAGACGACGCCGACCTCCTCGCGCCGGTTCAGCGGCACCAGGACCACGTCGCCCGGCCAGACCGTCAGCTCCGCCGGCACGCGGTAGTCGAACGGGCCGGGGAACGGATACGCCAGCATCACGGGCACCCGTCGCGAGGATTGCTTTCTGTCCGGGCTACCCATGTTCTATGATCCGCTCGCAAATGCGTCTGATGTCCAGACGCGGCGGCAGACAAGGTCCGAGGCATGAAGTTCTTCATCGACACCGCCGACACGGCGGAGATCAAGTCGCTCGCCGCTTCCGGGTTGCTGGACGGCGTCACCACCAACCCGTCGCTGGTCGCCAAGTCCGGCCGGCGCATCCTGGACGTGATCGCCGAGATCTGCGCGATCGTCCCCGGCCCGGTCAGCGCCGAGGTCGCCGCCACCGACTACGACGGCATGCTGGCCGAGGCCCGCGTGCTGCGCCGCATCGCCAAGAACGTCACGGTCAAGGTGCCGCTGACGCCGGACGGGCTGCGCGCCTGCCATCATCTCAGCGACGACGGGGCGATGGTCAACGTCACGCTGTGCTTCTCCGCCGCGCAGGCGCTGCTGGCCGCCAAGGCCGGCGCCAGCTTCATCAGTCCGTTCGTCGGACGGCTGGACGACGTCGGCCAGGACGGCATGGCAGTGGTCGCGGACATCGTGCAGATCTACCGCAACTATGGGTTCAAGACCGAGGTGCTGGTGGCCTCGGTCCGTCACCCCATCCACGTGATCACGGCGGCCAAGCTCGGCGCCCATGTCGCCACGGTGCCGCCGGCCGTGCTGCGCCAGCTCTTCAACCACCCGCTGACCGACAAGGGCCTGGCCGCCTTCCTGGCCGACTGGGCGAAGACCGGGCAGCAGATCGCATGACCGCGGTCCGGCCGCTGCCTGACGCGGCCGAGAGCGAGCTGGTCGCTGCCTTCCTGCGCGCGCATCCCGCGTGGCTGGCCGAGCATCCCGAGCTGTATCGCCTGCTGGCTCCGCCGCGCCGGGTGTTCGGGGAGGTGCTGACCGACCACATGGCCGCGATGCTGCGGGCGGAGCGGGCGCACGCCTCGGAACTGATCGACGCCGGGCGCGCCGCCGCGGGGATGGCCGGGCGGGTGCAGGCGGCGGTGCTGGCGCTGATGCGTGCCGCCGATCCCGCGGAGTGCGTCAGCGCGGAGCTGCCGGGGCTGCTGGGGATCGACGCCAGCGCGCTGTGCGTGGAGGATGCGCAGCCGGGCTGCCACCATCTGCTGGAAAACACCGTCCGGCGGCTGCTCGATGGCCGTGACGTGGTGTTTCGCGCCGCGGCATCGGGTGGCCAAGCGGGGGGTGGTCGGGCGGGGGATGCCGCGGCGGTGGATGCCGTGATGCTGCACGCCGAGGCGGCGCGCTTGGCGCTGCACGACGCGCTGGTGCGGGTGCCGGGCACGGGGGCGCCGATGCTGGTGGCGCTCGCCAGTCGCGACGCGCGCGCGCTCGATCCCGCCCAGGGCAGCCATGCGCTGGCGTTTTTGGGGCGCGCCGTGGCGGCTGCGCTCGGGCGCTGAGCGTTGGGCGCTGACGGCTTGGGCGCTGGCTGCTTGGGCGCTGGCCCGCCAATGGGCACGGGCCGCTTGGGCGCGGACGCATGACCGGCGAGGCGGCGCGCCAGGCCTTCCTCGACTGGCTGGCCCGAGAGCGCCGCGCCGCGGTGCTGACGGTCGAGGCGTATGGCGGCGACCTGGCGGGGTTTCTCGGGTTTCTGACCGGCCATCTCGGGGCCGAGCCGGACCTGGAGGCATTGCGCACGCTGCGGCTGGCCGACCTGCGCGCCTGGCTGGCGCAGCAGGCGAACGCGGGCGCCGGGAACGCCACGCGGGCGCGGCACCTGTCGGCGGTGCGCAGCTTCTACCGTTTCCTGGCGCGCCGGCATGGGGTGGACAACCCGGTGCTGAAGCTGATCACCGCGCCGCGGGCGAAGAAGCCGCTGCCCCGGGCGCTGGCGCCGGAGCAGGCCCGCGCGGTGACCGACGACATCGCCGAGATGGCCGACACCGCCGCGCTGCAGGCGCGCGACACCGCGCTGTTCACCCTGCTGTACGGCTGCGGCCTGCGCATCGCCGAGGCATTGGCGCTGGATGTGCGCGATGCGCCGGCGCAGGGCGGCGACGCGGTGCTGCGGGTGGTCGGCAAGGGGTCCAAGGAACGCATCGTGCCGGTGCTGCCGGCGGTGCGGGAGGCGATCGGCGACTGGCTGCGGCTGCATCCCGACCGCCAGCCCGGCAGCCCGCTGTTCCTCGGCGCGCGGGGCAAGCGGCTGGATGCGGCGGTGGCGCAAAAAGTGCTGCGCGACTTTCGCCGGCTGCATGGCCTGCCCGAGCACGCCACGCCGCACGCGCTGCGGCATTCGTTCGCGACGCATCTGCTGGCGGGCGGGGCGGATTTGCGCTCGATCCAGGACCTGCTGGGCCACGCCAGCCTGTCGACCACGCAGCGCTACACCGCCGTGGACCAGGCGCGGCTGGTCGAGGTGTGGCGCAAGGCGCATCCGCGGGCGTGATCTCGACCAGCTCATTCTGGTTGGTGATATCCAGCCATGTCATCGCCGCGCGATTCCCGGTCTTGGCCGAAAACGGCCAGTCCGCTGTTGGGTAGGAGTGTGCTAAGCGGACTGCCGTTCACAAGACCCGATCTTCGAACGAACGGATCGCCCTTGGCGTTGGCGGAAGCTCCGACTATACACGTCCCATGGCATCGCTCCGTCCGAACCTCGTGAAGCGCATTGAGCGGCTGCCGAAACCGAGGTCGGTCGCCGCCGCAATGCAGCCGCTCTTCGAGGCCATCAGCAACTCGATTCATTCGGTGCAGACGAAGTTTGGTGAGGCGGTCACTCACGAAGGCCGGGTCGTGGTGACCGTTAACACTAATCGCAAAAAGGAGTCCGTCTGGGCGACGGTCGAGGACAACGGATTGGGGTTGGACGCGCGCAACTGGGATGCGTTCACGACGACGGACACCGACAACAAGCTCAGCATCGGCGGAAAGGGCGTAGGCCGGCTTCTATGGCTCGATTGCTTCGAGCGCGTGCACGTCAACACAGTGTTCGCAGGAGACGGAGGGCTTGTCCGGCGCACATTCGATTTCGCGCTGACCAACGACGAGCAGATCACCAACTATAGGGAAGCACCGGCAAACGAGGCTACCGCCACATCCTTCCACGTCCGCTTCGAAGGCTTGCGCGACAATGGTTATCACGCGAAATTTCCCGGGCGCGATAGCTTCGTCTTTCAGCGCCTCACGTCGCACTTTCTTCCGACCTTCATTAGCGGCCGGTGCCCTGTGGTCGCAGTGTACGTCGGGGACGATACCGGTTTTTATCCATCTGACGTCGATAAGATCGTCCACCGCAAGGAAGCCGGGATCCGGTTGGACACCGAAGCTTATGGGATCCTCTATCTGACGTTGATGGAGTGCGACAAGGTCGCTAGCGCCGACCTTAAGGGCTTCCATTTCGTCCATTTCATAGCCCATGACAGAACGGTCCATTCTCAAAGCATCGACGGAAAGCTCGGCCTCAAATATTTTGGCGGGAGTATGGATCATGTGTTTCACGCTATTCTAACCGGTGATTATCTTGACCAGAACGTCAACCAGGAACGCACGGCCTTCATGTTCGAGGATGTCGTCCTCGAGCGGATCATAAACGACGTCTGCATTGATCAGATCGAGCGGTTTCTTGCCGAACCACTTGCCAGAATCAGCCGCGAGCAGCGTGAGATCATTGACGAGATCACCGAGACCTATCCGTCGGTCGCCTTCGGCGATACCGACGAACTCCAAGCCAAGATCCCGTCTGGCGAGCTCACTGGTGATGCCATTTATGGGCATCTCTCGCGCGAGAGGTTTCGCCGCGATCAGCGTCAGGCGGAAAAGATCCGCGGCGTCCTGGCGCGGCTCAAAGATGGGACGGCGATGCTCGATAGCTTTACGTCCGCGATCGCAGACGCGGGCAAGGCCATTGAGGACACCGAGCAGCGCAGTCTCGCCGAATATATTCTGCGCCGCAAAGTCGTTCTGGACTTCATCGAAATCCTACTTCAGAAGGTTCGGGATGACACTCGCGACAGCGCGTATCAGCGAGAGGACGTGCTGCATTCCTTCATTTGCCCGCTGCGCGTCAACACACTTGAGGACGGAGAGAGGAAAGTTGAACCCGCTGCTTCGCATGATCTCTGGATCGTCGATGAGCGCCTGACCTTCGCCCAATATTTCAGCTCAGACGTAGGATTTAGCGCCTTGTCGGCCGCAACCGCGAGCGTTGACCGACCGGACGTGCTGATCTTTGACTACGTTCATGGTCTTCGCCAGGTCGAAGAACCCTCAAAAGTTCTTCTAATTGAGTTCAAGCGACCCGGCCGCACGTCCTATGCAGATGATGAAAATCCTCAGCTCCAGGTCGAACGTTATGTCCGCGAGCTTCAGACCGGCACCATGCGGGACGTGAAGGGAAGGCCGATCAAACTCGACGAACGCACCGTCTTCTACTGCTTCATAGTGGCGGATATCGTCGGCAAGCTCGATGTTTGGACCTACACTTGGCAGCGCACGGCGGACGGCCGGGGCAGGGTATATCAGCCGCGTGACGGGTTCAGGGGATCGATCGAGCTCGTGGGCTGGGACGCAATGCTTGCGGATGCACGTGGTCGCAACCAGGCTTTCTTCGACCGGGCCGGCATCAGCGGGAAAAGCTATTTCAGTCGGGACTGATTGACATCACGGTATGTTTGATAGCCTTCCTCCTCGTGGCCCGCACTGGCAAACTGTCAATCGGCTCCGAACGTTCCACGCCGATCCACCGGACCGAATCATCTCCGGCGTGTGACAGGCAGGCAGCGGGAGGGGCGTGACATGGCTTAGCCCAGGGGGAAACCGGGGTAGATTTCGGTTTTCACTTACCTCGCCCGTTCGGCTACGGTCTCCCCCTGTCAGGAAGGGACCATCGGGTTAAGACTAGAGTCAACCCAATCAACGGCACGACAGAGAAGCAGTCTTGGGAGCTACGATGGCGAGTGTGGAAGACTGGAAGCCTAGCGAGCTTATACCCAACGCCCGACGATTTGACCGTTCGATCGGTTGCCGGGCCGCTGGTTTGAGCGCTGCTTTGGCGCGGGGCCGCCCCGCCAACCCCACGCGCGGAACCGACCGGCGGAAGCGTTGGTAGAGTCAATGCTTTCGCCGGTCGGCATTAAACCCCTGTTCTTTGGCCGCGAACGCGAGATGGAGTGGCTGTTTGAACGCTTCAGAAGACGCGGCGCCATCGTCATTTCTGGCCCCGCTGGAGTGGGGAAGACGACGCTTCTAAATCAATTCCTGGCCAGCGCCCGCGTGCGGCGACCGCCGATCGTCTTAACCGCGCGATATGGTCCTGGTGATAACTCGATGACCGAGATCAGCGCAAGGATCGATAAACTCTATAGAGATCGGAACCCCCCTGAGATCGTGGCGATCGACGAGGCCGAAACGCTCGACCAACGACAACTGAACATCATCACCGATCGCGTTCTCAATCTAAAGGCGGTCCGATCGCTGATCTTCGTTACGCGCAGGCAGCCTGAAATCACGGGCGCTGAAGTCTTGGAGCTGCAATCCCTCAACGCGGCTGGCGCACGTGACATGTTGCGAAGCTTATTGGGTAGAGACCTTCCGCCCGAGGACATCTCTCGGGCAGTCGAAGTAGCCTCTGGCTTGCCGCTCGCGCTGCAGCTGCTCGCCGAGCTTGTGAGCGGACGCGATTCACAGGAGACCCGGAGGCTGCTTCAGGGCGAGATCTATGATCTCGCACGCCAGATCATCCTTCCAGAAAGGAAGCTGATCACCGAGGTCAAGCCGAGGATTATACGCGCCAACGAAGCCCTGGTTGAGGGTCTACGCCGGCAACCCGACTCAATATACGATCTTCCGCCGCGCAAGTTTGAAGAACTCGTGGCCGAACTACTCGCCGATCTCGGATATGAAGTCGAGCTCACGCCAGCCACGCGCGACGGAGGCAAAGATATACTTGCTTATATGACTACGCCCCATGGAAAGCTACTATGCTTGGTCGAAGCAAAGAAATACCGTCGGGACAGGCCGGTCGGCGTTGAACTCGTCCGCGAGCTCTACGGGACGCTGGTCGACGCCGACGCGAGCAGCGCAATGCTGGTCACCACCTCGTCCTTTTCGCCAGTTGCCCGGGCGTTTCAGCAACGCCATCAGTATAAGCTCGCGTTGCGCGACTATGGCAATGTCGTCCAATGGATCGAAGGCTACAAGAGGAACGCCGTGTCCACATAGCGGATGACCGTTGTCGGTCACGAAAGCTGGTTCATCTGCGCCTCGCGCGATGTCGGAGTAGGGTTAACAGCTTCGGTTCATAACGTGACCGAGGAAGGTATGGAAAAGGCGTAACTTGCTGCTGCTGTCGATCTGAACGAATGACCACTAACCGGCACTCGGTTTCGCCTTCTCAAAGGCAATGCTGGGCGCGAAGCTGCCAGTTCTGCTGACTGAGGCACGATGGCAGCTTCGTCTCCGAGACCGGACCCTGGTCGGCCAATTCCGAATGTCGCAGGTGGGTCGAATCGGGCCTTGTGCCCGTCTGGCGGCAGGACTGCCGGCGGACACCACGCGTCTGGCTGTCACCACTGGCGTGGTCACCAGCCAGGCCGCCGGTTTGGCATCAGCCTCGACGGCAACGCAAATTCGGGCCCATCGGCCCGGCGTCGCTGACACTGAGCGGGGACGTTCAGGTGCGATCGCGCGAAGTGCCATTGTTGGCTTCTTGGTGAGCTTTTCGCGCTCGCTTGTCCTGCTGTGAAGACGTTCTTGACTGCCGCAGCGCGCACGCAAACGGTGCCGGGGCTGGCTCCTGGGCAGCGGCGGCGCGCGGGTCGCCCCCGTCGCCGAACGCGCCCTGGTGCGGCGGCACGAAGAGGATGGCCGGAACAAGTCCGGCCATGACGGTTTGACTTGGCATGGCACGTTGACTTGTCATGGCGCGCCCCTTGACTTGGCATGGCACGCTCCGACGGTCGGGCGCCCCGGTTCATCTGCGTGCATCCGCGTGCATCTGCCTGCATCTGCGTTAGAAATTCCTTTCTGTGCTTTATTTCCTTATATGCCTCGCATCTGGGAAATATGTCCTTTGCATATCCTTGTGTTTGTGGTATGTTCCCAAGACTTACAACCCAGGAGCGCCACGCCATGACCCAGCCCACCCCCCAGTTGCAACCCCTCGCCCTCGACCCCCTCACCCACGCCGCCATGCTCTGCACCACCATGGACGCCCTGCCGTACCACCCGCAGGCCACGGCGGAGCAAAAAGCCGAGATGCGCGAGGCCGCCCGGCTCGCCATCGGCAGGCTCCGCCCGCGCGACCCGCTGGAGGCGATGCTCGCCGCCCGCATCGTCGGCTTCCACGCGCACCTCGTGGACAATCTCCGGAGCGCCGCGCAGTCCGACCTGCCGCCGGACCTGCGACTGCGGTTCCAGGGCCGGGCCATGGCGCTGGCCCGGGTGATGGACGCCACGGTGTTCAAGCTGCAAGACCTCCAGACCGTCCCGGCGCGGCGGGCAACCGCGCTGCCGGCGTCGGCGCCCGCGCTGTTGGCGGCGGTGCCCGTGGTGCCGGCGGCGGTGCCCGCGCCGGACGCGGAGCCGGCGCCTGAAGCCACCCTGGGGCGCACGCCGCCGCGGCCTGTGGTGGAGGGGCGGCACGCACGCCGCCTTCGCGAGCGCGCCGAGCGGCACGCCGCGCGCGCGAAGGCGGCTGGCCTCGCCGCGGGCGGGCCGGAAGATGAGCTGCGCAAGCGGCTGCTGGCCGAGGTTGCGGCCCGCGCGGCGGCCTCCATCACCGCCCTCGCGGCTTGAGG
>Ga0209415_10009229_pt1 | contig 16981 bp, 16 predicted proteins | sample PeaSoiSIISIP2007_FD_187696 | JGI IMG/M metagenome (GOLD analysis project Ga0209415, IMG submission 187696) | Peat soil microbial communities from Weissenstadt, Germany - SII-SIP-2007 (SPAdes) (version 2) | ecosystem: Environmental > Terrestrial > Soil > Wetlands > Peat | place: Germany... | reverse complement strand
GCGGCGCGGGCCCGGGCGCGGGCGAGCGCTCGGGTCAGCATCACGCCGGCCATCTTGGTGCGATAGGCGGCAGGCCCGCGATTGTCGGAAGCCGGCGCCGTGATCGCCTCGGCCGCGGCCACGGCCTTCTTCACGGTCGCGGCATCGAGGCTGGAGCCGACGAGAATCTTGCCCGCCGCCTCCGCATAGAGCGGCGTCTCGGCCACATTGGTGAGGCCGATGGCACAGGCAGCGACCTTGCCGGCGCTCATGGTCAGAATGACGGCTGCCGCGGCCGTGGCGTAGTCGCCGATCTTGCGCTTCAGTTTCTCGTAGGCGTAGCCGTGACCCGCGGGCGGGGCCGGAATGCGGATCGCGGTCAGGATCTCGCCCGTTTCCATCGCGGTGAAATAGGCGCCCTGGTAGAATTCCCGCGCCGCCACCCGCCGTTCGCCCTTCTTGCCGGCAAGCTGATAACTGGCACCGAGCGCCATCATCACTGCCGGCATGTCGTTACCGGGATCGCCATTGGCCACGTTCCCGCCCAGCGTGCCGACATAGCGCACTTGCGGATCGGCGATGACCATCGAGGTTTCCCTGAGGATGGGAAGCTTGCTCGCCAGGAGCTCGGAGCCGATCAACTCATGCTGAGTCGTCATCGCGCCGATGACGATGTCGCCGCCATCCGCGCGCACCCCTTTGAGGCCGGCAACGTCGCGCAGGTCGACCAGATGGTCCGGGGAGGCCAGTCGGAGCTTCATCATCGGTATCAAGCTATGCCCGCCCGCTATCGCGCGTGCGTCCTCCCCCAGCTCGGAGAGCTTGGCCACGGCCTCAGCCACGGATTTCGGACGGTAATAGGCAAATGAGCCTGGAATCATCGCTAAAGATCCTCCCAGGGGTTAGCCGCCGGCTTCGGCCGGCTGGTCATCCGAGAGACTGCGCCTTGCTGCACTGCGGCAGCAATGGATCAAGCACGAGCGGTGCGAGCCAGCACCAAGAGCGGCCTTGGCGCATGAATTGCACGAAATGCGTCAGGCAGATTGGCCTGGTTGGCGAATATCGGAGCGAAAAAGGCGAAATTTAGGCAGGACTCTCGCCTCGGCTTGAAATTCCTGCCGCACCGCAGCGCAGGTCTTGCTTGCCGTTGCCCACGCCCGGCGACAGTATCGGCCTCAGCCAGTCGGCCATCGGGTCTCCGTCGCCCGAGAACTAACGGGATTCAGCAGGAGGCGATGCATGCAACCGCAAGAACAGCCGGTCGTGAAAGTCGGGCAACTCGAGATCCGCTATTTGATCGACGGGACCGTCGCGGGCGCGGGAGTCGGCGTGTTCGAATTGACCGTGCCGGCCGGCGCAAGGGTGCCTCCACCCCACAGCCACCGGGACAACGAGGAGGTCGTCTATGTCCTCGAGGGCAGGCTGCGCTATTCGGTCGATGACGAGACGCGAGACCTGGGACCGGGCGAGCGGATGCACACGCCGCGCGGCTCCGTCCATGCCTTCAGCAATCCTCACGGATCCACGGCCAAGGCGCTCATCATTCTGACCCCGGACATCGGCGCGCAGTATTTCCGCGATGTCGCGGAAATCGCCAACGCTCCAGGCGGCCCGAACCCGGCGAGGATGGCGGAAGTCATGACCCGTTATGGGCTCGTCCCGGCGCGGCCAAAGCCGCCGGCGAGCGCGTAGGGGACAAATCCCGGAAGCGCCGTCCGCCTACTGCGCCGCCTGGCCCAGCCTCAAGCCCAGCTGGGACTTCAGCCAATTGAACCGGTTCCGGCTGACGGGAACGGTGTGGGAGCCCTGGGCAGCCAGTTCCACGATGCCTTGATCGCCGGCGCGCTTCAGCCCGGCGATGCGATCGAGATTGACGATATGGCTGCGGTGGACGCGCAGGAACTGGTTGGCGTCGAGGCGCGATTGCACGTCGCCGATGGACAGCGGACAGAAGAGCTGGCTCTTGCCGTCGAAGACATAGGTGTAGTGCGCATTGGCGTGGACCGCGACGATCTCCTCCACCGGCAGGAAGATGGTGGCCCCGCCCTTCTCCACCGGAAGCTGACGCGCCGCGCGCCGGGGCGGGCCGCCGGCACCGCCGAGCGGCGCATAGGTTCCCTGGCCAAGCTCCGCGGCGACGGTCGAGACGGATGCGGGCAGCACTTCGCTTGCGATCTTCGGCGCGGAAACCGGGGCCGCGGCCGGCGTGCTCGAACGATCGGGAACCAGGATCAGCAGGAAGACGCCGGAGACGAGGAACGCGACGACGGCCACGACGATGGCAAGCAGATCGGTCGAGAGCGCCGGGCCGCTTGCAACCGCATCGGCATGGGGGAAGACGGTGAGCCCGGCCATGGCGGTGTAATGCATGCCGGCGATGGCGAGGCCGAAGGCCGTGGCCGAGAGCAGCAAAGGCGGCCGGCCCCGCCGTCCGCCGGCGAGCCACAGCGCCAGGCCCGAAGCGGCGATGCCCACGGCCACGCTGGCGACGACGAAGACGGTCGCATGCTCCAGATGGGCGCTCGCATGGAGGGCCGCCATGCCGATGTAATGCATCGAGGCGATGCCGATGCCCATGGCCACAGAGGAAACCGCCAGGCGTGCAGGCGTCAGTGGACCGGCGCTGACGGCGAAGACGGCGGCGCCCACGACGATGACGCAGACGAGGAAGGAGAGCAGCGTCGGGAAGACGAGGTAGTCGGTCGGGAACGGAAGCTTAGCGGCCAGCATGCCGACGAAATGCATGGCCCAGATGGCGACCGCAAGCGACAGGGCCGCGCCCGCGAGCAACAGCCGCCGGCGCAGGCCCTCGGCGCCGCGGATCTGCACCGCAAGGCTGAGCCCGACATAGGCGCCTTGGATCGCCACCACCAGCGAGAGCGCGACGAGCCAGGGCTCGTGCGTCACCGGCATCGTCCTCTTTCCTTTTTCAGCAAGAGCCTTGCGCTAGGTTTAGCGCAGCCACCCGCTCCGACAAACACAAATCGGCCAAGGCACAGGGAAGCTCGATTCACGGGCGTGCCGGCCACCGCAGGGTCATCTCCAGATTCACCCAGAAACAACGGTCAGAGTTCTGATTTTGAAGGACTTTTTGCTCGACCCACAGCGACCTTGAAGCGCTGCCTGCACACCGTTTGAATCCGCCCGCGGACGGAGTAGCCTCTGGCGCCCCGACGCATGCATCGACTGCCCCATCGACGAAGGAGACCCCCACATGAAAATCCCCGGCCCGGACCATCCGATCGCGATCGCCCCCAACGGACATAAGGTGCGCGTCCGTTTCGCTGGCCAGGTCATTGCCGAGACGACCCGGGCTCTCACCCTGCGGGAGGCTTCCTATCCGCCGGTGCAGTACATCCCCCGCGAAGACGTGCACATGGAACTGCTGAAGCGCAGCGATCACCAGAGCCACTGCCCCTACAAGGGCGACGCCGCCTACTACAACATCGAGGCCAATGGCCGGCAGGCCGAGAAGGCCATCTGGACCTATGAGCATCCGTTTCCGGCGGTGAAGCAGATCGAGGGCCTGCTCGCCTTCTACCCCGACCGGGTGGATGGGATCGAAGAGCTGCCGGCCTAGTCGTCCGATGCAACCGCCAGCGACCCTGCTCGCCCTTCTCGAGGCCGGCGACGCGAGTGCCGCCGCAATCACGGCGCCCGAGCGTCGGCCGATGAATCGCGCCTCGCTCGTTCGCCAGTCGCGGCAAGTCGTGGGCCAGCTCCGCGGCCTCGGCGTCGGCCACCAGGATCGCGTCGCCATCGTGCTGCCCAACGGGCCCGAGATGGCGGCGCTCTTCCTCGCTGTTGCCGCCGGCGCCGCGGCCGCGCCGCTCAATGCCGCCTATCGGGATGAAGAATTCGATTTTTATCTCTCCGACATCGCGGCGCGTGTTCTTCTCATCCAGGCCGGCCTCGAATCCCCGGCCCGCGCCATCGCCGCGAGGCGCAACATTCCCGTGGTCGAAGTTGAGGCGATCGCGAGCGAACCGGCCGGGAGCCTGCGTCTCGTGAGCGCGGGCCGGTCGGTCGACGCGGGCGAGGCCAGCTTCGGCGGCCCCGAAGACATCGCGCTGGTCCTCCACACTTCGGGCACCACCTCGCGGCCCAAGATCGTGCCTTTGAGCCAACGGAATCTCACCACCTCGGCCGCCAACATCGCGGCCGGGCTGGCGCTGACGCCGGCCGACCGCTGCCTCGTGGTCATGCCCCTCTTCCATATCCATGGGCTCATCGGCGCCCTACTCGCCTCGCTGTCGGCGGGGGCCAGCGTCTATTGCCCGCCGGGGTTCAATGCCCTGCGCTTCTTCGCCTGGCTCGACGACTCCGAGGCGACCTGGTACACGGCCGTGCCGACCATGCATCAGGCGGCGCTGGGGCGCGCCGAGCGCAACCGGGACATCGTGGGGCGCCGGCGCTTGCGCTTCATTCGTTCCTCCTCGGCGCCGCTGCCGCCGCCGGTCATGCGGGCGCTGGAAGAAACCTTCGGCTGCCCGGTGATCGAGTCCTATGGCATGACCGAGGCTTCCCATCAGATGGCGAGCAACCCGTTGCCGCCTGCGGTTCGCAAACCCGGCACCGTCGGCCTGGCGGCGGGGCCCGAGGTCGCGATCATGGGGCCGGATGGCGCGCTGCTCGACCGAGGGGCGGTCGGCGAGATCGTGATCCGCGGCGCCAGCGTCACCCGCGGTTATGCCAACAACCCCGCTGCCAATGCCGAAGCCTTCCGCGAGGGCTGGTTTCGCACCGGCGATCTGGGCGTGCTGGATGTCGAGGGCTATCTCACCATCAACGGACGGCTGAAGGAGATCATCAACCGGGGCGGCGAGAAGATCGCGCCCAGGGAGGTGGACGACGTGCTGCTGGACCATCCCGCGGTGGCCCAGGCCGTGACCTTCTCTCTGCCACACGACAAGCTGGGCGAGGAAGTGGCCGCGGCCATCGTGCTGCGCGAGAACTGCAGCGCCAGCGAGCAGGAGCTGCGCGATTTCGTCGCCGGCCGCCTGGCGGATTTCAAGGTGCCGCGGCGCATCGTCTTCCTGACTGAGATTCCCAAGGGCCCTACAGGCAAGCCGCAGCGTATCGGCCTCGCCCGGCGTCTCGGCCTGGCCGCTTGAAGATCTGCATCTATGGCGCCGGGGCGATCGGCGGCCTGCTGGGCGCGAAGCTGGCCCGCGCCGGCGCCGAGGTGACCCTCATCGCCCGCGGACCTCATCTGGAAGCGCTCAGGACCAACGGTCTTCGCCTGTTGAGCGAAGGCGAGGACTTCACCGTCCGGCCGAAGGCGACCGATCGGCCTGCCGAGGCCGGTCAACAGGACGCCGTCATCGTCGCCCTCAAGGCCCAGTCGGTTCCGGCGGTGGTGGAGCACATGCAGCCGCTTCTGGGTCCGAAGACCGGCGTGGTCATGGCGGTCAACGGGCTGCCCTGGTGGTACTTCTACCGGCTCGAGGGTCCCTGGCGCGACCGGCGCCTGGAGAGCGTCGATCCCGCGGGCCGACAGTGGCAGGGAATCGGGCCGGAGCGCGCCATCGGCTGCGTCGTCTACGCCGCGGCAGAGGTGAGCGAGCCGGGCGTCATCCGCCATGGCGTCGGCGACCGCTTCACCTTGGGCGAGCCCGACGGCAGCCGGTCCGACCGCATTCGCGCCCTCGCCCAAATCCTTGTTTCTGCGGGATTCAAGGCGCCTGTGAAGGACGACATCCGCGTCGAGATCTGGGTCAAGCTCTGGGGCAATGTGGCGTTCAATCCTGTAAGCGCGCTGACCGGCGCCACCATGCGCCAGATCTGCGAGGATGCCGGCACCTTGAAGCTGGTCCGGGCGATGATGGGAGAGGCCGAGGCCGTCTCCGCCAGGCTCGGCGTCGCCATGCCCATTACGCTCGAGCGCCGGCTCGAGGGTGCTGCCGCCGTGGGCGAGCACAAGACCTCGATGCTTCAGGATCTGGAGCGCCGGCGCCCCATGGAGATCGACGCGGTGGTCGCCGCCGTGGCCGAAGTCGGGCGCATGGTCGGCGTGCCGACCCCTGCTATCGGTTCGGTGCTGGCGCTGGTAAGCCAGAAGGCGAAGCTTCTCGGCCTTTACCCGTCATCGGCGTGAACGGAAAGAATTGCAGGACAGGCCTCCACCCATGCGCGATTTTCAGCTCCCCGGACGTTCCCCCTTGCGGGTCGCCGATGCGGCCGCCGCCACCTCCCATCCGCTCGCGACCCTGACGGCTGTCGAGACGATGAGGTCCGGCGGCAATGCCATCGACGCGGCGGTGGCCGCTGCCGCGGTTCTCGCCGTGGTCGAGCCCCAGTCCACCGGCATCGGCGGCGACTGCTTTGTCATCTATGCCCCGAAAGGCGGTTCGCGCCTCGTCGCCTACAACGGCTCGGGCCGCGCGCCCAAGGCGGCCAGCCTCGACTGGTACGTCGAGCATGGCTTTACTTCGATCCCGCTCTTCGGTCCCCACGCCGTGACCGTGCCCGGCGCCATCGATGCCTGGGCCCGGCTTGTCGCCGACCACGGTAGCCGGGAGTTGGGGCATCTCCTGCAGCCTGCGATGCGCTATGCCGAGGAAGGCTATGTCGTCCTCGACCGCATCGCCCATGACTGGGCGCGTAATGTCGCCAAGCTATCCGCCGACCCCCACGCCGCGCGCATCCTGCTGCCCTGGGGACGGGCGCCCGAGGCGGGCGAGCGGCACCGCCAGCCCCAGCTCGCCGCCACCTTGCGCCGGATCGCCTCGCACGGGCGCGAGGGCTTCTATGCCGGCCCGGTCGCGGAGGACATGGTGAAGCGCCTGAAGGCTCTCGGCGGGCTTCACGCCCTGGAGGATTTCGCCGAGGCCGCGGGCGAATACGTGGAGCCCTTGCGCACGACCTATCGCGGCGTCGAGGTCTGCCAGATCCCGCCCAACAACCAGGGCCTGACGGCGCTCTTGATGCTGAACATACTCGCCGGTTTCGATACCTCGGGTTTCGATCCCCTGGGTGCGCAGCGCCTGCATCTGGAGATCGAGGCAGGCCGGCTCGCCTATCGCGACCGCGATGCGCTCATCGCCGATCCGACCAAGGTCGCCGTGCCGGTGGAGGTGCTGCTCTCGGCCCCCTATGCCGCGCGACTTCGCGCCGAAATCGATCCCAAACGCAGGCTGGAAATCCTGCCGCCGGCGCTGCTGCGCAGAAGCGATACCATCTATCTCACGGTCGTCGATCGCGATCGCAACGCGGTCAGCTTCATCAACTCGACCTACTTCTCCTTCGGCAGCGGCGTGGTGGCGCCCGAATCCGGCGTCACGCTGCAGAATCGCGGCGCCAGTTTCCGTCTCGATCCCGCCCATCCCAACCGGATCGCGCCGGGCAAGCGGCCGATGCACACCATCATGCCTGGCATGGCCATGAAGGACGGCCGGGCGCTGATGCCGTTCGGGGTCATGGGCGGCGATTTCCAGCCCTTCGGCCATGTTCATTTCCTGACCAATCTCCTGGATTTCGGCATGGATCCTCAAGGAGCGCTCGACGCTGCGCGGGTGTTTCCGTCCGGCGACGTGGTCGAGGCCGAGCGCGGCCTTTCCCGTCGGGCCATTGCCGGGCTCCAGGAGCGGGGCCATCAGGTGATGGTGGCCGACGAGCCGCACGGCGGCGGCCAGGCGATCCTGATCGATTGGGACGCGGGCACGCTCACCGCCGGCTCCGACCCGCGCAAGGACGGCTGTGCGCTGGGATATTGAGCCGCGCCGTTGCCGAAGGAAAAGGGTCGCGTGACGGAAGATCGAATCTCGGTCGAAGTCATCTCCCTTCCCGAATCCGAGGCCCGTCGGACTAGCGTCGCCCGGCAGCTCGATCCGACCGGTCTTTCCTGGTCCTTCTTCGATGCGATCAAGCCTTCGACGATGGCCACGCCGCCTGCCGAGTACGATGCGCGCAAACGCCAGAGCTTTACCGGCTATCCCATGTCCGAAGGCGAGGTCGGCTGCTTCCTCTCCCATCGGGCGGTCTGGCGCAAAATCGTCTCCCGGCAGAGGCCATGCCTAGTTCTCGAGGACGATTTCACCATCGCCGAAGGCACGGACCTGGCCGGCCTGCTGGCGCTGATCTCGCCGCATCTCGCCAGGTTCGGCTTCATCCGCCTGCACGGGATCTTCCCGGTGCGCTCGAAGCCGGTCATACAGTTGGCCGGCCTCGCCATCGTCAAGACCCGCGGCGATCCGGCGGGCACGCTCGCCTATCTGATCACGCCGGCCGCGGCAAAGCGTCTGCTGGAAGCCTCGGCCAGTTTTTTTGTGCCGGTGGATGATTTCCTCGCCTGGGGCTGGCGCCACAGACAGGGAATCTTCTCCCTTCACCCCTATCCGATCCGCGATGCCGCGGTCTTGCCCGGCGCCATTCGCGACCGCGCGAAGCCTCGGCTAAGCAGGGCGGCCAAGCTCCGCCGGGAGATCTATCGGACGCCGATCGGGATCAGGAAGAGCCTCGACATCTTGCTGCGCTACTGGCTTCCGTGAGCTCAGGGCCGATGGAAGAGAGGCCTCGCATCGCGCTGCTGGTCATGGCCGACGGCATCGGCGACGCGACCATGCGCCTGCCGTTTCTCCAGGCCCTGCGCCGGGCCTATCCCGAGCATGAGCTGTGGTGGATCGCCTCGGAGAACTCGGTAATGGCGGGACTGATGCGCCGCTTCACTGGCACGATGATCGATCGCGTGATCGAGCATGCCGAGCTGGAAAAGCCGGCCAGGAAGGTCATCCCGCGCCTGCGCCGGTTGCCGGGTTTCGACATCGTCTTCGACATTCGCGCCCGCGTTGCCACGGTTCTCATCGCCCGGATCTTCCTAAAGCACCGGCGCTTCTTCTGCTGCCTGCCCGGCTTCATGCTGAGCGATTGCCGGCCGCCCGGGCGCTGGCAGCGGCCGCTGGCCTTGCCGGAGCGCATGCTCGCGATGCTCGACGCGGCGATCGGCGGGCGTGCCGATTTTCGCGGCTGGCAATCGATCCTTTCCCCGGGACCGGAAGCGGTCGCCGCCGCCGGCGAGATCCTCGGTCCAGCAGAAGGGCGCAAGCTGGTCGGCATCGCGCCGGGCAGCTCGCAGTCGTTCAAGAACTGGCCGATGGAGAACTTCGCGGCGCTGGCGCAAAGGCTTGCCGTCGACGGCCTGACGCCGGTGTTTATCGGCGGGCCCTTCGAGCGCGCGGCGATCGAGGCGCTGCCGCGGCTTCCCGGCGCGATCTACTACACGCCGGACCGGCGTCCCGACATCCACGGCATTGAGCTCACCATGGCGGTTGCCCGAAGGCTCGAGGCGGCTATCGCCAACGACAGCGGCATCGGCCATCTCTTCGCCGCCGCCGATATTCCGCTGGTCAGCGTGTTCGGCCCGACCGATCACCGGAAATGCGGACCATGGAGCGACAAGGTGAGGTTCGTTGTGGCTGAGGACTTCGGCACGTCCGGGCTCGGCGCCATTCCCGTGGCCGCCGTGCGCGACGCCGTGGAACTTGCGCTAGCGGGCGGAGTCCCGTCTAGGACCGCCACTTGATCGAGCAGCCGATGCCGGGATTCTGATCCGCGGGGCCCTTGCCGGTGCGGGCGATCTCGACCATGGCCTCGTAGAGCTCGCGCCGCGACCCCGCCACCCGCTGGCGGTTGCGCACATCGTAAATGCGGCCCCGGTATCGCAGTTCCAGGCCGGCATCGAAGCCGAAGAAATCCGGCGTGCAGACGGCGCCGTAAGCCCGCGCCACCTTCTGGCTGCGATCGATGACGTAGGGGAAAGGCAGCTTCTTCGCGTCCGCCAGCTTCTTCATGTTGTCGAAGGAGTCCGCCGGATAGGCCGCGACGTCGTTGGGCATGATGGCGATGGATTTGATGCCCTCGCCCTCCAGCTCGCGGGCATCCTTGATGATGTCGTCGAGCACCGCCTGGACATAGGGGCAATGATTGCAGATGAACATGACCAGCGTGCCCTTGGCGCCGCGGACATCGGCAAGCTTGCGGCGGCGCCCGTCGGTCCCTTCGAGATCGAAATCCGCGGCCTTCCAGCCCATGTCGAGAGAGGAAGAAGCTGTTGCAACCATCCTGGCCATCCTTGTTTGTCGGGTTGGCCGAAGTGTAGACGAGAACGCCGGCGCGACAAAGAATCGGCGACGGCCGGCAAGGTAGCGATCGTCCAGGCTGGCGCGTGGCCCGCGCTGCGTATCTCGATCAGTTCATCAGAAACGATGCGTCGGCGCGGATTTCGATAACGGTCGGCACGCTTCTCGCGTTGGCCGCTGTGAGCTCCTGGCCTAGCTTCTCGAAGCTCTCCGGGCGCGTCGCCTGGCAGCCGAAGCCCCTCGCAATGGCGAGGAAGTCGGGCGTGAAGATGTCGACGCCGATTGGTGCAATCTGCCGATCCAGCATGTAGGTCTTGATCTCGCCATAGCCATCATTGTTCCACAACAGCACGATCAGCCCGACCTTGGCTTCGACCGCGGCGGCAAGTTCGCCGATCGTGAATTGAATCCCGCCATCGCCCACCAGCACCACGACCGGCCGGTCGGGCGCGGCGAGCTTCGCCCCGATGCCGGCCGGGACGCCGTAGCCCAAGGTGCCGTAGCCCGTACTCGAGTTGAAGAAGGAGCGTGGCCGCGACGGCTCGAAGCACAGGTTGAGCGCATAAACCGGCTCGGCGGAATCGCCGACCAGGATAGCATCGGGTAGACTTTTTTGAATGACCTCCGCGATGCGCCGATGGACAGCCACCGCTGGCCGCCAGAGCTTCGCCGTGGCGGCGCGGATCTTAGCCGCGCGCTTGGCCCCGGGGCTGTCGGACCTCGGGGCGCTTTTCTTTGTTACGCCCAGCGCAAGGTTGATTTCGGCCAGAGCCAATCGCGCGTTTGCCATGATCGGCAGGCTGGCGGGATATCCGCGCACCAGCTGCTCGGGGTCGATGTCGATACGGATGAACTTGTCGGGGAAAACGAGAGGCTCGGGATCGGGATACATCTCCGTTTCGCCGAATTCAGTGCCCACCGCCAGTACCGCATCCGCCTGACCGATCGCTTCCCGAACTGGCCGGAACGCCATGTTCTCCCCGGCGCGCAGCGGATGGCCGGGAGGAAGAATGCCCTTGGCGTTGACTGTATGAACGACGGGAGCGTCGAGGTATTCGACAAGAGCAAGCGCTTCGGCCGCTCCCGCCGCCGCGCCGCCACCCAGAATTACCAGCGGCTTCTTGGCCGCGCCGAGCCACGCCACGGCGGAGCGTATCGCCTCGGGTGCGGCGGCTGGCGCGCTGGGCAGGCTCCGCACGGTCATGATCGTCGGATCGACCGGCTCGGCGATCACATCGATGGGTATTTCGATATGCACCGGCCGCGGCCGGGCACTGGCGAAAACGGCAAAGGCGCGGGCCAAAACCTGGGGCAATTGGTCAGCCAGAAGCAGGGTGTGGCTGAAGGCAGCGACTCCAGCGACCACATTGCGCTGATTGGGCAGCTCATGCAGCCGACCATCTCCCATGCCCAGTTGATCGCGGCGATTGACGCTGGAGATCACCAACATGGGGACGGAATCGCCATAGGCCTGCCCCATGGCGGTCAGAATGTTGGTCATGCCCGGTCCGGTAATGACGAAGCACACCCCCGGCTTGCCGGTCACGCGCGCATAGCCGTCGGCCATGAACCCTGCGCCCTGCTCATGGCGCGCGGTCACGTGGCGGATGCGGGTCTTGGGCAGGCCGCGATAGAGTTCGACCGTGTGGACGCCTGGGATGCCAAACACCAGCTTGACGCCATAGGCCTCGAGCAGCTGGACAAGCATTTCGCCACAGGTTGCCATGGTGGCGGTTCTCGCTTCTCGGCTAAGGGAGATTGATGGGGAATTCCTGTTTCGGCACGCCAGCGAACCTGCCTTGCGAGTCGGCTTGCTACAATAGAAAATGCTGAAATCGCAGTTCGGCGCTGACCAATGTAAGGAACGGGCCGATGCTATCGAACCTGAGCGAAGGCGACATTCGCCTGCTGAAGGTCTTCTCCAAGGTGGTCGAGGCCGGGGGCTTCTCGGCCGCCCAGATCGAACTGAATGTTAGCCAGTCGACCATCAGCACCCATATGACCGCGCTCGAACAGCGCCTGGGCCTCCGCTTGTGCCAGCGCGGACGCTCCGGCTTCCGGCTGACCGACAAGGGCCAGTTGATCTACCAGGCGAGCCAGCGGCTGTTCGCCTCGTTGGAGGAGTTCCGCTCCGAAGCCGGGGCCGTGCGCAATCGCCTGGTGGGAAGGCTGGCCCTCGGAATCGTCGACAACCTCATCACCAACCCCCTGTCGCGCCTTCACCATGTGGTTATGAGCTTCAATGCCCGGGCGCCAGAGGTGCAGATATCCATTCACGTGACTTCACCCACCGAACTGGAGCGCGCGGTGCTGGATGGCCGCTTCGATCTCGGTTTGGGGGCCTGCGGGCGGCATTCCCCCTATCTTGCGTATGAGGACATGTTCGAAGAACGCCAGGTGCTCTATTGCGGCCGGGGTCATCCGCTTTTCGCCCGCGCCGGCGAGGTCGGTGTCGCAGACCTGAAGAACCATCAGTTCGTGCGTCGGGCCTATGCGGCGCCCGACAGGTTTCCCGCCGGTCTCCGCATGGCGTCGACCGCCGTGGGCGATCTGATGGAAAGCGTCGCGATTTTCATTCTTGCCGGAAGCCATATCGGGTTCCTGCCCCAGCATTACGCCCAGCATTGGATCGAGCGTGACCTGATGCGCCCGCTTCTGGAACAGAAGCTGGGCTACCAGAACCCGATATATCTGGCCACGCGCAAGACCGAGCAGCGCTCAACGGTTCTGACGTCGTTCCTGAACGATTTCTATCTGGCCCACCGCAGCGGCATCGCAGCAAAAGCGTCGGGACCCAAGACGAACAAGAACGATGCCGGTCGCCTCAAGAGGCCCGCGTCGCTTGATGCGGTTGCGGGTCAAACCCCTCGCTAATGCACCAGGACCTGACTCAAGAACAGCTTGGTGCGCTCGTTCTTGGGGTTCGAGAAGAAAGTCTTGGGCGGCGCCACTTCGACAACCTGTCCATGATCCATGAACACCACGGTATCGGCAACGGTTCGCGCGAAGCCCATTTCATGCGTGACGCAGATCATGGTCATGTGATCCTCCGCCAGCTCGATCATGACATCGAGTACCTCTTTGATCATTTCCGGATCGAGCGCCGAAGTGGGCTCGTCGAACAACATTACGTGGGGTTCCATGCATAGGGCGCGAGCGATCGCCACCCGCTGCTGCTGCCCACCCGACAGGCGGCTTGGATATTTGTGCGCCTGTTCGGCGATCCTGACCCGGGTGAGATACTCCATGGCCAGCTCCTCGGCCTTCTTGCGCGACAGCTTGCGCACCCGTTGTGGCGCCAAGGTCAAGTTCTGCAGCACGGTCAAGTGAGGGAACAGATTGAACTGCTGAAACACCATGCCCACTTCCCGACGAATCAATTCGATATTCTTGAAACCTGGCGTCAACTCAACGCCCTCCACCAGAATCTGACCCTCCTGGTGCTGCTCGAGCCGATTGATGCAGCGGATCACCGTGGATTTGCCCGAACCTGACGGGCCACAGATGACGACACGCTCCCCTTTTCGGACCGTCAGCGATACTTCCTTTAGCGCCTGAAACTCGCCATACCATTTGCTCACCCGGCGGAGCTCGATCATCGTTGGAGGGTTCTCGCTTGGCGTTGGATTGCTTTGCGTTTGCATGGGCTGATACCTCGTATTCGATCTGACTAGCGGGATTGGCTGAGTTTGCGCTCGAGAATCCGCGCGCAGAATGTAAGCGGATAGCACATCGTGAAATAGATCGCCGCCACCAGCCCATAAATGACAAAGGGCTGAAACGTAGCGTTGGTCACAATTTGCCCAGCCTTGGTCAATTCTTCGAACCCGACGATGGACGCCAGGGCCGTGGCTTTCACCAATTGCGTCAGGAACCCGACCGTGGGCGGCACGGCGATGCGCAGAGCCTGGGGCAGGATCACATAACGCATCTGCAGGAGGAATTTCAGGCCGAGTGCGCCGCTGGCGTCCCACTGGCCATGCGGGATGGCATCGACGCAACCACGCCAAATCTCGGCCAGAAAGGCGCTGGCATAGAGCGTGAGGGCCACGCCGGCGGCCAACAGCGGCGATACCTCCACCCCCAGCAAGGGCAGACCGAAGAAGACCAGGAACAGCTGCAGCAACAGCGGTGTCCCCTGCAGCACCTCGACATAGAGATGGACAGCCTTGGCGCCGAACCGAGGCTGGCCGTAGCGAAGCAGGAGCAACAGGAATGCGCCGGTGCCGCCGCCCAGAAAGGCGATCGCCGAGAGCAGCAAGGTCCAGCGCGCGCCCATCAGCAGGTATGGCAGGATGGCCGAGAGCGACAGACTGATCATGCCGATCTCCTCAATTCCGCCTGCCGGCGAATAGCCGGCGACCGGCGAGTGCGAACAGGCGCCTTAGGCCGACAGCCAGGGCCAGATACACCAGCGTAATCACGAAATAGGTTTCGAATGCCCGATATGTGCGCGACTGAATGAGATCGGCGACATGGGTGAGATCGGTTACCGCGATCTGCGAAACGACAGCGGATTCCAACATGGTCATGACGATCTGACTGACCAGGGCCGGATAGACATTTGCAAGTGCCTGAGGCAGCACCACCCAGATGAAGACGGTTGCAGGACGAATGCCCAATGCGGCCCCGGCCTCACGCTGACCTGGCGGCACCGCCTCGATTCCGGCCCGTACGATTTCGATCGCGTAGGCCGTCAGATTGATGGTCATCGCCAGGGCAGCGGCTTCAAGCGCGGTCAGCCTCAGGCCGAGGCTGGGCAGCCCAAAGAAGATGAAAAACATCTGCACGATGAAAGGGGTATTGCGAATGAGCTCGACGTAGGCAAGAGCCAGCGTTCGGGCCCAGACTGGGCCCGAACGCGCTGTTGCCGCTCCGCCGATACTCAAGACGATCCCGAGAACGGCGGAGATCCCAGTGAGAACCAATGTTACTCCTAGGCCGTGAAGGAAAAGGCCCAGGTAACCGCTCAGCGCCCCGAAATCGAGTTGATAGCCCATGTCGGACTAGCCCCGGTTGGCAGGAGGCGCGGATCGCATCTTTCCGATCAGAAATCCTTGGGCAACGGCTGCTTCAGCCACTTCACCGCCAGCGCATTCAGGCTGCCGTCCTGTTTCATGCCAGCGAGAATACCGTTCAGCTTGTCCCGCAGCGAAGTTTCGCCCTTCTTCACAGCCATATCCGAAGGTGAGGTCAGGAGCAGGAATTTCTCTTCCGGTTTGATCGAGGGGTTTTGGGCCAGGATCGTGGCGCCCACGTCGTTGCCAACGACCATCAGCTGAGCCTGCCCGGATTCGAAGGCGGAAATAACCCCGGCGTAGTCGCTGTAGCGCTGAATGTCGGTGCCTTCCGGTGCCGCCTTGGTCAGCTCAGTGTCCTCGAGCGTGCCGCGATTGACGGCGATCGTCTTGCCCTTGAGATCGGCAGGACCCTTTACGTCGATATTCTGCGGCCCCATGACGGCAATGTAATACGGAGCATAGGGAGCGGTGAAATCGACCACTTTCGCGCGCTCGTCGCTGAACCCGATGCTGAGCAACAGATCGACCTTGCCCTCGGTCAGAAACGGTATGCGATTCTGGCCCGTGATGCCGACCAATTCCGCCTTCACGCCTAGCGCCTTCGCCAGCATGTCGGCCATATCTACGTCGTAGCCCTGAATTTTCATGTCGGCGCCCAGCGAGGCAAATGGCGGGAAATCCTCGAATATTCCCACCTTGATGACGCCGGCCTTGGTAATGTCGTCGAGCACGTCGGCTGCGGCAGGATGGATACCCGTGGCCACCATACCTAGTGTCAGAGCCAGGCCCGAAACAAGCGTGAGTCTCAGTGCAGATCGCCGTGACGTGGAGAACTTCATTTTCGCCCCCTTGGGTTGCAATGTTGGTTGATTCACTTGAGCCGCATTGCGCCGTCGCGGCATTGCCGCTCTCACGACAGCGATCTTTCCTTCTACCCGGCGCCCACCATGCCGCTTGGTGCACCAGGACTGTTTCCGGTTGGAAATAAGGCGCCGGAATCTTGGAACCTGCAATCGCAATTGGCCGAAACTCAGTTCAACCAGAGCCGATGTATTTGAGAGCCGGCCAGGCCGGCGAAATATCACCCTGCTTCAATGACTGGCGCTTCGGCGGCATCGCCCTATTCCAGCTGGATCATGACCGCTGTCACAGGGATGTCTGAAGTGACCGCGGTCGAGTGCCCTTTGCCTGTTGTGTCGGTCATCAGAAGCGCTTCGCCAGACGAAACGGAACGAGATTCTCCATCGCTTGAGGTGACCCGAAAACTTCCCGACAAGCAGAACAGCATTTGGCGACCTGGCGTCGGGTGTGGTGTGCCGCCACCCCACGCGATAGGCAGTTGGATCACCACAAATCGCGATGCCGTCTGCGCTTCCGTTGCATAAAGCGGCGCGGCCGGCGGCGCAAATTCCTGCAGAGTCATCATGATCTCTGCCGAATCGAAGTGGCTTTCCCCATCTTCGTCTTCGTACAGGCGTAAGGCCTTCATATCGTGAGCCTCCGACATGGCGTCCCGGCCATAGCTTAGCGGTTGTTCTATCGCGGCTGAAGTTCCCGGACTTGCCGGGGGCAGACCCACAGCGTCCGATGCTGGGAGATCCGGCAAGTACTGCTTGTCATGATCGAGGGCCACTGCGCACTATCGCCGCTGGCGCTCGCGCGCCGTCTCCTGCCGGACGGTATTCTTGAACAATTCTGGAGTACGCGCATGGCCGCCACGGTCAATGAACAGCTGCTGGACGAGCGCCTGGCCGAGCTCGAGAAGGCCCGGGCCTGGAGCCCGCGGCTGGTCTCCAAGCTCGAGAGCCATATCCGCTCGGCGGATGACGAGGGGCTGTTCCGCATCAACCCCTTCACCTTCGCCCGCGAGAAGAATCTCAAGGAGACCGAGGTCATCGATCTCTT
>Ga0209415_10009228_pt1 | contig 16981 bp, 12 predicted proteins | sample PeaSoiSIISIP2007_FD_187696 | JGI IMG/M metagenome (GOLD analysis project Ga0209415, IMG submission 187696) | Peat soil microbial communities from Weissenstadt, Germany - SII-SIP-2007 (SPAdes) (version 2) | ecosystem: Environmental > Terrestrial > Soil > Wetlands > Peat | place: Germany... | reverse complement strand
TGGGAACATTTCTTTGCGCATCAGGGAGACGCCGGGCAAGCCGCCGCTAGAAGTGCCAATCAAACAAGGCGAGATCTTTCTTTTGCCCAAGCACATGCGGCATTCGCCGCAGCGGCCAGCCAACACGATCGGAGTAGTGGTTGAAGTGCCGCGCCCCGAGGGCTCTTTGGACGCTTTCGAGTGGTACTGTCCGAACTGCCATCAGTTGATCTATCGAGCGGAAGTGAAGCTCAAGAGCATCGTGAAGGATCTGCCGCCTCTCTTCGAGCAGTTCTATTCGAATGAGACCCGGCGGAAATGCAAGCATTGCGGCACGATTCATCCGAGCAAATGAAGCATGCCAGTCATCGACATTCATAATCATTTTTTCCCCAACTCATGGCCCGACCTAGCGGCACGCTACGGCACGCCGAACTGGCCTTGGATCAAGCACACCGAACCGGGGAAGGCCGACATCATGGTGGGAGAACGGTTCTTCCGTCACATTTATTCGGCGTGTTGGGATCCGGAGGCGCGGCTGCAGGAGATGGATCGGGATGGCGTTGATGTGCAGGTCATGTCTGCCACGCCGGTGCTGTTCGCGTATGAGCGTCCTGTCGAACACGCGCTGGATTGTGCGCGAATGTTCAACGATGCGGCGCTTGAGATTTGCAGCCGGGGAAAAAGTCGATTGAAGTCGCTTTGCCAGGTGCCTTTACAGGATGTTGATGCAGCATGCAAGGAGCTTAGCCGATGCATGCGATCTGGACACCTGGGCGTGCAGATTGGGAACCACGTTGGGAGCAAGAATCTGGATGATGTTGGGATTGTGACTTTCTTGCAGCACTGCGCGGATGAGGGCGCAGCCGTGCTCGTGCATCCCTGGGAAATGTTCGGGCGCGAGCGGATGCCGAAATACATGATGCCGTGGACGGTTGGCATGCCGGCGGAAACGCAGTTGTCGGTAGTGGCGATGATTTTGAGTGGAGCGTTTGACCGGCTGCCGGGCACGCTCCGAATTTGCTTCGCGCATGGCGGTGGGAGTTTCGCATTCTTACTGGGGCGGCTGGAAAATGCGTGGCATCATCATCCGGTTGCGCGCGGGGAGTGTCAGCATCCGCCCAGCTATTATCTCAACCGCTTGTACGTCGACTCGGCGGTGTTCGATCAACGCTCGCTACAGTTCCTGGTAGGGACGATGGGGGCGGATCGGGTGATGCTGGGCTCCGACTATCCGTTTCCGCTGGGAGAGGAACGGGTTGGGTCGCTTATCCGCCAGAGTAATTTATCGCAGGATGCCAAGGGTAAACTTCTGCGCCGAAATGCGGCGCGGTTTCTGGGACTTAGAGTTGAGTCGCAAGGGGTCGCAGATACGAGATCCGGCGCGCCCGAGCCTGAACGGCTCACGTACAGTTCGTATTTGAAAGTTCCGGAACTGTTGGAGTTGCAGCAGCCGCAATCTGTGCCGCAGCACCATGATGAATTACTTTTCATTCTTGTGCATCAGACCTACGAGCTGTGGTTCAAGGAATTGCTGCATGACCTGGATGCCGTGGTCGCTAATTTGCGAAAGGCCGGCGCGACGCCGCAATCGCATGATGAAGTCTATGAGGCGGCGCGGCTGCTGCGGCGCTGTACGGAGATCACGCGGGTGCTGGTGGAGCAGTTCACGATTCTGGAAACGATGCTGCCCACACACTTTCTGGCGTTTCGGGGTCTGCTGGAGCCTGCCAGCGGATTTCAGTCGGAGCAGTTTCGGGAGATTGAGTTTTTGTGCGGCTTGAAGGACGAGAAAATGCTTCGCTATCACCAGCCCACGGCGGAGGCGTACGCGAGTCTGAAACGGCGATTGGAGGAGCCCTCGCTGCACGATGTATTTTTTGGGGCTTTGCAGGCTATGGGCAAGCTTCCGCCGGCCAGCGAGGGTGCGACCGAGCGGGAGCGGTTCGAAGCGCGGGCTCGCGCCGTCCACGAGCTCTACAAGGATGAGCATCATCATCGCGACTGGATTGACGTGTGCGAACGCCTGACGGAGTTTGATGAGCTGGTGGTGAGCTGGCGGTTGCGTCACATTCAACTGGTGGAGCGAATTATCGGCATCCGCATGGGCACTGGGGGAAGCACGGGAGCGTCTTACCTGAAGCTGACACTCGACAAGAAATTCTTTCCCGAATTGTGGGAGGCGAGAACGTTGTTGACCGAGTGAGCAGTTCTTCTCTGCAGCGTTGTTTGTTGAAGAAATTATTCGTCGCACCTCTCAGATGAAGGCCGCACCTGACAAAGTCACACTGATCGGCGCCGGACTGAACGGTCCCCTTTTGGCTATTCTTTTGGCGAAAAGAGGATTCGCAGTCGAGATTTATGAGCGACGTCCGGATATGCGGCGTGTGCGTATGAGCGCGGGACGGTCGATCAACCTCGCGCTCTCGACCCGCGGTATTCACGCATTGCAGCAAGCCGGCCTGTGGGAGCGGATGAGGAGCATCATCATCCCGATGAAGGGGCGGATGATGCATTCGACTGCTGGGGAGCTGACCTTCCAACCTTATGGGAAGAATGAAGCGGAAGTCATCAACTCGATTTCGCGGGCTGAGCTGAATATTGCGCTTATCAATGCGGCGGAGGAACACGGAGCGACGATTCACTTCAATCATCGGTGCACGGGATACGACTTGAAGACCGGTGAAACGCGAGTGCGCAACGAGGAAACGGGCAAAGAGAACACCCGGGCGGCAGAGGTTGTGATCGGGTGCGATGGTTCAGCGTCGGCGATTCGGGCAGAGATGCTCAAGCTGAGCCGGTTTAATTTTTCGCAACAGTATCTCGACTACGGCTACAAGGAGCTGACGATCCCGGCTGGGCCCAAGGGTGAGCATCTCCTGGAGACGCACGCGCTGCACATCTGGCCGCGGGGCAACCACATGCTGATTGCCTTGCCCAACATCGACGGCACATTTGCCTGTATTCTTTTTTTGCCGTTTGAGGGCGCGGACAGCTTTGCTGGCCTGGCTACGCAGGCGCAAGTAATTCACTTTTTCGAATCTCGCTTCCCGGATGCAGTTTCGCTGATGCCGCAACTGGCCGACAACTACTTCGCAAATCCGAGCGGGGCGATGGTTACGATCAAGTGCTCTCCGTGGCATGTGGAAGGAAGAGCTCTGCTTCTCGGGGATGCGGTTCATGCCATCGTCCCCTTCTTTGGGCAGGGAATAAACTGCGGGTTCGAAGACTGTACTTATCTTGTTGAGTTGCTCGACCGGCACGGCGCGGAGTGGACGCGCGTTTTCCCCGAGTTCGAGAAAGAGCGCAAGGTGAATACCGACGCGATCGCGGACATGGCCATTGAGAATTTTACGGAAATGAGAGATCGGGTTGCGGACGCGCGGTTTTTGTTTCGGAAGAAAGTGGAACTGGCGCTGGAAGCAAAGTATCCTCAACTCTTTGTGCCTAAGTATGCCATGGTGACCTTTCATCGCATACCCTACTCGGTTGCTTTGGCGCGGGGCGCGGTTCAGGACAGAATGCTGGCGGAACTGTGCGAGTCCATCGATCGCTTGGAGGATCTCGACTGGGACAGAGCAGACCAGTTGATTCGCCGCGATCTTACTCCGCTGGAGATTCGGCAGTGAGCGACCTCCAGCTTCAGCCAGAGTTCCAATCCGGCGAGGATTTTGCGATTGCGATGGATGAACGGGATCCGCTGAAGGAGTTCCGTGAGCGGTTTTTGTTTCCTAAGACGGCAGGCCGCGACTGCATTTATCTTTGTGGGCACTCGCTTGGGCTGCAGCCGAAAACAGCGGCGGCATATGTCGAGCAGGAACTGAACGAATGGGCACAGCTTGGCGTCGAGGGACATTTCCGGGCGAAGAACCCGTGGATGCCCTACCACCGGCTGCTTACAGAACAGACCGCGGAGCTGGTGGGAGCGAAACCCTTTGAAGTTGTGGTGATGAATTCGCTCACGGTGAACCTTCACCTGATGATGGTTTCGTTTTACCGTCCGACGCGGGAGAGACACAAGATTGTTGTGGAGCGCGGAGCTTTCCCCTCAGACCAGTACGCAGTGCAGTCGCAGATTCGTTTCCATGGCTTTGACCCTGCGACGTCGCTGATCGAGTTGACCCCGCGGCCGGGTGAGGCCTGCCTTCGCGACGAAGAGATTGAATCATTGATCGAGTGCGAAGGGGCTTCTATCGCACTGATTCTGCTGGGAGGAGTAAATTACTCGACCGGTCAAGCTTTTGACATGCTGCGCATCACACGATTGGGTCACCGGCTGGGCTGCATGGTTGGTTTCGATCTAGCCCACGCGACCGGCAATTTGCAATTGAAACTTCATGAGTGGGGTCCAGACTTTGCGGCGTGGTGCAGCTATAAGTATCTGAATGGCGGACCAGGATGTGTTGCGGGCTGTTTTGTTCATGAGCGGCACGCGCGCGAGTGGGATCTGCCTCGCTTTGCAGGCTGGTGGGGGCATGACGAACAGTCGCGGTTCGAGATGGGGCCTGACTTTCGAGCGATGTCTGGCGCCGACGGCTGGCAGTTGAGCAATCCGTCGATAGTCAGCCTGGCCGTCCTGCGAGCCTCGATGGCTGTCTTCCACGAAGCCGAGATGCAGCGTTTGTGGGCGAAGAGCGTGTCGCTGACCGGGTATCTGGAGTTCCTGCTGAATCAAACCGCGTCTGCAGATTTTTCAATCATCACGCCGCGTGAAACGGAACGGCGAGGCGCACAGCTATCCATCCAACTTGCTAACAATGGGCGGGCGCTGTGCGAAAGGCTGGCCCAGGAGGGCATCGTGGGCGACTGGCGAGAGCCAGATATTTTCCGGGTTGCACCGGTGCCGCTGTACAACTCCTATCACGATGTTTTCCGCTTTGCCCGGCGATTCGCAACCGCGATTGGCTAGAGACTGGGGGGTGGCACGTCCGGGCCACGTGTGCGATTACTTCAGTAACACGCGCACCTTCCCAGCCCCGCCATACACTCTTAACTGTGGGTCTCATTTCGGTGCGACAACCCGGCAGGTGGACGGGAATCGTGTGCGCGGTGGTATGCGTTCACGTCTTCGTGTCTCTGTTGGCCACGCGCAGTGTTGGACTGACCGCTTTCGGCGATCTGACGCAGTCTGCTCTGCTTTTTTGCGGAATGCTCACGATCCTCTCGAACCTCAAAACCAGTTATAAGAAGGCCAAGCTTTTCTGGGCGCTTATGGCGTTTGGATGCGGGATGTGGCTCTGCACGCAGATCCTGTGGACTTACTTCGAGGTCTTCCTGCGCCAAGAGGTGCCGAACCCGTTTGTCGGAGACGTAGTGCTGTTCCTCCACGTAGTTCCTATGATGGCGGCCCTAGTCGTGCAACCGCACATTCAAAGGAATGACCATTCATTGCGGCTGGTGTCGCTCGACTTTTTTCTGCTGCTCAGCTGGTGGCTTTATCTTTATTTATTTATTGTGATTCCGTGGCAATACGTTTCGCCGAACGAAGCTGTGTATGGCCGCAGCTTCGACCTGCTCTACGCATGCGAACAGATCGTTCTGATTGTGGGCGTAGGCCTGGTTTGGAAGCGCAGTCACGGGTCGTGGCGGCTGGTTTACAGGCAACTTTTCATCGCGGCCTTGTTCTACAGCGTGGGCTCCATTCTGGCTGGTGTAGCGATTGACTATCACCAGTACTACACGGGCAGTCTTTTTGATGTTCCGCTGGTAGCTGCGATGGCGTGGTTCGCATCCGTGGGGTTCATCGCGCGCGGATCTTCGTCCGACCAGCCCACTGGCCAGGAACCGCGCCACAGCCACAGCATGTGGACCGCGCGGCTGGCGATGATTGCTGTCTTCTCCACGCCGCTGATGGTGGCATGGGCGGAGTTTGGGGGAGGGGCACCGCCGCGCGTGCGATCCTACAGGCTGTTCCTGACCGTGGCGGCGATGGTCTTCATGGGTGCGCTGGTGTTCGTTAAGCAACACTGCATGGACCGCGAACTGCTCCACCTGCTGCATTTGTCGCGGGAGAATCTGGACGAGACGTGCAAGCTGAAGGACGAATTGGAAAGCAAGGAACAGTCGCTGCGATGGCATAGTCTGGAACTGCAACGCAAGAATCTTGAGCTTCAGGAAATTTCCTTTACCGATCCGTTGACCGGGGTGTGGAACCGACGTTATCTGGAAGAAATTCTTACGGCAGAGGCCGGGCAGGTTCTGCGAAATTACGAGAGGGCCCGCGGCAGTGACATTCGCAAGCTGGATCACCGCGATCTGATCTTCATCATGGTGGATGTGGACTTCTTCAAGGAAGTAAACGATCTTCACGGCCATCCCGCAGGCGATCGCCTGCTGCAGCGGGTGGCGGAGCGTCTGAGTGGGGTGGTGCGTAAGTCGGACGTGCTGGTTCGCTGGGGAGGAGAGGAATTCCTGATCATGTCGCGCTCGGCGGATCCCTCCGGTACGCCTGCCTTCTGCGAGCGAGTTTTGGAGATCATGGCATCAGAAGCATTTGATCTGGGGCACGGGGTTCGAGTGCGGAAGACCTGCTCCGTGGGATGGGCTCCCTTCCCCTGGAGTCGCGGAGCATACGAGGCGGTCTGCGCCGAAGAGATCATCGAACTCGCGGACACAGCGCTCTACCGGGCGAAGGCCGGAGGGCGGAATCAGGGCGTAGGAATTTTGCCGGGCGATGGCGCGGCTGCGACTCCCCACGCGATTACGCTTGAGGCTTTGCAAAACGACAACGGTGTCTTGACGCGGACTGTGCGGGTGCAGAGTGGCGGCGCTAGAGAACAGACTGTGGTCGCGGAAGTGATGTCCCGCGACCACCGCGACGTCTAATAATTCTTTCCGGATGTTCGATTCCTATTCAGCAATTGCACCTAATCAAGGCGATGGTTGCCGCTTGACCTCTGAGGCTACGTTGAATACAGTGGGTAGCCGTTATTCTGCGAGGTACACGCAACAATGAATTCAAAAGCTCCTTCCCGCAAGACGGGTCTGCGCCAGAAGGCGCAGCTCATGTCGGCATCAGAGATCGAGCGCACGCTGGTGCGACTGGCTTACGAGATTGTCGAAAAGAACGGCGGCGTCGAGGGTTTGGGACTGGTTGGGATTCGCCGCCGCGGCGTCCCGATCGCGGAGCGGCTGGGCAAGATCATCACCCGCATCGAGAACGCCAAAGTCCCGGTTGGCACCTTGGACATCACTTTTTATCGCGACGACCTTTCGACGCTTGGGCCCAAGCCGGTGGTGCAGGAAAAAGAGATTGGGTTTTCGATTGAGGATAAAAATATTGTTCTGGTCGACGATGTTCTTTTCACCGGGCGCACGACGCGGGCTGCACTGGACGCATTGTTTTCGCATGGGAGACCGCGACGGGTGCAGTTGTGCGTGCTGATCGACCGCGGACACCGGGAGTTGCCCGTCGAGGCCAGCTTTGTCGGGCGCAATGTTCAGACCACCATGAACGAGGTGATCGAGGTGAAGTTAACCGAGGTTGATAATGCAGAGAAGGTTCTGCTGATGGAAAGATAGCGGAAGCCGTGTAAGCCGGGGAAATAAAAGGACGGCGGTGAATCCGCCGTCCTTCTTTGTTGAAGCGATCAGCTAGGCCAACTTGGTGCAGATCGCCTTAGTTTGGGTGTAATTGTTTAGAACATCGTGGCCCATCTCGCGGCCCCATCCGGATTGTTTGTATCCGCCGAAGGGCAGAGACGCGTCGAAAATGTTGTAGCAGTTGATCCACACCGTACCGGCGCGCAGAAGTTCGGCGGTGCGGTGGGCCTTGCTGATGTCCCGAGTCCAGACGGCAGCGGCTAGGCCATATTCGCTGTTGTTGGCACGCGGCAGAAGTTCCTCGGGATCGTCGAACGGCATCGCCGTCACCACGGGCCCGAAGATTTCTTCCCGCACTACCTTCATGTCTTCACGAGTGTTCACGAGAACGGTGGGCTCGACGAAATAGCCTTTGTCACCTTTCTTGTGGCCGCCAGTGACCGCTGTGGCGCCTTCCGAGATGCCTGCCTCGAGATAACCGCAGACGCGGCTTAACTGTTCTTCGGAGACGAGCGGTCCCATGCTGGTCTCAGGATCGAGACCGGAGCCGACATTGATTTTCTTCGCCTGCTCGGCGACGCCTTCCACAACGCGGTCGAAGATCGGCTTCTCGATGTAGAGGCGCGATCCGGCGCAGCAACACTGACCATGATTGAAGAAGATCGCGCTGGCGGCTCCGGGGATCGCGGAGTCGAGATCAGCGTCCTTGAACACGACGTTGGGAGACTTGCCGCCGAGTTCGAGAGACACTTTCTTCAGGTTACCGGTCGCAGCATGGACGATCAGCTTGCCAACTTCGGTGGAACCGGTGAAAGCTATTTTGTCGATGTCGGGATGAGCCGCCAGTGCGGCGCCAGCCGTCTCGCCGTACCCGGGCACGATGTTCACGACACCTTCGGGGAAGCCGGCTTCGGCAATCAGTTCGCCGAGACGCAGGGCCGAAAGCGGCGTTTGCTCCGCCGGCTTCAACACCACAGTGCAGCCGCAAGCCAGCGCCGGGCCCAGCTTCCACGCAGCCATCAGCAGAGGAAAGTTCCAGGGAATTATTTGGCCTGCTACTCCGACGGGTTCGCGCAGGGTGTAGGCGAGATACTTCGCCCCGGGCGTGTACGGAACGGAGATCGGAATCGTGTTGCCCTCTATCTTCGTGGTCCAGCCCGCCATGTAGCGGAACAAGTCGACGGCCAGCGGGACATCGGCAGCCCGCGCGATGGTGAGAGGCTTGCCGTTGTCGAGGCTCTCCAGGTAGGCGAACTCTTCTGTGTGCTGTTCGAGTAAATCGGCCAGTTTCCAGATGAGGCGTCCGCGTTCGGATGAAGTCAATCGCCGCCACGGACCATGGTCGAAGGCCTTACGCGCGGCCTTCACGGCTTGTTCAATATCTTCACGATCGCCTTCCGCGACCTGCACCAGAACTTCACCGGTGGAAGGATTATAGGAAGGAAAAGTCTTGCCGGAGATGGAGCTTACCCATTGGCCGTTGATCAACATTTTGCGCGGCTTTTCGAGGAACTCCGCGACCTTGGGATGAATCTGCGGTGACACTGCGATGCCCATACTTCCTCCTTAGATCAGCACGTAGATCGAACATGAATTGGCATGAGGTGATGCCAAAGATGCCAAGCGGAGAAGAATAACCAAAGTATGCTAGCCCCGAGACGGAACAAAAGCAATTCCGAATCGAGATTATTCGCCGTACGGAACCCAGACATTCTTTACCTGAGTGGCATGCTCGAGAAACCAGCGTCCTTCGGCAATTCTTGGATTGAACCAGTCGATGGCCCGGCCCTCGTTAGTCCAGACCTGTTTTAGATTGCCGACCGACATGGCTTTCGCGGCGGCGGCACTGGCTTCGTCGCCGAAGGACCAGATGGCGTCGACATCGTCGTGCTCCGCGAGGGTTTTCAAAAGTTGCGACGCATAGCCCGTCACGATGTTTACCGCGCCGTCCGGCAGATCGCTGGTGTCAAAGAGCTGATAGAGGTCGGCGGCGATGAGCGGGTATGCCTCCGAAGGAACGGCAACCACGGTGTTGCCGACCGCAATGGCCGGCAGCACGAGTGAAAGAAAACCCAGGAGCGGCGCTTCCGCGGGACAGATGATCCCCATGGTTCCGAGCGGCTCATTCATGGCGATCGCTATATTGCGAAGCGGAGGATTGTGCACGGCGCCGTCGAACTTGTCGGCCCAGGCTGCGTAGGAAAAAATGCGTTCGACACCGAGATCCAGTTCTGCTGCGGCTTGCTTCGCGCCGACGATCGCGGTCAACCCGCGGATGATTTCGTCGCGGCGTTGGGAGAGATTCTCGGCACAGTAATAAAGAACCTGCGCACGGTTGTGCGCGGTTGCTTTCACCCATGCCTCTGCTTTGCGGGCAGCCTCGACTGCATTGCGAATGTCTTTGCGGTTGCCGAGCGAGGCTTCGCCCAGCAAACGTCCATCGGCGGAGCGGACCTCCATGCTGTAGCCGGAATCTGGCCGCGCTTGTTTGCCACCAATGTAGAGCTTGACGGTGCGATCGATGGCGGGAGCGCCAGTCCCCGGCTCTTGTTCTGTGGGCGGAGGTGCGAGGTGCCGGGCGGCGGGTAACTTAGGAGCGCTCTTGAACCATGACGGCTGCAGATATTCCAGCAAGCCTTCCTTGCCACCTTCGCGCCCGTATCCGCTCTCGCGGTAGCCGCCGAAGCCGCAGGAAGCGTCGAACAAGTTCGTGCAGTTCACCCAGACCACGCCGGCTTTCAGTTGAGCGGCGACGTGCAACGCGACGTTAATGTTCTCGCTCCAAATGCAGGCTGCTAGGCCGTAGACCGTGTTGTTGGCTAACTCAACGGCCTCTCTCGGCGTACGGAACGTCATTGCGGCCAGAACAGGTCCGAAGATCTCCTGCTGCGCAACGATTGAGGTCGGATGCACGTTGCTCAGCAGCGTGGGCGGATAGTAAAAGCCGCGCGCCGGCAACGCTACCTGCGGCTGCCAGCAGGTTGCGCCCTCAGCGATGCCTTGGGCGACCATGCGATGGATGCGGTCCAGTTGCACGCGGGCGACGATCGCGCCGATGTCGATTGCTTTGTCCAGAGGAAGGCCGATGCGCAGAGTGCTCATGCGGTCCCGGATCTTGGCGATCAACGGCTCGGCAATGCTTTCCTGCATCAACAGGCGGGAACCCGCGCAGCATACCTGTCCTTGATTGAACCAGATTCCATCGACTAATCCCTCGACTGCGCTATCGAAGTCAGCATCGTCAAAGATGATGAACGGAGACTTTCCTCCCAACTCAAGCGACAGCCGCTTGGTAGTTGCGGCGGTGGCACTGCGAATCGCGCGTCCGACTTCGGTGGAACCTGTGAACGCGATTTTGTCTGCGTCGGGATGTTTGACCAATGCCTCGCCGGTTGAGCCATCTCCGGTGACGATGTTGACGACCCCGGCGGGCAATCCGGCCTCCTGACAAAGTTCAGCAAAGGCGAGCGCCGTGAGAGGAGTGAATTCTGCGGGCTTCAACACGACCGTGTTCCCGGTGGCGAGGGCTGGAGCAATTTTCCACGCCGCCATCAGCAAAGGAAAATTCCACGGGATGATCTGCCCTACAACGCCACAAGGTTCGTACTCGGAAAACTCCTGATCGAGAAGTTGCGCCCAGCCGGCATGATAGTAGAAATGGCGCGCTACCAGCGGAATGTCGATGTCACGGCTCTCGCGAATCGGCTTGCCGTTGTCCATGGTCTCCAGAACGGCGAGAAGACGAGAGTGTTTCTGCACCAACCGCGCCAAGCCATAAAGGTAACGCGCCCGGATGTGCGGAGTGAGCGCTCGCCATTTTGGAAATGCCTCACGCGCGGCTTGCACGGCGGCGTCGATGTCTGCGGGCGAACCTTGAGCAATAGAAGCCAGCTTTTCTCCGTTGGAAGGATCAATCGTCTCGAAATATTCTCCAGTGGTTGGCGCCTGCCATGTTCCGTTGATGAAGTGCCCGAAGCGATGGCCGTGACGCTCCAGCCAGGATTGAGCCTCCTTGGGATCTTCAGGAGCGGGGCCATACTCCATGGTCAGAAACTTTTCGGCAATACTCATGTTGGTCGGCTCGATTCTATCGTTCTTCTAGCAACGACATCCGGCAACTACGCTATGGGATGGCGATACTCCGACGAATAACGTCCGGTCGCGTGGTGCTCGAGTTGGCGCTCAATATCGCCTAACAACCCGCTCGCGCCAAAGCGAAACAGTTCGGCACGCATCCACGACTGCCCGAGTTCTTCCTTCATCATGGCCAGCCAATCCGTCGACTGCTTGGCGGTGCGAATTCCACCGGCCGCTTTGAAACCCACAGCCATGCCGGTTTGCTGGGCATATTCGCGGATGGCGCGAGTCATCACCAAACCCACTGGCAGAGTGGCGTTGGTCGGCTCTTTGCCAGTTGAGGTCTTGATGAAGTCAGCGCCTGCAATCATGGCCACGATGCTGGCGCGCGCCACGTTGCGCAGAGTGAGCAGGTCACCACTTGCGAGGATGACCTTCATGTGGGCGGAGCCGCAGGCTTGCTTGAAGGCTGCAATTTCGTCATACAGCGCCTGCCAGCGTCCGCCAAACACGTAGGCGCGAGTGATCACAACATCGATCTCGTGCGCGCCTGCCTCGACTGAACGGCGAATCTCCGCGACCCGCTCGGCCAGCGGCGATAGACCAGCGGGGAAGCCGGTAGACACCGCGGCGACGTGGATGCCGCTGCCTTCCAAGGCGTGAAGGGCGGTTTCAACGAAAACGTGATAAACACAGACGGCGGCGACCTTCACATCGAGTTCTTCAATTTTAAGCTTGCACACGAGATCCTGCTGAACCGGCTGCCGCGCCTTCGCGCACAGGCGGCGCACGCGGTCGTCGGTGTCATCGCCGGAAAGTGTGGTCAGGTCCATGCAGGAGATTGCTCGCAGAAGCCAGGCCGCCTGCCATTCCTTCTTCACTGTTCTCCGCGCTACCTGGCTCTGGGCACGGCGTTCCACCGCGCTGGTATTCACACGAACTTCCTGGATCCAATTCAGGTCGAGAGGAATTCCGGAGTTTGGCTGGAGGGGACGTCCGCCGAGAATCGCAATCGACGTTTCAGCATCAGGCTGGCGGCCGCCACCCTTATGCGCCATTTCTTGAGGTGCCCCGGGATGGTTGTGATCCACCGGCATGGGAATTCGCCTTGGTCCGCAGCACGGGAAATAGCGCCATGAACAGGTCGTCGAGTTGTAATTGTACGGCAGGAAATCTTGCAACGCGAGTTCGCCGTGTTGGCTGTCCGGAAGTTGATTCGAACCTGGCCAAGAAAAAGCCGTGAATTGTTGGGCGAGGGGTTTACAATGACCCTCGCTTTCGCCAGTTCGCCGCGAAAGCTCTCCCTTATGCGCGACAAGACGCTGCAACCTGGCGTAGCGGCAAGACTGCTGCGGGCCGCGACGGAAGTCATGAAGAACGCTCACGCGCCCTACTCGAAATTTCGGGTTGGAGCTGCCATCCTGCTTTCAAATGGGAAAATCTTCTCCGGTTGCAATGTGGAGAATGCCTCCTACGGAATGACCAACTGCGCCGAGCGTACAGCGATTTTCTCGGCGGTCGCGCAGCTTGGACCCAAGATCGAGATCCGAGCGGTTTCAGTAGTCAACGACCAGGGAGTGCCGTGCTCGCCCTGCGGCGCGTGCCGTCAGGTTATTTACGAATTTGGCCCCGACGCAACGATCTTTTTCCAGGGGGTCAAGGGACCTAAGCAGGCTCACATCACCGAACTACTTCCGGAGGGATTTCGCCTCCAGTGAATCCGACGCCAGCTCTAACCCAGACCTTCCGCGCCATCGATGTGATTCGCAAGAAGCGGGATGGCGAGGAATTGACCCGGTACGAAATCGAGTCCACGGTGAATGCTTACACTCGCGGTGATATCCCCGACTATCAGGTTTCCGCGTGGCTGATGGCGGTTGTACTGCGCGGGATGACGCGGGCTGAGACCGCTGCGCTGACGGACGCGATGCTGAGGTCTGGCGAAGTGCTCGATCTCTCCTCGCTGCCAGCGAGGAAAGTCGACAAACACTCGACTGGCGGCGTGGGCGACAAGACTTCACTTGTGCTGGCGCCGCTTGCAGCCGCCGCCGGTGTGGCGGTTCCCATGATCAGCGGCCGCGGCCTGGGGCATACGGGAGGCACGCTAGACAAGCTTGAGGCGATTCCCGGCTTCAACGTGAATCTTCCCGTGGCGCAATTTCGCCGCGTGCTCGAAACCTGTGGGTGCGCAATGATTGGGCAGACGGCCGAGATCGCTCCGGCTGATCGCAAGCTCTACGCGCTACGCGATGTGACCGGCACGGTGGAAAGCCCCTATCTAATATGCGCATCCATCATGAGCAAGAAGTTGGCGGAGGGCATTGACGCACTTGTGCTCGATGTGAAGACCGGCTCCGGGGCATTCATGAAAAGTGAAAAGGATGCGGCGTTTCTTGCGGAACTCATGGTTGAAACCGGCGAGCGGATGGGCAAACAAGTGGTGGCGCTGATCACGGACATGGATCAACCGCTGGGGTGCATGATCGGCAATGCACTTGAAGTAGTCGAAGTGGTGGAAGTGTTGCGGGGGCAAGGACCGGAAGATTTGCGGGAACTCTGCCTCGAGCTTGCGGGTTGGATGCTGCATTTGGGTGGAGTTGCCGAAACGGTCGCACAAGGAAAAGAGCAAAGTGAGAAGCTGATTGCTTCCGGTAAGGCGCTCGACAGGTTTCGCCAGATGGTGGAGTTGCAGGGCGGAGATCCGCGGGTGATCGACAATCCGAAGAAATTGCCCCAGGCTCAGCATACGATGATTGTTCCCAGCCCGAAGAACGGATATCTCGCATCCCTGCAGTGCGAGCAGGTGGGAACTGCGTGCGTGATTCTCGGCGGCGGCCGCGAACGCAAGGAAGATTCCGTTGATCCTGCCGTGGGAATCGTGCTCCACAAGAAAGTTGGAGACGCGGTTTCCGCTGGCGAAGCGCTAGCGACGATCTACTACAATGCAGAAGCACGCGCGGCTCGTGCGGGGCAACTGCTGGAAGAGAGTTATCAGATCGCGGATTCGCCCGCACGCGAGAAAAGGCCGCTGATCCATGGCGTAATCGGAAAGCCCGGAGAGAAAAACTGATGGGACGATTCACTGGAATCCTCGGCCTTTTGACCATGCTGGGACTGGCCTATGCCTTTTCGACTAATCGCCGCGCCATTCGCCTGAAAACCGTAGCGTGGGGCCTGGGCTTGCAGTTCGCCTTTGCCGTGTGTGTGTTGAGAATCGGCGCTGGGCAGCGGATTTTTCAGAGGGCTGGCGACGCCGTCAGCCGCTTGCTTAGCTACTCTTATGCCGGGTCGCAGTTTGTTTTCGGCGACCTGGGGAAGCAAGGCTCCCACTTCGGTTTCTATTTCGCTTTTCAAGTACTGCCCACCATTATTTTCATCTGCGCTTTTTTCGCGGTGCTCTATCACTTCGGGGTCATGCAGTTCATCATTAAGATTGCCGCCTGGGTCATGACCCGCGTAATGGGCGCCAGCGGCGCGGAATCGCTCAACATCGCGGCCAGTATTTTCATGGGGCAGACGGAGGCGCCGGTGACGATCCGTCCTTTTTTGCCCGATCTCACGCGCTCCGAACTGATGACCGTGATGACCAGCGGAATGGCGCACGTCTCCGGCGGAATCATGGCGGCTTACATCGCATTTGGGATAGAGCCTAAACACCTGTTGAGCGCGGTGATCATGACCGCGCCGGGCACTCTGCTGATGGCGAAGATGCTCGTGCCCGAAACCGAGGAGCCGAGGACGGCAGGACGAGTGGTCATGCCAGAGAACGAAGAGCAAGCCGAAAAGGAAGAGAATCTGCTGGGCGCGGTCGCGCGGGGGACAACCGACGGCCTGCATATGGCTTTGAATATCGGCGCCATGCTGATCGCATTCCTGGCCCTGATCGCGCTAGCGGACGGCATTATGGGTGGAATTCACCATTGGCTCGCTTGGTTTCCATCGAGTCTGGAAAAGATTTTTGGAGCTGTCTTCGCTCCGGTTGCGTGGGTAATTGGCGTTCCCTGGCGTGACTGCGGGGTGATTGGAACTCTGCTCGGCACGCGCATGGTGCTGAACGAGTTGGTGGCATTTTCCATGCTCGGGCCGATGAAAGCGGGGCTTGATCCGCGCTCATTCACCATTGCCACGTTTGCGCTTTGCGGATTCGCAAATCTCAGCTCTATCGGAATCCAAATTGGCGGCATTGGGGCTCTCGCGCCGAACAAGAAGAGCGAACTGGCGCGCCTGGGGATTCGAGCGATGCTAGCGGGGACCATGGCAAACCTGATGTCGGCATCCATCGCCGGCATGCTGCTGTAGACCACGCCGGTTTCGAGAAAGGACTTTCCTGTGAAGCGACTCCACACTGCGTCGATCCTGATTTCGTTCTTCGTCCTTACTTCACTGACGAATGTCTTTGCGCAGGCTGCACCGAGGCGCGTGATTATTGATACCGATCCGGGCACTGACGATGCCATGGCGATCATCCTCGCTTTGAACTCTCCAGAGTTCAAGGTGGAAGCGCTGACTGTGGTGCCCGGTAACGTGGAGGCGTGGCAGGGACTGGAAAATGCGCTGAAGATTGTTTCGCTGGCGGGGCGCTGCGATGTTGTGGTCGCCGGGGGAGCGCAACATCCACTGAATCAGAAGCTGATTACTGCGCAGTTTTGGCACGGCAAGAATGGCCTGGCCAATGTCGAGTTGCCGGCTTCGAAATGCAAAGCGGATCCCCGGTTTGGTCCGGATCTGATCATTGAGATGGTCCACAAATATCCGCACGAGATCACGCTGATTCCGGTGGGGCCGCTGACTAACATCGCGCTTGCGGTTTCGAAGGATCCCTCGATTGCGGCTCTGGTCAAGGATATCGTCATCATGGGCGGTTCGATCTCCGGTGGGAACGTCAATGGAGCGGCGGAAGCGAATATTTATAACGATCCTGAGGCAGCGCAGATTGTCTTCAATGCGGGCTGGATGGTGACGATGGTGGGGTCCGATGTGGGGGAGCGAACGCTGATTACACGGAAATATTTGGCGGAGCTTCAGTCGTCGCACGGACCGCAGAGCGACTTTATCGCTAAGATTGCCGATTTCTATTTGACTCGCAGCGAGAAGAGCGGATATGCCGGGGCTGCGATGTATGACCCTCTAGCGGTGGGGATAGCTCTGGATTCGACTCTGGGCACGCTAAAAGAGATGCACGTGGACGTGGAAACCAAGGGTGAGTTTACTCGCGGAGAAACCGTGGCGAACCGAATGGGCTCAAACGAGAACAACGTGCTGCATGGCGACCACTACGAGATCGAGGGTGTCGTCGCTCTGAAGCCGAATGCGCGAGTGTGTCTGGCTTCAGAAGCCGACCGTTTCCTGGAGTTGTTTGTGAGCCGGGTCAAAGGGAAATAGG